>Ga0187766_10002207_pt1 | contig 11484 bp, 11 predicted proteins | sample 0216_QUI02_MP05__4_FD_132971 | JGI IMG/M metagenome (GOLD analysis project Ga0187766, IMG submission 132971) | Tropical peat soil microbial communities from peatlands in Department of Meta, Colombia - 0216_QUI02_MP05_20_MG | ecosystem: Environmental > Terrestrial > Soil > Wetlands > Peat ... | reverse complement strand
CACGACCCGGTGGGGCCGGCGGCCGGGAGCCACCTCGAGCTTTTCGAACAGCGCCGCCCGGTGCATCGAGCGCTCCCGCGCCACCCCGGACTCGAGCGCCTCGATGGGCCGCACGTCCGCGGTCTGCGCAACGCACAACTTGACGCCGCGGACCCGCGGCCCGCACGTGCCACTGCTGGCAGCGATCAGCAGCGCCTCCTTGCGCGCTCGATTGCGCAGGGCAACCCGCTCGAACCTCCAAGAGGTGATTCGCAGCCCGCGGTGAGTGCTTGGTGCGAGAGGCCGACAGGGAGTTGGACGGTCTGGCACGCGGTCACTGGGGAGTGACCGGCAGTCGGCTGGCGTCAGGTTGCCGACGGTCGCCACACGGCTGCGACGTCGAAGGCCGTTACGCGGCGAGCCGGCGACGGGCCTTGCGCACTGACGGCAGAGCCGCCTTCGCATGCGCCAGCGGCCGCGCGCGGACGTCGACGCTTGCCGGTTTGGCTGCGATCGTAATCTCCTCGCCGGTCGCCGGATTGCGACCCTTGCGGGCCTTCTGCGCCGGCTTCAGTCGGACGTTGAGCTGGACGAGGCCGCCGATCCGCACGCGTTCGGCGTTCCCGATTTCCTCGAGCACAACGTCTTCAAGTGCCGCCAGCACCCGCTTGGCCTCGTTGCGACTGAGGCCGGCTCGGTCGGCGACAGCGCTCGCCAGCTGTGTTTGCGTTAGCGCCAAGGGAACTCCTCCCCGGTCGGATGGTAGGGACGAAACAGTGGAATTGAACCTCCCACAGCGGACAGATGACACGCGAGCATAGCCGTTGGAGCCTGCCCTGGGCTACCACATTGCATGCAAGCCGTCGATTCCGCGAGCGCGAAACGGCCTGAAAACGCGTTGGGAACGAATCAGATCCGAACGCACCGTGCACTTCAATCGCGGCAACCAGCGAACGCGGCGACGCCCGCAAGAACGCGCCTCCCAAGACCGTTATTTTTGAACTAGCAGCAAAACGGGTAACGCTGCACAGACGCCCGTCGGGGCGTACTCAGGACAGGAAGGCAAACCCCGCAAGACGTGGAGGAACGCTACGGCGTGAACTCTGCCCCAGTCCGCCCCGACGGAGACGTATAGGCCCCAGGCACACAGACCCTGAGAGATAGGGCTACCAGGCCGCAAGCACCACGCGCCCGCAGTCCTGGCGAGACAAGCTCCAGGCCCGGCGATGATGATCCGGCGTCACGGCGCAAGCGCCACGCCCACCACCCGGGATGATCCGGCGTCACGGCGCAAGCGCCACACCCACCACCCGGGATGATCCGGCGTCACGGCGCAAGCGCCACGCCCACCTCCCGGGATGATCCGACGTCACGGCGCAAGCGCCGCATCTACCTCGGCCGCTGTGGGGAGAGACGGTTGTGCACCGGGGCGGGAGGCGGCGAGAGCGCCGGCAGCGCAGGCACGGGTGAGCGCCTCGTCGCGGTCCCTTCCCTCAAGCAGCGATACAACCAGCGCCGCGCAGAAAGCGTCACCGGCAGCGGTGCCATCAACCGCCTGCACACGACGTGGGCGGGCTCGCGCAACTTCCTCCCCGTGCTCGAGCAGCACGGCCCCATCGGCCCCGAGGGTGAGCGCGACCAGCCCCGCGCTGGGGCCGACGACCTCATACTCGTAGCTGTTCACAACCAACAGGTCAGGCTCGAGCGCGAGTCGCGCTCGAGCGGGCGCTGCGTTCAGACAGAAGAACGGTGCCCCAGCTGCGGCGGCCGTCACGGCATCGGCCGGGATCTCGAGCTGACACATCACGGCATCGGTTTCACCCACGTCGACCTCGCTGGCAAGCAGACGCCTGTTCGCACCCGGGGCAACGACGATTACGTTCTCGCCGCCGGCGTCGACGAGAATCAGCGCGACCCCCGTTTCTCCATCGTCGCGGACAACCCCGCTCGTGTCGACCCCCTCTCGCTCCAGCGAACGCAACACCAGATCGTCGCGACCGATTCGCCCCACGAACCGCACGCGAGCGCCGAGTCGCGCCGCCGCGACCGCCTGGTTGGCGCCCTTCCCGCCCGGGACCCGTTCAAACACGGCATCGGTCACGGTTTCACCGGGACGCGGCAGCCGCTCGCAGCGCGCCACGTGATCGACGTTCGCGGAACCGACAACCGTGATCCGTGGGGTGCTTGGCATCGCCACAGATGCTATGCGTGCTCAGTCACGCGGGTTATCATCGCTCGGTGCCCAGCCGTCTGTACTTCACGGACTCCGATCAGGCAAATGCGCTGATCGCGGCCGATCCACTCGCGCTGCTGGTCGGCTTCGTGCTTGACCAGCAGGTCACAGTACAGAAAGCGTTCTCGGGGCCGTTGGTGCTGCGCGAGCGGCTCGGTGCGTTTGATGCAGCGACGCTCGCGTCGTCGGATCTCGAGCCCGTTTTCCGCCTTCCGCCGGCGATCCATCGCTTTCCCGGCTCGATGGCCCGGCGAGTGCACGACCTGGCGGTGTGCATCCGCGATCAGTACGACGGCGATGCCGCGCGGATCTGGAACGACGCGGCCGATACGCAAGCGCTGCGCGACCGCCTCGCGGCGCTGCCGGGGTTCGGAGAGATGAAGATCAAAGCGCTCGGCGCCGTGCTGGCGAAGCGCTTCGGCGTCGCATCGGCCCAGGGTCTGGTGCCGTGGCACCCCACCCTCGGCGACGTCGACTCGCCTCAAGCGCTCGCCGACTACCAGGCGGCGAAGCGGATCCACAAAGCCGAGTGGCTCAAGGCTCGGGTGCCCTCGTAGCGGGACTCAGAACGGAAGCCGACCGCCGGCGCGCCACGTCGCGAGCCGCAGCAGTGTGGCTGCGGCGACGCGCGGCCCAGACAGCACGCATGTGTGCTCACGGCGCTGCCATGTAACGACGAGCCGGCCATCGACGGAGAAAGTGTGTAGAACAGTGTCGTTGCGGACGGTGCTCTGTGCACGAGAGCCGAGCGTCAGCGGCGGTCCCGGCACGATCGTGTAGCCGATCAGGTGGCCGTCACGTCTATAGAACACGGTCGTCACGGCCCTGCCGCCGAGCGCGTCGCGACGCAGCCCCACGGCGTGCCAGCCAAAGCCATCCTCCCAGTACGGGAATGACAGACCTGCAACGCGCACGCCTGGCAGCGTCACCTGTCCGTCGCGCGGGTCCTGAACCGCACTGACCGGCGGCCGTGTGGCCAGCGCGGCCGCCGCCGCGACCGTCATACCTGCGCCGCCCTCGCCGATCAGCACCAGCGCCAGCACGAGCGCCGAGACGACGCTTACGACGGCGGGCCAGAGCGACCGCAGGCGCGTGCGCGAGCATCGCGTCGGCGCCGGCGCCAGGCGCGTGCGCGAGCGTCGCGTCGGTGCCCGCGCCAGGCGCGCGCGCGAGCGTCGCGTCGGTGCCGGCGCCAGCCGCGCGCGCAGCGCCGGGGGCGCCTGCTCGCCGTGCGCGATCCCCACCACCGCCAGCGCGCGTTGCTGCTCGAGCAGGCGCGCCCGCAGCTCCGGCGAGCCCGCGATCACGCGCTCGAGGCGCCGCACGCGTTCGCCGGCGAGTGAACCGCCGGCGAATGCGGCCAGGTCGCGTTCCAGCGACCGGCGTCTGAACTTCTCATCTGGACGCATCGCCGACCACACCGTCCTGGGCTTGTTGTTCGAGCGCTCGCGCGAGCCTTTGCCGGGCGCGATACACGCGCGTCGTGATCGTCGCCTCGCGGACGTGCAGCGCGCGCCCGGCCTCGCGATAGGAGAGTCCGATCACGTCCACGGCGACCAACGCGTCGCGGAACACGTCCGGCAGCGAGGCGATCAGCGCGAACAACTCGCGCGCGCTGAGCGCCTCGTCGGGCGACGGCGGCGAACCCGCCGTGAACCCGTCGAGCTCTTCGATCAGCGGCTCCGGACGCACGCGCCGGCTCGCCGCCCGCAGCCGCGAAACATGCGTGTTGCGCAACACGCGCAACAGGTAGCCGAGGTCGTCCTCGGAGCGAAGCATGCGCGGCCTTTGCAGGACGCGAGCGTAGGTCTCCTGGACGAGGTCCTCCGCGTCCTCGCGTGAGCCGCACAGGGCCCAGGCGGCTCGGTACAGCCGGTCGAGATGGTCACCCAAGCGGTCCGGATCCAGACGCCGCGAGGAAACCCGCACCGTCCCGAGCGCCGGCCGCGGACGGTCGGCCGCGATCGCCACGGCTCCATGCGCAGCCGGTTGCGCAGGCCGCCGGGCCAACTCCAGTCGGTGTGCACTCATCGCCGCATCAACGGGCACTAGGCTCCTCAGCGGTGAAGGACGCCGCCCCGTCGCGGATCCTTCCCGCCGGGCCACGACGGCTCATGCCGGCCCCGCGAATGCCCTCCGACGTCGCCCTCGGCTTGGCGACTCGCAGCACGTGCGATCATTACTCACATGTGCGACGACGAAATGAACAACGAGAGCTTCGAGGAGCGGGTGCGCTCGATCGCGCGCGAGGTCAGCAGGTCGGCCGAGCGCATGGCGCGCCTCGACATGGACGAGATCGCGGAAGCCGTCGGTATCGACCCCGAGCGGGCGAGGGAATGGGTCGACAGCGCAGGGAAGTGGCTGCGCACCCAGGCCGAGAACCTGGGTGAGGACATCTCCTTCCCCGACATCTCGTTCCCCGACATGTCCTTCCCCGACGCTCCGCCCAAGCCGACGCCGGCCGATGCGGACACGCTCCGCAGCGCGGCGCCGCATCCACTGGATCTGCCAACGGAGGAACAAGGCCTTGCGCTCGCCGCGCTGGACTCCGGCCGCTGGACCGTCGAGCCTGGCAGCAGCGCGCTCGCTACTCACGGCGAAGGTCCCGCGCCCAGTGATGCGCTGGGGCTCGCCCGCGAGTTGCACGCCCGAGATTGGATCGCCGCCGACGGCGAGGTCACGCTGGTAGGGCGCCACGCCCTCAGCCGCTGGCTGGACACGACCGCTCCCCACTGAGCGGTCGTGTCGCCCGAGCGGCGGCGATCCCGTCGCCGAGGGGCGCCGGATCGCCCGATCGCGTGATCGCCGACCCGTAACGGGCCGGTCGTCGAGCCGTGATCGGCCTGTGTGTCGCGTCTGATATAGAACCGCGTCGCGATGGCCGAACTGCCGACCCGATCTTTCGGCGACTCCGAGCTGGACGTCTCGGTCGTCGGTCTCGGCTGCAACAACTTCGGCCGGCGCGTCGATCTCGACGGCACGCGTGCCGCCGTCGAGGCGGCTTTGGCCGAGGACCGCCCTGAGCTCCGTGCTCGCCGGGCCGAACGGAGGATGAAAGCGAGCCGTCGCCGTGCGGGCCTGTGGCTCGCGCTCGTCGCGTCGGCGGTGGCGGGCGCGTGGCCGGCGGTCGCGTCCGCGGCGACGATCGCGCTCGACCGGGCGTGCTACGACGAAGGCGCCCCGATGACGCTCATCGGTACGGGTTTCACGCCCGGAAGCACGGTGTCGCTCAAGCGAAGCGGCAGCTCCACGTCCGCCAGTGCCACGGTCGATCCGAGCGGCGGGTTCGCGACCGAACTGACGGCCCCGTCGCTTGGTACGGCCTACCCGGCGCACCGATCCTTCACCATGAGCGCCACGGATGACCTCGATCCCCGCTTGACCGCGACGGCCGCGTTCCAAGCGGCAACGTTCGCTGTGAGCATCACGCCCTCGCAGGCGCCGCCGTCGAAGGTCGTCCGGTTCTCGTTCTCAGGCTTCACTTCGGGAGCGCCGATCTACGGCCACTTCCTGCTTCAGGGGAAGGTCCGGGCGACGATTCGCTACGGCGTCGCCGCGGGGCCGTGCGGAGTCCTGAAAGCGCTGGCGTCCCTGTATCCGGGCGTCCACCCGGCCGACGGCCTGTACCGGCTGCAGTTCGACTCGAGTCGACGTTACTACGCCGGCACCACCCCCAAGCTTCGCACGACGCTCGACATCTCCCGCAAGGCGGAGCTGTAGACCGGGCTCATCGGCCGGGACGCCGGGGCCGCCTGCGGTATGAGAACGTGTCAGCGTGACCGCGCACCAGCAGCCGGATCCGATCGTCGCCGAGCTGGGTCTGCGGCGGTTCTGCGTCGTCCCGCATACACACTGGGATCGCGAGTGGTACCGACCGTTCGAGTATTTCCGGCTTGCGCTCGCGCAGGTGGTCGACGGCGTGCTCGATCTGCTCGAGCGCGATCCGCGCTTTGCAACCTTCACGCTCGACGGTCAGGCGATCGTGCTCGAGGACTACGTCGAGGTGAGGCCCGAGAACGAGCGCCGGTTGCGCGCCTTGCTCGACGCGGGCCGAATCGAGGCCGGCCCGAGCTACGTACTCCCCGACGAACTGCTGGTGGGAGCGGAGCCGCTGGTGCGCAATCTGCTGATCGGACGCGCCGTATGCCGGCGCTTCGGCGTCGAGCCATCCCCCGTTGGCTACCTGCCCGACAGCTTCGGGCATCCGCTGCAGCTGCCGCAGATACTCGCCGGGTTCGGGATCCGGACATTCGTGTTCTCGCGCGGGCTCGGAGATCAACTCGACGAGCTCGGAGTCGTGTTCGCATGGCGGGCGCCGGACGGGAGCGAGGTGCTCGCGTTCCAGCAGTTGGCGTCCTACGGCAACTTCGCCGCGATCTCCGGCGCCGACGACGCCGAGCGGCGGATCCGGGACATCGCCGCGCGGTTCGGCCCCGCTCTGCAGCGGGCCGGGGTTCACGAGCTGCTGCTCTGCAACGGCACCGATCACGTGCCGGCACAGCCCGAGCTGCCCGATTGGTGCGCCGAGCTGGAGCGGCGCGTTCCTGGCGCGAGCGTCGAGATCGTCCGCTATGTCGATTACGTAGCGGCCGTCGGCGCGGCACGTGTCCCGCGCTGGACGGGCGAGCTGCTCGGCAGCCGGCTGCAGAACGTGCTGCGGGGTGTCAACTCCGCGCGGCTGTACCTCAAGCTTGCCAACCAGCGCGCCGAGTCCCGACTGCTTGCGGTCGAGACCCTCGCTGCACTCCGGTCGCTTCAACACCGACACCCGTTTCGGGTCGCCGACTTCACGCTTGCCTGGCGAGAGCTGCTGCGATGCCAACCGCACGACTCGATCTGCGGGTGCTCCTGCGACGAGGTCCATCGCGACATGCTCGTCCGCTATGAGTCGCTCGATCGGACGCTGTCCGTGCTCCAGCAACGCTCGCTCGACGCGTTCAGCACCGGCGCTCCGACCAGCGTCGGGGTCGTCAACGTCCTCCCGCAGCGGCGGCGCGGGTTGATCGAGTATCCCGGGGTGGCGGCCGCGCTGGTCGAGCTGGATGGCTTCTCCGGTCGCACGGTGGAGCTCTCCCCCGCTCCCGCGGCCGCGCCCAAGGACGGGACCGCGATCGAAAGCGACTGCCTCCGCGTCGAGGCTGCGCCCGACGGGACGCTGGCGCTCGTGGACAAGGACAGCGCACGGCGGTTCGAGCGCCTGCACGCGCTCGAGGACGAGGCTGACATGGGCGACCTGTACAACTTCTGTCCGGTCGACGGCGCCCCGGCTTGGCGCAGCGAATCGGCCGAGGTCCGGGTGCTCGCCGACGGTCCGCTCGTGTGGGAGCTCGAGGTTCGCACCGAGGCCGACCGTCCCGAGGGCCTCGACCGCGAGTTCCGCCCGCTCCCCGCGACCGCACCGCTGTCGATCGCGACCGTCGTGCGACTCGTGCGCGGCTCGCGCCGCGTCGAGTTCCGAACGACGATCGATAACCGGACGCGCGATCACCGCCTGCGCGTCGTGTTTCCGGTCCGAACCGCCCCCGAGCACGTGCGCGCCGAAGGGCAGTTCGCGCTCGTCAGCCGTCCGCTTGCGCCGCCGCGACCGCGGACCGAGTGGGTCGAGCCTCCAGACTCGACCCAGCACACGCTGGGCGCGGTCGCGCTCGGGCAGCTCGCGCTGCTGACCCGCGGTCTTCCCGAGTACGAGGCCCGCACCCGCGCCGCCACCGCCACCGGCGCCGGCGCCACCACCACCGGCGCCGCCGCCACCGCCACCGCCACCGGCGCCGCCGCCACCGCCACCGGCGCCACCACCACCGCCACCGGCGCCACCACCACCACCGACGACGGCGCGGAGCTGTGCCTGACCCTGATGCGCTGCGTCGGCCTGATCTCGCAGCCGTCCGGCGTGCTCGCGACGCGCCCGCACTCGGCGGGGCCACAGGTGCAGACACCTGACGGGCAGTGCCTCGGTCGGCACGTGCTCGAGTACGCGCTGCTGCCGGGTGCGGACGCGCTCGACGACACCGAGTTGCTGCGCGCCGCGCACGACTATCGGACCGGGCTGGTGGTTGTGGCGCAGGAGGTTGACTTCGACCCGCCGCTTCGGCTCGAGGGCGATGTCGTGTTCTCGTGTCTGAAGGGCGCCGAGGATGGCGACGGACTCATACTTCGTTGCTTCAATGCGACGTCGTCGGCAGTGAGCGCGCGCGTCGTCGGCGATGTCAGTGTCACTCAGACGCGACTCGACGAGACGGGCGAACGCTCGCTCGGCGACGGAGGGGTGCAGCTGCGCCCGGGAGAGATCGCCACCCTGCGCGTGCGGGCGGGCGCGGCGCGTCAGAATTCCCGCTGATGCAGTCACCCGAGCAGGCGCTGCATGCGCTCGGTGCCGCGGGGCAGCGATTACAGCTCGCGGGCCAACCGCGATCTGCTCGTGGCCAGGCCGTGGGGCTGCCCTCGGGCGAGACGATCGCCCTGGAGACCGACGCTTCCCACTCGCGAGCCCGGCCGGTCTGGACTGGCGGACATTCTCCTGCCATCGGGTTGACGGCGCGGATCGCGCCTCAGGGCACCCAGCGCTCCCCCGCTGGCGTGACCACGAGCTCGTGGGTCAGCGCACGAGCGCCCTGCTGGACGAGGAACGCCACCGCCGAGGCGACCTCGCCCATGTCGGCGAGCGTGTCCGGCGGCTGGCCGCGCGTGAAGGCGGCCGTCTTCGGAGATTCGATCGTCGCGTCGACCGCCAGCAGCGCCACGTGGATCCGTTCGCCGCGCAGCTCCTGAGCGGCCGCCTGCACGAGCGCCCGGGTCGCGAACGCCCCGGCGGCCCACAGACCCTTGCCGGGCATCGCGCGCCGCGACGAGCCGCCGGTGATCTGCACCAGCGTGCCGCCGCCCTCGCGCCTGAGCGCCGCCGCGCCCGCCGACAGGAACACGAACGCCTGCTCGGCGACCGCGACCGTCCAGCCTCGAAACGCCGCGATGTCGGCCGCCGCCAGCTCTCCGCCGCCGAACGGCCCGCCGCCCGTTGGGCGGCTGGCGCTGACCGCGTTGATCACCGCATCGAGCGATCCCAGTTCCTGGCGAGCGCGCGACAGCGCGTCGGCGAGCGCGGCCGGTTCCGACGCGTCGGCGGAGAGCCCCAGCGCCCCGCGTCGGCGGACTTGGTCGAGCGTGTCGTCGCTGCGCGCCACCGCGGCGGCGCTCCAGCCGAGGTCGATGAAGTACTCGACGATCGCTCCTCCGAGGTTGCGCGCCCCCAGCACCACCACGGTCTTCGGCATCTGTCGCTCCTCTCGCGTGCGGGTCGGCTCCGGAGAATGATCGCCGATGCGCCGCGCTGCCCGCGCGTCAGCCGTCGTGCGCGACCACCAGCCGGTCTCCCTCGGTGCTCACCTCCGTGCCGAGCGCCGCGCAGCGCTCGCCCAGCAGCTTCGCGGCCAAGCGGCGCTCATCTCCGGCCGCCACGCGGGTGTGGCAGTAGTCGAGCGCGAGCGCGACCGCCTCCACCCGGCGCGGACCGTGGCGGTCGAGCGTGACGATCCACAGCAGCCCCAGGTCGTTGCGCAGCCGCTGGTCGACCGCGTAGTCGTCGAGGAAGTCCCCGAGGTCGAACAGCACCCGGCCCGCGGCGCCCTGGAACACGTGCGCCGAATGGCCGGCGACCAGCGTCGCGCCGGCGTCGATCAGCTGGCTCGCGGCGGCTCGCACGTGGGCGATCGGCGCCGGCTGCATGTTCGGGCCCCAATGCGGGGTCACGAGCACGGCGTCCGCGTCGGCCCCCGGGCGAGCGGCGGCGAGCAGCCAGTCGGGCACGGGCTCGTCCCAGAGCGCCGCGTGTGCGATCCCGGCGTGGCCGGGGCCGGCCGCATACTGCCGCGGATGATCGCCTGCGCCCACGAGGCGAACTCGGAACCCGCGGCGCTCGAGCACGCACGCGGACCGCGCGCTGCGCACGTCGGGCCCTGCACCGACGGACCTGATCCCGACCGCTCGCAGGTGCTCGATCGTGTCGAGCAACGCGTCGGGGCCGTAGTCGAGCGCGTGATTGTTCGCGAGCGTGACCGCGTCGACGCCGAGCTCCGCCAGACGCTCGGCCGCGACCGGCGGCGCGCGGAAGAAGAACGGCTTGCGGGGATCCGGGAACCGCCGGCCGCGGTCGGAGATGCAGCACTCGAGGTTGAGCACGAACATGTCGGCGCTGCGCGCGACGTCCGCCACCGCCGGGTCCACCAGCGGCGCCGACGGGTCGGAACGCAGCCGCTCGCCGACGCCGCGTCCAAGCATCGTGTCTCCCGCCAGCGCCAGCGTCACCATCGCACGAATGGTCGCTCACGGCGCAAACCCGTGGCGGCCGTACAGGCGCACGAAATGCGCCCCGGTCACGAACCTGCGCTGCTCGAGCCGCCCTTTGCGCTTGACGAACAACACCACCTGCTCGTCGCCGCCCGAACCGATCGGTTGCACGAGACGCCCGCCCTCGACGAGCTGCTCGGCGAGCGGCGTGGGCACGGCCGGGAAGGCGGCCGAAACGACCACCGCGTCGTAGGGCGCGTGAGCAGCGAGGCCTTCGGTTCCGTCGCCCACCACGACCTCCACGGACCTGACGCCGTTCGCCGACAGGTTCGCGCGCGCGGTCGCCGCGAGGTCGCCCCAGCGCTCGACGCTCCAAACGAACGCCGCCACCCAGGCGAGCAGCGCGGTCTGAAAGCCGTACCCGGTTCCGATTTCCAGCACCCGCTCGGACCCCGACAACGACAGGGCCTCGAGCATCTTCGCCACCAGCGAGGGCTGCGTCGTGACCTGCGCGTGCGGGATCGGCAACGGCACGTCGAGGTATGGATCGGTGCCGCCGCCGGACGGGGCAAACGCGGCGCGCGGAACCGTCTCCAGCGCCTCCAGCACGCGCTGATCACGCACGCCCGCGCGGAGCGCGGCCTCGACGAGATCGGCCGGCGTCAAACCATGCACCGGCTCAGCGTACGACCGGGCCGGCCGGAGGGCGCGAACACCGGTGCGCCAGAATGAGCCCGCGCGCTCGGCCGCGCCGGCGCTCGCTCGGGTCAACTGAAACCGGGCGGCTGTGCGGGCGCGGCTCGAGCACCGGCCTGCGGCAAGTCCGAGCTGACCGCCCCGTCGCCGGCGGCGGATACCTCGCGCCTCGCGGAGGACTCCTCGCGCCAGTGGGTGACCGTTCGGCGAAGCTGGAAGTACGCGAACAGCCCCGGCAGCGTCGGCAACCAGAACGACACCGCGCGGTAGGCGAGCACCGCCAGGATCGCCGTGCT
>Ga0187766_10002206_pt1 | contig 11503 bp, 12 predicted proteins | sample 0216_QUI02_MP05__4_FD_132971 | JGI IMG/M metagenome (GOLD analysis project Ga0187766, IMG submission 132971) | Tropical peat soil microbial communities from peatlands in Department of Meta, Colombia - 0216_QUI02_MP05_20_MG | ecosystem: Environmental > Terrestrial > Soil > Wetlands > Peat ... | reverse complement strand
TCCGGTGGCTATGGCGAGGGGGAAACACCTCTTCCCATTCCGAACAGAGCAGTTAAGCCCCTCAGCGCCGATGGTACTTGGCCCGCAAGGGCCTGGGAGAGTAGGTCGCCGCCGGTTTATTTTCGTGACAGCCGTACGCAGCGAACGCCCTCGGAGGAACTTGTAGATGCAGGCGGTGATCAAGTTCCTGCGCGCCAACCCGCAGGCGGGTGTGCTGCTGATCATCTGCCTCGTGCTCGGACTGGGCACGTTCATCGCGGTACTAATCGCTCTCGCAACCGCGCCCACCGACCAGACGACCGGCGAGCCGAGCGGGGCGATTCTCGGAGCGCAGACGACTTGGCATGCGCTCCAGGCGGCAGTCGCGGTGGGGCGTCCGGCGTGACGGCCCGGTAAGCGCTCGAAGGCGATCACCGAGGCGCAGTTCAATGCTGCGCGGCGCCACCCACCCGAGGCCGGGCAACCGACGCTCGGTTGGACGCACGCGCGTCAGACCTCCCAGGCGCGGCGTCTCGCGGCGACGGTCTCCTCGGCCTCGTGATAGGTGTCTCGGCGCCTCGGAGCAGGCTTGCGACGGCCTCGCTGCGGGCTTCCACGCCCGGGTCTCGGGGAGCCGGGGCTCGACGACATATCGGTTGACTGTGTACCGGCTACCGCATCACCTCGCTGCGTCCGCCGAAGTCCGGCGTGGTCCGCACCGGGCAAAGGCAGTGGGCAGGTGGGGGCGGCACGCTGCCGGCGCGGCGCTTTGCGTCCCACCGGAGCGGGCGGCGATGAGGGTGCGTAGCCCAAGGCTCGAGATCGGAGTGCGCGTCAGCCGGTGGGTCGCCGAGGAAGTCGTCGACGACCGCGAACCAGGCGCGCAGGCGGTTGGCTGAAGACTGGAACATATGTTCGTGACCCTAGGGGGCGGGCCGGACGGAATGGGCGCCCGCTTGCAAGGGTCGAACGGGTCGAACGGGCGCCGGCGCGGAACGCTCCACAATGCCGGTGGCGGAGGTGTCGGGGCCTGGTGGCGAGGAGTCCGCGCGCGGGCTCGCCGGCCCCGGGGCTCAGTGCGGGGGCGACGGATGCTTGGGCTCGTACAGCCCCAGCTCGCCACCGCCCGGCAGCGCGATCGCGGTCACCGACCCCCAGCGCTCCTCGGCGATCGGACGGGTGTACTGGACCCCCTTGGCCTCGAGCTCCGCCACCGTCGCGTGGATGTCGTCGCACATCAGATACAGCTCGTGATGGGCGGCGCCGTCGGTGGGGTGGGCGGCGACCTCGGCGGGGGGAAGGGCGAAGATTAGCCAGCCGTGGCCGGCATCCACCGAGGGAAGCTCGAGCACCTCCGCGAGGAACGACCGCACTCCGTCGGCGTCCTGGCTGTAGATGATCGCGTGGGCGCCGGTGATCACGTGCTCACGCCACTCGAGACGCCGTTCAGCACGCAGGAGCCGGTGATCACGCCACCCCGGTCCGTGCTCACGCCGCCGAGCCGAGCGATGACCACACCTCGATCTTCGTGGCGATCCGGTTGACCACCTCGGTCGTGAACGCGGTGGTGGTGGCGTTGCCGCCGAGGTCGGGCGTCTTGCATCCCGACCCGATCGCCTCCAGCGCGGCTTCGTAGACCGCGCGCGACGCCCGCTCGGCCGCCGGCCCGTGCCGGTCGGCGGCGTGACGGAGCAGGGCGCCGCAGGCCAGGATCATCGCCAGCGGATTCGCGAGGTCCTTGCCTTCGAGCGCCGGCGCGGTGCCGTGGGGCGCCTCGGCCATCGCGACGGTCGTCTCGTAGGTCTCGTCGTCGAACGCCAGCAGGACGGACTCGGCGCCGGCGATCGAGCCGAACAGCGGCAGCACCAGGTCCGACAGGCAGTCGCCGTCACGGTTGAGCGCGGGGATCACGAGCGGCGCATCGGTGGCGCCCGACATCAGGCCAGCGTAGGTCGCGTCGATCAGGACCGGCTCGTAGGCGATGCCGGGATGGCGCGCGGCGGCGCCGTCGAGCTCCTCTTTCAGCATGCCCTCGTACACGGGTGAGACCGTCCACTTCGGACCGCCGTAGACCCGGGCGTTCAGCTTCGCCGCCGTCCGGAACGCGTACTCGGCGACGGCGCGGCAGGTCGAACGGGTGATTTTCTCCGTCCGGTAGGCGATCTCCGACGGAGCTCCGGGATCACCCTCGCGCCACTGCTTGGCGCCGTAGGCATCGTCGACCGCCATCCGGACGACCGAGATCGGGTAGTGCACGCCGGCGATCGGCGTCACGCCCGGGAGCCGGCGCCCGGTCCGGACGATCACCTTCCCGTCGACCTCCTCGCGCAGGATGCGGTTCGGCGAGCCGACGTCGTCCTTGCCCTCGGGCGTGATCGTGGCCGCCTTCAGCCCGAGGCCGGCCTCGCGCATCGCCCTGGCGGCGTCGGTGACGACCGCGTTCGAGGTCGCCCGACGGTGCTCGAGCGAGAGGTCGAACCGCTCGAGCTCGAGCTCGATCCCGAGGAGCGCCGGATCGAGCAGCCGCAGAGACTGCTCGAGCAGCTCCTGACCGGTCTGGTCGCCCTCCAGCACGACGATCTTGACCGCCTCGGCCATGCCGGCGGACCATAGCCGAAGGGGGTGGATCCGGTGTGTGGCGGTCATCGGCGCGCCGCCGTCAGGCGCCGCCGACCATCCCACTAGGCCGGACCGCCGTCGCCCGAATCGGAACCGGACGGTCCCGAGCCGTCGCCCAAATCGGAATCCGGACCGGAATCCGCGGGCATCAGCTCGGCCTGCTTCTCGGCGAGCGCCCCGATCACGATTGTCAGGTGCTCGTCGAAGTCGACCCCGAGCTCATCGGCGCCCTGGCGGAGCTCCTCGCGGTCGACCGCGGCCGCGAAGCTCGGCTGCTTGAGCTTCTTCTTGACCGACTTGGCGGTCATCCCCTGCAACCTCTCCGGCCGCACGTAGGCACAGGCCAGGACAAACCCCGACAACTCGTCGACCGCGAACAGTGTCTTCTCCATCGGTGAATCGCGTGATACGCCCAAGAAATCAGCGTGAGAGGCGACTGCACGCACGAGCTCGGGTGGATAGCCCCGGGCCTCCAACTCGCGCAACGCGTATCGCGGGTGGCCGTCCTCCAAATTCGGATACCGCTCGTAGTCGAGATCATGCAGCAGGCCGGTCAGCCCCCACAGTTCGACGTCGCCGTCGAACCGCGGCGCGTACGCGCGCATCGCCGCCTCGACGGCGAGCATGTGGCGCCGGAGCGAATCAGAAGAAGTCCATTCACAAAGGAGGTCCCACGCCTGGGCTCGCGAAAGCTGAACCTGCATGGACGGAACCCTAGCTGAGCGGATTCGGATCCTCGACGCTCGCGACGACGGCTCGAAAGAGAGCCACACGAAATCCACTCGCAAGCAGGCCAAACCGCCGTCGAGCACGGGCCTCGCGACGCGAGAAGGTACGCTGCGGCCCCCTATGGAAAAGTTCGTAATCGAAGGCGGGAGGCCCTTGTCGGGCACGATCACTCCCGCTGGTAACAAGAACGGCGCGCTCCCGGTCCTGGCCGCGTGCCTGCTCACGGACGACGAAGTCATCCTTCGCAACGTGCCCCGGATCAGGGACGTGGAGGCGATGACGCTGCTGCTCGAGCAACTCGGCGCCCGAGTCCAGTGGCTCGGCCCGGGTGAGATCTCGATCGACGCCTCGACCGTCGACAGCTACGAGGTCGATCGCGAGCTGGCCGAGCGCATCCGCGCCTCGTTCCTGCTCGCGGGTCCGTTGCTGGCCCGGTTCGGCCGGGCGCACATGCCGCCTCCGGGCGGTGACGTGATCGGCCGCCGGCGGCTCGATCCGCATCTCGACGCGTTCCGCGCGCTCGGCGCGTCCGTCGACGAGGACCGGGGCGAGATCCGGCTCGAGGCCCCGCTGGGATTGCGACCCTGTGACTTCCTGATGGACGAGCCGTCGGTGATGGCCACCGAGAATGCGTTGATGGCCGCCGCGCTGACGCGGGGACCGACCGTGATCCGGAACGCCGCTTCCGAGCCGCACGTCCAGGACCTGGCCCGGATGCTGGTCGCGATGGGCGCTCAGATCGACGGAATCGGATCGAACGTGATGACCGTCCATGGCGTCGGCAGGCTCAGAGGCATCACGCACGGCATCGCCCCCGACCACATCGAGATCGGGTCGTTCATGGCCCTCGCCGGCGTCACCGGGGGCGAGCTGATCGTCCGGGACACGGTTCCCGAGGACCTGCGGATGATCCGCCTCGTGTTCGACCGCCTCGGCCTGCGCACCGAGGTGCGCGGCGCCGACGTGATCGTGCCCGGCACCCAGGAGCTGGTGATCCGCAACGACAAGGGCGACCATACCCCGAAGGTGCAGGACGGCCCGTGGCCCGCGTTCCCGGCCGACCTGACGAGCGTCGCGCTGGCGATGGCCACCCAGGCCCAGGGGTCGATCATGATCCACGAGTGGATGTTCGAGAACCGCCTATTCGTCGTCGACAAGCTCGTCCTGATGGGCGCCTCGATCACGATCTGCGATCCGCACCGGGCGATGGTGGTGGGGCCGCGCCGCCTGCACGGCCAGCGAGTGGACTCGCCCGACATCCGCGCCGGGATGGCGATGCTGATCGCCGCGTTCGCGGCCGACGGCGTCACCGAGATCGGCAACGTGCGGCACATCGACCGTGGCTACGAGCGCATCGATGAGCGACTGCGTGACCTCGGCGCCCGGATCGAGCGCGAGGATGACGTGCCCGTGACGGTCTGACGGGACCAGCCCCGGCCCGCCGTAACTGACACAGTCCCGGGCGATGGTCGATCGCATTCCAAGCGGGACGCGAGACTTCCTGCCGGACGAGATGCGCGAGCTCCGCGCGATGACCGATCGCGTCCGGGAGGTGTTCGAGCGGGCCGGCTACGGCGAGGTCTACACCCCCGCGCTCGAGTACGAGGGCACGTTCGACCGCGCCGACATGAACGCGAGCCGCCCCGCGTACCGGATCTTCGACGAGCACGGCCAGGTGCTCGTGCTCCGCTCGGACATGACGGTCCCGATTGCGCGGCTGGTCGCGACGCGCTACCGCGACGCCGAGCCGCCGCTGCGCTTCTGCTACTTCGCCCATGCCTACCGGGGCGTCCGCCCGCAGCGGGGCCAGTCGCGCGAGTTCCTCCAGGCCGGCGTCGAGCTGATCGGAGCCGGGTCGCCGGAGGGCACCGCCGAGGTCTTGTCGGTCCTGTGCGCGGCGCTGGACGCGGCGGGTCTCGAGACCTATCGCGTCGGGTTGGGCGATGCCTCGCTGTATCCCACCTTGCTCGACGGTCTACGTGTAGACCCGGCCCGGCGCGAGCACATCCTCACCGAGCTCGTCGACGGCGACTTCGTCGGCCTCCAACACGAGATCGCCGAGCTCGAGGTCGATCCGGCCGACGCCGACCTGCTCCTGCGCGCGCCGCAGACGAGGGGCGGGCCCGAGGTCCTCGAGGATCTCGAGGGCCCGTTGCACACCGCCGTCACCGGGATGCGAGCGGTGCACGCGCTGCTCGCGCCGAACGTCGCCGAGCGGATCATCTTCGACCTCGGCCTGATCCGCAGCCTCGGCTACTACACCGGCGCGATCTTCCAGGTCTACGACCCCGCGTACGGCGTGCCGATCGGGATCGGCGGGCGCTACGACGAGCTGCTGGGCAAGTTCGGCCGGCCGCTCCCCGCGGTCGGGTTCGCGCTCAACGTCGAGCGGCTGCACATCGCGCTGACCAGTGAAGAGCGCGGCCGATGAGGGAACTGCGGATCGCCGTTCCGCGCGGGGCGCTGTTCACCGAGACGCTCGACCTGCTCGACCGGCTCGGGCTCGACACGCGCGAGGTGCGCGACAACGACCGCAAGCTGCTGTTCGAGGACGCGGGCATCGTCACGATGCGGCCCTCGGACGTTCCCACGTATGTCGAGGCGGGCGCCGCCGACCTCGGCATCACCGGCAAGGACGTGCTCATGGAGCAGTCCGAGCGCGAGTTGTACGAGCTCGTCGACCTCGGCTACGGCCACTGCACGATGGTGCTCGCGACCGTCGCCGGCGAGGACCCCGCGGCCGAGGCGCTCAGACGGCTCGGCGTGGTCCGGATCGCGACGAAGTACCCACGGATCGCCACGCGCCACTTCCTCGAGACCGGCCGCCAGGCCGAGATCGTCGAGGTCAAGGGCTCGGTCGAGCTGGCGCCGCTGACCGGCCTGGTCGAGGGCATCGTGGATCTCACCGCGAGCGGGGCGACGCTCCGCGAGAACGGACTCGTCGTCCGCGAGGAGATTGCGAGCAGCACCGCCCGCCTGATCGCCAACCCGGTCGCGCACAAGCTGAAGGCGCTGAGGATCGACGCGCTGCTGGAGCGGCTCGATGCGATGTGAGCGGCTGACGCTGGGCGACGCCGCCGCCGCCGCCGGCGTCGCCGCCGACATCCGCAAGCTCGTGCCACCCCCCGAGTCGGTCCGCGACGCGGTCGCGCTGATCATCGCCACGGTGCGGACGGGCGGCGACCGGGCCGTCCGCGACTACTCGCGGAGCCTCGATACGCAAGGCCGCGAGCCGCAGGCGCTCGTCGTCTCAGACGACGAACTCGACGCCGCGCTGGGCGCGCTGGACCCGGCCGTCCGCCACGGGATCGAGCGCGCGATCGCCAACGTCGAGGCGGTCGCAGGCGCGCACAAACCCGGCGGGGTGGGCGGGGCGCCAATCACCGAGCTCGGCGGCAACCGCGTCATCCACCGCGACGCGCCGGTCGAGCGCGCCGCGATCTACGTCCCCGGCGGCCGGGCCCCGTATCCGAGCACGGTGGTGATGGGCACGGTCCCCGCCAGGCTCGCCGGGGTCGGGCATATCGCGGTCTGTTCCCCGCCCCGCGCGGACGGGGACCTCGATCCGGTCGTGCTGGCGGCGTGCCGGCTCGCCGGCGTCCACGCCGTCTACCGGATGGGCGGCGCCCACGCGATCGCCGCGCTCGCCTACGGGACCGAGTCGGTCCCTGCCGTCGACGTGATTGTCGGTCCCGGCAACCTGTACGTCCAGGAGGCCAAGCGCCAGGTGTTCGGGCAGGTGGGGATCGACGGCTTCGCCGGCCCGAGCGACCTACTCGTGATCGCCACCGGCGACGTCGACCCCGAGCCGCTCGCGCTCGACCTGCTGGCCCAGGCCGAGCACGGCCCCGGCACGCTCGTGGTCGCGGCTTCCGACACGCCGGCAACCGTCGGCGCGTTCGAGGCGAGCCTGACCCACGCACCCGAGACGGGCGCGGTGGCATGCGTGGTCGCCGCGTCCGGCCCCAACCAGCTGCTGGCGCTGGCCCAGGCGTTCGCCCCCGAGCACCTCCAGCTCGTCGGCCTCGAGGCCGAGGCGCTCGCCGATCGCGTCACCCGGGCCGGATGTCTGTTCGTCGGGGCCGGTGCCGGCACCGCGTTCGGCGACTACATCGCCGGATCCAACCACATCCTGCCGACGAACGGCGCCGCCCGGTTCGCCTCGGCCGTTTCCCCCGACCATTTCCTGCGCCGCTTCAGCGAGGTCCACATCGGCGACCCGAACAAACTCGCCGAAGCCGCGGCGCCACTGGCGCGGGCCGAGGGCTTCGAGCTGCACGCGCGGTCGATGGAGGCACGCATCCGCGAGAATGGGAGCCAATGACCCGTATCGGCCTGATCGAACGCAAGACCGCGGAGACCGAGATCAAGGTCAGCCTCGCGCTCGACGGCCACGGCGCCGGCGAGCGCGACACCGGCGTCGGCTTCTTCGACCACATGCTCGACCTGCTGGCCCGGCATGGCCGTCTCGACCTGGGCGTGGAGGCGCGCGGCGATCTCGAGACCGGTGCCCATCACACCGTCGAGGACGTCGGGATCTGCATCGGCCAGGCGCTCGACGAGGCACTCGGCGACCGCGCCGGCATCGGCCGCTACGGGCAGGCCACGATCCCGATGGACGAGGCCCGAGCGTCCTGCGCGATCGACGTCTCCGGTCGCGGATTGTGCGCGTTCGAGGCGACGCTCCCGCCCGGCGCGATCGGCAACTTCGACCACGAGCTCGTCGAGGAGTTCTTCCGCGCGCTGGCGCTGAACGCGAAGCTGACCCTGCACCTCACGGTCGAACGCGGCACCAACGCGCATCACGTCATCGAGGCAGCGTTCAAGGCGGTGGCGCGGGCACTGCGGGCGGCGGTGGCGCTCGACGCGAGCGAGCGGGGAATCCCGAGTACCAAGGGGACGTTGGTGTGACGAGCGTAGGCGTGATCGACTACGGAATGGGGAACCGCCGCTCGGTCGAGAAGGCACTCGAGCACGTGGGGGCGAGCGTGTCGCTGACCGGCGACCATCGCGAGCTAAAGGCGTGCGACGGGCTGGTGTTGCCCGGCGTGGGGGCGTTTCCCAAGGCGATGGGCAACCTGCGTGAGCTCGGCCTCGTGGACGTGATCAGGGCGCGCGTCGAGCAGGGGGCCCCGCTGCTGGGGATCTGCCTCGGGATGCAACTGCTGCTGGAGCGCTCCGAAGAGATGGGCGGCGCGCCCGGGCTTGGGCTGATCCCCGGCGAGGTCACGCGTCTGCAGGCCGGGGAGCTTCGCATTCCGCACATCGGCTGGAACGACGTGCGGCTCGAGCGCGCCTGCGCGCTGACCGCCGAGCTGCCGGGCTGTCCCTTCTACCACGTGCACTCGTTCGCGGCCCGGCCGAGTGACCCCGATGTCGTGATCGGCACCACCGAGTACGGTGAGCGCTTCGCCACGATCGTCGGCCGCGACAACGTATTCGGCGTCCAGTTCCACCCCGAGAAGTCCTCCCGGCACGGGCTGCGGATGCTCGCGAACTTCGTCGAGTTGTGCGCGAGAGGCGAGACCGGTACCGCTCGCGTGGCCGCATGATCCTGCTCCCGGCCGTTGACATTCTCGAGGGCAAGGCGGTGCGCCTGGCCCGCGGGGAGTTCGACCGGCGAACGGTGTACGACGCCGATCCGCTCGACGCGGCGCGCCGGTGGGTGGACGAGGGCGCGCGAGAATTGCATCTCGTCGACCTCGACGGGGCGCGCAGCGGCGCTCCCGTCAACTTCGAGCACATCCAGCGCATCACCGCGGCGATGGACGTGCCGGTCGAGGTCGGCGGGGGGCTTCGAACGATCGAGTCGGTGCGACGGACGGTCGGCGCCGGGGCGACGCGGGTGGTGATCGGGACCGCGGCCTACGCCGACGTCGACTTCCTCGACGAGGCGCTGGCCGAGTTCGGCGACCGCGTCGTGGTGTCCGTCGACGCCCGGGACGGCAAGCTCGCGGCGGCTGGATGGACCGAGCAGACCGACATCCCGCTCGAGGCGGTGATCGAGCAGCTCGGTACCCGCGGGGTGCGGCGGTACGTGTATTCGAGCATCGACCGGGATGGGATGCTCACCGGCCCCGACCTCGACGGCGCCCGCCGGGTCGCCGAGGCGGTCCGTGGCGTCTACGCGTACTCCGGTGGCGTGGCCTCGCTCGCGGACCTGCGCGCGCTGGTCGAGCTCCGGCAGGTCAATCTGCGCGCGGTGATCGTCGGAAGGGCGTTGTACGAGGGCCGGTTTACGGTCGCACAGGCGCAGGCCCTGCTCGACGGTGAGGGCCGCTGAACGCATTACAAGCGCGTGATCCCGTGCCTGGACGTCGACCGCGGTCGCGTGGTCAAGGGCGTCGGGTTCGTCGACCTGCGGGACGCCGGCGACCCCGTCGAGCTCGCGTGCCGGTATGACGCGGCCGGCGCGGACGAGCTCGTGTTCCTAGACATCACCGCCACCTCGGACAAGCGCGAGACGGTCGTCGATCTCGCGCGCCGCACCGCCAACGACGTCTTCATCCCGTTCACGATCGGCGGGGGGATCCGCTCGGTCGCGGATGCGCAGGCGGTGCTCGACGCCGGCGCGGACAAGGTGTCGGTCAACTCCGCGGCACTGGCCCGGCCCGACCTGCTTGACGAGCTGGCGTCCACGTTCGGCGCGCAGTGCGTGGTGCTCGCGATCGATGCCAAGGCTCGTGCGGACTCGGGCTGGGAGGCGTTCGTCGCCGGCGGCAGGACCCCGACCGGCCGTGACGCGGTGCGGTGGGCGCGCGAGGGGGTGAAGCGCGGCGCCGGGGAGATCCTGCTGACGAGCATGGACCGCGACGGGACGAACGCCGGCTACGACCTCGGCCTGACCTCGGCGGTCGCCGGCGCGGTCGACGTCCCGGTGATCGCCTCCGGTGGCGCGGGAGCGCTCGAGCATCTGACCGCGGCGCTCGAGGCCGGCGCCGATGCCGTGCTGTGCGCTTCGATCTTCCACTACGGGCAGCACACGGTGGCGGAGGTCAAGGAGTCGCTGGCTCGCGACGGGGTGTCGGTTCGTCCCGTGGATTAGGGGCCGCCCTTCGGCGGCGTCCGTGGGACCACGTTCCCCGTCCGGTCAGTAGCGTTGGCCCTCGACGCAGCTCTGAGCCAGGCTGAGACGCCCGGCCCGCGGCCCTCGCGGCCGGTCACCTCTCCGGCGCGCCGGCACAGTCGAACGAGCGCGGGGCCGCGGGGCGGGCGTTCAGCCGAAGCCGGGGCGTGGAATCCCGCCCTAGCTCGGTGAACCTGCAGTTTCTCTGTTGGCCCGATTGAAGACGACCGCGGCTAAGCGGCCTCTTCCACGTATCCAGCCGCGGCGCATGCATCGCAATACGCAGCAGGCGGAACGCGGGGCTCATAACACCCAGGGCGGCAGCAAGTCGAGGACCGCTTAGGCCGACCGCGACCGATGCGGGCTGCCGCGGCATCCTTCAGCTCCTCGCGCATGCGATCGAGCTCCGCCGCGTGCTCCGCGCAGAACCTACGGCCCGGCACGGTCGGCTCCTGGCAATGACTTCCACTACGACAACGCATAGGTACATAAGGATAGCAACAAGCGCTCGAACGCACGTTCCATGCGTCCATCATTGCACGGCTTGTGCGGGGATTTCGTGAGCGCGGAGGACCGCGGTATGAAGTTCGCGTGAGCGCGCTGCGAGCGCCGTGTGGAGATCACGTTAACGGTCGCGCGCGGCCTGGTGAGTCGGGCGAATCGGTCGGCTCAACCACGGTTCGGGAGCATCTGGTACAGCATCGTGTACCCGCTCAGGTAGATCGTGTGGTCGTCGGCGACGACCGGGTTGAAGGCGCCGTCCGGGAACGAGAACACGTGACGGCCGGTGCGCACGTCGAGGCCGGTCGTGGTCTTCGTGCCGAGGTCGGAGTAGTAGACGACGTTGCCGACGATCGTCGCCGATCCCGAGATCTTGCCGCCCGCGGGATGCCGCCATCTGATCGCGCCCGACTGGGCGTCGAACGCGTAGAAGTTGCCGTCGTAGGAGCCCAGGTAGATCGTCGGGCCGAGCCCGGGGGTGTCGTCGACCGCGGCCGACGCGTACACGTACGCGCCCGTGCCGGTGGCCCAGGCGAGCTGGCCGCTCTTGGCCGCGAACGAGTACACGCGCCCGTCGGTGTTGCCCATGTAGACGCGTCCGAACGCGAC
>Ga0187766_10002205_pt1 | contig 11504 bp, 9 predicted proteins | sample 0216_QUI02_MP05__4_FD_132971 | JGI IMG/M metagenome (GOLD analysis project Ga0187766, IMG submission 132971) | Tropical peat soil microbial communities from peatlands in Department of Meta, Colombia - 0216_QUI02_MP05_20_MG | ecosystem: Environmental > Terrestrial > Soil > Wetlands > Peat ... | reverse complement strand
CTGAGCTCTCTTTTCGCTCCCCGTAAGCCCCTCAGCGACGGAGAGGTTCCCGTGGAGATCCATGAAGTCATAGTCGGCCATTACGCGCCGACGAGGAAGGAATTGAACTGATAGTCGCAGCCGACACCGACGAGGCCAAGCCAGCCTCGGCCACCGGAAGTCTGGCTAAAATCTTCAGGCACGCCGTCCGCTATGAATTGATGATCCTGATTGAACATCCCGTAGCCGGCGCCCGCATTGGCGTAACAGCCGGTCCAGGTGGCGACTGGAACGGGCGGCGGAGCCGGTGTTGGGGCCTTATAGACTGGCATCCCCAAGTCCGCCGCGAACGCAGGCGTTGCGATGAACGCGGCGATAGCAGCACCGAACATAATTCGCTTCATGTGGTTCCCCCAACAAGCGGGAATATCAGCCGAAAAAACTCATATGATTATTATCATAGATTTGTTCCTGCCACTGTCGCCCGGTTTGCAACAGCCAACGGAATCGGTTTTGCGCCGACCCGAGCGGGGATCAAAAAGATTAGAAAAAACGCTGCAAAAACAATGGACGTCAGAATTCGATCCGTCGCGGCGGTCCAGCTCAACAGGGTTAACGAAGTCCTAACAAAAGGCGCGGCGCCGGCTTACCCCCCGAGGCTGTCCGGTTCGACAATGTCCCAAGTCGTCGCGTTCCCTGAATCGCCGTTGGGCACCAAGTCTGCTCGCTCGCGTTGCTTGCGCTCGCCGCGCGGGAGCGGCCTCGACAACGCCGCCTCGGTCTCGGCGGCGAGCCTGTTCATGATGTCCTTGACCGGCAGAATTTCGGCGATGCCTCCCACGGTCTGGCCCGCGGTAAGCAGGCACTCATGTTGCCGGCCTGCTTGCGTCGTCGCGACGATCATCGCGCGAAGCCGATCGCGTTCTCGTCGCGCCTGTTCGCGCTTGGCGCTCCACTCGTCAAGGAAGGAGGTATGCAATGAGCGCAGCACGGTGTGAAAGCCCGCCGTGCCGGGAAGGGGGCTGATGTCGTTAAGCACATCGACCTTTATCGCGTCTTCCGACTGGGCTTCGGTGATGGCTTGCTTCCATTCGATTGGGGCAGGGGCCTCCGCGGACGCAATGAAACGCGTGCCGAGATTGACGCCGCAGGCGCCGAGCATCAGCGCCGCCGCAATGCCGCGGCCGTCGAAAATCCCGCCGGAAGCGACGACGGGAATCGGCGACACGGCGTCGACGACCTGCGGCACAAGCGCCATCGTGCTCACTTCGCCGCAATAGCCGCCCGACTCGCTGCCCTGCGCGCTGATCGCATCGGCGCCGCGCTCGGCCGCCTGAACTGCTTGCGTGACCGTGGTGACCTGAATCATGACGCGCGCCCCGACATCGTGCGCTTGCCGCACCAGCTCGTCGCCTGGGTCGGCAAGCGTGAAAGAGATCACCGCCGGTCGCGCCTCCAGCGTGAATCGAAACGCCTCGGCGTCGAGCGTTTGCGGAATGTGGTTGACGGCGAAGGGCCGGCTGGTCAGCGTTCGCACTACCTCGATGTCGCGCTTGACGGCGGCGGTGGTTCGAAACAACGTTCCGATTCCGCCAAGGCCGCCGGCGTTGGATACGGCGGCTGCTAGCTCCGCCGACGTGCACGTGCCCATCGGCGCGAGGATGATCGGCACGTCGATTCCGAACAGATCGCAGAGAGGTGTCCTAAGCATCGTGTCGACTCCGGAACGCTCCGGCGGCGAAGGTCGCATCGCATAATTCGCCCATTCCCATGCTGGGTGCGCCGAAAGCGAATGGCGCTATCGCCGATCGCGCTATCCGTTCCCGCAGCGAAGTCTCAGCGTTCTCGCGTCGATGGCGGCCGATCTATAGTCTAGCCCATTTCAAGACCTTTGAGATAGTTCTCGGCGTTGCGTCACGGCAAAAATCCGATAGCGGCCCTGACGTTTATTCCGACGACCGCGGCGGAAAAATCTAATTCTCGCGCCCGGTTGGTATCGTTCGATGAGATTGAACCAAGCGTCTGCGAAGAGCGTGGCCGGTTTGCGAAGAACAGCGGCGCCTACGCAGAAAACGAGCTCGACCCAAAAAGATACGCAGGAGGCAAAAAAGAAAGGGACCGGCTTTAGCCCCCCGCCGGCCCCTTTAAGTCCTCTATCGAGAACTTACCCCTTGGTAACCACTGGCGGCGGGGCTTTGCCCTTGCCGACATATTGCGCGCAGCCAGCGATGCTAAGGAGGGCCAACATCGCGGCCGTCGCTAGAGCGAGCTTTTTCATAGAACTCTCCCTTGTCATGACGAGTAGACAACTAACCAACGGAATGGCGCCGCCTCTAGTGCTTAAAAAGCACACTCGTCATCGGAATTAAGGCAGATTGTGCGCAATTAGAGACCAAATAATGCGGCTTACCGCGACCCGGTTACCGGGGGTCTCCGCGATTTCACCGTCCCAATATTTACCGCCGAAATAAATGTGGCGGAGGCGTCGCAACCCGTCCCCACACGCCCCCGCCAGGTGATCTCAAGTGAGCTTGCTCTATTTTATTTTGCCCTCCCGAGCGGCGAGATGCGGGAAGCAACAGGGGGTATTCGCTCTCGCTCTCCAAAGGGCTGTGAAGCTTAAGCGCGAACGGGGGATCGTGGTAACGGGGCGCGCGGTCAATTTTTGTTTTGCAATTTTTCAGCGCGTGACGTCGCTTTGCATAAGATCAAGCTAAATCGTAAGGAAAAGGAGCGCGAAGTTAAGTATCTTCGCTCGGCGCCGCGCTCTTATTACACGTAAACTGCGATTTCGCTCGGCTGTTCAACCACGCATCGATCCCGCTCCCGACACTCTCAAGGCGAGCGCGTCGCTGTGCACTCGTTTTGCGACTGAGATGCCTTCTATGCGTGCCCGGACCGAATCGTTGTGCACCGACATGACGCCTCAAATTGGGATCCCCGCTCGGCCGCCGGCGCGGACCTCTGTAAAAGCCCTTAAGCGCAATATCTGAATGTCGATTACGGCGCCCCTTCGATAAGCATTGCGGCGGGAATGGATTTTGGGGAAGGGGGAGAATTTTTATGCGTGAATTGTCGATGGCGTCACCCGCTGTCGTTACGCCCGCCGGCGGCCCGAACGCACCCCAAGCCGCTCACTTGGCCTCTCATCCGGCAGCTCGCTTGGGCGTTCATCTGCCGCAGCTGTCGTCGCCATCGCCACAGGCGAGCGATCGGATAGATGCAATCCTGGCTATAAGCATTGTTCTCGCGGCCTGGGCGGTTGCGCTGTGGAGCGTCAGCTTTTTCAGCGCATTGTGACTTGAACCAAAGCTACGGCGAACTCGCGGGCGGTTGGCTCAGGTAAGGTCGCCGTCCGGCAAACCGACGAAAACCAGCACGACGAGAATCACCGTGGCGATGCGGAAAGCGGCCTCCTGTCCGTTCCAAACCTGCGATTGCCACATGGCGAAATACTCGCCCGCGATCACCAGGAAGCCGAAGAACCAAAGACCGAAACCGATAGTCAGTCCGACGATCGCGCACGCCTTGGCGCGGTTGAAGGCTTCGGCCGGGGCGTTAAGTCTTCTAAGCAGCATGATCGCGCCGAATGCAGCGAAAGACCGGTCAGCCCCTCCAAGGCGATGATCGACGCGTAGGCCGCCTGCCAGATCTTCTCGTTGGCGATGGCGCGGTCCTTCAGCACATTGCCGGCAAAGGTCGTGTCCATGCTCAAAACGTGCTTCACGAATTCGTAGTTCGAGCCGTAGTCGACAATGTTGTCGTAGGCGACGATGAGGGCATAGGCCGCAAGCGCGGCGATCGTCGTAACTTTGGTGAGGCGGATAACGACCATGACGCCGATTTCCAGAGCAGCCGCAGCTTAGGGTCTATGCGTTTGCCGGTACGGCCTGCACCTGCCGCTCGACATAGACCGGGAGCGTGAACGAGAAGGCGGAGCCTTGGCCGACCTTGGACTCGACCCAGATTTTGCCCCCGTGCATTTCGACGATGCGCTTGGATATGGCAAGGCCTAGGCCGGTGCCGCCCTTCTTGCGCGTGATCGTGTTGTCGGCCTGCTGGAACTCCTGAAAAAGTTTGGTCTGGTCTGCGGCGGAAATGCCGGGGCCTGTGTCGCGCACAGACAAATGGAACGATCCGTTATTTGCTTCGGCTTTGATGGCGACTTCGCCTGCGTCCGTGAATTTGATGGCGTTGCCGACGAGATTGATCAGGACTTGCGTCAGGCGGCGTCCGTCGCCGCGGCCTCGCGGCAGTTGGGGATTAAGCTCGAGCCTGAATGCAAGTTTTTTGTCAGACGCCAGCGGCTCAAGCGTGCTGCGGACCGTCTTGGCGATGTCCTCAATCGAGTAATCTCCAAGATCGAGCACGAGCTGGCCGGACTCGATCTTGGACAGGTCTAGGACGTCATTGATCAAACCGAGCAGGTGTCTGCCGTTGGTTTCAAGGCGTTTGAGTATGGCGAGCATCTTCTCGGATGGCTCCCCGTAAGCGCCGTCCACCATCAATTCGGTATAGCCCAGGATGGCATTGAGCGGTGTGCGCAGCTCATGGCTCATATTGGCGAGGAATTGCGACTTGTGCTGGCTCGCCTCTGCAAGCTGCCGGCTCTTGTCCTCGATCTCATGGAACAGCTGCGCATTTTGGATGGCCAGAGCCGATTGCGCGGCAAAGGTCTTGATGATGTCGACGGTGTTTTTCGGAAATTCTCCAGGCGTGCGACGGCGAACAACCAGCATGCCGACGATATCTTCCCCGCGCAGCAGTGGCGCCACCATCCGGGCGCGATAACCAGCACGCAGCGCTACCTGGTTAAGATCTGAGGCGGGTTCCTCTGTTAGGTCTGCCACCTGAGTCGGTTCCCGCTGCGCGAAAACCTCAGCAATATTCGGGTCTTCAAAGCCGATGTGACGCTGCGTGAGCGCATCGATCAACGCCTGATCCATCCCGTAGGTGGCGCGCATACGAAATTCACGCCACTGCTCATCGTAGCCGTAGATAGCGCCAGCCTCGGTGCCGGAGAGCTGCACCGCCTTGGCAACTATGGTTGAAAGCACGGTTTCGAGGTCGAGCGTCGAGTTCACCGCATGCGAGACCTCGCCGAGCGCCTGTAACTCGCTGACCGATCGGGCAAGCTCATCCGTCCGGCGTCGAAGCGCATCCAATAGTCTAACGTTGTCGATCGCGATGGCGGCTTGGTCCGCAAAGGTTTCCACTAGAGCGATTTGTTTGTCCGTAAATGGTCTCACCCCCTCTAAGTGATAAATAGTCATGACTCCCAGCAAGTCGTTGCCTTTGAGTATGGGCACCGCAACAACTGTTCGGATTTTTTCGACATCTTTCGACCCGTACGTGTATTCCGGATCGGCTAAGACATCGGGAATATGGACCGTTCGCCGTTCAAGCGCTGCACGGGCCGCGGCGCTGTAGCGGCCCGGAAGAGGCGGATTTTGGGATATAAAATCCTTCAGCGCCTGAGGAGCGTTGAAAGCGACCACCATCCGCGGCAAGTCGCCTTCGAAGCGCCATATGAACGCTCGGTCAGCTCCACACAGCCTGACCGAGCTTTCGGCGACGGTCTCAAACACCGCCTGAAGGTCAAACGCCGAGCGGCTGATGACCTCGAGTACCTTCGACGTGGCGGTCTGCTGCTCCAGCGATTCGGTGAGTTCGCGGCTGCGCTGCTGCTCGGCCTCAAATAACCGCACGTTCTCAATCGCAATCACGGCCTGGTCGGCGAATGTTTCAGCGAGCGCGATCTCGTTATCTGCGAACGCCTGCACGATGGTGCGCTGGAGCAGCAAGACACCAATCGGCGTACCTTCGCGCTGTAGGGGTACGCCGAGCAGAGTACGAGTGTTTCCCGATCGTGATCTATCGGCCAGCTCGCGATGCGGATCGGCTTGCGAGTCAACGAGGTGCACGGATTTGCCTCTGAGCACGACCCGTCCGACGATTGAGTCTTCATCCGCCTTTAGCGGTGCGTGCTCCATGCGCGCCTTGTGTTCCGGCGAAAATCCACAGCTGGCGACGTTATGGTAGAGGCCATCCTTCTTCGCCAACCGGATCGCAGAGCGATCTGCGTGGCACAGCCGCGTTGCCGATTCGACCAGTGTGTCGAGCACGGTCTGGAGATCGAAGGTTGAGCGGCTGATGACCTTGAGCACATCGGCCGTGGCCGTCTGTTGTTGCAGCGACTGTCTCAATTCGTTGAGCAGCCGCGTGTTCTCGATGGCGATGACGGCCTGGGCGGCGAAGTTCGTCATCAACTCGACTTGCTTATCGGTGAACGGCTGCACCTCCTTGCGATAGATGAGGATCGCGCCAACCAGCTTATCGTCTTTGAGCATCGGCACGGCGAGAGCGGATCGCGCGCCGCCGAACTTTGCCGGCGAGCTCGGGGCGGCGTCGGTCGCCATGTCGGCGGTGTAGCTCACCCGCTTCGTCGTCATGGCCTTATAAAGTTGAGTACCCGGCGGCGGCACAAACGGTCCGCGCTGTTTCAGAAATTCGGCATAGTCCGGCGGCAAATCGACGCCAGCCGCAACGTGAAATGCTTCGCCGTCGAAGCGTAAAAGCAACCCGAACTTGGCCTCGCAAATGCGCGCGGCGTTCCCAAGCATCGCCGAAAAGACCGGCTCCAAGTCGCCGGGCGAGGAACTAATAACGCGCAGGACGTCGGCGGTCGCCGTCTGCTGCTCCAGCGATTGGCGCAATTCATTGAGCAGTCGCGTGTTCTCAATCGCGATGACGGCTTGTGCAGCGAAGTTCTGAAGCAATTCGATTTGGTTCTCAGTGAACGGCCGAACCTCTTGGCGATAGATGACAATCGCGCCGACCAGAGCGTTGTCCTTGAACATTGGTACGGAGACGACAGTCCGCGCACCAGCCAGATCACCCAAACGCCCGCGCGCCTGCGGCGGCAGTGCCAAATAGTCAGCGATATGGACGACCCCCTGGGTGCTGGCTAATCGTCCCAAGCCTCCCTCCGGCAGCGGGACGATGAATGGCTCGCGCTTGCGAAGCTCGGCATAGGCGCGAGGAACATCCTGCATGGCCACCGTACGAAAGCCATTGCCCTCGGAAACATACAATATTCCGAACTTCGCCCCACAAACTCGCACCGCATTTTCCAACATGGCCTGGAAGACGGGCTTCAACTCACCAGAGGAGGAACTAATAACGCGCAGGACGTCGGCGGTCGCCGTCTGCTGCTCCAGCGATTGGCGCAGTTCGTTAAGCAGCCGCGTGTTTTCAATCGCGATGACGGCTTGAGCGGCGAAGTTCTTCACCAACTCAATTTGCTTGTCGTTGAAGGGCCGAACTTCTTGACGGTAGATCACAAATCCGCCTATCAGCGCGTTTTCCTTAAGCATCGGGACGGCGAGCAGAGTACGAGCGTCTACGGCATCGACAAGCGCGCTAATCTGCGGATCGCGCCCGATGTAACATTGTGCCTTCCGCATATCGGCAACATGGATAACTTCCTTGGTTCGGGCCATCCGGACCAGTGGAGTGTCAGGATGTACATCGGTCACCACTATGGGCCGGCGCCGCACTGCCGCATGACCCTGCAGCGTGCGATGGAGCGTGGCGATGGCGTGAAACGCTTCTCCGTCGAAACTGAAGAACGTGCCGAATTTGGCTTCGCAGAGACGGGTTGCATTCTCCAGAATGGCCTGGAACACCGGTTCAAGATCGCCTGGCGACGAGCTGATGACGCGCAACACTGCCGCCGTCGCGGCCTGTTGCTCCCGCGCCTCGCTCAGTTCGAGGGTGAGCCGCGCGATGTTTGCTTCGAGGGCGGCGCTGGAGAATGCACGCGGCCTCGCGACCTTATTTTCGTTGCGACGCTTTCGTGTTGCCGCCTTCTTGGGCCGCGCTTTGACGGACTTGCCGCCTATTCTGGAGCGCCGTCTCATCGCCTCCCCTTGGTCAAGACAAGGCACCGTGGCAGTGCCACACTAGCACACTGGAAGTCGATACGATGCCGGTTAAAATCCGGCGACTGTGCCAAGAAGGTGGAAACATGCGCATGTTTCAAGTCTGCGTCTGCGGCGAACCGCTCCGACGCAACGAACAACCGACGCCGAAGCCGAAAGGCACCGAGGTGCTGCTGAAAGTGCTTGCGGCGGGCGTCTGCCACAGCGATCTGCATCTCGCCGATGGCTGGTTCGATCTTGGCGGCGGCAAGCGCCTCAGTCTCGCCGACCGCGGTATGACCCTGCCGGTGACGCTGGGGCATGAGAATGTCGGCGAGGTCGTGGCGGCCGGACCGGATGCCAAGGGCGTCCAGATCGGTGCACGCGTGCTTGCGCATCCTTGGATCGGCTGCGGCGCCTGCGGTCCGTGCCGACGCAACCAGGAGAATCTCTGCCGCGCGATGAAAAGCCTCGGCGTGTTCTCCAACGGCGGCTACGCCGACTACATGATCGTGCCGCATCCGCGCTATCTTTTCGCGATCGGAGACCTATCGCCGGAGCGCGCGGCGCCGCTGGCCTGTTCCGGCGTGACGACCTTCGGCGCTTTGAAAAAAGTGCCGACCTTGGCAACCGAGGCGACCGTAATTATCGGCGCCGGCGGGCTTGGCCTGATGTGCCTCGCTTTGCATCAGAAAATGGGCGGGCATTCCGCCATCGTCGTCGATGTCGATCCTGCCAAGCGTAAGGCCGCAAAGGAAGCTGGCGCCGCTTATGTCGTCGATGGCGGAGCGGCCGATGCGGCGCAGCAGATTGTCGATATCACGCAAGGCGGCGCCTGGGCGGTCATCGATCTGGTTGGCTCGTCGCAAAGCGCGCGCGTCGGCTACGACAGCCTGATTAAAGGCGGAAAATATATCATCGTCGGACTCTATGGCGGCGATCTCACGGTATCGCTGCCGCCAATTCCCATGCGCGCCTTGACGATCCAGGGCTCTTATGTCGGTAGCCTGCCGGAAATGGCCGAATTGATGGAACTCGTGCGCCGCGCCGGTCCGCCGCAAGTACCGGTGGCGACCAGAGCGCTCGACGAAGTGAACGCGGTCATGGCGCAATTGCGCGCCGGCAAAGTGATCGGCCGCGTCGTGCTGACACCGTAGAGCATGATGCGGAAAAAGCCCGCCCCGGACACCGATCTGGGAGGGAAACCGGTTTTCCGAAAAGGGACATGCGTCATCAAATTACCTAGGCCGCAATCGGTTCAACTTGAAACGATCGCGGCCTGGTCTCACTCGCGTCTCCGCTATGCCTCAAAGGAAGGGCAGCGATGCCGAGCCACCGAAAGCGAATGAGCGGCGGACGCAATTTCAAATGTCTGCGATGCGCTCTCGGCAATTGCTCGGTTCTTTGTTGCCCGCTGCATAAGCGCCATTTCTTAAGGCGCTGACCTGAAAGATATTTCGGACGCTCGAATTTTGAGCATACTGCATTGCAATAAATTGCCGATATTTCATGTCGATCTATTCCCGACGAGGGAATGATTCTAAAGCAAAATATCGTGATCTCGGAAATAGAGGACAATTCTTGTGCATCGCAAAATATCGCGTAGCCTAAAGGACGCGGGCGACTAAAAACACGGAGAACATGAAATGAAATCGCTCAATACCAAGATCGCCTTGGCCGCTCTCGGTTTTGCGGTTCTCGCAACGCCGGCTTTCGCGCAGCGGCCACATCGCCAGACGCAGGACTATAGCGCCTACCAGAGCGCTCCGGTTGAGCATTATCCCAATGGCGCAGAGCGTACCGGAACTGCCGCCAACCGCGATTCGGGCACCGAATTCAATCTAGGCCACTGAGCTTGCACGGAGCCAAGCTAAAGGCTGCAAGCGCCCCGGACTTTGTTCGGGGCTCTTCGCTTTATTTGGTGTCTGATTTTTTCGTTCGCGCGAGCGCGGCGGTCGAACCCGGCATTGCCGATCGTAGAATGCGCGCCGTACGTAAATCCCCTTAAGGACCAAATCCGGATTTTCACTGCGGCATCCTTTCGGTAGCGATAACCACGGACGTTTCGGCATCGGGGTGTATCAGCTATGGCGATAGCGGCAGCCAAGATGGGGAAGGCTTTTCGCCCGCTTATTGCGGGGGCGTCGCTCCTTGCCGCGCTCGGTTTAGCGCTCCCCGCCGCCGCGCAAAGCACAAGGACGACACAGCACGAGGCCGGCGCCTCGCACCCGCACGTTTATTTGATGCGCGGCCTACTCAACGTCTTTTCGCTCGGCATGGATCAGCTTGCCGCGCAGATCGAACAAAAAGGAATTGACGCCAGCGTCTACAATCATTCGGTCGCAGACACCGTCGTCGACAGGATCGTACGGGCTTACCGCGGTGGCGATCGCGGCCCCTTTATTCTCGTCGGCCACTCGCTCGGCGCCGACGCCGCGATGACGATGGCGCAGCAATTGAATCTCCAAGGCGTGCCGGTCGCACTGGTCGTGCCGTTCGACGGCACCGGCTCCTATGCCGCGCCTGGCAACGTCGCCTGCGTGCTTAATCTGACCCAGCGGAAATACGCCTATATGCAAGCGGGCGCCGGCTTCCACGGCAAATTGTCGAATGTCGATGTTTCCGGCGACGGCAGCATCGATCATTTCACAATCGACAAAACGCCGCGGCTGCAGGCGCAAGCCTTGAGCTCGATCTTGCAGGCCGCGCGTGGGCAATCTTGTCGTCCTGGCACGAACGGGCCGGTCGTCGCAAAGCCGAAGGAGCCGCTACCGCCGAAACTGGCATCGCCCGCTAAGGAGACGTTGCCAGCGACGAGCGTCTCGTCGACCTCGACAAAGAGCACGCCATCGACCGAAAGATTGCGCCGCGGCACCGAGGGCTGAACGCCCGTCGGCCGCATAAATTGCGCAGTTTGATCGCCGCAAGAGCCTTCTTGCGCGCGCAGTTTGGGCATCTATCTAGCCTTGGTAACGAACTGCAACCGTAAAGGCGCCTGCGCCAAGGTACAACGACAAGCGCGCGAGACCTTATGAGCGCACGGCGTGTGGTTTAAGCGCGAAGGTGATCCCAATGTCCATTCGTCCCGTCAAACGCATCATGCAGTCCACGCCGACCATCGAAGGAGCCGGCGTAAAGCTGCGCCGCGCTTTCGGTTTCGGCGACACGCAGGAGACCGACCCGTTCCTGTTGCTTGATGATTTTCGCAACGACCGGCCGCAGGATTATCTCGCCGGCTTTCCGTGGCACCCGCACCGGGGCATCGAGACCATCACTTACGTTCTCTCGGGCACGGTCGAGCACGGCGACAGCCTTGGCAATCGCGGTACGCTCGGCTCCGGCGACGTGCAATGGATGACTGCCGGGCGCGGGATCATGCACCAGGAAATGCCGCAGGGCGATCTGCAGGACCGCATGCATGGGTTCCAATTGTGGGCGAACCTGCCGTCCTCGCTCAAGATGACGGCGCCGCGCTATCAGGAGGTGAAGGCGGTCGAAATCCCCGAGGTGACGGAGGACGATGGCACGCGGGCCAGGATTGTGTGCGGGAGTTTCTGGGGGAAGAAAGGCCCGGTGGAGGGGATTGCCGCCGACCCGATCTAT
>Ga0187766_10002204_pt1 | contig 11510 bp, 11 predicted proteins | sample 0216_QUI02_MP05__4_FD_132971 | JGI IMG/M metagenome (GOLD analysis project Ga0187766, IMG submission 132971) | Tropical peat soil microbial communities from peatlands in Department of Meta, Colombia - 0216_QUI02_MP05_20_MG | ecosystem: Environmental > Terrestrial > Soil > Wetlands > Peat ... | reverse complement strand
GCACCTCGACGGGGCCCGCCGGCGTGCTGACGCGCACCCCGACGACCCGGCCATCCGTCTGGATCAGGTCGGTCGCCTCCGCCCGCATCTCGAGCGCGAAGGCGCGATACCGGGCGGCGCAGCGGGCGAGGAAATCGAGGAAGTCCCACTGGGGCATGATGGCGACGAACTTGCATCGGGTCGGCAGATGGCTGAAATCAGCGATCGGTACCGTGGTGTCGCCGAGCTGACCGGCCAGGGCCGTGACCTCCTGGTGAGGGAGCTTCAAGAACTCCTCCAGCAGGCCCAGCTCGTGCATCAGCTCGAGCGTCGAGGGGTGGATGGTGTCGCCGCGGAAGTCGCGCAGGAAGTCGGCGTGCTTCTCCAGGACCAGCACCGACACGCCGGCCCGCGCCAGCAGCAATCCCAGCATCATGCCCGCGGGGCCCCCGCCCGCCACCGCACACGTGACCACTCTGGTCCGGCCCACCATGATGGCTCAATGCTACAATGCCCGCGCGTTTCGCGCCGGAACTGGGCAGCAGACTCCTCCGTTTTAGGATAGGATCACGCAATGACGAATCCGGGACAGGCAGCGGTCAAAGTGTATCGCGCCGCGGATGCGCCTCCAGGAGCGCTCGCGGGCGAAGCGGTGGCCGTGCTGGGCTACGGCAATCTCGGTCGCACCGCGGCGCTCAACCTGCGTGATTCGGGCGCGAAGGTGCGCATCGGCAATCGCGAGGACGGCTACGCCGAGCAGGCGCGCGCCGAGGGGTTCGAGGTTGTCCCGATCGCTACCGCCGCCACCGACGACGTGGTGTACGTGCTGCTGCCCGACGAGGTCATCCCCACCCTGTTCGACACCGAGATTGCGCCGTCGCTGCGACCGGGCAGCGCCATCGCGTTCGGCTCGGGCTACAGCCTGGCCTTCGAGCTGATCCGACCGCCGGCGACCAGCGACGTGCTGCTGGTGGCCCCGCGCATGGCCGGGACGACGGCGCGCGAGCGCTATCTCGAGGGCCACGGCTTCTGGGCGTGCGTGGGCGTGGAGGCCGACCGCAGCGGGCGCGCGGAGCAGCGCATGCTGGGCCTGGCCGATGGGCTGGGCGTGCTGCGCGCGGGCGCGGTGGCGATGTCGGCGAAGGTGGAAGCCACGCTCGACCTCTTCGTCGAGCAGTCGGTGGGCGCGATCCTCGGCATGTCGATCATGATGGCCTTCGAGGTGGCGCGCGACGCCGGGGTGCCAGGCGAGGCGCTGGTGCTGGAGATGTACATGTCGGGTGAGATGGAGGCGGTGTTCCAGTCCTTCCGCGAGCAGGGCTTCTTCCGCGCGTCGGAGGATCACGGGCCGACGGCGGTGTTCGGCGGGATCATTCGCTCGCTCGAGATGGATCGCGAGGCGATGGTCGAGGCCTTCCGGAAGGTGTACGCCGACATCCAGAGCGGCGGCTTCGCGAACCGCTTCCAGGAGGAAGCGCGCAGCGGCTACCCGATGCTGGAGTTCGCCCGCGGCATGATCCACGGGGGCTCCCCGATCACCGACGCCGAGCAGCGCCTTCGCGAGTTGACCCGGCAGCCGACCCGGCCCGACGCCTCCGCCTGAGCGCGGCTCAGGGCTGAAGGCGCGTCGCCGTCCACCTTCCGCCGCTCCAGCCCTCGCCGTGCGGCGTGAGCGCGCGTGCCCACACCGCGCGATCGTGCGCCCGGCCCGGCTGCCCCACCCAGAGCTCCACCCGCTCCGCCCAGATCCGGTAGCCGCCCCAGCGCGGCGGCCGCGGCACCGAGGTTCCGTGGGCCCGGCTCACCGCCTCGATCTTCTGGAGGAACGCGGCGCGCGAGGCGATGGGCTGGCTCTGGTCGCTGGCCACCGCGGCGATCCGCGCATCCAGCGGGCGCGTGTTCCAGTAGCGATCCGAGTCGCTCTCCGGCGCGTGCGTGATCGGCCCCTCCACCCGGATCTGCCGTTCGAGCCGGTCCCAGTGGAAGACCGCCGCGGCGCGCGGGTTCTTCTCGAGCGTCTGGCCCTTGACGCTCTCCCGATCCGTGTAGAAGACGAGCCACCCCGCCGCGACGTCGAGACCGCGGCAGATCACCATCCGCACCGTGGGGCGCCCGTCGGGATCCGCGGTGGCCAGCGCCATCGCGGTCGGCGCCTTCGAGACCGACGCGGCTTCCTCGAGCCAGCGCGCGGCCAGCGGCAGCGGATCGGCGGGCAGGATCTCGGGTAGCGGGGCGGAGCTCACGAGCGCGAATTGCAGCACACGACGCGGGCGAGGGTCAACGTCTATCCGGGCGGGCCGTCTGGCGGAAGGTGGCGGTCCCCGGGTACCATGGGCCCCATGCTCGATCCCGTGACTCTCTACGTGTTCCTCGCCGGCGTATCCATGGCGATCTTGCCGATCGGCTTCAAGCTCGCCGCGGGGGGCATCCAGCCGGCCTTCGGCACTGCCGTCGTCACCGGGATCGCGTTCGTCGTGAACGTGGCCGTGGTGCTCTCGATGCGCGCGGCGGGCACACCGATCTCGTTCTCCGCGCGCAGCCTCTACGTGTTGCTCGGCGTCGGGGTGGCGACCGCGGGCGTCAATCTGTTCACGCTCGCCGCGTATGCCCATGGGCTCAAGGTCACCTCGTCCTTCCTCATCAGCGGCGTCTCGGCGATCGTCATACTGCTCGTCGGGTTCCTGGTCCTGCGAGAGCCCTTCACCTGGGCCAAGCTCTTGGCGATCGCGCTGGTCCTGGCCGGCATCTTCCTGCTCAACCGCGAGAGCGGCTAGTCGAGAAACGGCGGCGGCCGGAGCGGCGCTTGGGTTGCGCCGTCCGGCCGTCGGTCCCGGCGGAGCTCAGGGGCTCGCCCTCAGGGGCAGAGGTAGTACGGGTGGCCGTAGTTGTCGTAGGTCCAGACGCAACCCCGGATGGCCCGCAGATCCCAGTCCCCGACGGCCCGCGAGGTGACGTCGGAGTTGTGCATCGCGCTCTGGTTGTTGCGCTGGTACTGCGCGTTGAGCGCGTTGATCGAGTTCTGCAAGGACTGGTTCGTCACGCCCGTGGGCAGCGACGGCCCGGTGTAGCCCATCGCCCGGAGCCGCTGCATCTGGTAGTAGTAGGCGGCGGCCGCGTTCATCGCGGCCCGATCCCCGCAGTACTGGAGCGCCGTCTGGGACCGGATCGCCCAGCTCATGTCCATCGGCGCCTGGTACGGGTTCGCCGGAGCCTGGAACCCCGGGCCCGTCGACATCGGGCATCCGCCGTACAGGGACCCGACCGACTGCGCGTCAGCCAGGCCGTCGAACCCGATCAGCATCCCGAGCGCGACCACCGTCGCCAGAACCATCTTCTTCATGGGACCCTCCATCCGGGCGTCCTCGATGCGCCCCTGCCGGTCAGTGCTCCGGACCGTCACCCGAGCCATCATGGCCCCGTCACTCCGCATATCCGGGGCCACCGGACCGGCCCGTGAAATCGCCCGCAGTTCGAGGGAGTTAGGCGCGGGCAGCCGGTCGTGCGCTGGGTGTTGTGCCCGAACCTGAAGAAAACCCCGGCGGAGTTCTGCCCGGCCGTCGCGCCCGGTCGCGCTAGGCTTGGAGGAGATGGTGTCTGGCGCGGTGATGCCCCGGCTGCTGCTCCTCCTCGCGGGTACTGCCGCTCTCGTCTCGGCGTGTCGATCGCAGGAACCCGCAACCGCCACGGTGGCGACGGCAGAGGCCGTCGCGCTGTCCTTCGTGCCGGGATCGCGGGACGAGGCCGGCCGGTTCATGGGCGGCACGGAGATGCGGGCGCTCACCGCTCACGGCGGCCGGCTCTACGCCGGCAACGGCTACTGGGAGGACCGGCCTGGACTGGAAGGTTCGCAAGGAGCAGCGGTCCTTGTGCTCGACGGCCCGCGCGCCCGCTGGCGGGTCGATCACGTCTTCGACGAGCGCCTGCCCGACCGGCGGCGCCGTGACCTGGCCGTCTCGGCCCTGGAAGAAGTCACCTTCACCACCGACGGTGGGGGTCGTCCGCTGCCCGCGCCCGTGTCGATCCTGATCGCCGCCAACTGGGACCTGAGCGGGACCACACGGGTATTCAGTCGCGATGACACGACCGGCGCCTGGGCCACCGCGACACTCGCCCAGGATCGTCCCTCGACGACCTTTCTGCCACAGGTGCGCAGCTTCGGCCTCCACCGGGACCAGGTGACCGGAGTCGACCGGGTGTTTGCCGGGCAGGACCCACGCGGCATCTTCGGCGGCACCTACGATCCGGCCGCACCCGGCCGCATCCGCTGGGACGTCGCGCCCGAGCTGGAGCTGTCGGCCGTCTCGGCGGCGGGATTGTCCGGTCGCAACGGCTATCTGCGGGTCACGAGCTTCGCCGAGTGCAACGGCCGCTTCTACGCCACGGTCGGCCAGCAGATCTACGAGCGCGTCGACGGCGCCGAACCGCGCTGGACCCTGCTCTACGCCAATCGTGCTCCCGGCCACTCGGAGACCGGGTTGCGGGGGCTGACGACCATCCCGGATCCCCGCAGCCACGGCGAGGTGCTGCTCGCCGCGGTCGAAGGCAGCGCCGCGCGGATCGTGCGCGTCGACCCGCGTGACCGCAGCGAGGCCACCGAGGTCGATCTCCTGGACTTCCTCGGTCGACAGTGGGGCATGCCCGCCGGCTACGCGATCGCCGCCTACAACAACATGGCGAGAGTTCCGGATCCCGGCGGGGGAGAGGCGCTGCTGATCGGGCTCGAGGCCTTCACCCCGATGCGCGCACCGATCGCGACCGGGCACACCGTCGTCGACGTCGGGTACGGCCGTCTCGACGCCGGCGGCTGGTACCTGATCCGTCACCCGAGCGGGCGATACGAGCTCCGGCGGCTCGCCGCGTCACCCGATCGGGCCCTGGTCGCGATCCGGTCGATCCGGGCCTCCCCCTTCCCGACGGAGGAAGACGCCGTCTATTTCGGCGGCTACGACGCGAACAAGGCGCCCGCGCACAACACGGCCTGGATCATCCGGGTTCTCAGTCCGCTTGCACGGAGTAGAGCGACCACTCGCCCGGGACCCCCTTGAGCTGATGCGCACCGCGCTCCCGGAAGCGCAGGCCGGAGCCGGCGACCAGATCCTTGACCGTGCTCGACACGAGCACCTCGCCGGGCCCGGCGAGGGACGCGACGCGGGCGCCGACCTGCCACGCTCGTCACCAGCGCGATTTTCGTCGAGGTCTGCCTCGCAGAGGCGGAGATCAGTCGCTTTCGCGGCCCTCCGCCCACGCAACCACCTGATCCACCCAGAGACGGTCTGGCGTGTAGAAGAGCGCGTGCCCCCGGCGAGCGTCGAAGATCGTTTCCTTGAATGTGAGCCCTGGGGAGTTTTGGAAGTAACGCGAACAACTCCAAACGTCAGTGTCGTACCGATCGTACAGCGACAGAACACGACCTTGCGGTGCCTGACCGATCGCCTGAAACAGGGGCGGAATCCAGTTCTCCCAGGAGCGCGGACAGCCCGCGAGCACGACGAACCGTACGTTGGGATCGGCGATCGTGGCCGTCGTCAGGACCGTGATGACCCCTCCCTTCGACATACCGGTCACGGTGATGTGATCCGAGGGAACGCCGGCTGCTCGGAGCCTCGCGACCTGGCGGGCAACCGTCAGTGCATAGGCCTGGACATCGGTGTCGTGCGGCCGCGCCTCGCTGATGACGACGAATCCACGATCGGCCAACGCCTCGACCGTCCAGCGCCACCAATAGCCGGTCCTCACGGCGCCGGCGGGGCCATACTCTTCGACGACCCAACCGTGCATGTGGAAGAGATAGCGGGCGCCTGGATCGATCGTCGCTGGCACGTCCTCGAAGAGTTCCCGGTGTGGATGACCCGACATCGAAGCACAGGCAGCGATACCAACCATAGTGGTCAGCACCAACAAGACGATCGAGCGTCGAATCATATCGATTGTCTCCGACTCGAACCATTGCACTACTCGATCACCTGATCCGCGCACAGCAGCAGCGATGGCGGAAGCGTGAGGCCGGACATCATGGCGGCCAATCATTTGGAATCACTGCGGCCGACGAGCGCTCCGCCACTCGGCTACCACTTCCTCCACGTTCAGCGGCCCGAGTCGGGTCGGCGGCCCTTCGATCGTGGTGGCGTTAACTTTCCGGATCTGGACGTTGAGCGCCTCGATCCGCCGGCGGACGGCGCCCTCGTCACCGAGTTGCCGGATCGCCGCCAGCTCGGTTTCCACCTTGCGGAGCAGCTCCAGCGCGGGCGGCAGCATGGAGATCTGCTCCCGCTGAGCGAGCTGCTTGACCCACCAGAGCGGATCGTACTCCTTGCCGAGATCGGGAAGGGGCTTGCCCGCACCGGGCAGATTGTCGAAGGCCCCGGCCTCTCGGGCCTCGCGAATCTGCTGATCGATCCACGACTCCCAGCTGACCCCGGGCGGCTTCTGCTGCGTCATCGCGTCGCTCCTCTCCCGAACCCTACGACAAAGGGATCCTACACCGGGGACTATCGGCCTCCCGACTCCGACCCTGCAACGAGCAGCGTAACACGCGGGCCCAGATCAGGTCAGGTGGCACCATACGTTGAGCCGTCTTCGCCAATGAAGATCTCCGTGTTCACGACAGACTCCTCCCGCAGGGACGCCATTTCGTCAAGCCGCTGATCACGACGATATGCGGCGAACGCTTCCGCGTTCGGGAACGTCACGACGTGAATCTCCCTGAACACACCAGGCGAGCCGTCCGACGCCACCACGATCGTTCTCTCGATGCGCCCGCCATGCCTCTTCATGACCGCGGCGGCGTGCATCTCGAACGCACGAAATTTCTCCTTCGCTTCCGTTCGCACGGTGAGGATTGCGACGAGGGTCATTCGGGGACTGGGAAATATGTGGTAGGCGGGGGGAGGCTCGAACTCCCGACCCCGGCCTTGTAAGGGCCGTGCTCTCCCAGCTGAGCTACCCGCCTATCGTGGACGATCAGGAACGCGCCGAGTGAATTTTATCTCGACGGAATTGATCGTGCCCGGAATTGTGCGGGTCGAGCGATGCGCGCGATTCACGGCAGCGTGAACGCGACCACGTGATCGCCCATCTTGGAGCGCAGCGTGGCGTGGCCGCCCGCCGCGATGACCAAGAACTGCTTCCGGTCGGGGCCGAGCTGGTAGGTCATCGGGGTGGCCTGCGCGCCGGCGGGCAGCTCCGTGCTCCACAGCTCGCGGCCGGTCTCGACATCGAAGGCCCGCAGGCGAGGATCCAGCGCGGCCGCGATGAACACGAGGCCGCCGGCGGTGGTTGCCGCACCGCCGAAGTTCGGCGAGCCCCATCCTGCGGTGCCGGCAATGCCCGCGAGCTGCGGGATCATCCCGAGCGGCACCTCCCAGCGGACGGCGCCGGTGGCGAGATCCACCGCGGCCAGCGTGCCCCACGGCGGGGCATTGCACGGGAAGCCGGAGGGCGAGAGCAGCGGCTCGCGATACATCGCGTACGGCGTGCCGAGCTGTGGGGCGAACTCGCCGAACGCTCCGCTGGCGCGCGCATCCTGCCGGGCCTGCTGATATTCGGCCTGCGGGATGAGCCGGACCATGAAGGCGAGCCGCGTGGTGTTCACGATGACGAGCCCGCGGACCGGATCGTGGGAGAGGCTGCCCCAGTGCATCCCGCCGCCGAGGCCGGGGAACACGACGGTGCCCTCGAGGCTCGGCGGGGTGAAGATGCCTTCCGAGCGGAAGCCGGCCACGCGCCGGCGGCACGACTCGCGGTCGGCCGGGGTCGCGCCCCACACGTCGTCGGCGGTGAGGCGCTGCGGGGCGAGCGGCGCTGGCCGGACCGGGAACGGCTGGGTGGGCGAGGCCTCCTCGCCGGGAATCGTGCTGCCGGGCACCGGCCGTTCCTCGACCGGGAACAGCGGCATCCCGGTCCGGCGGTCGAGCACGAACAGATGGCCCATCTTGGTCGCCACCGCGACAGCGGGCACCGCCTCGCCGCCCCGGCTGACGGTCAGCAGCGCGGGCTGCGCGGGGACGTCGTAGTCCCAGAGGTCGTGGTGAACGACCTGGAAATGCCAGACGAGCGCGCCGGTCTCCGCGCGCAGCGCGACCACCGAGTTCGCGTAGAGGTCGGCGCCGAGGCGCTCGCCGCCCCAGTAGTCCGGGCTCGGGCTGCCGGTCGGCACGAACACGAGCCCGCGCTCGGCGTCCACCGAGATCGGCGCCCACGCATTGGCGGCCCCGGTGCGACGCCAGCTCTCGTTGCGCCAGGTGGCGGCCGCGGGGCTGGAGCCGTCGGTCGGGATGGGATCCCACGCCCACCGGAGCGCGCCGCTCCGCGCGTCGTACGCGCGGACCACGCCCCGCGGCAGATCGGTCGTGATGTTGTCGCCGATCGACGAGCCGACCACGATCAGCGAGCCGATGACCGCGGGCGGCGAGGTCACCTGGTAGCAGCACTGCATGTAGGGACTCGGCTTCAGGCCCTCGGTCAGGTCGATCTGGCCGCTCTTCCCGAAGTCGGCGCAGGGCGCGCCGCGGGCGGCGTCGAGGGCGATGAGCCGCGCGTCGATGGTGGCGACGTAGATGCGCCGGCGGCACGACTCGCCGGCGGGGCGGGTCGGGTCGAGCCAGGTCGAGACGCCGCGCGACGTGACGAGCGCGTAGGTCCGCTGCCGCTCGATGTGGGGGTCGTAGACCCAGCGCTCCGCTCCGGTCTCGGGATCGAGCGCGATGACCCGGTCGAACGGCGTGCTCAGGAACAGCGTGCGGTCCACCATGATCGGCGTGGCCTCGAAGGCCGACTTCTGTCGCGCCGGGCTCGAGTCGTCGGCCTCTCCGGTGCGGTAGGTCCACGCGACCCGCAGGCGGCCCACGTTGCCGCGGTCGATCTGGGTCAACGGCGAGTAGCGCCCGCCGCCCGCGTCGTTGCCGTAGGCCGGCCAGTCCCCGGGCCGCTCCCGTTCGCCCCGGAGCGTGGCGAGACAGCCCACGCAGAGGAGCGCGAGCCCGACGAGCGTGGGTTGGACGAGTCGACGGCTCATCGGACGGTACCAGCGCGGCATTTCGGGCTTCATCCAGCTCCTCCGAGACGATTCTAGCCCGCAGGAATCGACCGCGCTCGAATTGTGCCGGTCCTCGCCTTCACGGCCGGCGGCTTGACCCGCCACGAGAGCCGGTACTAGGCTGGCCTCCGCCGGCGTCCGATCGGCGATCGGGAACACGCGGTCTGGAGGGCTCGGAGGGCAGGTGCTGCGCGGACCTTGGATCAGGCAGACGTGGCTCGCGGCGATCGCCGGTGCGATCGTCGGGGCGGCCGCGGTGGCCACCTCCGCGCCCGAGATCGCCCCGTTCGCGGGGCGCGAGGCCCTCCCCATCGTCGACGTTCACGGTCATCTGGACGCGGCGATGTCGGCCGACCGGCTCATCGAGCTGATGGACGAAAGCGGCGTGCGGCAGATGGTCCTGATGCCGCGCACGTACACGGGACGCCACGCCGACGGGCTCGGCAGTGACGAGCAGGCGGCGCGGTACGCGAGGGCGCATCCGGGCCGGTTCCTTCCGTTCGTGGCGGGCCAGCGCGACGTCCTGGACGACCGCGACCGCTGGGTGCACCCGGATCGGGTGGCCGACGGCCTCCTGCGCGAGATGGACGCGGAGCTACGCACCCACGAGTTCTACGGCATCGGCGAGTTGATCATCCGCCACTACGGGGCCGAGGGGGAGCGCCACCTCCGGGAGCGGGACATTCCGATCGACGCGCCTCTCATGCGACGGCTCGCCGACCTCGCCGCGCGTCACGGCGTCCCGCTGCTCATCCACGCCGAAGGCGAGCCCGCGGTCGTCGCCGAGATGCGCACGCTCCTGCAGCAGCAACCCGGTACTCGCGTCATCTGGGCGCACAATTGCGGGCGGAGCTCGGCGGCGATCATCCGCGACATGCTCACCGCGTATCCCAACCTCTGGTGCGACCTCGGTGGAATGCTCAACGCCCCGTTCGCGCCGTACGGGAGATACTGGCCGCGCCAGACGCCGTGGATGTTCCTGATCGAGGACGGCACCGGGCAGCTGCTCCCGGAGATGCAGGCCCTGTACGAGGCCTTCCCCACGCGATTCTTCCTCGGCACCGATCCCGCGTTCACTCCCGCGCTCGCGACCTACGATCACCGCATCGCGCGGTTTCGCCAGCTTCTCTCGGATCTCACCCCGGAGACGGCGCGACGGCTCGCGCACGAGAACGCGGACGAGATGTTCAGCCGGAGGGGAAACTGATGACGAGGACGTCAGGCTCTCGGCCGACCCGGCCGAGCGCTGCGCGGGACCTTTCTAGGTCAGATAGACGACGGAGAGACGCCTACTCGCGGTGGTTGGTGGAGAACGCGGCGGCCACGCCGAGGCCGATGTAGAGGCTCCCCGAGATCCAGCGCTCGCTCGCCAGGAAGCGCGGCTTGCCCCGCAGCCACTGGGCCGCCGAACCCGCGGTCAGCGCGTAGAGCGAGTCGGTGACCGCGCCCAGCAGCACGAAGACCACGCCCAGGCAGACGATCTGCTCGCCCACGTGGCCGCGGGAGATCGTGACGAACTGGGGCAGGAAGGCCAGGAAGAAGAGGCCGGTCTTCGGGTTCAGCACGTTGACGACGACGCCGTCGAGGAAGGCGCGCCGCAACCGCCTCGGTGCGCCGGGAGTGGTCCTGCTCCGCGCGCTCCGGTCGAGGAGCCGGCGCACGCCGATATAGATGAGGTAGGCGGCGCCCAGGAACTTCACCACGCTGAACGCGGTCACGGACGCGGCCAGCAGCGCCGAGAGGCCGGCGGCCGCCGCGAAGATGTGGGCCAGCGTGCCCACGTGCACGCCCAGCACCGAGACCAGCCCGGCGCGCCGGCCCTGGTCGATGCTCCGCGTGACGATATAGAGGACGGCCGGGCCCGGCGTCAGCAGCAGGACCAGCGCCGCCAGCACGAAGAATCCGAGGCTCGACCACTCGGGCAGCACGAGCATTCCTCCCTCCTCCCCTCAGCAGCAGCCGCCGCGGATCGGGCCGCCCGCGGGCAGCGCCCGGTCGGGCTCCCAGCCCCAGGGGCGCGGGCCCCAGTCCGGCGTGAACACGCGGCCCTTCTTCACGGTGACGAACGGGACGACGGCGCGGTCGACCCGCAGTCCGGCGCCGAGGACATCGTAGACCATCCAGTCGCCCGGGCGGATGTCCAGCACCGAGATGTCGGCCTGCCGGCCCACCGCCAGGCTGCCCAGTCGCTGCTCGACGCCGGCGGCCCTGGCCGGGTTGGACGTGCACATCGTCACCACCTGCGGCAGCGTGAAGCCCAGGCCAAGGAAGCGCGTCATCATCTCGGTCATGCTGTGCACGGTCATCACGCGACCGGGCACGGTGAGATCGGTGCTGATGCAGTGCGGGAGCACGCCCTGCTCGATCACCCGGCGCCCGACGTCGAAGCTGAAGTTCATGCGCCCGTGCGCGGTGTCGAACCACACCCCACGGTCGGCCGCTTCCTTCACCTCGGGCACGAGCCGGCCGTTGCCGTCGAGCACGCCGCCCGGGTTGG
>Ga0187766_10002203_pt1 | contig 11512 bp, 8 predicted proteins | sample 0216_QUI02_MP05__4_FD_132971 | JGI IMG/M metagenome (GOLD analysis project Ga0187766, IMG submission 132971) | Tropical peat soil microbial communities from peatlands in Department of Meta, Colombia - 0216_QUI02_MP05_20_MG | ecosystem: Environmental > Terrestrial > Soil > Wetlands > Peat ... | reverse complement strand
TCCGAGGCACAACCGCGTATCGAGACCGCGATCGTCGAATTTAGTCCATCCCACCAGGCGCTGACACTTTCCGGCAAGATTGCCTATGGGGAGGACCGGTATTCCCGGATTTCGTCGCCACTGCAAGGCCGTGTGGTCGAAGTACGGGCACGTTTGGGAGACAGGGTGAAAGCAGGAGCGGTTTTGCTGGTGGTTGACAGCCCCGATATCGCGCAAGCGTACTCGGAATATATGAAGGAGGACTCCGACCTCCAGTATGCGACGAGGGCCTATGGGTTAGCCAAAGATCTCTACGAAGACAAGGCGATGCCGCTCAAAGATCTCAAGCAGGCTGAGAACGAGTTGGTCAAGGCTCGGGCGGAGTTCCGACGTGCAAAGGAACGATTGCTGTCACTGAGGGTTCCTGCAGAGGAATTGAATAAGCCCTTGGATAAGCAGCAGATCACATCGCGATTTGAAATGAAAAGTCCCCTGACCGGGACCGTTGTCGAGCGGTCGGTCACGCCGGGGCAATCGGTTGGTGGTGATCCCGGTCAAGTGTTGTTCACCGTAGCGGATCTGGACATGCTTCAAGTCGTGGCGGATCTCTACGAGCGTGACCTCTCTTTGGTGAAGGAAGGCCAGTTCGCCAAGGTCACCGTCGAGGCTTACGCGGGCATGGATTTTCCAGCCACGGTGGCCATGATCGGCGATGTGGTTGATCCGACGACGAGAACGATCAAATTGCGCGCGTGGGTCAACAATGACGCACACAAACTCAAGCCTGAAATGTTTGCTCGCCTGCACATCGAAGTAGGGGATTCGGCTCAAATCCTGACCATTCCGCGTGAGGCAATTCTGGAAGCAGACGGAAAACAATTCGTCTACGTGATGGAAGCCCCGGATCGGTATGTCAAACGAGAAGTCAAAGTTGCCGGTGCGTCGGGAGAGCAGGCTCGGATTGTCGAAGGGCTTCGTTCAGGCGAGAGAATCGTGGTCAAGGGAGCTGTGCTTATCAAGGGGCAGGAAGTCAAGGGATAAGACGGCTCACTGCTAGTGCGTGACATGCAGCGGTTGAACAATCCCCTACAGCTATGATCGCCAAGCTGGTCGAGTTCGCACTTGTCCAGCGGGTTTCAGTCTGCCTCGGCGGTATCGTTCTTCTTTTCGGCGGCCTCTACGCCTTTCATATCCTCGACGTCGTCGCGTATCCGGATCCCTCCCCGCCGATGGTCGAGATCATCACCCAGTACCCCGGATGGTCGTCTGAAGAAATCGAACGACAACTCACGATTCCCATCGAAACGACGCTCCTCGGTATGCCGGGGCTCAAAGAAATCCGGTCCCTCTCTATCTTCGGCCTGAGCGACATCAAGTTCTACTTCGACTTCTCCACCAATTACTTCACGGACCGACAGGAAGTTCTGAATCGGATCGCGATGCTCAATTTGCCGGGCAACGTGCAGCCGGCGCTCTCGCCCTGGTGGGCGATCGCAGAGATCTATCGTTACGAACTGGTCGGTGACCAGACGCCATTGACCGAGCTGAAAGCACTCCAGGATTGGAAACTCCAGCGTGAATTCAAGCGGGTGCAGGGAGTGATCGATGTCACGGCGTTCGGAGGAACCACCAAAGAATACCATGTCGACATTAATCCAGGGGCTCTGCTCAGCTACGAAGTGAGCCTCCCGCAAGTCATCAACGCATTGACCAACAGCAACGCCAACGTCGGCGGCAATTATCTGACGATCGGAGCGCAGAATTACAATATCCGTGGTCTGGGGCTTATCAATGGCTTGGAAGACATCGAAAATGTGATGGTGACGGAGAAAAGCGGAACACCGATCTTTATCAAAAACCTCGGCAAAGTCAGCGTGGGGCACCGTATACGTCTTGGCAAGGTGGGCATCGACGAGCGCGATGATGTCGTGGAAGGTGTGGTGCTACTCCAGCGAGGCTACAAGGCGGAGCCGGTCTTGGAACGGGTGAGGCAAAAAGTTGAGGAGCTGAACACCTGGAAGCTGCCCCAAGGAGTCACGATCAAAACCTTTTACGATCGAACGACGCTGATTCATACGACGGTCGAAACGGTGGTGGACATTCTCATCAGCGGGATCGTGCTCGTCTTCATTATTCTGTTCGTCTTTCTCGGGCACTTTCGGACAGCCGTCATCGTCGCCTTGACGGTGCCGATGGCGCTCCTCTTCACGTTCAGCATGATGGTGCTGGTCGGTGAATCAGCGAACCTCATCTCGCTCGGCGCGATTGATTTCGGCATCATCGTCGATTCGACGCTGATCATGGTGGAAAGTATCTTCTCTCATCTTGCTCACCGGAAGGGTCCGCAACTAACGGTTCCCATGCACATTACCAGAGCTGCGAGGGAAGTCGGAAAGCCGATCTTCTTTGCGACCACTATTATCGTCGTCGCGTTCATTCCCCTCTTCACGATGACCGGGGTACCGGGGAAGATCTTTGCCCCGATGTCGCTGACCTATGGGTTCGCGCTCACCGGTGCGCTGCTGATGGCCTTTACCTTGGCTCCTGCCATCAGTGCCTTTCTTCTCACCGGCCCTATTCGAGAGGAAGAAACCTGGCTGGTGCGGGTCATCAGGCAGCGGTACATGCGGGGATTAAACTGGGCGCTTCGTCATCCAGTACCGATCATTGGCATCATGTTGGGATTATTCGCGATGGCCCTGATTGCCGCCACCAGGCTCGGTGGCGAGTTCATGCCGGCACTAGAAGAGGGCAATCTCTGGGTGCGTGCGACGATGCCAGTGGATATCTCGTTTGAGCAGGCAGACCGGTTGTCGGCGGATGTCAGGAAGATATTTCGGCAATTCCCCGAAGTCGACAGTGTGGTGTCTCAACTGGGCCGTCCGGATGACGGGACCGATCCGACCAGCTTCTTCAACGCGGAATATCTCGTCAATCTCAAGCCCCGCTCGGCGTGGCGTAGTGAGCTACACCGCGATAAGGAAGCCTTGATCGAGGATATTGAGCGCCAACTGCACAGGATTCCGGGAGTCACGTTCAATTTCTCCCAGGTTATCCAAGACAACGTGCAGGAGGCGATGTCCGGAGTCAAAGGGGAAAATTCCATCAAGCTGATCGGCTCTGATCTCAAGACCCTGGAAGCCAAGGCGGTGGAAATCGAGAAGGTGATGCAGCAAGTGAAGGGGGTCAAGGATCTAGGAGTTTTCCGGCTGCTCGGCCAACCGAATCTGCTCATCGAAGTGGATCGACAAGCCTGCGCACGCTACGGGTTGTTGGTGTCGGATGTGAATGCGGTCATCCAGGCTGCGATCGGAGGACAGGCGACCACGAGAGTATTTGAAGGAGAGCGTTGGTTTGATCTCGTCGTCCGGTTCCTCCCTGAGTATCGGCAGGACGTGGATGCCATCGGCAGCATTCTTGTCACGAATACTGAAGGGGCAAAAATTCCGCTCAAGCAACTGGCATCGGTCACGATGCAGACCGGCGCGTTCATCATCTATCGCGAGAATAACGAGCGCTACATCCCGATTAAATTCAGCGTGCGCGGACGGGATCTGGAAAGTACGGTGAAAGAGGCTCAACGGCTTATTCAAGAACAGGTCACGCTGCCACCCCGCTACCGGATCGAATGGCACGGCGAGTTCGATCAATTGCAAGAAGAGAAGCAGCGGCTGTCGACCGTCGTGCCGATGAGTCTCCTCATCATTCTGGTCCTCATCTATCTCGGGGTGGATTCGCTTCGCGATGCATTGTTGGTGTTGTCGACCGTTCCCTTTGCACTGATTGGCGGGATCTTTTCGCTGTTGTTCACGGGGACCGACTTCAGTATTTCTGCTGCCGTCGGTTTCATCTCCCTCTTCGGAGTGGCGATCCAAGGCGGACTCATTCTGGTCGTGAGAATTCGTGATTTGTTGGAACAAGGGCACGAACTGACCGATGCCATCGTGCAAAGCGCGGAAGCGCGGATGCGCCCGGTTCTCATGACGACGCTGGCTGCAGCGATTGGGTTGTTTCCTGCCGCTGTGGCGACCGGGATCGGAGCCCAATCCCAACAACCTTTGGCTCGGGTCGTGGTCGGTGGCATGCTCACGTCGGCTGTGCTGATTCTTTTGGTTCTTCCGGTTCTGTACGCGCTCCTCCATCGGGGTCTGGCCAGCAAGGAACAGCCATGATCGTTCGACTCGTCGAATTCGCTCTCGTTCAACGGGCACTCATGCTGATCCTCGGCGTCGTCCTGTTCTTCGGCGGTCTCTACGCGTTTCACATTCTCGACGTTGTCGCCTACCCTGACCCCTCGCCGCCCATGGTAGAGGTCATCACCCAATATCCGGGGTGGTCGGCTGAGGAAATCGAGCGGCAGGTGACGATACCCATCGAAACAGCCCTCACCGGCATGCCGGGTCTGACCGACTTACGTTCACTCTCCATTTTCGGGCTGAGCGACATCAAGTTCTATTTTGCGTTCGGAACGGACTACTTCAAAGATCGGCAGGAGGTCCTGAACCGGCTGGCAATGATGTCGTTTCCGGAATCCATCACGCCGACGCTGTCGCCCTGGTGGGCCATTGCAGAAATCTATCGCTATGAAATGGTGGGCGACGACGTGTCCTTGACGGATCTGAAAACGATTCAGGATTGGCAATTGCACCGAGAAATTAAACGGGTGCCCGGTGTTGTGGACGTGACGGCATTTGGCGGCACGACGAAAGAGTATCACGTCAATGTCAATCCGGGGGCCTTGCTGAGTTACGGCGTTACTCTGCCGCAAGTCCTGGGGGCTCTCACGAACAGCAATGCCAATGTCGGGGGTAATTACCTCACGGTGGGATCGCAGAATTTCAATATCCGAGGGTTGGGGCTGATCAATAACCTGGACGATATCGAAAACGTGATGGTGGCGGAGAAAGACGGGACCCCGATCTTTGTGAGGAATCTCGGGAAAGTTAGCCTGGGCCATCGGATACGTCTGGGCAAGGTCGGCATTGACGATCGGGACGACGTGGTTGAGGGCGTCGTCCTGCTGCAGCGCGGTTACAAAGCCATGGCAGTCTTGGAGCGACTCAAGAATAAGGTCGAGGAGCTGAACGCCTGGAAGCTGCCGGCGGGGGTCAAGATCAAGACGTTCTACGATCGGACGATCCTGATTCAGACCACGATCGAAACAGTCGTCGATATTCTGATCAGTGGCATGGTCCTGGTCTTCTTCATTCTCTACGTGTTCTTGGGACACTTCCGTGCCGCATTGATTGTGGCCTTGACGATCCCGCTCTCCTTGCTCTTCACGTTCGCGATGATGGTGCTCGTCGGACAATCGGCCAATCTCATCTCGCTCGGTGCGATCGATTTCGGGATCATCGTCGATGCCGCACTGATCATGGTAGAAAGCGTGTTTTTTCACTTGGCCCACCCCACAGGGCCTCATTTGACAACGCCGCAACACGTCATTCGCGCGGCCCGGCAGGTTGGGCGACCGATTTTTCTTTCTACGGCCATCATCGTCGTGGCCTTCATTCCGCTATTTACGATGACCGGCGTGCCCGGAAAGATCTTTGCTCCAATGTCCATCACGTACGGGTTTGCGCTGGTCGGCGCGCTCTTGATCGCATTTACTCTGGCGCCGTTGCTGTGTTCGATCCTACTCGCAGGGCCTATTCGAGAACAGGATACGGCGGTCGTACGAGTCGTCCGTCGGCTGTACGAATCCGTGTTGAAATGGGCGCTCAAGCACGCGCTCTTCGTTGTCGGATTAGGACTACTGCTGTTGATCGTCGCCGTAGGCGCGCTGCAATTTGTGGGCGGGGAGTTCATGCCGGCGTTGGAGGAGGGCAATCTGTGGGTACGGGCGACCATGCCGGTCGATATCGCCTTTGAGCAAGCCGCCAGGTTGGCCACCGAGATCAGGGGAATCTTTCGACAGTTTCCAGAAGTGGCGAATACCGTGTCTCAGTTGGGGAGACCGGATGACGGCACCGACCCGACCAGTTTTTTTAATGCCGAATTCCTGGTGACGCTCAAACCTCAGCGGCAATGGCGGTCGGAAATTATCTCGAAGGAGAAGCTGGTTGAAGAGATTGAATCGGTTTTGGCACAGATTCCCGGCATCACATTTAATTTCTCGCAGATGATTCAAGATAACGTTCAGGAAGCGATGTCCGGTGTAAAGGGAGAGAACTCCATTAAGTTGTTCGGATCGGATCTGAAGGTCCTCGAGCAGACTGCAGTAAAGATTGAGCGGGCCATGAAAGAAGTTCCGGGGGTGAAGGATCTGGGTATTTTCAGGCTGATGGGCCAGCCCAATCTCTTGATCAAGGTCGACCGGGAGGCGTGCGCGCGGTACGGTCTGTCGGTGTCCGATGTGAATGCCGTGATCCAAGCGGCGGTGGGGGGGCAGGGTGTGACTCGTGTCTTTGAGGGTGAAATGTGGTTCGATTTGGTCGTTCGCTTCCTACCAGAGTATCGGCAAGATGTCGAGAGCATCGGCAATATCCTGGTCAGCACGCCGGAGGGGGCGAAGATTCCCCTCAAGCAATTAGCACTGATTTCGACTCAGGCCGGCGCGTTCATTATCTATCGCGAGAATAACGAGCGCTATATTCCGATCAAGTTCAGTGTCCGCGGGCGTGACTTGGAAAGCACAGTGAAGCAAGCTCAGACGACGCTGGGAAACCGCATTCAACTGCCGGAACGGTATCGAATCGAATGGGCGGGAGAATACGATCAGCTGAAGGATGAGCAAAAACGGCTCACCATCGTTGTGCCCTTAGCGCTGGTGGTTATCCTCTTCCTTCTCTACACCACGTTTGATTCGGTACGAGATGCATTTTTGGTTTTTGCCACTGTCCCCTTTGCCCTCATCGGGGGTGTCCTCTCGCTCGTTGTGACGGGAACCGCGTTCAGTATCTCTTCTGCTGTCGGCGTCATCTCGACCCTTGGCGTGGCTATTCTCGGCGGTGTGCTGCTTATCTCCCGCATCGTGGAGTTTCGCGACACGGGCATTCCGTTGCGAGAGGCCATTATCAAGGGAGCGGACGTTCAGATGCGTCCGATTCTCATGGCCACCCTCGGTGCGGCGATCGGCCTCTTGCCCGCGGCGCTCGCCACCGGCATCGGATCCCAAGCCCAAAAACCTCTAGCGCGAGTCGTTGTCGGCGGTATGTTGACCGCGGCGGTCTTGATTTTGGTGGTCTTGCCGGTGTTGTATGAACTGGTGCACAGACGCGATAGGATGAACGATGAAAAGGAATAACCGTATGCGCGGAATCACCGCACACGAAGGGAGACGCAGGATGCTGGTCGGTCTCGTCGCGGGATTTGTCCTCGGAGTGAGTACGCCGGCATGGGCGGTGCAAGACCTAAGTCGCTGGTTGGTGCCGGTCCAAATGCCGTACGAAGCCCCGCCGAAATCTCCGGACGTTCCGGACTTCTCGGTTCCTCCCAACAACAAAGCGCTGAGTCCCGAAGAGCTTCAGCGAGCCGAAGCCCTGTTGCCGTTGCTCGAAGGGAAACAGGAGTTTTGGGCGATGGGCGAATTCGTCCATCTCGGCGAACCGGTCGTGCCGGTTCTGGTCAAAGGGTTGACCATGCCGGGCCCGCGCCTCCGCTATAACACGATTGAAACTCTTTCGATGATGCATGCGACCGCGGCGGTCCCTTCCTTGCTCGCGACGGCCAAAGAACCCAATGAGATTCCTCGAGTTCGAGAGCATGCCTTGCGGGTGGCGGTGCGGCTGGACGCGTCGAAAACTCCTGAAGCGATAGCCGTGATGGCCAAGGATCAGAATTCTTCGATCCGCAAGGTCGCAGCGTTCGAATCGCGCTATGTCCGGGAAAAAGCCGTGATTCCAACCTTGATCGGAATGATCGCTGACGACGAACGGTTTGTGGGACTGACGGCGGTGCAATCCCTGTGGATTTTGACCAGACACGAGACAGAATTCCATGATTGGGATATATCAACCAAACAGGATCGGCAGGATTGGTCGGTCGAGTGGGTCGAGTGGTGGAACAGCACCAAGGACTCATTTGAGTTGCCGGAGTCGCGGCGGCCCGCGCCCGCTCGCTAGCTCCTGCCTTCGCGTGGTTGCAGGCTCGAAAAACCCTGTGTTATAGGATTCAATCACGATAGATTCATACGCAAGCATGGTGTTAGCTCGAATATGGCACTGTTAAAAATTGCAAAGCTCGGAAATCCTGTGCTCCGGAAAGTGGCGGATCCAGTCGATCCCCGGGACATTAAGACTAAAGAGTTTCAACAACTCATCGATGATATGTTCGAGACGATGCTCGATGAGCCAGGGATCGGCTTAGCGGCGCCGCAGGTCTCTCGTTCGATTCAGCTGACCGTGATGGGGTGCGAGGGTGAGGGGGGATTTCCCTCAACCGTCTTAATCAACCCCACGATTGTCTATTACGGACCGCACCAAGTCGAAAATTGGGAGGGTTGCCTCAGTGTCGATGGCTTGCGGGGCAAAGTGACGAGACCGTCAATGGTCCGGGTTCAGGCTCTTGATCGCCAAGGTCGGATGCTTGATTTCGAAGCAACCGGTCTGTACGCGGTCTGCATCCAGCATGAACTGGATCATTTGATCGGGAAAGTATTTTTAGACCGCATGACCGATCTGTCAACCCTCACGCAACTCAATGAATTCACGCATTACTGGCAGAAGGAGCCAGCCTCGGTCATTTGAGCTGATGGACAACGGACTGATCAACTCGTGAAATCCCTCCTCCGCGTCCTCCAGTATCTCCGCCCCTACCGCCGACTGGCGTTGTTGACTTTGCTGGCAGCTGCCTCTGCAACCGCCATGGAACTGATCCCGCCCTGGCTGATCAAGGTAGTGATCGACGACGTGATCCAAGGTCAACAGATGTCTCTGCTACCCTGGGTCTTGGGTGGCTTGGTGGTGTCGTACGGTTTGAAAACCTCCTTCGCATCGCTCCGTATCCGACTCAACAACCGGTTGGAACAGACGGTCGTCCACGACTTGCGCAGTCATGTTTTCAGCTCCCTCCAACGACTGTCGATCAACTACTTCGAAAACCGCTCGACTGGCGAGATCATGTCGCGAGTGACGAACGATACCGAACATGTCGAACGGATCTTCATCGACGGGCTTGAGGGGGCATTAACGGCCTCGCTGACCTTGATCGGCATCACGAGCATGCTTTTCGTTCTCAATTGGAAGCTTGCGGTTCTCTCGTTGCTGCCGATTCCTCTCCTGATGGTGTCGGCCAGTTGGTTTACAAGGACAGTACATGGCTACTATCATCATATCCGCAAGGTTTCAGGCGAACTCAGCAGCTACCTCCAGGACGCTCTCTCAGGGATCAGAGAGACGATGGGGTTCTCCAGGCAGAACTATGAGCAGCAACGATTCGATCGGTTGAGCCGAGCCTACAGTGCCAGTAATCTCAAGGCGATGTACCTCTGGTCGCTGTACTCGCCGGGGATGATGTTCCTCGGCAGCGTGGGGACGGTCCTGATCCTCTGGTATGGCGCTGGGGAAGTGCGGGATGGTCGATTGACGTTGGGAGAACTGGTCCTCTTCCTGTCCTATCTCGCTTTATTTTACGTACCGATCAATCAGATTCATTCCGTGAACCACATGTTACAGCATGCGCTCGCGGCGAGCGAAAGGGTCTTTGAGGTCCTCGATACGATTCCCGACGTGCGCGACCGTCCGGGTGTCACGGCGCCGGTCAAGCGGGTGCGCGGCGAGGTCAAATGCGAGCAGGTGATGTTCCACTATCGTCCCGACGTGCCGGTCTTGAAGGGGCTGACGGTGTCGGTTCGTCCCGGAGAACGCGTGGCCCTTGTCGGACCGAGCGGGGCGGGGAAAAGCACGTTGGTGAAGCTGCTCATGCGGTTCTACGATGTGACGGGCGGGGCCATCTTGATCGATGGAATCGACCTGCGCGATCTGCCGCTCCGCTATGTGCGAGATCACATCGGATTCGTTCAGCAGGAGCCCTTTTTGTTTAACGGATCCGTTCGGGAAAACATCCTCTACGGGAACCTTGCGGCGACCGAGCATCAACTTGAACTCGCGGCCCGTGCGGCAAGGGCTCACGAATTCATCGTCGGACTGCCGGAAGGCTACGACACCTGGATCGGAGAACGGGGGATCAAGTTGTCTGTCGGCCAGAAGCAGCGGGTCTCGATCGCGCGCGTGCTGCTGAAGGATCCCCCGGTCGTGATCTTCGATGAAGCGACGTCGAACATCGACACCGAAACCGAGGTGAAGATCAGAGAAGCATTGAATGAATTGACGAAAGGCCGAACAACTATCATCATCGCCCATCGACTGTCGACGTTGCACGACGCCGATCGCATTCTCGTCATGGATGAGGGGCGATTGGTGGAACAAGGACGGCATGATGAACTGCTCTCTCGAGGCGGCGTGTACGCGACTCTCTATGAGGCGCAGTTTCAAGTCTAGCCTCGCAGTGGGCAATCGTTGCGGGTTCCCCGATGACGTCGGTATACTTCCATTCGCTTCAGAAGAGTGAGCGGCTCATGGTGCTGATTTACGAGAGCGATCCGCTGGATGATGAACATGCCCGAGGAAATTTCTATCATGTCTGCCGTGGGCGGATCGATCGAACCCCGTTAAGCGTCCCACCCGTTGAGCAGCCCTACGAATGTCCTCAGTGCGGGCTCGATCTCGAAGCGGAAGATTTTTGGATGGCGATGCAGAAGGGATCGGTATAGCGTCTTATGACGAGCAGTGCTGGGCGGAAAACGGTGTCGGTTATGCGCGGCTTGATGATGCTGTGTGAGACGTGTCACCGTCAAGTCATTGCGGAGAAGCTCGTAGACCACAAGAACTACGTGTCAGACCATGAAGCACTGTTCGACAGCATTTGTCCTGGTTGTATCGACATCAACCGTCCGCTGATCGACGATATGCTGGGAAGTTCCGAGTAACCCACCGTCCCTTATTTGCAGACCTTCCCATCGAAGATCATACAGGTGGATTCGCCCCCCTTCACTTGCCATGTTTTCAAGAGAGGAAGATTGTTGTCCCCGCGCATTTCGACAACGAAATCAACGAGCACACCTTGAGGTAATTTGTCGAGGTGTGGTTTGGCGGCTTCACTGACTTCGATATAGAAGACTTTTGCGCTGGTTGAGATGAGAATTTGGTTTTTCTCCTTATCGATGAAGATCACGGGGCTATAGAAACTCCGTTCTTCAGCCATCGTGGGAGGAATGACGATGAGAAAGAGGAACCAGACAACCAGTGCTCCAATCGACAGGCCGCGGGTAATCTGCATGGTGAGCACTCCTCGGATGAAGGTAAATGATCGCGCATTATGGCATCCGGCTAAAAAGAAGGGAACAGGAAAATTGGGGCGCTTGTAGGTCGGAAACGAAGTGTATTTATACGATCACAACAGAGGCGGGAGAAACCGTTCCATCCTTGATCCAATAGGTCCGGACGTCCGGTTTACTCTTGTCCATCAATGAAATAAGGAGATAAGCGGGGATTGGTAAGTTGATCTTGGGCCAAATGTCCTCATAATCGGTGGC
>Ga0187766_10002202_pt1 | contig 11513 bp, 13 predicted proteins | sample 0216_QUI02_MP05__4_FD_132971 | JGI IMG/M metagenome (GOLD analysis project Ga0187766, IMG submission 132971) | Tropical peat soil microbial communities from peatlands in Department of Meta, Colombia - 0216_QUI02_MP05_20_MG | ecosystem: Environmental > Terrestrial > Soil > Wetlands > Peat ... | reverse complement strand
GTGCCGCGTCGAGCGCCTCGCCGGGCCGCAGCAGTGTCTTGGACGGGATGCAGGCGTAGTAGGAGCACTCTCCGGCGACCAGCTCACGTTCGATGATCGCGACATCCAGTCCTCTCTCGGCCAGCGCGCCCGCGCAATGCTCGCCTGCGGCGCCGGCGCCGAGGACGATGACGTCGTAGTTGCTGGTCACCTGTCGCTCCTTCCGTTCTCGCTCGTCGCCGCCGCTCGCAGGGCGCGCCGAACGGCCGCGGCCTGACGGCGCATTGCCGCCAGCACGGCGGCCTGCATGCTGTCGAGCGGGTGCGGCGGGCGGATGCTCGGTTGCGGTCGGGCAGCGTTCGGTTGGTTTCTCATGCACGATGGGTCGGCGTCGCCGTCGATCCGTTACGCAGCAACGAGAAAAAGTGCCCCCCTGACTTTGGAGGGCGCTCTCTGGGGACTGCGGTCCCGCGTCGGTCTGATGGGTCCAGCTTGCTCCGGCTGGCTGGTCGTTCTCCTAGGCAGCCGCGCGCAGCGGCTCGGACAGGCCCGCGGGACTTTCAACGTCGATGGACTCCGTGGACTCGACGAGACGCGAGACATAGCGGCCGGCTGCGAGCGATGCGAGCCCAAGGGCGGCTACGCCGGCACCGAACTCGATCCAGTGCTGTGCGCCGCCCGAGAAGACGCCGACGCTGGTGATGATCGTGAACGCGGCGATAACGCCGATCACGCCGGCGACAGCGCGATAGCGCGACGACCCGATGCTCGGCGCGACGGTGAGGCTCACGACGGAGCCCGGCAGCGCGATCACCGACAGCCCGAACGCGATCCACGTCGCGGCCGCCTGGTTGAACGCAAACGACGCGACGACGATCAGGCCGCCTGGGCGGCGATGATCGAGCTGAGGGCGAGATACGTGCGGTTTGACATTGCGGTCCTCCTCCAACTGTTGGGTTGGGGATTGGATGAGGCCGGTTGGTCGCCGTCGGACGGAGAGCGTTACGCACTCGTTGGGCCGGGTCAGCCGTGCGTGCTGAGCCCGAGCTGCTCGGCGAGCCAGCGCGACTGCCAGGACCGCTCGGCGGCGTAGGCTGCCGGTCCGTCGAGCCGCATTGCAGCGTGGGCGGCGATGTACGCGGCCGTCGGCGGCGCTCCGGTTAGCGCGCGAAAGGCGCCGTCGCGCGCGATCGTGAGGCTGATCTCGGTGTCCGGGGTCGCCTCGGCGAGATCCCGTGCCAGGAGCAGCACATCGTCGAGTGTTTTGCACGCCGCCAGCTCGCCGGCGGCGCTCGTGTGGCCGGCGCGGGCGAGTGCTTGCATGGCTCGCTCGTGTGCCCGCCACGCGCACGCGTCGGCGTACTCCTGAGCGCATGCCGGCGTCCATCGTTCGATCTGGGCGCGCAAGCGGCCGGCGGGAGCGAAGACCTTGTGCTCGTCGACCTGGACCCGCCCGTCGAGTTCGATCTCCCACAGCTCGTCAGCCAGCCACCAGGGCAGGTCGATTATCCGGCAGGCGTGAATGCCGCGCCGGCACGCGGCCATGTGCCGGTTGGCGTGCACCCACTCGCCCGGCTCGGGCCACTGGAACCCGCTGAACGGTCCTGTCCGGCCGGATCGTAGGAACTTGTAGGCGATCATTCTCCGGCCGCCTTCTTCGCACGCAGCGTGGCCAGCAGGGAATCCGACGGCTCACGGGATGATCGGTCCTTGAGCTTCCGGAGCGAGTCGACCGTGGCTTGCATCTGCTCGACGTAGGTGAGGCACCAGTCGCACATCACGAGGTGCTCCTCGACGTGGCTGAGCGCGCGCGGTGGTAAGGCGTCCTCGAAGTAGTCGGTGACCAGTTCGACGAATTGCTGGCAGGTGACCTCATCAGCGGCCACGCTGAAGTCGCTGGCCGGATGGCCATCGTGGCGAGAACCCGGATTGTGCACGTCTGTGTGTCTCCCTGCCTGTCTGTTCGTTACGCGTCTGCCCCGTCGAGGTACTCCTCGAGAAGGGCCCGCACGCGCGAGCGGCCGCGGTGTAGCAACACGCGCTGATTCTCCTGGCTGAGCCGGAGCAGGTCGCAGACCTCCTCGGCCGAGAGCCCCTCGATGTCGCGGAGTACCACGATCAGGCGTTGGCGTTCGGGGAGCTGGGCCAGCGCCTCCTTGAGCTGCTCTCGCGCCTCGAGTGACAGGAGCCGCCGTTCGGGTTTCTGCCAGGGGCGTGGGGGCGTTGCCCAGTGCCCGGGCCAGGCCTGATCGTCCCTTTGGAAGCGGTCGGGGTCGACCGCCGGCGCCTCGACATCGGCCGGCGTGATCGAGGAGAACGGCAGCGCCCGCCGCTCGCGTGCGCCGTGGGTCTTCGCCTGGTTGGTGAGGATCGAGAACATCCATGTGCCGAGCGCAGAGCGTCCTTCGAACCGCTCTATTCCGGTCACGATCGCCATCCACGTGTCCTGGACGATCTCCTCGGCAACGGCGTCGGAGGCGACGTAGCCGCGCGCGACCCGCTTCATCATCGGGTAGCTGCGCTCGAAGAGCTCGCGGAAGGTGCGCTCATCGCCGGCCCGGAGGGCGGCCACGATGTGCTCGTCTGACATGGCTGCCGGCGCGCCGGCGATCGCCTGGTCAGCAGGCATCGCGCGCCTGCGAGACCGCGTTGACGCTGACCAGTTCGATTCCGAGGTCCCGCAGGCGGTTGAGCAGGCCATACAGCTGTGACTGATCGGCCAGTTCCGCGCGGAGCATGGTCCGCCCGTTGCGAGGTACGAGCGTGACGCCGTCGAATGCGCACTCGTAGCGCGTGCTCAACCTGCCGCGAACGACGATCTCGTAGCGGCGCCGTGTGTCGGGGTCGTTCACGGCGGCAAGCTTCCGCGCCGTCTGGGTGAGCCGTCATCACCCAGGTCCGCGTTTCACCCAGGTGAATCAAATCGCGCGCCGTAACGGGTTGCCGGGCGGGCGCACGAATGGGCCATGAGATCATCGCCCCTCATCTTCACCAGCGGCGCGGCCCAGCGCTCGGCAGACCTCCGACTGGCGTGGCTGGATGCCGCCGACGACGTCCGCGAGGCGTACCTCGCCTGGCGGGACGCGGAGCGGGCCGAGCGGGACGCAGCGTTCACCGTCTACCAGGCGGCGCTCGACCGCGAAGAGGCCGCCGCTCGCACGCTGCAGCTCGAGCTGAGCGGTTGCGCTCCGCGCGTCTAGATGAGGCTGAGCTCGTGCGCGCGGGCAGTCGCGTCGGCGCGTTCGGCCACGCCCAGCTTGCGGTAGATGTTGCGCGTATGCGTCTTGATCGTGTTGAACGACAGGTGCAGCTCAGCCGCGATCTCGCGCTGTGTGAGCTCGCTGCGGAGGAGCCGCAGGACCGACAACTCGGCGCCGCTGAGAGCCTCACCGGCGCTCGTCGTTCGGCTGACCCCGTGATGTGGTGCGAGTTTGACCCCGCGCTCGGCGCGCGCGAGCCGCTCGCTGAGGATGCCAGGATCTTCGCACTTGGCCACGGCGTTTCGGGCCTCTTCGTAGATCTGCCGGGCCTCGTCGTGGTGTCCTAGTCGCTGGCGTACCCCAGCCAGGCCGAGGAGCGAGTAGGCGATCTCAATCGAGGCGACGCCGCGGCGCGCGAGCTCGACCGCGCGCAGAAGGACTCGGTCGGCTGCCTCGAGGTCGCCGGTTCGATCGAGCAGCTGCCCGCGGACGGCCAGTGACAGGGAGCTCGCCCAATGCTCGGAAAGGTCGTGCTCCTCGGCCAGGGCGATCGCGTCGGCGGCCCGGGCGCTGGCGCTCGCCGCGTCTCCCCGCTCGTACTCGATCGCGGCGAGACCGCCACTGGCGTGCATCGCGGCGAGGTGGTTGCCGCCGGCTCTAGCGATCCGGACGGCCTCGCTAAGCGTTCGGCTCGCGCCATCTCGCTCCCCATGCCAGTGCAGCGACAGGCCAAGCACAGGGCACCCGACAGGCCGCCACGGTGACGCAGCTCCGCCGCGCTCGAGCTCGAGCGCGCGGCGACCGGCCGCGACCGCGGCCGTCACATTTCCGTTCATGTAGCGATGAATCGCCCGCAGGCTCGCGACGCCGGATTCCAGCGGCGGGAGCTCCTCCGCCTCCGGGCACTGCGCCGCGGCGTGCCCAGCGGCTTCGATCCAGCGGTCGACCTCGTCGAGCCGTCCGGTGTTCACGCCCAGCCACGCCTTGGTGAGACACAGGCTCGGATCGTCGAGGACAGTGTCCGACGGCAGCCTGTCGATCCAGCTGGTGACCGTCTCCTGACGGCCACGCTGGAGAAACTCGTACCAATGGGTCGTGATCAGCTCGATCGCGTCGGCAAAGTCGCCTGCCGCGGTCGCGTGCTCGATCGCCTCGTGGATCGCGTCGGCCTCGCGGTACCAGGCGCAGGCGCGGCGGTGAAGCTCGACGACCAGCTGCGGAGAGGTACGCGCCAGCTCATGGCGCAGCAGCTCTGCGAACAGATGGTGATAGCGGTACCACTCGCGCCTTGAATCGAGCGCCACGACGAACGCGTTGTCTCGCTCCAGTCGACGAAGAAGCAGCTCGGCGGCTGGGTTTCCGGTTACCGCCGCGCACAAAGGCCCGGAGAGTCGCTCGAGTACCGAGCTCTGGATCATGAACTCGCGCAGTTCTGGAGGCTGGTTGTCGAGTACCTCGAACCCGAGGTACTCGACGATCTGCCGGTCATCCCCGGCGAAGGAGTCGATGAACTGCCGGTGGTCCTCGCGGCCCCGCAACGATAGACCGGCGAGCTGGAGTCCCGCCGCCCATCCCTCCGTCCGCTCGTGCAGGCGGGCGATCTCGTCGGGCTCGAGGTCCAGCCCGACGACGTCGTTCAGGAACGCGCCGGCCTCGCTCACGTTGAACCGCAGGTCGGCGGCGCGGATCTCAGTGAGCTGGCCGCGGGCGCGCAACCTGCTCAGGGGCAGCGGCGGATCGGAGCGGGTCGAGATCACCAGATGGGCCGCTGACGGCAGTCGCTCGACCAGCAGCTCCATCGCGCCGTGGATCTCGCCGTTCTCGATCAGGTGGTAGTCGTCGAGCACGAGCACGACCGGCTCCGTCAGGTCGGCCAGGTCGTTGATGAGGAGCGGGAGAACCTGGTCAGCGATCGTCGTTCCGGGCGCGTGAAGCGATGCCTGCGCTGAGCCGCCGACCTCCGGCGCGACCGTCTGTAGCGCCGCGAACACGCCATCCCAGAAGCGGACCGGGTCGTTGTCGGCGGCGTCGAGCGAGATCCACGCGAACAACCGCTCCTCGCGCGGGTCGGCGTGCCATTCGCTGAGGAGGCTGGTCTTGCCAGAGCCGGGAGCCGCGGCGACCAGCGTGACTCGGGTCTCGACGTCAGCCACCAGCACCTGGACGAGCCCGGCGCGGTGCAGGTGCCCCGATCTGAGCGCCGGGATATGCAGCTTCGTCGCCGCCAGAACCGGCGTCGCTGACGCTTTCGAGATTGTGGCCAACGGTCCCTTCGCCCTCGCGTCGTTTTAGGTGCCCGGCCGTCCAGTCTAACGCCGGACCTGTAACGGATTGGAAGGCCGCCGTACGAACGCCATGCTCGCACCTCGAGACTGGAGCCGGACATGACCATGACCCACCAGGGCCCAGAGACGGATAAGCGCGACACGTGGGAGGGCTTTCGGCCAATCGCCGACTACGGCCTGCTGGCGGACTGCAACTCGGCGGCGCTGGTTGACCGCGACGGGTCGATCGGCTGGCTGTGCCTGCCGCGCTACGACAGTCCGGCGGTGTTCGCGCAGATCCTCGACCCCGAGGGTGGCCACTGGCAGATCAAGCCCTGCGGCGCGTATCGCACCGAGCGGCGCTACCTGCCGGGAACGCTGGTGATCGAGACGACCTTCGCGACCGAAACCGGCAGCGTCAGGCTCATGGACGCACTGGCGTTTGCCGAGGGCCAGCGCCATCACGAGCTCGGCTTTCACGCGCCGCACCTGCTCCTGCGCCTCGTGGAGGGGGTGCTCGGCGAGGTGCAACTGTGCTTCGAACTGGCGCCAAGGCCTGAGTACGGGCTGGTCAAGCCGCTGTTCCGCGCCACCGGGGGCGGCGGGCGCACGTTCGGCGGACCCAACCAGGTGGTGGTCAGCGCCGGTGTGGCGACAGCGATCGAGGACTCGACGATGTCCGCCACGTTCAGCGTGTCGGCCAGTCAGCAGGTGGGCTTCGCCCTGCAGTGGGCGCCCCCGGAAGGGCCCGCGCCCGAGCCGTTCGCGCCAGCCCAGGTCGCGGCGCGGATCGAGGACACCGTCGCGGCGTGGCGCTCCTGGGAGGCCGAGCACGACATCTACGAGGGGCCGCACCGCGACCTGGTGCGGCTCAGCTCCCGCGTTCTCAAGGGGCTGACGTACCGGCCGACCGGCGCGATCGTCGCCGCGCCCATCACCTCGCTGCCCGAGACGGTCGGGGGTGAGCGCAACTGGGACTACCGCTACTCGTGGATCCGCGACTCGAGCCTGACGCTCGAAGCGCTGTACATCGGCGCGTGCTCGGACGAGGCCGGGGAGTTCGTCTCGTTCATGACCAGCTCGGCCGGAGGACGGGCGAGCGAGCGCTCGCTGCAGATCATGTACGGGATCGCCGGTGAGCACGACCTCACCGAGCGCGAGCTGCCACACCTGCGCGGGTGGCGCGACTCCGCCCCGGTCAGGGTCGGCAACGGCGCCTGGGGCCAGACCCAGCTCGACGTCTACGGCGAGCTGCTCAACTCGCTGTACCTGTACCGCGAACAGCTCGGCGACCTCCACATGGAGATCCAGGCGTTCGTCGCCGACCTGGCCAACACCGCCGCTCGACGCTGGCGGGAACGCGGCGCCGGGATGTGGGAGATGCGCGGAGAGCCCCGCCACCACGTCTCGTCGAAGGTGCTCTGCTGGGTGGCGCTCGACCGCGCGATCGCGCTGGCGCCCCAGCTCGGCACGCACGCCAACGTCGAGCACTGGACGGCCGAGCGCGATCAGATCCGCGACGCGATTCTGACCCGGGGGTGGAGCGAGGTTCGCCAGGCGTATGCGCAGTCATTCGATTCGGACGAGCTCGACGCCGCCCAGCTGCTGATGCCGATCTTCGGCTTCCTGCCGGCGACAGACGAGCGGATGCGCTCGACGATCGAAGCGATTGCCAACGACCTGACGGACGACGGTCTCGTGTTGCGGTACCGAAACCAAGGGGGAATGAACGCCGACGGGCTGACCGGCGAGGAGGGGACGTTCGTGATCTGCTCGTTCTGGCTGGTCTCCGCGCTGGCCAAGGCCGGCGAGGTCGAGCGCGCCGAAGAGCTCTACGACCACCTCGTCTCCTTTGCGAACGACCTCGGCCTGCTAGCCGAAGAGATCGACACCTCGAGCGGCGAGCTGCTCGGCAACTTCCCCCAGGCGTTCAGCCACATCGGGCTGATCACCGCCGCGTGGGAAATCGACAAGGCGCGGGGGCGAGTGTCGTGACCGCCACCGCCATCGACCCAGCGTTCGTCACCCACTCCCAGGGCTTCGAGCAGGTCCTCGGCGACGCCCCGCGGCTGTCCTTGCTGGCCGGGGTCGACGCCCACGAGGGCCCCGTGTACTTCGCTGACGAGAACGCTCTGTACTTCACGACGCTGCCCAGCCCGGGCGTCGACCGCTCACCCTCGGTTCAGATCAAACGCCTCCCGCTCGACGATCCGGACGATGTCACGGTCCTGGTCACCGACGCCAACGGGGCCAACGGGATGGCCGCCGACCACGACGGTCGCCTGATCGTCTGCGAGCAGGGAAGCCGCTGGGAGCCGGCGCGAATCCGCCGCTTGGACCGAGCGACCCGAGCGCGCGAGACGCTCATCGCCGACTGGCGTGGCCTGCCGCTCAACTCGCCCAACGACGTCGTGGTCGCGAGTGACGGCGCGATCTGGTTCACCGACCCCTCCTACGGGCACCTTCAGGGCTTCCGGCCACCGCCGGTGGTCGGCGACTTCGTGTATCGCCACGACCCGGCAACGGGTGAGACGAAGGTCGACGCCGCCGGGTTCGACAAGCCCAACGGGATCGCCCTCTCGCCCGACGAGCGCACGCTGTACGTCACCGACAGCGCGCCAATCAGGAGCCCGGCAGCTATTACGTCACTCGGCCTCTACATCACATCAAGGCGTTCGACGTGGCCGGCGGCGCGCGGCTGAGCGGCGAGCGCCCGTTCGCGGTGGTCGCCCCCGGCTTCCCCGACGGTCTGAAGGTAGACCGCGACGGGCGCGTGTATTCGTCTTCGTTCTCGGGCGTGCAGGTCTTCGGCCCCGACGGAGAGCGGCTCGGCGAGATTCACCTGCGGGGTGCCGTGAACTTCTGCTTCGGCGGCCCCGAGGCAGACCTGCTGCTCATCACCACCGACTCGGCGGTCTGGGCCGCCGCGCTGGCCGCGAAAGGAGCCTGACCGATGACCTCGCACTACACCCACCGAATCCTCGACAAGGCCGGCGTCGACGCAGTGCTCGGCGCCGCCGAGCAGTACGCCCTGCAGAACGGTCATCGCGTGGTGATCGCCGTGGTCGAGCGCTCCGGCGAGCTCGTGGGATTGCGCCGGACACCAGGGGCGCAGGTGGCCAGCTCGCGCGTCGCAGTTGACAAGGCGCGCACCGCCGCGATCTTCATGCGCCCCAGCCGCGAGCTCGAGCAGCAGGTCTCGAGCGGGCGGCTCGGCGCGCTCGCGCTCCACGGAGCCCGGGCGCTAACCGGAGGGATTCCGCTGAAGGTCGGTGATGAGGTAGTCGGCGCGATCGGCACCAGCGGCGAGACTCCCGACGAGGACGAGGCGGTCTCGCTCGCCGGTGCAGCCGCCGAGTTCTCCTCCACAACCGTGCCGGCCCTGTCCGCCGCAGACGCGCGGCGAGCTGCCGAGACGGTCGCCTCCGAATGCGCCCGCCGCGGCGTCTGGCCGGTGTGTGCGGTGGTCGACGCCGGCGGCGAGCTCATCTACATCTGGCGGCCGGACAAGGCGCAGGTGGCGAGCGTCGGGGTCGCGACCGACAAGGCGCGGACGGCGGCGATCTACCGCCGCCCGAGCAAGGACTTCGAGGACCAGGCCTCTGGCGGTCGCGCCTCCGCGCTTCACCTGGCTCGCGCCGTGCCGCTTCAGGGCGGCATCCCGGTCGTCCGTGACGGTGAGGTGATCGGAGCGGTCGGGGTCAGCGGCGCATGCTCCGCCGACGAGGACCAAGGGCTGGCTGTCATGGGAGCTGGCGCGCTCGCCGCGGCGGATGGATCCTTTAACGGAGCCGCCTTTTTCGAGGAGGAGGCCGTCCGCACGAAGTTCGCCACGGGCGGGCTGCTCTTGGACGCCGGCGCCTACAAGCTCGACGCGGGACGTCGCGAGCGGCCAGGGGAGGTCGAATACCACGCCCACACGGTCGACGTGATGCATGTGGTCGAGGGCAGCGCGACCGTCGTCACCGGCGGCGAGATGGTCGGCGTGCGCAGCGCCGGGGACGGCGAGCTGCGGGCCGACTCCGTGAGCGGCGGCCACGCGCACACGCTGGGGGCAGGCGACGTGCTGGCGGTCCCCGCGGGAGTGCCGCACCAGTTCATCCAAGTGTCGGATCCGTTCCTGTACTTCGTCGTGAAAGTCGAGGTGTGAGAGATGCTGACGCGCACGCGCACCGATCCGGCGGCGCGCCTTCCCGGCCCGCCGGAGCTGCTGCCCGGATGCCCCGACGCGATCGTCGACCTGCAGACCGACGCCGGCGTCGCGCTCGTCGACGGCCAATGGCGGTACTCGGATGCTCGCGTTCAGGAGATCGAATTCGTTGAAGTCGGCCACCCGGACGACCCGCTCGGGCCGGGTCTGGTGCCGAATCGGACGTTCGACGTCGTGCCCCACGCGGAGGCGGAGCACTACGACGACTCCGCGTGGCGTGTGCTCGAGCCTGCCGAGACCCAGCTTCGCCTCAGCCAGGGTCGGGTGTGCTTCAACTGGTACCGGATCGCCGTCACGATCCCGGAGCGGGTGGGCGAGTTCGACCCCACCGGAGCGAGCGTGATCTTCGAGGTGGCGATCGACGACTACGCCGAGGTGTGGGTGAACGGCGAGCTGCCGCACGCGCTCGGCGACAGAGCCGGACCGGTGGTCGGAGGGTTCAACACTCCCAACCGCGTGCTGCTCACCGACAACGCCGAGCCCGGACAGCGGTTCCAGCTCGCCGTGTTCGGGATCAACGGCCCGATCTCCGCCTCCCCGCCCAACTACATCTGGATGCGCACCGCGACGCTCGACCTCTACGCGCCCGAGCGGGCGCGCGCGGCGGTGGCCGCGGAACTCGAGATGGAGCGCGTCGACGCGGCGCTCGACGCAGTCGTCGAGCCGGACGCCACGCTCGAGCGCGTCGCGTCGGGCTTCGTGTTCACCGAAGGCCCGGTGTGGAGCGCCGACGGGTCGCTGCTGTTCAGTTCACCCAATACGAACTCCATCTACCGCTGGCACCCGTCCGGCCGGGTGACGGTGTTTCGGTCCAAGAGCGGCTACACCGGCACCGACATCGGCCGCTTCACCCAGCCGGGGTCCGACGGGCTGACGCTCGACGCGCAGGGCAGGCTGACGATCTGCCAGCACGGCAACCGCCGCGTAATCCGCGTCGAGCCGCACGGCAACATCACCGTCCTTGCCGACCGCTACCAGGGTCAGCGGCTCAACAGTCCCAACGACCTGGTCTACCGGTCCGACGGGACGGTGTTCTTTACCGACCCGCCGTTCGGCCTGCCCGGAGTGTTCGACGACGCCGACAAGGAGCTGCCGTTCAGCGGCGTCTTCGCCGCCCGCGACGGCCGCGTTACGCTCGTGACGGGCGAGCTCGAGGGCCCCAACGGGCTGGCCTTCTCACCCGAGGAGCGCTACCTGTACGTCGGCAACTGGGACCCCGAGCGCAAGGTCGTCATGCGCTACGAGCTCGGCCGGGACTGCAACGTCATCGACGCGAGCGTCCTGTTCGACATGACCGCCGCTGAGGGGGAGGACGCGATCGACGGGCTCAAGGTCGACCAGGCCGGCAATGTATACGCCTGCGGACCGGGCGGGATCTGGGTGATCTCGCCGGATGGAAAGCACCTCGGCACGCTGCGACTCCCAGAGGCGCCGCACAACTTGGCCTGGGGTGACTCCGACGCGCGCACGCTCTACATCACCGCGCTCACCAGCGTGTACCGCATCCGACTTCAGATCCCAGGTATCCGACCCCAATAGGAGGACCACGACGATGAGCCAGAAGCTGCAACCAGGGATGACCGTGCCCGACTTCGAGCTGCCCGACGAGAACGGCGCTCTGCACACGCTCTCGGAGCTGCAGGGTGACGATCCGATGATCCTGCTGCTCGGCCGCGGCGAGCATTGCCCGCGCGAGCGACAGCACCAGAAAGAGCTGATCAAGCTCTACGAGTGGTGCGCGGTCGGCTTCGCGAAATGGTCACGGTTCTCCCCAACGACCAGCACGAAACCTACAAGCTGAAAGATCTCGACGCCGGTCACCTGGAGCTACCTGTGCGACGAGAGCTTCGAGGTCCAGCG
>Ga0187766_10002200_pt1 | contig 11519 bp, 10 predicted proteins | sample 0216_QUI02_MP05__4_FD_132971 | JGI IMG/M metagenome (GOLD analysis project Ga0187766, IMG submission 132971) | Tropical peat soil microbial communities from peatlands in Department of Meta, Colombia - 0216_QUI02_MP05_20_MG | ecosystem: Environmental > Terrestrial > Soil > Wetlands > Peat ... | reverse complement strand
GAGCCAGGTCTCATTGCCGTCCCAGACCGGCGCAACGGCACTCATCATCGCGCGTCGATCGCCCTCCGCACGCGTCAATCCAAACAGAATGCCGACGCCGAGATCGAATCCGTCGAGCAGCACATAGAGCAGTATGCTGATCGCCAGAACGAAAACCCAAAACGTGACCAAGATCATTCTCCCGGGGATGCGTGACGAGCTTTTGGCTCTAGCGACGCCTTGACGACGGACATGGGGCGGTTGGGGGTCGCCGCGACGGGGGGCAAAGCGAGGTCGCCCGAGGGCCCCTCATGCAGCAGCCGGTAAATATAAATTACTCCAAAGGCGAAGATGAAGCTGTAGACCGCGCAGAAGACGACCAGAGAGGTCGTTACCGCACGCGCCGTCAGGAAAGGCGTCATCGCATCGGCGGTCCTCAAGAGCCCATAGACGGCCCAGGGCTGCCGGCCCACCTCGGCCGTGTACCAGCCGGTGAGGATCGCGATCCACGGCAGCGGGAAACCGAGAAAAATCGCCCACAGCATCCAGCGCGTGTCGCCGATGCGTTCCTTGACGCTCAGATACGAACCGTACCAGGCGAGCAATAGCATGGCGAGGCCACATCCGACCATGATCCGAAAAGTGAAGAACGGAATGAAGACCGGTGGGCGGTCCTGCGGCGGAAAGTCGACCAGTCCGACCTCTTTGGAGGTGAAACTCATGCTCCCGATCAGGCTGCCGAGCACGGGTATTTTAACTTCGTAGCTGTTGGACTCCGTGGCTGGGTCGGGAATAGCAATGAGCACCTCGCCAGCCGGCTGCTCGTCATGCCAGCGGCCCTCGATGGCCGCGAATTTCGCCGGCTGGTCATCGTGGACATAGTCACCGGTGAGATGCCCGAAGAAGATCTGAATCGGGACGAGCACGGCTGCGAGAAAGAGGCCCATGCGGAGCATGATCCGCGCCTCCGCGGCGAATTCCCCGCGAAGCAGATACCAGGCACCGGTCGCAGCGACGCAGAACGCACCTGTTAGGAACGAGGCCAGCAGCATGTGGGGAAAGCGCACCCAGACGACCGGACTGAAGATGATCGCCGCCCAATCGTTGGGCACGAAGACACCGTTCTCGACGACGTAACCGACCGGTACCTGCATCCAACTGTTGTTGACCATGATCCAGAAGGCGGAGAGCGAGGTGCCGAGCGCAACCATCCAGGACGAGAACAGATAAAACCAGGCCGGCACGCGAGAGCGCCCAAAAAGAAGGACCCCGAAAAAGCTCGCCTCGAGCGCGAAAGCGACGAAGGCCTCGTAGGAGAGGAGGACGCCGTTGATCGATCCAGACAGCCGCGAGAATTCGCTCCAGTTCGTGCCGAATTGAAACGCCATCACGATCCCCGAAACGACGCCGAGACCAAACGCGACACCAAAAATCTTGAGCCAGAACTCGAAGACCTGGCGATAGGCGGGTCGGCCGGTTGCAACATAAAGAGATTCGAGAAAGGCGAGCCATACCGCCAGGCCGATTGAAAACGACGGGAAGATGATGTGAAACGATATCGTGAACGCGAATTGAAGCCGCGACAGGAGAAGTGCCGTGAGGTCCATCACGATTCTTCCTTAGCGCCACAGGTTGGCCTAAGAGAGATCGATGATTTCGTCACCCCGCACATTCGTCCTCGGCTTGCCTTGCTGGCCGAATGAGCCGGAAAGGCCGTCGGGTTATCGCCGACGATAATGTAATTCCCCGTGACACCTGCTGCGGCTAAAACGACGGCGAATTGATCGGAAGCGGTTCTTGCCATGTGACCTGCTCCCCCGTGGGCGCCACACAAAGCTTGACTGTGACCGCATTTGCGCAAAAACGAGTGCCGCTCGTAAAGAAGCTATCACACCAATAGGGTGATGCCGCAACATTTGGACGATGGTATCGCCGATAGTTGCGCGATGTCAGAACATCTCACGGCAGAGTCGCGTGATTGCGCGCTACTATGGTCTCCGCATGCAATGACATCACATCTAGGATGCGTCTGCAACCTCAAGCTCTATTTTATCGCATAGGACGACGAGGCTTTCTTGAACCGCATTTTCGACTCAATATGAGCGATACTCTGACTGACGCGGGGCGGTAAGACGGGCACAATTTCAAGACGCGGCGAGCGCTAGACCAAGCATCGCCCCATCGCTCGGGCACGGCCACTTTTGCAACATTATCTGGCGCAAGCGGGACTTGGGATCAGCCGTCCGGGCTCACTTCGCCGACGGCGCGACATCGCCAACTGGAATAGCGGTATTCGGACCCCCGATGCAGTCTGCTTCGCCTCGAGGCCGGCGTGGCATCGAGGATAGCCATGAAGTAACATTCGTTAGAGCCGCTGATCAGGGGGATCAAGAGGCATGACCGGCGGTGGTCCGCTGTTCGCATTTGCGTTCCGCAGGGGGGCGCGGCAGGCATTGAGTGACCTGGCGGAGACCGACGCTGCCGTGGGTAACGCAGATTTCGTTTGGGCACATCTCGATCTCGACGATGCAGCGGCGCAGGTTTGGCTGCGCAGTCGCCCCTGGCCAGATGACGTCATCGAGATGATTGCCGCTCCGATTCAGCGCGGGAAGCTCTTCATCACATCGAGCCTGGTCTACGGCCATTTGCGCGACTTCCGCGACGCGGCCGACGGCACGACTTTGCAGGCGGGCTCGTTGTGCATTGTCGCCTCGCAGATCTTGGTCGTTACGGGTCGCCGTATTCCCCTGCGCTCAATCGATGAGCTGCGACGCCGGGTCGAAGCAGGCATGGTTGCGCCAACAAACTCGTTTGGATTGATCACGGAATTCTTTAGGGCCCTGAATGACATTGGCGAGGCGCTGCTGCAGAAAGCCAGCGAACGGCTCAGTGAAATGGAGTCGAACGTACTGAAACGTAAGGGCGACGAGCAACGTCACGTCATTCAGGAGGTACGACGGCGCTCAATCGAAATCGCGCGCGATATGGCCTACAAGCGGACCGCTTTGCTCGACTTGATGCGTGAACGGCCAGCACTGATTCCAGACGACGAATTCGTGCGGCTCACTCATCAGATCCATCGTTATGCGGCACTCGTCGAAGATGCGCAAGAATACGCCGAGCGATGTCAGTTCACTCTGCAAGAGCTTCGGGCACAGGTAGAGGAAGAAACCAACCGAAACCTTTACATACTTACGATGTTATCGGCGATATTCCTTCCATCAACGCTGATCGCTTCCATTTGGGGCATGAACGTCGGCGGCATTCCATTCGCCGACAACCCGATCGGATTTTGGGTGGTTGACGGTTTGATCGTCGCGGCCTTCGTCTTCATTACGATCTTCCTTATCCGGCTTAAACTCTTATGAAATGGCACTTCGATGGCGCTTCCGCCGGCATTCAAGCGTGAGTAAATCTCCCGAGGGCCAGCCGCTCAATTATTGAAAACGACCTGACAAACTTGACGTCTGCAAACAAATCTGCGATGGATTCTCTACGTCGTCCGAGTTCCTGATCCGCTCAAGAACAGAGTTGCGATGCAACGAGGGAACCCATCTGACGTTTCTTATTTGTCGTGCCGTCATGGCCGATGAGCCCCTGAGCGAAGCCGAGGCGCGGCGGCTGGCGGACGTGCCCACCGGAGCTGCATGGCTCTCCGGCATAGCGGTTGGTTTGCTCCTCGTTGTGTGGTTCCTGATCTGGTTCCTGCTCTATATCCCGCGTGGTTCGATCGGGTGACCCATGGCCGACACAGAAGAGACTGTCCAACGGTCCGAGGCGCTCTGGAGCCGCATCGTTGGAGGATTCGTTGCGGTAATCCTGGCGGCAAACTTGTTCGCGGCACTCGTCCTTCACCGCAATCCACCTAGTAACCTCGAGCGCATCGACCCGAAGACGCTGCACCTCTCTGGCGAATTCGCCGAACCCAACCTCGGCACACGCGTCGAAAATGACCAGGTGGTAACCCGTATCGTGACGACTCAGTTCGACTTCGTGCCACGCTGTGTCGTCGTGCCAGAAGGTCGGCCCGTGACCTTGCGGCTTTCCACCCCCGACACTATTCACGGCATTATTGTGACCGGCACCAATGTCAACACCATGGTCGTGCCTGGCTATGTGAGCCAGATACATACGGAGTTTCGGACTCTCGGTACCCTCTTGATGCCATGCCAAGAATTTTGCGGGCTCGGTCATAGTCAGATGTTGGCGCATGTCGAAGTGGTACCCGCGGATCAGTTCCATCCGGACGCGCAGGGGAGGGTCAACTGTGCCGCGCCACAATAGGCTAATTCTCGCTCATCTGTGGGTTGCGTTCCTGGTGCTCGCTGGGGCGGCATGCTTGGGTGCCTGGCAGATGTGGGTGCGCAGCCCGCTACACGCGCCATATTCGAATCCAGAGACGTATTTCGCGTCGGTAACAACGCACGGCACGTCGATGGCCTACGTGATGACGACGTTCTTCGTCATGGGCTTCGGCTATTACGTCGCCGAGACTGCACTGTCGCGCGCACTGCCCGGCGCGAATTTGGCCTGGGGCGCCTTCGCCCTGGGGTGTATCGGCGCCGTGATGGCGCTTGTCACGGCTCTGACGGGGAATGCGTCGGTCCTCTACACCTTCTATCCCCCGCTCATCGGCAGTCCATTCTATTACATCGGGGTGGTGCTGGTGGTCGTCGCATCGTGGATCTGGTGCGTTCTGATGATCGTCGCGATGGCACAATGGAAGCGAGCCCATCCGGGCGAGGCCGTACCCCTTGCCCATTTCGGGACCGTCGCGAATGCCGTGATGTGGCTGTGGACAACGGTGGGTGTTGCGACGGAAGTGCTGCTCCAGGTCATTCCGGCGGCATTTGGCTGGACGGATATGGTCGATGCGGGTCTCGCGCGCACGCTTTTCTCCTGGACCTTGCACGCAATCGTCTATTTCTGGCTGTTCCCCGCCTACATCGCCTTTTACGCCATGGCTCCTGCGGCGGCTGGCGGACGATTGTACAGCGACACGATGGGCCGCCTCAGCTTTGCACTCCTGGTCATATACAGCGTGCCTGTCGGAATCCATCACCTGTTCATGGATCCGGAGCAATCGACCGGCTTCAAATATCTGCAGTCGTTTCTTACCGGCCTTGTAACGATCCCAACCTTGCTAACGATTTTCACAATCTCCGCTTCATTCGAGATCGCAGGGCGTCTGCGTGGTGGTACTGGCCGCCTCGGCTGGCTACGGACCGTGCGTTGGGAACACCCGATGGCGCTCGCGACAGGGCTCGCCTTCATCATGCTGTGGTTCGGCGGCGGGGGCGGGCTGATCAACATGAGCTACGGCATGAACGCGATGGTGCACAATACGGCGTGGGTGACCGCGCATTTTCATCTGATCTTCGGTGGCACGGTCGTAATTACATATTTTGCGATTGCCTACGAGATCTTCCCGCATCTCACAGGACGCCCAGCGCCATCAATCGTATGGCAACGACGGCAGCTTTGGCTGTGGTTCATTGGCATGATGGTGACGACTTTGCCCTGGCACTGGCTTGGCTTGAGCGGTCAGTGGCGGCGTGTGGCGCACTTCGATTATGCCGATCCGGCCATTGCGTGGTGGGGGCCATGGGTCACAGTTTCGTTCTTGGGCGGGCTCGTGCTGCTCGCAGGTGCCTTGCTCATGGTTGGAAACTTGGCCGCATTCCATTTTGCCGGGTCGGGAACGGCCGCTTCACCCATAACCGGCTTCGACCCTTATGCCCGAGCCTTGACCTCGGTCCGACGGGTACCCGCCGTACTAAACGGTTTTGCGACTTGGAACTGGGTGCTGCTTTTCCTGATGCTTATCGCCTACGGTTGGCCGGTTGCGCAGTTTTTCGTGACACCGTCACCGGCTGCTGTTGTGCATCGGCTCTTTGAGGGCGGGTAACAAGTGAGCGAAGCGCAACAATCCGACGACATCTGGCACAAGCGTGTATGGGCGGCGGTCGTTGCGGCGGCCGTGTTGGGTGCTTTTCTCGGCTTCGGTCTCATTCCGCTCGCGCAAGGCGGGTCCGCTGGTATCGATCCGTTCAGCGCGATTTGCCGCGCTCTCGGCATTCTGCCGGGAACGCCGGCACGGCTCACGCCGGTATCGACTGCCACACCCCAGCCGGTCACGCAGGTTGCATGGACGGCCAAGACCCTCGACGAGATCGACCACGGCGACCGGGCGCGCGGCGCCAAAATCGCGGAGGAGCGCTGTGTCGCCTGCCACGCCCCTGACGGCAGTTCGGCGGCCCCGAACGTCCCCCGTATGGCGGGCCAATCGGTGTTCGCAATTTACAAGCAACTCCACGATTTTCGATCGGGAGCAAGGGTAAACGAGACCATGTCGGCGATGGTTCAAGGTCTGACCGATCAGGCGATCGCCGATCTTGCGAACTACTACGGTCATTTGCGGCGCGGCACCTCCGACCTCCAGAACCCACCGTTCGTCGGGTCGGAGGTCGAAAACCTCGTCGTCAATGGTGACGTGGCGCGCGGATTGCCGCCGTGTATTGCCTGCCACGGGTCGCGCGCGGGAGGTCCTGTCGAAGTTCCGACTTTGACCGGCCAACATGCCGACTATATCGAGGCTCAGCTTCAGGCATTTGCGAAGGGTGAACGTCATAACGACATTTACCAGCGAATGCGCAGTGTCGCTTCACGCCTCAAGCCAGAGGAAATGCATCTGTTGGCGATTTACTACACCGGCCAGCGCTAGCCACCCATGGGAGCCGTCGTTTCGCGGCCGAAAAAACGAACAGTTAAAGCACAGTGTCGGTGCGGGCGGCGCTCGAACGCGTCCAACGGCGTAAATGGGACTCCATGCCACCATTCTCATGGGGAGCCCTGACAAACTCGAAGCGCCGACGCCTCCTCACTAGGTATTTGACCCCGAACCTTGATCGTGCAAGCTCCTCGCTGGAGGGGAGGGGTGCACTATGGGCCAGGTGCTTCACGACTGCGCCATATCCCGCACTAACTTGCAAATCGGAGGCTTGCATTGATCGTCACAGCATTCCCACGAACCGTGCGTGTCATCGACCATATCCTCATACCGTTGAAAGACGGCACGATGCTGGCCGCCCGCATCTGGTTGCCCGACGACGCCGAACAGAATCCAGTTCCCGCGATTCTGGAGTACCTCCCATATCGCAAGCGAGACGGTACTTATGAACGGGACGCTCTCACGCATCCATACCTGGCCGGACACGGATATGCCGGCGTGCGCGTCGATATCAGAGGCAGCGGCGAATCTGACGGCATTCTGCTCGACGAGTACGCGAAGCAGGAGCAAGACGATGCCGTTGAGATCATAGCGTGGCTGGCAGCGCAGCCCTGGTGTAGTGGTGCCGTCGGCATGATGGGGATTTCTTGGGGTGGGTTCAATGGACTGCAGGTCGCAGCGCGCCGTCCTCCGGCCCTGAAGGCGATCGTGACGATTTGCTCCACTGACGATAGATATGCCGACGATGTGCATTACATGGGCGGCGCGCTTCTAATGGCTGGACTCGATTGGGCCTCATTCTTTTTCACAGCGATGTGCCACCCGCCCGACCCCACGCTCGTCGGCGACCGCTGGCGGACGATGTGGCTCGAGCGCCTGGACAACATGTCGCTATTCTTGGAGCCCTGGCTGCGGCACCAGCGACGCGATGCCTACTGGCAGCACGGATCGGTGTGCGAGGATTATGGCGCGATCCAATGCCCCGTGTACATCGTCGGCGGCTGGACCGATGGTTATAAGAATGCAATTCCGCGCCTTTTGGAGCACCTGACTGTACCTCGCAAGGGCCTGATCGGACCGTGGGCGCATGCGTATCCCCATTTTGCGCTTCCCGGCCCGCAGATCGGTTTCCTGCAGGAGATGCTGCGCTGGTGGGACCATTGGCTGAAAGGCGTCGATACCGGCGTGATGGACGAGCCAATGCTGCGCGCTTGGATGACAGAGAGCGTAAAACCTGCGGCCCATCACGAGGTATTGCCGGGACGCTGGGTTGCCGAAGCGTCGTGGCCCTCTGCGAGCATAGCGCCGCATCGACTGTTCTTGACCGATAATGGCCTACAGGCTGTAGATGCTCCTCTTACAGCTCGCGTGGTCTGCTCGCCGGAGACCGTCGGCAAGCGTGCGGGAGAATGGTGTCCGTTCGGCCGCGGATCCGATCAGGCCGCCGACCAGCGGGAGGACGATGCACGCTCGCTGATTTTTGAGACATCGGCGCTCGATAGGTCGATCGAAATCCTTGGTGCGGCAGCGATCGAGCTCGATTTGACGTCCGATAGGCCGATTGCCAATTTAGTGGCTCGGCTATGCGATGTGCATCCGACTGGGGAATCGCTGCGAGTTAGCTATGGCGTGCTCAACCTCGCGCACCGCGATGGACATGAATCGCCTTTGCCGCTGGTCGTGGGGCACCCCTACCGGGTGCGGATTCAGCTTAGCCATTCGGGCTCGGTGTTTCCGGCCGGCCATAGAATTAGGCTCGCGCTGACCACGGCGTATTGGCCGATGATTTGGCCGAGCCCAGAGAAGGCGACCTTGACGATTTTAGCCGGTACGGTCGATCTGCCAGTTCGCCCATCCAAGGTCGCAGACAAGCTGCCACCCTTGCCGGAGCCAGAATATGCAGCAGCCGAGCGACCAACCGTGATCCGTCCTGGTGTCGTGCGCATTGATCGGATCGGTCTCGAATTGGGGGCGGAGAGCAAGTCCATGCTCAATATCGAAGAAGACGATCCCCTCAGCGCGGTGGCGGAACTGCATCGGACCGAAACAATCTCGCGACAGGCATGGCACGTACGGGTCGAGACGCGAATGCGGCTGTCATGCACACGAGACGCTTTCCTGCTGTCTGCAGCTTTGCGTGCGTGGGAGGGCGATGACGAGATTCGGCATCGCGAATGGAATCACTCCATCCCCCGAGATTGTTTATGACGTCGGACGCGTGACCTTCACACTCCAGGCGGTGCTTGCCTGGCTACACTCGACTCGCGTTGCGGCGTGCGCCTTCTGCGTATTTGAACGAGCAGGCAGTGCCGTCCCGTATTGACAATCTGCTCAACGAGCAATACCAGGATGCTATGGAGTTTTGGCACCACGCTCCTAACGCCTCTGGTGATTTGCGCGAAATAGGCAATGCGGTCGATCGGGGACCGTGTGCATGGGGCCTATAAGCGTCGCTCTCCAGCCCCAGCGTGTCGTCGATGACGACGGCGCGACCGTTGAGGTCTTTGCTTTGCCGTCTGACGGGGCCAATCTTGAAGAACTCCTGCGAGACCTATTCGAGAACCATTGGCGCGAGATCACCTTTGGGTCGATCATCCAAGGGGCTGCCTGGGAGCTGCGCGCAACACAGGCTCCTGAAAAGATCAAAATGTTCGACGGATATCTGACGGTGACTTTCGGCGCGCCCCATTTCCATATCTGTATCGGCGAGCACAAAGGATCACACAACAATCCGGTATCGCCTGAACTAGCCCGTCACCGCCGCACATCGCGGGTTGAACTTTATCGTCGGCTTAGCCAATCGGGTACGCCGATCTGTTGGGGCCTTCGCTTATTCAACGGAAAGGGTGAGCAACAGATCACGATTCTGCTTCCAAATCCATTCTTGCACCCCGAAACAGATAAGATTTTGAAAGCACCTGATTGGTCGCGGCTCAGTTTATGGGATCGATTGCGAGCGCGATGGCTCGGTCTGACAGAACCCGATCCGTTCGACCGGTCCGGCCGCGGCTTTCGTCACGAATAGTCGTCGACGCCGCACTGGCTTGTATTGCGTGAAAGCTCCAATGCAACGACCATATTCGTTCGCCCCACTTCCACGCGCCCGGCGATGCACATTAACGTGGGTTCGACCTGCACAAGCGATCGTGTGACGTCCATCACTGAGGACGCCGTTCGTAGTTTGCCAGAGTGTCAGGAAAGGCAGCCCCGTTGACCATGGGAGGAAAGACGGGGCTGTAAGTGCGTGCATTCACCCACAGCTATTCTGCTGTGTTGCGACTGCAATCTATCCTTTGCCGTGGTCATCGTCACGGGAAGAATGGTTAACGATCGTCGCGAAGAAATTGGTTAATAAAAGCTTCGTTGACCGTCAGTGCTCCGAACAGGCATCAATGGTTCGTCACTCAGGAGGAGGACCAGGCACTTAGGCAGGTGGAAGGCCGAATGGCACATCAAGTGCGGCCTTGAAAGAAGGCATCCGGGAGTTGGTTAAGACTGGCTCGGCGATAACCGACTTGCCTAGCCGAAGGTTTCGAAATGCCATTGTCACCGACGCCACCAATCGCGAGCCTAAGGGCCACGCATGGAATCCGGTCGCGTTTTACGACTTGCGGTCCCGCGGTCACGCGTTCGGGTCGTCGGCGTTCGGATAGAAGAGCTGCTGGTCGTTAATCTTGTAACCGGCTATAGCGCGCTGCCCCTCCGGGGAGATGAGCCAATCGATGAATTGCTGGCCCAACTCTGCTTTCACATTCGGATGTTTTTGTGGATTGACCAGCATGACGCCGTACTGGTTGAAAAGTCGCTGGTCGCCTTCGACGGTGATAATCAGGTCTCGCTTATTTTGGAACGAAAGCCAGGTACCACGGTCGGACAGAGTGTAAGCACCAGATGCTGCGGCCATGTTGAGCGCCGCGCCCATCCCCTGGCCAATTTCCCTGTACCAAGAACCTTTTTCAGTCGCGATGTCGATACCGGCAATCTTCCAAAGATTGAGCTCCGCGATATTTGTGCCGGATCTGTCTCCACGGGAGATGAACGGGGCACCTTTCGTCTCGATCATCCTGAACGCGGACGCGATGTCATTCGAAACCTTGATCCCCGCTGGGTTGTTTTTGGGTCCGACCAGGACGAAGTCGTTGTACATGACGGGATAGCGCTTCACTCCGAAGCCCTCGGCCAAGAATTTCTCTTCGGCTGACTTTGCATGTACGAAAACAACATCCGCGTCGCCCCGTCGCCCGGTGTCAAGCGCCTGACCAGTTCCTTGAGCGACGACCCTGACCTCTATCCCGGTTTTTTCCTTGAAGAGGGGCAAGAGATATCCAAACAGACCCGAATCCTGAGTCGACGTCGTTGAAGCGACGACGATCCACCGTTCGTCAGCATGAGCCGAATAAATGAAGAGCAAGCTGAAAGCGAAAGCTAGAAATGAGCGGCGGTGCACCATGGTTTACCTTTGAGTTTGATAACCGGATTCCCCACCTTCGGCGAGGTGCATTCTAAGAGAGCTGGCACCAAAGAAAAGGCCCGCCATACAGCGGGGTAGACGGGCCCGGGGAGATGTTCTTTGGATTATTGTCTCGCGCGATCGACCGGCGCTGTTCGTCGCGGCGTACCCTATTCGGGTACGATCTGCCCCGACCCGCCGAGTTCTGCGGGAAAGTCCTTCAGTTTCGGCAATCCATCCTTTATCGGCAGTACCGTCTCCGCGTAGTTTACGTGGACACCCGGCGCGAATGCGATGCTTGGGATGGTCGCCGCAAAAACGTCGATCAAACCGAAGGTCGGATGGTTGGTCATAAGATGT
>Ga0187766_10002199_pt1 | contig 11520 bp, 12 predicted proteins | sample 0216_QUI02_MP05__4_FD_132971 | JGI IMG/M metagenome (GOLD analysis project Ga0187766, IMG submission 132971) | Tropical peat soil microbial communities from peatlands in Department of Meta, Colombia - 0216_QUI02_MP05_20_MG | ecosystem: Environmental > Terrestrial > Soil > Wetlands > Peat ... | reverse complement strand
GCGGTCCGCTTCAAGGTCCACGACGCCAGCTACGAAGCCTCGGTGGCGGACTTGCGAGAAGGCATGGGTGAGAAGGACTTTGACTCCGCGTGGGCCGAGGGCACGGCCCTGTCCACCGAGGAGGCGATCGCCTACGCGCAGCGCGGCCGCGGCGAACGCAAACGCCCAACCAGTGGCTGGGCCTCGCTCACCCCCACGGAGCGCGACGTGGTGCGACTGGTGAGCGAAGGGCTGGCCAACAACGACATCGCCACACGGCTTTTCGTCTCGCCGCGCACCGTGCAAACCCACCTCACCCACGTCTACGCCAAACTCGGGCTCACCTCGCGCGTACAACTGGTCCAAGAAGCAGCACGCCACACTTAACCCCTACGGCGGCCAAGCCTTTCTACGGGGTGGGTTTGTCGGGCCACTGACAACTATCGGTGTTGCATCGACTTCGCCCACCCCGCGTCGCAGCCCACGGTTTTACCGGATCGCAAGGTTCCCAAAGTGGTCCCAAATATGGGGATCTACTGACGTTTCCGTGGGTCGGATCATCCTGGCCCTCTCGAGACCTTCCGTCTGGGCCGCGCGAATGCCCCGGGCAGGTCTCTGACCTGCCCTTTCGCCTGCCGTCAGGGCGCGCAGAGGCTCGCGGGTCAAGGGTGGCCGAAGGCCATCGCGAAGCGCCCTTGACGCGCGAGGGGTGCGCCCGTAGGCGGCGCGGCCCAGACAACCCGAGACTGATGCCGCTGGCCACCGAGGAGATGGTCCGCTGGGTGACCGCGCGGTAAAGGAATTCATGCGCACCGCCACCGAGGACACCACCGTCCGCGGTGTGCCCATCGCGAAAGGCGAGTCGGTGTATTTGTCGTACGTCTCCGGCAACCGCGACGAGGAGGTGTTCGACGATCCGTTCCGCTTCGATGTTGGCCGTGATCCCAACAAGCACTTGGCATTTGGGTATGGGGTGCACTTCTGCCTGGGTGCGGCTCTGGCGCGGATGGAGGTCAACAGCTTCTTCAGCGAACTGCTGCCGCGGCTGAAGTCGATCGAACTCAACGGCGAGCCCGAGCTCATCTCGACCGTATTCGTCGGCGGGCTCAAGCACCTGCCGATTCGGTACCAGTTGCGCTGACTCGCGCGTTCTGCATGCGCTGCACATACAGGAAGCCGTCGACGGCGGCGCGGGCGCACTCGCGGTAGTCGAAGTCAGGCAAGGTGGAAAGCCGGCCCACCACCAGCGGGCCGATCAGTAGCGCGATCGCTCGGGGGCGGTCGATGTCGCCCAACTCGGCTGCCTCGGGGCTATCGAAAATGGCATCGAATGGCGCCGCGTACTGCTGGGCGATGCGTTCGCGCAATGTGGTGATCGCCGCACTGTCGGCGACGTGGGTGTGACGAGCTTCTGGCACCTGTTCTAGGTCGGGGCCCAGCGCCAGCCAGGACATCGCGGTCAGCATGCCCGGGGCTTCGGCGATCAATTCGGCCTGGGCCTGCAGCAAGCCGACGAGCCTGTCCCGCAACGAGCCCTCTGCCAGCGGCATGGGCGCGGGCGGGATCAGACTCTGAAAAGCCGCTGCCAGCAAATCATTTCCGCTCGGGAAGTGGCGATACAGGGTCGCCCGGGCTACGTTGGCGGCACGGGTGACCGCATCGACGGTCACCGCCCAGGGACCCCCGGAGCGTAATAACGCCGTCGCGGCTTCGAGCAAACGAGCACGCGACAGTGCCGGTCGCGGATCGGCGCGTCGCTGGCCAGTCATCGATGACCACCTCCAGACAACAGAGACTGTTGGTCTATCTACGAGACTGATAGTCTCAAACTTATAGTCGTCGACCCCAGGGAGAGCCGCATGACCATGGGCGACACCTTCGTTCGGTCCCACAAGAGTACCGAGTCGCCGGCGACCACCGGCTCAGGCCGGCGTCGGGAAGTTGTCTTCGGCACCGCGGCGGCGCTGTCGGTACCGCTGGCAACGACTCGCCGTCGCTGGCACTGGAATGGCAACCCAGCGATTCTCCTGGCTTCCAGCAGCCCTGCGCATGACCCCGGGTGGGGTGCACTGCTGATCGCCGCCATCCGCCGCATGCCGCTCACCGCACCGGACAAGCCTCGACGGCACCACTCGCTGAGTCCGAGTACCCGCAGCTCGTTGGAGGCAGCGCGGATGTCTCGCGAGATGGACCGGCCGTGACATGGTGGGGATGATCACCAGCGCTGACGTCACCGCGTTGCCGCTGGAACCGAAGAATCCGCTGCCGTACTGGCGCAGGCTGGCGGCAGCCAGACGGTTCGACATGGGTCTCGAGTCGTTGCGGGATGCTGGCGGGCCGGTGACCCGAAACGTGTTGGCACCCCGGTGGGTGATGCCGCCGTCGGTGTTCGTGTCGTCACCGCAGGGCGCTCGCGACGTCCTCGGTCGCCGCGATGCGTTCGCCGAACGCGGGGCGACACCGATGGCCGTGGGAGCTGCCGGCTGGCGGGGGATAATCTGTTGGTCGTTTCGCACCAGGAGTGGCTGCCACGCCGGAGGTCGATCGGGCCGGTTTTGGCGGTCGGTGTGGTGACGGTTGGGCGCGTTTCTGTGGTTCCCTTCCGCGATAGTTGCTTATTGGCGCTGCCCGCGTGGGAGGTGTCCATGTGGAGCCCCCGAGCCGCAGCGAGGCGGAACGACATGGACGCCGACCAGCGGGTGGCGCAGAATCGGCGACGTTCGGGAAGGGACACGCCGAGAGGTGCCCTGGTGGGGGTGTCAGCGGTGGCCGGGTAGGGCGGGTCGGTGGCCGCCGAGGGCGAGCATGGCGAGGGCGATGAGGGCCTCTGGGGAGCGGAAGCCGAACGCGATGCGGGTCAGGAGTCGGATCTTGGTGTTGGTGGGCTGTTAACTTGAGGTCGTGTGGACGTTTTGCTAACCACACAAGCCTCATACGTCACACGCGACCTGGTGAATCGCGGAGGCGAACCGGCGAAAATCGCCCTCGGATTGCTCAAGTTGACAGTGCTCTTCTGGGCATGAACCACACCAGCGGTCTACCTGTCCGGGTTCGGGCGCGCCGGTTAAACCGGCTGAAACCCGCGTAACCCATTTATGGAACGTCGACTGCCTGAGATCAGTCTCGGCGGCCACATCTGCGGTTGAAATCGTGCACAGAGCCGTCCACCGGCGGCGTTACGCCCGATTCGACCGCAGGAAAGCATCCGGCGTGGATATTGAAGTGCAGCAGCCGGCCAGCTACGTGCTGGGGGTTTTGTCGCGGGCGCAGAAGGTTGCGGGTTGCCGGCGGCTGCTGTAGCCGAGGGCGATAACGCCGGCGGCTGTGGTACCGGAGGGTGATAACGCCGGCGGCGTCGCTTTTGTCGGTGCGTAGCCGGCAGTGCGGTGGGATTGTGGAGCCGTTGGGGAAGGGCTCGAGCCGGTCGGGAAAGCCTGGGCCGGGGTGCTGCGTGCAAGGGTACGGTGCGGCCGGATCGCGCCGAGCCGGCTCGAGCTGAACCCACGGGTGTCGATCATGGCCTTGGCCCTGGCCGGAGCCGAGGAGGTCCTCGCCCGCCGCGGCTGAGCATGCCGAGTCGGAGTCCTGCCTAGCTTGTAGCCCAGGCCGCGCACAGTCAGCAGGTGCACGGGATTGGCCGGATCGTCCTCGATCTTGGCGCGCAGCCGGTTGACGTGCACGTCGAGGGTCTTGGTGTCGCCGTAGTAGTTCGAGCCCCACACTCGGTCGATCAACTGCCCGCGGGTCAGCACCCGGCCGCTGTTGCGCATCAGGTATTCCAGCAGGTCGAACTCCTTGAGCGGCAACGTGATCGGCACACCGTTGACCCAGACCATGTGCCGCCCGACATCCATGCGCACCGAGCCGACTTCCAGCACGCCGCCTTCGTCGCTGCCGGGGTCATCGATGACTGCCCGGCGCCGCAGCACGGCGCGGATTCGGGCGATCAGCTCGCGCGCCGAATAGGGCTTGGTGACATAGTCGTCGGCGCCCAGTTCCAGGCCGACGACTTTGTCAATCTCGCTGTCCCTCGCGGTGAGCATGATCACCGGCACGCTGGAGCGGGCGCGCAGCTGTTTGCACACGTCGTGGCCCCCCATGCCGGGCAGCATCAGATCGAGCAGAACGATGTCGGCGCCGGACCGGTCGAACACGGACAGCGCCGTGGGCCCGTCGTTAGCGACCGCCGTTCGGTACCCTTCCCCGCGTAGCAGGGTTGCTAGGGGATCGGCCAGCGACTCCTCGTCCTGCACGATCAGAACACGGGGTGTCGAACTTAATCCGCTGGTCATCGAACTCCTAACTATTTCTTTCGTTGGTCGGACATACCGCCGGTGTCGAGGTATGCGGGAATAGACAGGGTGAACGTCGACCCGGTGCCCGGCTGGCTCCAGAGCTTGATTGTCCCGTTGTGATTGGCCGCGACATGCTTGACGATCGCCAGCCCGAGTCCGGTACCACCGATACTGCGCGAGCGCGCCTTGTCGACCCGGAAAAACCGCTCGAATACCCGCTCCTGGTCGGCCTCGGCGATGCCGATGCCCTGGTCGGTCACCGCGATTTCGACGTTGTCACCGCAGCGGCGACAACTGATCGACACCGGCGAACCGGGTGGTGAATACGCGATCGCGTTGGACACCAGGTTGGCCAGGGCGGTGACCAGCAATGTGTGGTCGCCGAGCACCTTCAATCCGCTGGGCGCATCAGTGCTGACCACGATGTTGGCGTTGTCGGCGCACACCTTGTAACGCGAAATCGCGTCGGCCACAACGGTATCGATGTCGACGGGCCCGAGGTTCGGCAGCGGCTCGGCGCCCTGCAGCCTGGACAGCTCGATCAGCTCGCCGACCATCTGGCCCAGGCGCTGCGATTCGGCGAAAATCTTCTCGCCGAAGCGGTACACGGTCTCGGGGTCGTTGACGGACGCCAACAACGCCTCAGCCAGCAAGCTCATCGCGGCGACCGGAGTCTTCAGTTCGTGGCTGACATTGGCCACGAAATCCCGGCGAGTGGCCTCCAAGCGAACCAGTTCGGAGTCGTCTTCGGCATAGATCACGGCGAACCGGCGATCCTGCTCGGTCAACAACCGTGCATACCCGCGCACCGCCAACCCGGACTGTCCCTCCGGCCGCAGCGGCGACAGGTCGACCTCTTCGTCCTCACCGGTGCGCAGAGCCCGCTGCGCGGCGACCCGGGCGCGATCGTCGAGCTGCCGGTTACAAACCAGCCCCAGCTCTTGTGCACGCGCATTCATGAAAACCACGTCGCAGCGGTTGTCGACGACCGCCACCCCGGTGCGCGCCCGAGCGACGATGTCCTGCAGCATCTGCCCCATCTTCAGACCCTGTTCCCCGGCGACGCTCCGACGCCGCCGTTCGTCGAAGTCTTCCGGCCGCACCTGCGGGTGCACGATCACGTCACGCAACGGGTATGTCCGGTGGACCTGACTCCGCTGGTAGGCGGCTATAGCAACTCCAGAGGGCAATCAAGAAATGTAACGCGAGTCATGTTATGATACAGCTCCGGCACCGTCAAGCCTCGGAAAAGTTGGGTGGCACCCGCTCGAGAAGAAAACGCGAGTCATGTTATAGTATGCCCGTTTGTAACGCTTGCGACAATATTGAGTACTAATCGCCTACCGGCGGGAAGAGGACACCGAAGATGACCACTGCGCCCGTCCAGCGGCACAAACCCGTGCAGGCCAGGAGCCGACGCACCGTGACCAAGATCCTGGACGCAGCTGCTGCAATCATCAACGAGGACGGAGTCGAGGCGGCGACGACACGGACGATCGCCGACCGCGCCGGTGTGTCGTACCCCTCGCTGTACCGGTTTTTCGCCGACCGCGACGAGATCCTCGACCGACTTTGCTTCCGGCACCTCTCCGAGTTGAAGGCTCTGGGCGAGGCGGCGGAGCGCACCTGGGAGATTCACTCGGTCGCGGAACTGTTCGACGCCGAACTCGAGCTTCGCGTCGCCTACTACCGCGAGCACCCCAACGCCGCGCGATTGTGGCTGGTCGGCCCCAGCTCAACGGCCGTGCTCAACAGGGTCCGCGCCAATATGCGCGCACTCGCCGAACGGATGCACGTGATACTCATCGATGCAGAGCTCATTCCCCCCGACACCGACCCGCTCGCCCTGCTCGTCTTCGTCGAAATCGCCGACCGCATCCTGGAACTGGCCTACCGAGACCGCAACGATTTCGATCCCGCGATACTCGATCTCGGCCGCAAGGCACTGATCGCATACGCCAATGACTTGGCCAACGCTCGGGTCGCCCATATCCGCTGACGTAGCATGAGCCACGCCAGTGGTCAAGCTCGGGTTTCGACTCTTTTCACATCGCTGCGTCTGCCTGTCCGGTTTTGAGCGGACCGGTTTAACCCGGCTCAAACCGGCGTGAGCCGGTCCTGGTACGTCGGATGCCTGAATCGGTCCCGGTGGCCACATCCGCGGCTGAAATCGTGCACAGACCCGTCGATCGGCGGCGTTACGCTCGATTCGACCGCAGGAAAGGATCCGGCGTGGATATTGAACTGCAGCAGCAGGCCAGCTACGTGCTGGCCGTTTTATCACGGGCGCAGAAAGTTTTTGGCGGTGACCGCCCGCCAGCTGATCCTCCGGCGTTTGTGCCGCCACCGGATCTCGAGCAGAACCTTGGTTGTGGATGGTTCTGAGAGATAACGGGTGGTTGCATGACCGCGTCAGGAGGGCCGAGTAGGCGATGACGGGACATCGAGTCTTCGATGAGCTTACCCACTGGGAGGCGGCTAAGACCGACGGTAGTGGCAACGATGTCGCGGGTGGATGGTTTCCGAACGGCGAGAAGTGGTATATCGGTGCAGGCGACGACGCATACTGGAACCGCGTGCTCGACAAAGCGCGAATGTCCTACGGCGACCCCAATATTCACTACAACACGGATAGCAGGGCCCAGGATCGGTATCTGGTTTTCGGTGATGGCACCCGGCTCCCGACCGACGGCACGATCGTTTACCACGATTTCGGCCAATCACAACAACTGGGTCCAGAACGCCGACGGCACGGTGTGTCTGCAGAACCCGGACGGCAGCGGCGGTCCTGCGATCAAGCCGACCGGCTACCGCCCGACATCTGACGGCAAGTACACGCCGGTCGATGACCGCGGCAACCAGATCGCCCCGCTGACAGGCGGTATGCCACTCAGCGACCACGGCTTCTACACAGACCCGAGGACCGGGGTACTAACGCCCAAGAGCGCCAAAGGCGACTACTACACCTTCGATCCGGCGACCGGTCAGCGGCAGTTCTTCAATTCCGATGGCCAACCGATCAGCGAGCAGCAGTTCAACAACGGGCAGGGCGCTGGGCACGATGGGCAACCACCGGCCGGGCGAGACTTGCCGACCGATGAGCAGCAGTCCGGGCGGGCCGCTGACGCGGTGCGAAAGCTTCACGAGGAGTTGAAAAAACGGTACAGCCAACTCAGCGACGCCGAGGAGAAGCTCTCCGAGGCCTTGCTGAATGCGCACGCGACGACCGCCGTCGGTCAGCAAAAACTCAACGCGATACGGCAGAAGATCGTTGAGGCGGTCAATAATCCGGCGCTGCCGCTCGACACCCCGGCCGGCGAACAAGCCTTCTTGAAGTTTCTGCGCACCCAAGTGGCGGCGATCGGCGACGTCCTTCGGTCTGGGACGCTTAGTGCGGAGGATCAGTCCAAAACCGTTGCAGCGCTGTCCAATCTGTATGCCCTCGACCAATCAGGGGCCACCGACCCTTCGACCACCCCGGCATCCGGGCAGCCCTGCCAGCCGGCCACGCCAGCTGATCCCGCGCCGGCTGCGGCGCCGTTGGATCCGGGGCCTGGTGCCGAGGAGTCGATGCCGGACCCGGCGCCGGCAGATCTGGGTCTGGGAGGCCTGGGTGGGCCGGTGGGTCCGGATCCGCTCTCGCCGCTGGCGTCGGCGTTGCCGGCCGCCCTGGGCGGGTTGGCGCCGTTAGGCGGGCTGGGTTCGATGCCGCTGGATTCGCTTGGCGGTTTGGCGGGGATACCTGCGTCGCTGCCCGAGTTGGCCTCACCGCTTGGGGACCAGCCGCGCCACGACAACACCTCGGACAAGCCCGGCGAGAAAGCTGACGAGGCCAGCGACACGAAACACAAAGAGCCGCAAGACAAGACAGCCCAAGAGCCCGCGCAGCAGCCCGCGGGGGCGGGACAACCGCAACCCTCCGGCACCCCCGGGGAGGGTGCCGCATCTGGCGCCGCAGCCCCAGCACCGGTTGCTCTGACGTCGGTCACCTTGCCCGACGGGTCGACAGCCAACGCGCGCACCCCGGCCCTGGCCCAGGCCGTTTCGGGCGTATCTGGCCGGCACGCCCGTGGACGCCGCGTACCGGCAGGCCGGTATCGAGTTGCCCCCGCCGGGGCACTGTCAACTTGAGCAATCCGAGGGCGATTTTCGCCGGTTCGCCTCCGCGATTCACCAGGTCGCGTGTGACGTATGAGGCTTATGCGGTTAGCGTTAGCAGAACGTCCACACGACCTCAAGTTGACAGTGCCCATCGACGACTACCGCGACGACCCCAGCCCCGCGCTGCGCGCGCAGGTCGCCAGGGCGCTGAACAACCGGGGTGTCACACTCGGGCAGCTGGACCGCCCGCAGGAGGCGCTGGGCGCCTACCAGCAGGTCATCGACGACTACCGCGACGACCCCGGCCCTGCGCTGCGCGCGCAGGTCGCCAGGGCGCTGAACAACCGGGGTGTCAGACTCGGGCAGCTGGACCGCCCGCAGGAGGAGCTCTAGCTCACCGTCTTTCGGTGCTGGGATCCTGTCAACGCACCCGGCGTTGACGCGTGGTGTTCAAGGGGGGAGCGCGCCATGCCGGAGCCGTTGATTTCGAACGTGTCCGATTGACATCCTTGAGGGGGTCGGTTTAGCAACCGGACACGGTTGGTCTTGATTACGGTGTAGCCGTGAAATACAGCAGAGCCCGTCGAGGCACTGGCCGCCGCGACCATTCGGAGTCTTACGGCTATGCAGAAGGTCGTCGGATGAGCGGATCAGACTGCCTCAAACAGCGGTGGTCGTGGCGGTTACTCAGCGTGGTGGCAGTGGCCGGACTGGGGCTGGCCATGGCGCCGGCCCAGGCGTCGCCGCCGAGGCTCGACCGGTTCAGCGAGGCGCCCGCCGCGCCGACCGACGTCTTGGCCGCCGTCTCGCAGGTCGCTCCGCAGATAGTCGACATCGACACAAAAATTGGCTACCAGAACGCGGAAGGAGCCGGAACCGGCATCGTGATCGATCCGAACGGCACAGTGCTGACCAACAACCACGTGATCGTGGGCGCGACCAGCATTACAGCCAGGGACATCGGCAACGGTCGAACGTATGACGGTGATGTCATCGGTTTTGACCGCACCAACGACATCGCCGTGCTGCAGCTTCGCGGCGCGAGCGGTCTGCCGGTGGCCAACATCGGCGACTCTAATCAGGTTCAGGTCGGAGATCCGATCGTCTCGCTCGGAAATACCGGCGGCGCCGGCGAAGCGCCGAGCGCGGTGCCGGGTCGCGTCACCGCGCTGGACCAGACGGTCTCGGCTCAAGACTCCCTGACCGGTGCCTCGGAGACGCTCACCGGTTTGATCAAAGTGGATGCCGCCATTCGCCCCGGCGACTCGGGCGGGCCTACGGTCAACGACGCCAACCAGGTGATCGGCATGAACACTGCCGCGTCCAACTGGTTCAGGCTCGTTTGGGGACAGGCTTTCGTGATGCCGATCAATCAGGCCATGGGAATCGCCGGTCAGATCCGCTCGGGCGCCGGGTCGCCCACGGTCCACATCGGCCCGACCGCCTTCCTCGGTGCTAGCGTTTCCAACGCCGTCGGTGCCGGCGCGTTGGTCAAGCAGGTGTACCAACCCAGTCCTGCCGCCGGGGCGGGGATTACCGAAGGTGACGTGATTACCTCTGTCGATGGCGCTCCGGTCAACTCGGCCACCGACCTAACAGATATTCTGGACCGGCACCACCCCGGCGACACGGTCGTACTGGGATTCCAGAATCGCACGACGAACGTGACCTTGGCGGCTGGGCCCCCTGGCTGACCGGGGTTTGCGAACATCAGCCTTTTCCTCGCTTGTGACCCAATTCGCTTGGCGCGGTACGGGTTCCGTGTCTCGCGCATCGGGTACCTGTGTCATCGTAGGCTTGATGAACGACTTAGGTGACAGAATCTAGCACTATCGTGCGGGAGGCAGTCGCGTCGGACCGGCGTGGTCGAGCACCCGGTGTTGCTGATCAGCCCGGGCCACCAGCGCGCGTGTTCGCGCGGCGTTTGTGCTATCAGGCCTGGTTGGCAGCTATAGGACGTTCTGTCCCCTAAGTGCTGTCATGTGCAAAGGGTGGGGGCGTCGCACACATTGCCGGGGCAATAGATCGAGTGTGCGGCGTTCACCATGGTTGCGGCGTCTAACAACGTAACGCCCTTTGCGTCCAAGTTGGCGTGGATCTCGTCGGCAATCTGTTGTGGCTTCCAACCCCAAGTGAGGTCGTAGCAGATGAGGTGCGCCTCCCCGATGAGTGCGTGATCGGTGTTCGGCGGCCAAGTGAGGCCGACGGCACGCAGTTGAGCGAGGTACGCGTCATCATCGGGATTGGCAGTCGCAATCGCAGCGCTACTAACCAGGGCAGCGCCAGCCATCATGGGGATGGTAAACATTGCCAGCCAGCGAGGTGAGACCATTTGATGCGCTCCCCTTCTTCTGGCGTTGACGATGCCGTCAGTGTGCGGGTCCAAAGCGGCACGAATATGAAGAATGCTAGCCGTGTGTCAACGCCAACTGAATTTTTACTAAGTTGTGCCAGTTGTGCCACGTGTGCCAGGTGTGCCACACATCCCCCGAACAACCCCGCCGAAACGCTATTGCATGGAAGTTGCATGAACACTCGTAAGCTAGTCTAGACATATAGTCTGAGCTGCTAATACGCTGGTGCGCGATACTGGGATTGAACCAGTGGCAGATTGCTACTTGCGCACGCGCAAACGTCGTCGCTGCGCGCCGCATCCGATTCCCAATGGTGCCGGGATGGGTGCTTCTATTTAGGGATTGACGAGACAGGTCGGCGATGCGGACGCATTCGTCTTCCGACAAGAACCTCGCCGACACGGTGGGCGGCCGCGCGGTGATCGGCCGGTAGTAGTACTCGCGGCCCCTGGCGCGGTGGCGCCGCCCGTGTCGCCATCGCTGACCGGTCTTGCGGTGAATCCCCAGCAGCCGACACGCTTCGGAATTGTTCAGCCCCTGTTTCATCAGGCGAAGGTAGAGCTCGCGCCGCACTCCACCGTGGTCCGGGAGGAGATCTTCGGCCCGGTCCTGTCGGCCTACCCGTTCACCGGCGAGGACGAGGCGCTGAAGCTGGCCAACGACACTCCCTACGGGCTGGCCGGCGCTGTGTGGACCAAGGACATCCACCGCGCCCACCGGGTGGCGGCCAGGCTCCGGGCTCGCACCGTGTGGATCAACGCCTACCGCGTCGTCGCCCCGGGTGTCCCGTT
>Ga0187766_10002197_pt1 | contig 11524 bp, 7 predicted proteins | sample 0216_QUI02_MP05__4_FD_132971 | JGI IMG/M metagenome (GOLD analysis project Ga0187766, IMG submission 132971) | Tropical peat soil microbial communities from peatlands in Department of Meta, Colombia - 0216_QUI02_MP05_20_MG | ecosystem: Environmental > Terrestrial > Soil > Wetlands > Peat ... | reverse complement strand
GTACGCCTCCGCCTCAGCATATGCTCCTCGCTTCCACAGCACCCATCCGAGATCATTGAGTAGAGCGCTAATACGTTCGGAGTTTCCAATCTCACGCGCCAGTTCCAGGCCTTGTTGCCAGTATGCCTCTGCTTGCTCATAATTGCCTTGATTCTGAGCGATCTCTCCTGAGTACAACAGGGTGGTCGTAATTCCATAACTATCATTTAACACCATGGCAGCATCATAGGCCATCTGTAAGTGCTGCCTGGCAACTGTATACATGCCGCGTACCAGTAAAAAGGGCGCAAAAGCGCAGGCACAGCGTATCAGTAGCGCCAATTTCCCCAACTCATAGGCTGTTTCCAGGGCGGCAAGGATGACGTTGCTTTCCTGCTCGAGCAGCTCGTAGTTCTTTTTGTGTTCCTCTGTAAAATCGGTGAAGTAGGTGATGAAGCGTTCATAGACAGATTCGTCCCGCAGGTGCAGGTGAGCATAATCAGCGATGGTCTGATGCATGGTATAACGACTTGATAAGCTGCTTTCAAGCAGTCCAGCGTCGAAGAGGGCATCGAGGATAGGCACATCGCAGTTGGCGATGGCAAGCGCTGCCTCTTCGGAGAAGCTGTTTGGCTTAGGCGGAAAGATAGATAGGGCGTAGAGTGCGATACGTGCCTGCTCATCTAGCTGTTGGTCAGTCACGGCGAAGACCGACTGCAAGGAAAGAGCAGAGTCCGATGGAAGGCTAGAGTGGCGTTCGGTCGGGCCACGTTGTTCCTCGATATGCAAACGTTGCTCCGCATTGCTCAAGCGCGCAAGGGCGGCATCGATGCGACGAGTTTGCCCACCGTATGAATGCATGCGCAGGTAATTGCCCATGAGGGTGAGAGCCAGGGGGAGTCCTCCGACAGCATGTACAAGATCGAGTGCTTTTTGTTCTTCATGCTCAATCACAGAGGGAGCCAGCATCCTGAGAAGCGTTAGACCCTCATCCTCTCCGAGTTCATGCAGAAGAGTAGCCCCGTCAGGAGCCATCGCAGAGGCGATGTTCGGAAAGCGGGTGGTTACGAGGTGCGCGCAGTTGGGACCTCCCACTTTAAGGGCCAGCGCGTCTTCGAGCCGCCAGGCATCATCGATGACCAGTAGCATAGAGCGCATGCCGATAGCACGACGTAGAGCTATGGCCCAGGCCTCGCTATCGCTTACATCGGCCGCTTCTGTCAAGGAGATACCCAACATCGTACCCCAGCGGCTCAATAGACCGGGCAAATGCGGTTCTGGTCCTAAAGCCGCCCACAGGACCCCGTCGCTGAAATGCGAACGAATTTCCTGGTTATGCACGAGTTCTATAGCCAGGGCGGTTTTTCCCACACCGGGCAATCCGTTCAGGGCAGTAAGCGCGACATTGCCAGAGGTCAAGAGACGACTTTTGAGACGCTTGAGCTCAGCATCTCTTCCAACGAGACGTATGGCCGGTTGAAGCGGGATGGCCCAATCAAGCAAGGTTTCAGTTGAGGCAGAGACTGTTTCAGCACCTGGAGGCGAGCTAGATGCGTCAGTCGAAGCCAGGTCCAACTCTTGTTCACTCTTTCCAAAGAGCGAACACAATCTGCTTCTGAAGTAAGGGCCAGGCTTCGTGAGGCCGCGTTCCCAACGGCTGACGTTCAGGTGGGTGGTCCCGATGCGGTCAGCGACCTCCTGCTGTGACCATTGGTGCTGCACACGCGCCTGCGTAAGCCGCAGTCGTGGTCGAGGAATATTATCTTGCGATTGCCTCATTATCCTTCCTTCTGGGAAATGTACGCGCCTGAAAGAATGATAAATATGATTAAGAAAATGATACCATATGCTGTTCTATAATAACATGTCGACCAGGCATAATTGAGATAGCAATAGCGTTCATTCTAAAGTAAACCCTTGTAGACAAACGCAATAAAAAAGTCACCTCGATTGGCACTCTTCTAACAAAGGAACGTTGGTATGCAAGCAGTACTCCCACCTACAGGAAAAAAGCAGAACGAGTCTCAGAAACAGCCAAAAACAGGCATTCCAGAGATGCTGTATTATGCTCCAGGAGGGCTACTTCCGGCAGGCCATACATTGGTATTAAACAGAGCACTTGGCACGCTCTCCTACCTCTCGAAGGGAGTTGATCGCCCTCTGCTGGTAATGCAGCAACAATTTACAACCAGCGAGTTGAGCCTGCTCCTCCCTTTATTGGAGCTATTCCCAGACTATTGCCCTCACGAGGTATTGTTCGCCAGTTTTTACAACGGCACAATCACTGAAGAGACGGTTGAACTTTGTCGCCAGCGCTTATATGAAGCATTAGAAAGAGGTACCTGGGATCAGCAGCTGCGGCCTCTCCGTAATGTACTTTCTCGCACGAGGATAAAGTTACGCCCCTTCGGCATCGACATCTCCTCGATTTTAGAGACAGGGTATATTCTCATGATTACTGCTAGGCGTGATTCAAGAGAGATTGCCTGATACACGAGAGCCTTATCGTTTGCTCAACAAGGCCAGCAACCACCTGTTTTCGACTGAACACTCCTTGGAAACACAGCCCTATCCACCACAAAACGAAGTTTTGCGTTTTTTGAACGGTTTCGAATTTTCGTGCATTATCCTCCTTAAACCTCTTGCTTTTTGTCAACTTCTCATGTAATCTGTGTACAATATATATATTTTTGAGTAATAACCTATGCAAAGAAGACATCTTTGTACGCTCAATTTGGATTGAGCGCATAGAAGTTTTATGAAAATAAACGTTCACCGATGTGCGAATCGTATATGGAACAAACGTTTGTTTAACTACCAGGAGAGATAGGAAGGAGGCACTACAGGTAAAGTCAAAAGGTATTTCTACGTAATGCTTCTTCAAGTGGTATGTCAAACCGCAAAGATGCACAGCCATCCAGGACAGAGGAGATCTCCATCATGGAAACAACAACCTTTCGTAAAGTGAAAACCTCCGTCTATCATGTACAACCAACCGATGATGAAATCTTACATTTTACCCTGGATAACTTATTGCCTGACAGCCATACGCTGGCTTTGAACCTCACATTAGGAACACTTTCCCTGATTGCCTACAGCAGTGATTATCCCTACCCGCTCCTGCTTGTTGAACAACAGTTCACGACGAGTGAGATGAGTGTATTGATACCGCTGCTGAAACACTATCCACATTACTGCCCCTACGAGGTGTTATTGGCGAGTTTCTACAATGGGAATACTAATGAGAAAACGGTTGAACGCAGCCGCAATCGTTTGTATGAGGCACAGCTCGAGGGAATCTGGGATCAAGAAATGAGGCCGGTGCGCAATGTACTCTCGCGCGCGCGTCTGAAGATGAGATCCTTCAACATTGAAATTTCTTCGATTCTGGAAACCGGCTATGTGCTGATGAAGTTGTCCGAACGCAAACGCATGGGTGCGTAGAGAAGCAGATTAGACCATCTGCGCACGCAGACGATGTATTTTAATAGCAGCCAGTAGCGCAAGCCGATTACCCGGCTGCTGGACATTGCTGGAGCACAAAGACTCTATGCGTTCTAGACGCAGGGCTATGGTGTTCCGGTGTACCGCCAGCAGTTCTGCTGTGTCCTTGATATTACAACCATGCTCAAGGTAAAGCTCCAGGGTATCCAGCAACTCTGATCGTTTACGCCCCCTATCATAACGAGCAATCATATCAACCTGGTCTAAATAGGAATCGCGCAGGTTATTCGAGCAGGCAAACTCATAGAGATATCGGTACATACCGAGATCATTGAAATACGCACTTCGCATTTCCAGATCAATGCGCTGACCAACTTGTAAGGCTTCTTCCGCTTCCGCGAATCCCCTGCGAAAGTCCCCGATATCGTTACAGGTGCTACTTATCCCCGTGAACATATGGATGTGCTGCTCAAGTTCCACCTGCCGGGCAAGCTCACTCAGCCAGGTGCGCAGATCGTCCGGGTTGTCGTCCCTCTCAAGAGGGACGATACCATAGAGGATATTTTCACACTCATCCAGAAGTGAGCCAGGATAGTTCTCCATGATACCGTATTTCGCCAGTTTAAGGGTACGTCTAAACGCGTTCACCTGGTATTCCTCGCTTTCGTCGAAGGCTCCTTCCTGGCTTTCGAGCGTTTGTAGCATTGCAAGCTTCACCGCTACATGGAGCTTAGTGAGATCACAACCGAGAGAAGTAGCCCAACCTCGCAGCGATTCTTTAGAATCAGATTTTTCCGAAAGCAGCGCATCGAAAAATGCACGAACGGCATGCACCTGCGCCGGCGCATTGAGCAAGAGGTGATGTTGAATGGCCAGGGAGGCCTGTATAGCGATAGCGCTGATCAGTAACTGGACCTCAATCGGGAACTCAGGATACCTGCTTGAGTAGCAATTGATCAAACCGATACAGGTGTTTTGGACGATCAGGGGGATAACCACCAGCGTCTCATACTGCACATTCTTCAGTGGATTGAGTTGTTCTTGTTCGTGAATGTTCAGGAGTGGAAACTGACCGGGAGCTTTACTCTCACACAGTTTCGTTCGAAGAGGCAGGTCAACTTCGAGGGGGACGATTTTTATGCCACGCTCGCGCAGATCAGGAGATGACGTCATGGTCATCATCTGGCCATCGGTTGTTTCTAAAAGCAACACCACACAGAGGTCCACATGGGTCACCTGGCGAGTCAGCGCTGCCAGCGAAACGAGTAGTTCATCCAGCGGCTTGGAGAGGGCGATTACTAAATCCTGGAGCATATCGCACACCTTTTGTGTGGATCCTTCTACTGTGCTATTTTTGTTGGGGGAAACAGAAGATTGGCGGTTCGCCATCTCCAGGTCAGCAGAATCTGCTCCTAGCTCTGCGAGTGAAATCTCCCCTGCGTGTGTTGTCATGCTCATATCCCCCGTCGATGAGTGAAGAGGAACTGTCGCTTAACAGTTGGACAAGTATTTGTTCTTACGCGCTAAATACGACATTGTGAACATAAAATTTGGAGCCAGACACAAGTTTAACATACAAAATCAGTCATTGTCCAGTGCAAATTGCACAACATTGTAGACATAGATCGCCCGGTTTGTAATGACACGATGTCCCACAGGGAGCAATGAGAAGACCGGTATAAGAATGCCGCCATTAAGAAATGCTATCTTATACAACGCCTCCTTGTTAGCGAAGAAGGGAGGCTTTCCAAGGAGAAGAGAACTGGGAGACAACGTGAAGCCACCGGATGTACACTCCACGAGATGAAGTCGTTTAAGAATGGGAGGTACTCATGTACTCGCTATCGCGCACGCTTGTCAAAGGAGTGGTCTGGGTAGGAGTGGCAATGGTCGTTATTGTAGTGCTTCACATCGGAGGTATCGTTGCCCTACGGGTAGGGCAGTTTTCCCCACTCACAGGGGCGTTCATTGGTGGTGCGCTGGTCCTTACAAGCGTGCTCCAGCCGATGCGTAAATCGGAACATGTTGAGCCGTGGATTGGCACTGAGCAAGCCGGATGGGTACTAATCGGCCTAGGTATCATTATGTGGGGATTAGGCGAGACGTTTTGGCGTTACTACGTGTCAATTGGCCAAGCTCCCTTCCCATCGGTAGCCGATATAGGCTACTCAACTCTTCCTGTGCTGATATTTATCGGATTACTCTTGCAGCCTTCATCTGAATCTGGAGGAAACCGCTTCTTACTGCTGATGGATAGCCTGATCTGTATGGGCTCGATTCTGGCGATCGCGTGGTATTTACTGCTTGGTTCATTGGCACAAATGCCCGGAGAGGCGAATCTGGGCAAATTCCTGGGGCTGTACTATCCCATAGCAGACACCGCATTGCTCAGCTGCGTCATGTTTATCCTGCTGCGCAATCATGGATCAAAGTACCAGGATACCGCGCGCCGGACGAGCCTGCTTGTCGTTGGTTTAGGACTGTGTTTCTTTGTCACCTCTGACTTCATCTTTAACATCCAACAAAATGCAGGCACGTACGTGGAAGCGACGTGGATCGACCTCGGATGGCCGCTGGGCTTAATGACGATTGGCGTGGCTGCATACCTGCGCCGTTTTCTACCCGCGACACCTGCAGAGGTCATCAAGCAGCGGAATGAGGATGCTTCAGAATATCAGGCATTTGGCGCCACGCGCTTCATTCCCTACATACTGTTAGCGCTCCTCTTCTTTGTCCTCGCCTTGAATGTTCTCTCTATGGACCCCGGACAATATGCGATACGGCCTGTGCTGTTAGCAGCCACAATGGGAGTGGTAGCATTAGTCGTGGTACGCCAGATTTTTACCCTCTGGGAGAATACGCGTCTCGCAAAACAACAGGCGGAGGCGCTGTCGGATCTGGAGAGTGCGAATAAACGCATAGCGCAGCAGACCCGTCTGATCGCTGATCACAATGCCGAGCTGGAACAGGGCATTAGGCAACTCAAGGATGTACAGGCGCAACTGGCAAACGGCAACATGCGGGCACGCGCCAATTTAGCCAGCGGGGCGCTGATGCCACTCGCCGGTAGCCTGAATCTGATGGCCGAGCGACTGATGCGGCTGGGGCAAACAAACGTGTACATGCACCGCTTGCTGGAAGCTCTGGGCGAACTGAGCATGGCGTTTGAACGGCATGCAAAAGGCGCACCCTTTATCATCCCGAGATCCAGCAACGAATTTATAGAGATCAACCGTCTTTTAATCTCTATGCGCCTCAAAGGAACATCCAGCGCGTTATCGACACCCGGCTTTACGAATCAGGCGCGTGACAACGAAGCACAGGGTCAGACCCCAATACCGCGACCTGTTACAACGCCTTTAGCGCACAGCGCGCGCGATGTGCAGCCCCATTCGCACACCTCCTTGACGCGGCAGGCCACCCCCCTACCATCGCAGCCTCTCCCTATTCGCAGGTTCAAAAATAGGAGTGCATCAAATTCCGAGCAACTCCCCTCATCAGGATCATTACACCTGCCCCCATCCTGGCCATTGCAGTACGAAAAGGTCAGCGACGAGGGCGCCTGAATATGCCTGATCATGCTCCAATCAGACCACCCAGGGCCTGTCTTCACCCTGGGTGGTCTGATTGGAGTAGAGTGAGCTAATCTTCTCGAATGCAGACCGTAATCACGCTTATATTATCTTTGCCTCCCCGATTGAGAGCAGCCTGAATGAGCATAGTACACATCCGCGATGCAGACTGAAAGCATGTACGCACAATCTCTGCGATCTCGAAGTCGCGCGCCATCTCCCACAAACCATCGGAGCAGAGAAGCACTACATCACCTACCCTCACCGGCACCGTGAAGCAATCGACTTCTACCGTCGGCTGATCACCTAGTGCGCGCAGGATCTCATTGCGCTTAGGGTGGGTATACACTTCATCATCGGAAATCGCTCCTATCTCCACAAGGCCAGCAACAACTGAATGATCGCGTGTGATTCTGTACAGGCCCCTGGACTTTCGATAGAGATAGGTGCGGCTGTCGCCTACATTCGCCACGTAAATGGTGTCACCCCAGAGCAGCGCGGCCGTCATGGTCGTACCCATGTGGGTGTTCTGCTCCTGGTTGCGTTCGTATACTCTCTGGTTTGCATACCGCACTCCCTCGATAAGAAGAGCCTTGATAGCCTCGCTATCTGCAACCCCAGCGCCTAGAAGCTCCAACACACTCTTCCTCATGGCTCGAATCGCCAACTGGCTTGCCTCGCTTCCATTTCCATGGCCCCCCATACCATCAGCTACGATAAACAGGCCGTTTGTTCGAGGCGTTGTTGGCAGGGTGGTGAGGTTCTCGCTGGCTGACAGGCTATCTTCATTGGGGCTTCCCCTGCGTTTTATGCCAACATCCAACCCGGTTCCTATGTCCAGGTAGATACCTCCTGCACTGTCTGTGTGACCATTACTCTGAGGCCAAGGCGCCGATCGCACATATCGAGAGTAGGCAGGTCGGTGAGGTTTTCCACTTGTACTGCCAACATCCTTTATCTTTACCCATTCCCTTGCGGTGATGGAGCTATCTACAGGAATTTTTTCCTTGACAGCCCCTTGCGAACGTGGGGTTGATCGCCCATTCACTGTTGGAAATCCTACCTGCTCTGGATTGGAGTCAGTAACCACTTTCTTTCCGGTGGAGACCAGGACGGACTGCTGGGAGAAAGAACTGGAGCTGGTCTGTGTCTGCAGGATAGCTTCCGACTCGTTGTGAGCTGCTACTAGCTCTTCGTTGAAGCGCCTTAGTTCCTGATGTTCCTGCCACCAGCTGCGAACCAGACGCGCGCTTATGACTAGAAACGTAATCCAGGCGACAAGCAACAGGGTTGAGAGCAACAGCAAACCGGCCATAGGCATGAGCACCAACCATCCATAGTCCCCCCATAAAGCCGGTACCTGCGGTATGACATGGAATAAGGAGGACCAGGCCCAGGGGGGAAACCCGCCGCACCAACATAAAAGGAGCAGACCACTTAGGATCAATCCGAAACGCGCAAGCAGCCTGATCCAACTACTGCCCATATATAGGTCATGTAACAGAACCAGTTTGTCATTCATCATATCGTTCAGCTTTCATAGGCAACGATGGATATGCTAAATCATTTCCTGCACTGAAGTCTCTTGAAATGAAGTCACTCTCATGATCGAGCCGTTTTGCACCAGGAAACGCAAGCCCCCAGAGCCTTTTGACAACATGGTATCCATCACAGTCAACATCCAAGCGTTTGGTTCTGGCTGGTTGCTCTGCCATGCTTTGACAAAGAGCGCTGCGCCAATCGCTCGGAAACGTAGTGTATATGCAACCCCACCCTGAGCGCTAAATGGCACTGATCCCAGTGAAGTGGTTGTTCCCTTGACATGCCTCAAGATTTGCAGGTTCGAGCCGTTAATGAGCGCTTTATACCAATTGTTGTTATCGGTCCAGCGTAGCACGGCCCCCATATTTACAGCGGCACCGGCGGCGAACTGACTCACCATCCCGCTAAAAACGACTTCGGCATTGGTTGTCGCCGGTCCAAGAATAGCGTTAAACGTGCCTTGAGCATGGTCTACCTGGCCTGCGTTTCCGACAATGGAGAAGACCTCGATGCTATTGGCATCACCAATCCATTGCCTCCCATCAGTGGCGGTTCCCCAGAAGACCTGGTTGGCGCGTTTAAAGCTATCTTGAGCAAGAATGGTTACCGCACCCGTTGTCGGAGTGGATGGCATTACCGGGCGAACCGTTCCAGTGGGGGAGATTGGCGCAGTTTTTGTTGGCGTTGCTGCCACACGACTCACTCTAACACTTAACGGTAATGTTAGTGCTGCCTGGATTGAATGCGAAAGAAGCCCTGTGCTTAAGCCAACAATGATACACATACTAAGAAAAGTGATACCGATCCAGCGCGTCTTCATTGTGTTACCTCATGTTCAAAGCGATAGCATTGTTAGTTGGCACGATTTCAGGCGGAGAGCTGCTAGCGTCATACTCTGTCACCGTCAACGATGCCAGGGATTGAAGCTGTTCATGGATCCAGGCAACGCCTTCGAGAACAGAGCCTGTAGCAGGGTCAACCTGGCCCGCATAGGCATGATTGGCTTGATCGACCATATCATTTAGTATAGAGAAAGCCTCGGGCTGCCCCAGCTGCGTATCGTTCATGGCGACGATCTGTTTGCTGTCGGCCCGCAGTTTTCCCAGCCAGTTCTGGACGTTATCCATAGCTGGTATGATCTGGGAAACACTCTCACGCACTGCTGGAGTTGAACCCGGTGCATCCAGGAGTCCATTGAGGTGGTAGACAATCGAGCCAATATAACTGGCCGGGTTCTGGTTGGGACCGTTCACATCAAGCAAACCAACACTTACCTCCTTTGAAGTATCCGGGAGAACTGTATCTGGCGGCACATCTGGTAGCATAAAAGATAGCCCATCAAGATAGGTTAGTGTACGCAGCGTCTGACGACGCACGAAAGCAAGGTCTTTGTTCTCTTCCCAGCGATCCCTGGCGCTCGTCGTCCATTCGATTAACTTAGCCGTATTTCTATTAAACCAGTTATTGAGTCCACCCGGTAATTCCAGCTCATTAAGCATTGGCTCCGATGCCAGCAGATGGCGCATGTGGTCGAGAAAACTATAATGGTGGCTATTGCGTGGATCGGGCGACTGTGGAATTTCACCGTAGTAACGCCACGAACTATAGTCTGGGGTTGGTGTGATAGGTGTCATTGCAGCATCCTCCTCAGTAACCACAAAGCGACTGTTCAACACAAGCAGGTTTGTGTGTTGCTGGTCACCTGTATAGAGCAGAGACACATTGCCACGATTGACATTCAGTTTACCAAGCAGAATCGGCTTCGCTTCATCCTGGTTTTTATCGCTTAGCAGCCAGGCGTAATAGCTTTTTCCCACTGCTGGACTGGAGAGGTTATGCAGATCAATTTGCACCTCATCGTCTATGCCCTGGTCGCTGTTTTCGCTGACCTGTTCGCTGCTCAAGAACATGATGCGACCCACCACCTTACTTGTCGAAGCAGTAGCAGGGAGCAACACGTGCAGACGAGGATACCAGAAATAGGAAAGCAGGGCGGCACCAACAATGAGTAAGAGTAGCATGATAATTAGAAAGGCGGGGAAACCTCGCCTCCGGCTTCCCGCCACAGGTACAGATGGAGATGGAGAGGGTGGCACAGCTTTGGGAGCGCTCTGCTGTACGAAAGGGAGTATAGGTTCCAGAGGGGTTGCACTCCTGGTGGAGATGTTGCGCTCAGTTTCAGGAGTGAAGGGGCTGAGCGGTACAGTTTTTCTAGCCAGGGTACGCTGGCGTGAGAGCGCTAATTGCCCCTTTGCTATAGAATCAGCCAGCGCATCGATCGAGACATACGCGGGAAATCCATTGCGCCATGCCAGCTTGCGTAACAGTTCGTTTCCAGATATCACAAAAATAACAGGCAGATCAAGCTCGCGCTTCACTCCTTTCAAATCGCTAAAATCATCAGGATGCTGGAATACCTTCAACCTGGACTTCACCGGTAGCATAATTACCACCGGCTTTTTTTGTTCACCGATGAATGCGAACAAAGGCTCTCTCTCATCGGTCGGTTCGACATAGAGCATACAAAAGTCACCGGCATCATTCGACTTCATCGTGACCTCATTTCCGTAGCTTCGATGTATGAATTCGGAATGAAAATCGTCTTCTCTGGCACAATTGGACTATGCCAGGCCTCTTCGGGTCTCTGGATCATACCCCGGTGCCCCATACGCTGCAGGCGATCCAGGCGACGACGGTGCACAAGGGCCTTTTCACCCTTACGTGACACTCGGTACGATAAGCTTCCTACCTGCAGGTGGGATTGAACGTTCCAAGCAGACGTTAGTCCTATGGGAGACTGAGTTAGCTGGCATACAGCTGCTCTTTTCTCGATAGCACCAGCAGATTGCTGTATGGATGGTCGCCTGGTAAGGGACACACCCCAGGTGTGGATAATGGCTCCCGCGACCACCAGCAAGCCACCGGCATAGCCTTGTATGGGTAGCATTTCGTGCAGATAGGCCATCGCGATGACAGCTCCCAAGATC
>Ga0187766_10002196_pt1 | contig 11530 bp, 6 predicted proteins | sample 0216_QUI02_MP05__4_FD_132971 | JGI IMG/M metagenome (GOLD analysis project Ga0187766, IMG submission 132971) | Tropical peat soil microbial communities from peatlands in Department of Meta, Colombia - 0216_QUI02_MP05_20_MG | ecosystem: Environmental > Terrestrial > Soil > Wetlands > Peat ... | reverse complement strand
GGGCCGAGCCGATCATGGCCCGCAGATCGCCCTGGAAGTCGCGCGGGTGCCGCACGTTGGTGGCGACCATCTCGAGCACGTCGTCGCGCAGCTCGCCACGGTCGTAGAGCTTGAGCGGGGAGATGCGGATGCCTTCCTGCCAGATCTCGGTCGCCCCGGGGTTGTAGGCTCCGTGGGTCGCCCCGCCGATGTCGTGCTGGTGAGCGCGGTTGATCGACCAGAACACGAGCCGCTCGCCCACGAAGACCGGCAGGAGCACGGTGAGATCGGGCAGGTGGTTGTTGCCGTGATACGGGTCATTGAGCAGGAAGAGATCCCCGCGAAGCACGCGGCCCTTGAAGAAATCGGCCACCGACGCGACCGCCCACGGCAGCGCGCCCACGTGGATCGGCACGTGCTCGGCCTGCGCGGCGAGACGGCCGGCTCCGTCGAACACCGCGGTGGAGAAGTCGCGGCTCGAGTTCAGGATCTGGGAATACGCGGTGCGCAGCATCGCCTCGCCCATCTCCTGCACGATGGACTCCAGGCGGTGCTGGACGACGGAGACGGTGATCGGATCGGGCTTCATCGGAAGCTCCTCGCGGCCGCGCCAACTATACATTGGTTCGACGCTCGCGGTATACTCGGCCGCCCGCCCTCGCCGCCGAGGGCCACGTCGCTCCCCGCTACCAAAGGAGGTAGAGCCCATGACCCATTCCCGCCGAGAGTTCCTGAAGACCGCCGCCGGGGCCGCGGCCGCCTCGGGGACGCTGGGCTTCCCGATGGTCTCGCGTGCCCAGCAGAAGAAGCTCACGGTCTGGTGGAACCGCGGCTACTACAAGGAAGAAGACGAGGCGATGCTCAAGATCGCCGACGAGTTCCGCAAGGCGAAGAACGTCGATCTCGACATCTCGTTCACGATCCAGGAGGACCTCCTCAAGAAGATCCACAGCGCGCTCACCGCACGCCGGGGGCCGGACGTCGCGTTCTGCTTCTACAACGACTGGGAGGTCATCCCCAAGTACGCGTGGGAGGGCAAGCTCGTCGACACCTCGGACGTGATCGCCGAGCTCAAGCCCCGCTACATCGAGAAATTCCTGCCCGTGGCCCACGTGTACGACAACGTGGCCAAGAAGCGCGCCTACTACGGGGTGCCGATCGAAGCCCAGACCATGCACATCCACTACTGGCGCGATCTGCTCCGCGACGCGGGCCTCCCCGACGATCCGGAGAAGATCCCGATGAAGTGGGACGACTACTGGGGCTACTGGAAGAAGGCGCAGGACGCGCTCCGGAAGAAGGATCCGGCCAAGTACGGCAAGGTCTACGGCCTCGGGGTCACCGAGTCCTCGAGCGCCACCGACACCATCTACAACTTCGAGATGGCGCTCCTCTCGTTCGGCGGCACCGTCCTGTCCGACGACGGCAAGGTGGTGGCCGACCAGCCGGCGAACCGCGAGGCGATCGTGAAGACGCTGAAGTTCTTCGCCGACATGTTCAACTCGGGCTACGTGCCGCCCGACACCCTGAACTGGTCGGACGGGGACAACAACGCCAACTTCCACGCCAAGTCGATCGTGATGACGCCGAATCCGTCGGTGAGCATCCCGGCGCACCAGTTCTTCAACAACCCGGACAACTACTTCAACAAGACCGCGACGATCGAGTGGCCGGACGGCCCGGACGGCAAGAAGCCCACCTACATGGTGGCGGTGAAGACCATCATCATCCCCAAGGATTCGACGAACAAGGACGTCCCGCTCGCCAAGGACTTCATCAAGTTCGTGCTGGAGCCCAAGCGCTTCACCGAGTACATCAAGGGCGCCAACGGCCGCTGGTTCCCCGCGTTCAAGGACGTGGCCAGCGATCCGTTCTTCTCCAAGGGCCAGGCCGGTAAGGGCGGGGCGGTCGATCCCCACATCCCGACCGTGACCCGCATCTACCTCGAGCGGCCCACCCGCGTGTTCGAACACTACAAGAACCCGGCGAACTCACAGGTCTACGCCGAGAACGTCTGGGGCAAGGCGATGTCCCGCACCAACGTCGACAAGTGGCCCGCCGACAAGGCGGCCGATGAGGCGATCAACCGCATCAAGACGATCGTGGCCCAGTGGCGCTGATCCGGAGCTGAGCCGTGGCCAGCGGCCTCGTCTCGGCCCGCCCACGGGGGATGCTCTCGCGCTCCGTGACCGCGGCGGCCGGCTTGCTGTCGCCGCGGTCGCGCGAGTTCCAGGGGCTGCTCTTCTCGCTGCCCCTCATCGCGCTGTTCCTCGCCTTCGTGGCGTACCCGCTCTACTTCGAGGTCAGCCAGGCCTTCGACCGCTACACCTACGAGGTCCTCTTCAGCGACCCGATCTACGTCCAGACCGTCGTCAACACCCTGGTCTACGTGGGCGTCGCGGTGAACCTCAAGCTCTTCCTGGCCCTGCTGCTCTCCGGCGTGCTCGACGACGACAGCCGGACGACCCGCTTCCTCTCCGCGATCTTCCTCCTGCCGTGGGCGATCCCGGTGCTCCCGGGGATCCTCTCGGTGCGCTGGATGATGTCCTCGCAGTGGGGCATCCTGAACCTGATCACGGAGGACCTCGGGCTCGGCACCCACCACTGGCTCGCCTCGCGCTGGACCGCCATCGCTGCGCTGATCCTCTTCCACATCTGGAAGTACCTGCCGTTCTGGACCGTGATCCTGCTCGCGGCCCGCCGCGGGATTCCCCGTCAGCTCTACGAGGCGGGCGCCATCGACGGGGCGGGGACGCTCCAGACCTTCCGCTACATCTCGTTCCCGCTCCTCGCGGGCATCTACCTGATCTGCTCGCTGCTCTCGATGGTCTTCACGATGGGCGACTTCACCAACGTCTGGCTGATGACGGGCGGCGCCCCCGGCGACTCCACCCACGTGCTCGCCACGCTGGCCTACCGCTACACCTTCAAGGTGGGCAAGATCGACTGGGGCGTCGGCGTCTTCGCCACCGCCCTCCCGGTTACCCTCCTCTTCATTTTCGTCCTGATCAAGAAGATCAAATAGGGAAGGACCTGGCCAGGTTGCCGATGAGCGCTTGCGCGAAGAGGCCGAACCGCCACCCGATGTCCTCCACGGAGAAGCGCTCAGAATGAGCAGTCACCGGTGGGCCATCACCGCCGCCCGCGCCGCGATCCTCGCGGTGGTCACCGCGTGGACCCTGTTCCCGATCTACTACATGCTGAGCCTGGCGGTCACGCCGTGGGACGACCTGTTCCGCCCGGTGTTCGTGGTGGCCCACCCGACGCTGGACAACTTCAAGTTCGTGCTCTTCCAGCAGAGCCCGTTCGTGAAGTACTTCTGGCGCTGGCTCGCCAACAGCCTGCTGGTCTCCGCCGCGGTGATGGTCGCGGTCCTCCTGGTCGCCGCGATGGGCAGCTACGCGCTCGGCCGCATCCGCTTCCGGCTGGGCCGCTACGTCTCGGGCATGACGCTCTTCACCTACATCATCCCGGCCTCGTTCCTCTCGATCCCGTTCTTCAAGATCATGGGCGACTACGACCTGCTCGACACCTACTGGGCGTTGATCTTCGCGATGACCACCTTCGCGGCGCCCTACGCCCTCTGGGTGCTGTGGGACTACGCCAAGACCATCCCGGCGGAGATCGACGAGTCGGCGGCGATCGACGGGGCGGGTCCGCTCGCGATCTTCTTCCGCATGTACCTGCCGCTCGTCACGCCGACCCTGATCGCGGTGGGCACCTACGCGTTCTTCTTCGCCTGGAACGAGTACCTCTACGCGGTGCTGCTGCTGCAGGGCGAGAAGATGATCACGCTACCGGTGGGGATGGGCAACTTCCTCACCTCGGACGACTCGCCGTGGAACCTCCTGATGGCGCTCTCGGTGATCTACTCGATCCCTCCCGTCATCTTCTACTACGTCTTCCGCCGCTACCTGACCCACGGCCTGGTCTCGGGCGCGGTGCAGGGGACCTGAGCCTCAGCCGGATCGCGTCGCGCCCTTCCGGAGCGCTTCCCACACGCCCGCCGCGGTGATGGGCACCCGCAGCACGTCGGCGCCGTGGTCGGCGAGCGCGTCCTCGACCGCGTTGGCCAGGGCGGCGGGCGGCGCGATGATCGCGCTCTCCCCCACGCCCTTGATCCCGAGGTCGTTCCGGGTGGAGCGGAACTCCACGCTCCGCGTCTCGAACGACGGCAGGTCAGCGGCCGACGGGATCGCGTAGTCCATGAAGCTGCCGGTGAGGAGCTGACCGTCCGCGTCGCAGAGGAGGCCCTCCATCAGCGCGGTCCCGATCCCGGCCGCGAGGCCCCCGTGGAGCTGCCCCTCCACCACCATCGGGTTGATCGCCCGTCCGCAGTCGTGCAGGGCCAGGTAGCGGAGGATCGCCACCCGACCGGTCTCCACGTCCACCTCGACCGCGCAGGCCTGCGCCCCGAAGGCGAACGTGACCGTGTCGGGCGCGAAGTAGCCGCAGGCCTGCAGCCCGGGCCGCGCCTCGCGCAGGAGCGTCTTGCTGCGCACCGCCGCCCGGGCCAGGTCGCCCAGGGCCACCCCGCGCTGGGGCACGCCCGCCACGTGGGCGCGGCCACCCGCCAGCACCACGTCGGCGGGCGCGCACTCGAGCATCTCCGCGGCCACCGCCCTGGCCTTCCCCGCGACCTCGCGCGCGGTGCGCGCCACCGCCGGGCCCGCGTTGGCGGCCACCCGGCTGCCGCCGGTACCGTTGCCGTAGGGGAGCCGCACCGTGTCCGCCGCGATCACGCTGACCCGATCGAGCTCCACCCCCAGCTCGGCCGCGGCGATCTGGGCCATGGTGGTCTCGTGCGACTGACCCTGCGACGAGACTCCGATGAAGACGTGCACCGCGCCGCTCGGCTGGATCCGTACGTCGGCGCTCTCGAACGGTCCCACCCCGGTGCCCTGCACGTAGGCCGCGAGCCCGATCCCGATCGGCCGCGGGCCCCGCCGCGTCTCCGCCTGGCGCTTCCGCCAGCCTGGGTAGTCGAAGTCGGCGAGCAGCCGGTCGAAGCTCGCGACGTAGTCGGCCGGATCGTACGAGACGGGCGTGCCGTCGCGATAGACCAGTCCGGTGCGGTACGGCATCTCGTCAGCGCGCACCATGTTCCGTCGTCTCAGCTCCGCCGGATCCATCCTGAGCGCGCGGGCGCCGCGATCGATCAGCCGCTCGAGCACGAAGTTGGCCTCCGGCCGGCCCGAGCCGCGGTAGGCCGCGCCGAACACCGCGTGCGTCAGCACGTTGGCCGCCGTGGCCTCGAGGTGCGGGATCCGGTAGGGCCCGGGCAGGTGGTTGATCGTGTTGCGGGTGACCACCTCACCCGCGGCGACGTAGGCGCCGTGCTCGCGCGAGAAACGCGTCTCGAGCGCGGTCATGCGACCGTCGCGGGCCAGGCCGAGCCGGGCCACGTGCCGCTGCCCGCGATCGGGCGAGGCGGTGAGGAAGTGCTCGCGCCGCGACTCGATCCACTTCACCGGCCGTCCCAGGCGTCGCGCCGCCGCCGCGACGATCAGGTCCTCGGAGTAGGCGTGGCCCTTGATGCCGAAGCCGCCGCCGGTGTCGACGACGACGACTCGCACCTGCTCCTCCGCGAGCCCGCACGCCGCCGCGATCACCCCGCGGAGGCCGTAGGGGCTCTGGCTCGACGTCCAGAGCGTGAGCGTGCCGTCGGCCGCGACGGGCTCCGCGACCAGGCCGCGGGTCTCGATCGGCGCCCCGGCCACGCGAGCGAGTGCGAGCTCCGCCTCCACGACGACCGCGGCCTCCGCGAAGCCGGCCGCCGGATCGCCCACGCGCGCGGTCGAGAGACCGGCCACGTTGTCCGGCCAGGACGCCACCACGCGGGGCGCGTCCGCCTCGAGCGCGCGCTCCAGCGTTCCCGCCGCGGGGAGCGGCTCGTAGTCCACGACGACGGCAGCGGCCGCGTCGGCGGCCACGTAGGGATCGACCGCGACGACCGCGGCCACCACCTCGCCCACGTAGCGCGCGAGGGGACCCGCGAAGACCGGATGCACGGTGGGGCGAAAACCCGCCGGCGCCGCGATCGACGGGGGGATCGGCCGGGCGCACTCCGGCAGATCGCCGGGGGCGTACGCGGCGAGGACGCCCGGCATCGCGCGCGCGGGGCCCAGGTCCACGGATCGCACGTGCGCGTGAGCGTGCGGGCTGCGCACGAAGGCCGCGTGCAGCGTGCCCGGGAAGCGGAGGTCCTCGACGTAGCGGCCCCGGCCGGTCACCAGGCGCTGGTCTTCCTTCCGTCGCAGCGGCGCGCCGAGCGGAGTGGTCATCGTGGCGATCGGGAGTATACCGCAGGGGCCGCGCCCCGATTTGACACGACCGGCACGCTGGGCCAAAGTCGGAAGCCGTGAACACGGTATTCGAAGCGTTCATGGCCACGGCGGCGTCGGCGCCGGAGCATTCCTTCCTCGCGGCCACGCCCGCCCCCGGCCGCGCTTATCATCCCGACGGCGTGGAGTGGAGCTACGCGGCGGTGCGCGCGCAGGTGGTGCGTCTGCGCGACGACTACGCGCGGGCCGGCTACGGCCACGGTCATCGCGTGGCGTTGCTCTTCGAGAACCGCCCGGAGTTCTTCTTCCACTACCTGGCCCTGAACGCCCTCGGCGCCGGCGTCGTGCCGGTGAACCCCGACTACCGCCACGACGAGCTCGCCTACCAGATGGACCACTCGGAGGCCGACCTGGCGGTGTCGATCGCCGAGCGCGCCGGCGCGCTCGACGCGGTCGCCAAGGAGCGCGCCAAGCCCTTACCCGTGCTCGACGCTTCCGCGTGGCCGGCGGTGCTGCCGTCGCCCGGGCCGCCGCCCCGGCACGACGGCCCCGGCCTCGAGACGGAGTGCGCGCTCCTCTACACCTCCGGCACCACCGGCCGGCCGAAGGGCTGCGTGCTGAGCAACTTCTACTACCTCAACGCGGGGGCGTGGTACCGGGGCCTCGGCGGCCGGCTGACGATCGAGCACGGCCGCGAGCGCTTCCTGAACCCGCTGCCGCTCTTTCACATGAACTGCCAGGCGGTCACCGCCACCTGCGCGATCCTCACCGCCGGATGCCTGGTCCTCCCGGAGCGGTTCAGCCCGCGCCGGTGGTGGCCGGACGTGGTGGCGACGCGGGCGACGATCATCCACTACCTCGGCGTCATGCCGCCGCTCCTGCTCAACCAGCCCCCCCAGCCCGAGGAGACGGCCCACCGGGTGAAGGCCGGGCTCGGCGCGGGCGTCGAGCCGCAGCTGCACGAGAGCTTCGAGCGCCGCTTCGGCTTCCCGCTGGTGGAGGTCTGGGGCATGACCGAGACCGGGCGGATCTTCTCCGACGGCCACGATCCCCGCCAGATCCACACGCGCGCCTTCGGCCGGCCGCACGGCGGCTTCGAGGCCCGCGTGGTGGACGATCGGGATCGCGAGCTGCCGCGGGACACCGAGGGCGAGCTGCTCGTGCGCTGGGGCGGGCCGGAGGGGCCGCGCCACGGCTTCTTCTCCGGCTACCTCAAGAACGAGGCGGCGACCGCGGAAGCCTGGCGCGGGGGATGGTTCCACACCGGCGACGTGGTGCGGCAGGCCCCGGACGGCATGCTCTTCTTCGTCGACCGCAAGAAGAACATCATCCGCCGCTCCGGCGAGAACATCGCCGCGGCCGAGGTGGAGGCCGTGCTGCAGGCTCACGAGTCGGTCGCGCAGGTCGCGGTGCTCGCGGTGCCCGACGAGATCCGCGAGGAGGAGGTCATGGCCTGCGTGGTGCCGATGCCGGACGCCGCGGCCGGCCCGGCGCTGGCCGGGCAGCTCGCCGACTACTGCCGCGAGCGGCTCGCGTACTTCAAGGCGCCGGGATGGGTGCTCTTCGTCGAGAGCCTGCCCACCACCGGCACGCAGAAGGTGCAGAAGGCCCAGATCTTCCCGCGCGGCGAGGATCCCCGCGGCCGCGCCGGCGCGGTGGACCTCCGCGACCGCAAGAAGCGGAGCTGACGGGCGCGCGCCAGAGGTCGCCGGGCCGCCGGCCGCCGGGAGGCATGCGCTAGAATAGCGACATGAGCGTGCCCGAGCGATCCGTGCTCCTGGGAGAGCTGCTCCGCCGCCGGGTCCTCGTCCTGGACGGCGCCATGGGCACCATGATCCAGGCGCAGGCGCTCACCGCGGCCGACTTCGGCGGGCCCCAGTACGAGGGCTGCAACGAGCACCTGAACCTCACGCGGCCCGACGTGATCACCCATATTCACGCGGCCTATCTCGAGGGCGGCGCCGATCTCGTCTCGACCAACTCCTTCGGCTGCGCGCCCTACGTGCTGGGCGAGTACGGCCTCGCCGACCGCTGCCACGACATCACGCTCGCCGCGGCCCGGCTCTGCCGCGCGGCCGCGGAGCGCGCCTCCACGCCGGACCGGCCCCGCTTCGCGATCGGGGCGATGGGGCCGGGGACCCGCACGATCACGGTCACCGCCAACGTCACCTTCGACGAGGTCCGCGACGCCTACTACCGCCAGGCCCGCGCGCTGATCGAGGGCGGCGTCGACGCGCTGCTGCTCGAGACCAGCCAGGACACCCTCAACGTCAAGGCGGCCGCCATGGGCGTCAGGCAGGCGATGGCCGAGGCGGGCGTCGAGCTGCCGCTGATGGTGAGCGGCACCGTGGAGCCGATGGGCACCATGCTGGGCGGGCAGGCGGTGGACGCGCTCTACACCTCGCTCGAGCACCTGGGCCTCTTCTCCATCGGGCTCAACTGCGCGACCGGTCCCGAGTTCATGACCGATCACCTGCGCACGCTCTCCGAGATCGCCACCTGCTTCGTCACGGTGTACCCCAACGCGGGCCTTCCCGACGAGCACGGCCACTACGAGGAGACCGCGGAGAGCCTGGCCCACAAGATGCGGCGCTTCGTGGACGAGGGATGGGTCAACGTGGTGGGGGGCTGCTGTGGCACCACCCCGGCTCACACCCGCGAGCTGGCCCGCCTGGTCGACGGCCGGGCTCCGCGGGTGCCCGCGGCGCTCCGCGCGCCGGCGGTGAGCGGCATCGAGGCGGTGTACCCGAGCGAGGACCTGCGCCCGATCATCGTGGGCGAGCGGACCAACGTCATCGGCTCGCGCCGCTTCAAGGAGCTGATCGTCGAGGAGAAGTTCGAGGAGGCCTCCGAGATCGGGCGCGCGCAGGTCAAGGGCGGGGCGCAGGTCCTGGACGTCTGCCTGGCCAACCCGGACCGCGACGAGGCGTCCGACATGGGCCGCTTCATGGACTTCCTCACCCGCAAGGTGAAGGCCCCGCTCATGATCGACTCGACCGACGCGCGCGTCATCGAGCTGGCCCTGCGGCAGTGCCAGGGCAAGGCGCTGATCAACTCGATCAACCTGGAGGACGGCGAGGAGCGATTCGAGCGCGTCGTTCCCCTGATCCACGCCTACGGCGGCGCGGTGGTGGTGGGCTGCATCGACGAGGACAAGCAGCAGGGCATGGCGGTGACCCGCCAGCGCAAGCTCGCGATCGCGGAGCGCTCGCACGCGCTGCTCACCGGCAAGTACGGCCTCCCCGAGCGCGACCTGATCTTCGACCCGCTCGTCTTCCCGGTGGGCACCGGCGACGCCAACTACGTGGGCTCGGCGGTGGAGACCATCGAGGGCGTGCGAGCGATCAAGGCGCGCTTCCCCGGCTGCAAGACCATCCTCGGCATCTCCAACGTCTCCTTCGGACTGCCCGCCGCCGGCCGGGAGGTGCTGAACGCGGTCTTCCTCTACGAGTGCACCAAGGCCGGGCTCGACTACGCCATCGTCAACAGCGAGCGGCTCGAGCGCTACGCCTCGATCCCGGAGGAGGAGCGCCGCCTCGCGGAGGACCTGATCTACTGGCGCGGCGCGGACCCGGTGGCCGCCTTCGCGGCGCACTTCCGCGGGCGGGTCAAGGCCGCGAAGCCGGTCGGCGACCGCCTCTCGCTCGACGAGCGGCTGGCCCGCTACATCGTCGAGGGCTCCAAGGACGGCCTGCTCGACGACCTGGCCCTGAAGCTCCAGGAGCTGGGCGCGCTCGACATCGTCAACGGGCCCCTGATGGCCGGCATGGAGGAGGTCGGCCGGCTCTTCAACGACAACCAGCTGATCGTGGCCGAGGTCCTCCAGTCCGCCGAGGCGATGAAGGCGGCGGTCGCCTACCTCGAGCAGTTCATGGACAAGGACGAGTCCGCCGCGCGCGGCACGATCGTCCTCGCCACCGTGAAGGGCGACGTCCACGACATCGGCAAGAACCTGGTCGAGATCATCCTCAAGAACAACGGCTATCGCGTGGTCAACCTCGGGATCAAGGTGCCGCCGGAGGATCTGATCGCGGCGTACCACAGCCACAAGCCGGACGCGATCGGCCTCTCCGGCCTGCTCGTGAAGTCGGCCCAGCAGATGGTGATCACCGCCCAGGACCTGAAGGCCGCCGGCGTCGACGTCCCGCTCTTCGTGGGCGGCGCCGCGCTCACCCGCAAGTTCACCGCGACCCGTATCGCCACCGAGTACGGCGGGCTGACGCTCTACGCCAAGGACGCGATGGACGGGCTCGATCTCGCCAACCGGCTGTTCAGCGCCACCACGCGCGACGCGCTGGTGGAACGGGTCAGGCTCGATCAGGAGAGCCTCCGCGCGGGCCGCGAGACGGGCGAGTCCGCGCCGGCACCGGCCCCACAGCCGGTGGCGAGCCGCTCCGCCGTCTCGCGCACCGCGGACGTGCCGGCGCCGCCCGACCTGGCACTGCACGTCATGCGCGACGTGCCGCTGACCCACGTCTTCCCGTATCTCAACCTCCAGATGCTGCTCGGCAAGCACCTCGGGGTGAAGGGCTCGGTGGCGAGGCTCTTGGAGCAGGGCGATCCCAAGGTCGTCGAGCTCAGCCAGACCGTCGAGCAGCTGGAGCGGCTGGCCATCGACCAGCGGCTGGTGCGCGCCCAGGGGCTCTACCGCTTCTACGAGGCGGCCTCGGCCGGCGACGATCTCGTCCTCAAGGAGGGCGGCCGCGAGGTCGCGCGCTTCCGCTTCCCGCGCCAGGCCGCGGGCGAGCGGCTGTGCCTGGCGGACTACGTGCGCGAGGAAGGGAGCGGGGAGAAGGACTACGTCGCGCTCTTCGCGGTCACCTGCGGCGTCGGGGTGCGCGAGCTGGCCGAGCGGTGGAAGGACGAGGGCCAGTACCTGCGCTCGCACGCGCTGCAAGCGCTCGCGATCGAGTCGGCGGAGGCCTTCGCGGAGATGCTCCACGCGCGGCTGCGGACCCAGTGGGGCTTCCCGGACGCGCCCGGGCTGCCGCTGTCCGAGAAGCTCAAGGCCCACTACCGCGGCATCCGGGTGTCGTTCGGCTACCCGGCCTGTCCCAACCTCGCCGACCAGCGGATCCTCTTCGACCTGCTCCGGCCGGAGCAGGTCGGCCTCACCCTGACCGAGGGCTTCATGATGGACCCGGAGGCCTCGGTCTCCGCGCTGGTCTTCCACCATCCCGAGGCCAAGTACTTCAAGGCCGAGTAGCGGGGCGTGCTCCACGCTCCCGGCGTGAGCGCCCGCTTCCTCGATCTGCTCGCCGCCGAGC
>Ga0187766_10002195_pt1 | contig 11531 bp, 13 predicted proteins | sample 0216_QUI02_MP05__4_FD_132971 | JGI IMG/M metagenome (GOLD analysis project Ga0187766, IMG submission 132971) | Tropical peat soil microbial communities from peatlands in Department of Meta, Colombia - 0216_QUI02_MP05_20_MG | ecosystem: Environmental > Terrestrial > Soil > Wetlands > Peat ... | reverse complement strand
GCTGATGCGGCGGCGTGACTCCGGCAGCCGGAATAGTTTCGAGCCAAGCCGCCCACTTGCCGTCGTTGGACAGAATAGGCGCGACGCCAATCGTGTAAGCCGGCGGACGCGGCAGCGGTCGTAACGATCCGTCGCGCAGCCACCAGTGGGTCTGCGCGGCCTTGTTGTCCCAGACGCCGAGCAGGTAGCCCCCGCCCGGCAAAACGAATAGTCGCATGATCGACGCGTAGGCAAACGGCAATTCCACGCTGTGCGTCTGGCAACCGGGCATCGTGAGCACCGCGTAGGCGTTCGTTCCGGTCACAGTTAACCAGGCTTGCCCGGCGCGTTCCAATGGCACGTCAGGAGGGGACTGGACCTGCGCCAACGACATATCGACCAGCGCACACACGGTATTCCAGTCACCCGATTCGGAACCCTTGTCTTGCTCGATCAGAAATAGGGAGGGGAGAGCGAGCAGGTATGCCCACTGGGCGAGAAAGAAGAAGATTGGTGCGGAAGCCGCCAGCGGCAGCAGGCGCAGCCATCTCGGCCGCGCGAAGAACCAGTACCACAAGGCGCCAGCCACGACCTGCAACGCGATTGCCAAGCCCCATTCCATTGCGATCCAGCTCACGGCGCGGTCGGGAGCCCCAGTCCTCACCCACTCATAGAGATATTCGCCGAGCGGCCAAAACGCGTGCGGCCCGACCACTGGTATCAGATAGACGGCGAACGACGCTCCGAACGCTCTAAGAAATGTCGGCCGTTGGATCATGTCTGAGACAGGAAAATCAAGCGTCCTTCCCGATTGAGCCGAAGTGTAGCGTCGGCTTGGTTCGATACATTTATGCAAGATTTACCACGGCAATCGGAACAGCATCACCTGCCGGGAAGGGGACTGAATCTCGCTTCGGGCATATTGTAATGCTGAGCCGCGCCAACTCACAGATCGTCGGCAACTCTGAAGTTGGATCCCCTGCCCAAGGGACTAAAGGCGCGACTTACGGGTTGCCCGTGATACGACCAGAATCAACTCGGACCTCGTTGTGAAGGTTATTGGCGCAAGCGCCTGCATTCCTCGGTGGCGAAATATTTCGACAGCTTCCGACGTATCTCGAGCTAGACCGTCTAAACTAGGCCCTCATACAGCAATGGGAGGGAACATGCGCCCAACTCAGAACCCTGGGAGAATCGCCGGACTCTGGTATCTGCTCCTTATCGCTATCGGCCCGCTATTCCTGATCTATATTCCCAACAAACTTTTCGTGCATGGCAACACGACTGCCACGGTCCACAACATCGCGGCTCATGAGCGGCTCTTCCGCGTCGGCATCCTTGCCGAACTGGTTGGCGGGGTTGTCCTGATCTTCCTAGTGCTGGCCTTCTATCGGTTGTTTCAGGGCGTGGATCGGTATCTCGCCGTGCTCGTCGTAATCCTCGGCGGTGTGCTGCCCGCGGTCATCTACTTCGTTAACGTAGTGAATGAGTTTGGCGTCCTGATGGTTGCGGGGGGCGCCGATTTCTTGTCCGTGTTCGACAAACCTCAGCGAGACGCGCTGGCCATGGTGTTCCTGCGTCTGCACGGCTATCAAATCGACGCCTCGCTCGTCCTTGCGGGTGCTTGGCTTTTTCCGTTGGCGACGCTGGTGTACCGCTCGCGTTTTCTGCCGCGGTTCCTGGGAGTTTGGCTCGCCATCGCCGGCTTCGGTTGGTTGACCTTAAGCTTTACGGCAATACTCGCACCGCAATATCAAGACAAACTTTTTTCTGTCTTTCAACCTGCCTTCTTCGGGGAGATCGCCCTCACACTGTGGCTCGTGATCAAAGGCGCCAGGCCGCCGGCACTGGACGGCGCAACCTCATTCCCGGTGGGCGATTAGTTGACATCGATTCCGTTCGACAACTCCGGCGTCTGGAGTCGTGTACCCGCTCGCTGGGTGTTTCCATAGCCACCTTGCGGAGGGCGGCCAACAGCCATGGCGGAGCGTCCATTTACGAGAATGACCAAGCAGGCAAAGAACAAGAAACGGTCATCAGAACAACTCAGGGCGGCGGAGAGTTGAATTTCTCGAACGCAGAGCCCGTGCGAATTCGGTTTTCATTAGCCTGCGGACCATGGCCGGTTTCCTCCCCTCATTGCGTATTTGTAGGAATTGAGGGGCCGTGTCACCAGACCCTGGACTTTGGCCCAGCCCCGCCAGCGGAGTGGTGTGGGAATCATTACGACGGTTTAGCCGGTTGTCAACAAAGGATGGAGGATTGTGTACACCGCAGGTCGAACTTCGCGATGGCTTACGAGCGGATGGCAATCGCTTACTTCAACCGCAACGAAATCGGGCGAGCAGCCGAATATGGACGCAAGGCCTACGCCCTGCGCGACAAGGTGAGCGAACGCGAACGGCTAGGCATTGACTCGATCTACTACATTTTCGTGACGGGGGAGCTGGAGAAAGGGGCAGAGAACGGCGAACTATGGCAGCAGACCTACCCGAGGGACGACCAAGTTTATGCAAGCCTGGGAATGGTTTTCGCCACCCTATGAAACTGGGAAAAGGCATTGGAGGAATGGCGAGAGGCGGTGCGGCTGGGGCCAAATTTCGCCGAGCAGTATTACCTCCTCAGCCTGAGCTATATGAGTCTCAATCGCCTGGACGAAGCGGAAGCGGTGTGCAAGCAAGCGAAGGAGCGCAAGCTGGATACCGAGGCTCTGCTCCAAGCGCGCTATTGGCTGGCTTTTCTAAATGGCGATGCTGAGCGAATGGCGCAGGTGGCCTCAACCGCCCAAGGCAAGCCAGGTGCGGAAGACCTGTTGCTAGCCATGCAAGCGGACACAGAAGGTTGGTACGGCAAGCTGAAGAACGCGCACGAGCTAACTGGGCGGGCCATGGACTCGGCCCAGCGCAACAACGCCAAAGAGACAGCGGGCGATATCAGGCAGAGGCAGCACTGCGCGAGGTGGAAATTCGGATACCGGGAACAAGCGCGTGCCGATAGCAATGCGGCGGCGAAGCTGGCCCCGAATCGCGATGCGCGGGCCATATCCGCGCTGGCCCTAGCACGGGCAGGCGATACAGCAGGGGCGGAGAAGTTGGCGGCCGAACTCGACAAGGCCTTTCCGCTGGATACGCTGATCCAGAGATATTGGCTGCCTACAATCCGCGCGGCGGTTTACCTAGAACGCAAAGACCCGAATCGAGCAATCGAGCTATTGAAGGTGGCGAATCCAATCGAACTTAGCTCCATTACGGCCGACCTGACTATCTTCATGTGCCCAGTTTATGTCCGCGGGGAAGCCTACCTCATGCTCCACGACGGCGATCGAGCGGCGGCGGAATTTCGAAAATTCATTGAACACCGAGGAGTGGTGATGAATTTTCCGTGGGGCGCGTTGGCTCGGCTGGGACTAGCGCGTGCATACGTCATGGAAGGCGACACTGCCAAGGCCCGCGCCGCCTATCAGGATTTCCTTGCAATCTCGAAAGATGCGGACACCGACATCCCTATCTACGAGCAAGCCAAAGCGGAGTACGCCAAGTTGCAGTGATGCGAGTTTTCTTTGACAAACAGCGTGGCGCCTGGTAATTCGTGCCGGTTCAAACGGCCCATGCAACACCATCTGGTTTCCAAGGTGCCTAGTTGGGCTGCCAGTTAGAACTACGGCGTGACTCATTTGCGTTCGTCAGGAGGTTGAAAAAGCCTTTTGATCATTGTCGAGAATCGTGCCTGATCCTCATGGCGAATCGCTTTAAATTGCAATCCGAATCCGCTTCCCGGCAAGACAAATCGCACTGTCGCGGTGGCCCTGACTTCCCCGTCCTCGACAAGAAAGTGAAGTTCCACGGTTGCGTCGACGGGGCAAGTCTTTGATGTCTCGATAAAGAGACCACCAGCACTTAGGTCCCTAACTCTGGAGGTGTCCTCGGTTCGGCCACACTTCCAGAGAACCCACACACCGTGAGGAGTTTCAACTCGTTTACCGTGTCTTCGTGAATGAAGGACCCGTTTTTTCATGGCTACCAGTCCTATTACGTACTTTTCTAGTTAGAATGACAAGGTAGTCAGCAGCTCATCAAGAATTCCCTAGCCTGAGGTGCCGAAAACGATACAGATGGCTGCCTATCCGAAGTCCTTGGATAGCTGCCTGTCGATCATCAGGTTCTGGTTGAGAGGGATACGGTGATTATCGGGGATAGGGTGTCGATTCGGCTATGATTGACTAACTGAGTAGGCCTTGCATTTTGTTGATCCATCTATACAGTAATGGACGTTTTTTCGTATAAATTCGGCCGGGATAGCCGCCCATCCCGGGCGCTCATCTGAATACAAGAATGGCTCCTCTCTTGCGAAAGGAGCCACCTTGTTGCAACGGCAACGGTGCCGATTCAACTCCGCCCAAGTCAAACCAGCTATAGCAATGCTATGGTCGTTGCGATCTGCAGGACAAGTGCAGCGGTCACTATTTTGGAGCGTCTGCGTCGCACGATCCGGGGTGCCCTCTCACATTTAGCTGGTACGGCCTATACTTCCTGCTGTGCCAAAGAACCAACCAGAAGGCAAATTCAAAGTCGGCAACAAGATTCGCGTGAATCTTCATCACGGGAAGATCGAAGATGCCGTTGTGAGGGCCGTGATCGAGGATAAGGACGGGCTAAAGCTACAAGTGGACTTTGGATATGAGCAAACTGCGCTCATTCATGCCTACCAGGTTGTGGAGGATTAAGTATGCCCAAAACAATCCGGTGGATTCTTTTCCAGTATAAAGGCGGCCAACCTACGCCGTTATCTAAAACGCTCAAATCGAAGGAGCAAGCGGAGAAAGCCCGCAAGAAATATCCAGAGAAGGAGCGTCGGTCTATAGCGATTGGCATGATCCGTCTTCAATGAAAACTGTAAGGAACCAGCATTTTAATCGCCGAAGACAGCCTTGCGTCAACTGCGGTCACAGCAAGAGCATCCACCACAACTCACGTCATCAAAAGAATCCGTGTAATCGTCTTTTGTGCGAGTGCAAAGACTATAAGCGGCCCTGCAAGCCGAAATAGTCGCGGCAAGACGAGAATAGGTGGCGGAGGTCGATAGAGGAGATCAAATCGACGAGCGGCTCCGCCTCGTCAGGACCAACAGGGAATTGAAAGGAGCTTACTCTCGGTAGGGTGGTTGTCAACAGGGGGCGGAGCCCCAAGTCAGGTCCAAACTCCGCCCCCACGGAGAACTGAGAGTGTGCCAGGGAGCTTACGCCCAGTAAGGCGTCTGTCAACGTAGTTACACCAAAAGTACCTGAGAAGGTGTACAATCCCCGCGTCACCGTGAGGATTGGAGTGGAGGCCAAGATGAGGCGGGGACCAATCATAGTCGATGGCGAATGGTTTAGCTCATTGTCAAGGGCGCACTGGAAAACTAATCTGGCCGTATGTTTAGCTTGGTTTGTGGGATCTCTTTGGATCTTTGCGGGCATTCTCTATCATGACGCGCCAAGCTCCAATCCGACCATTGTAGCGGGAATTGTTTTGTTTTTACTCTCCCTGCCAGCCGGTTATGCGCAGAGAATCCCGTGATTTTGCCCTTGTAAATGCCCATGAAAAGCGAAGCGGAGTTCTTGATGCAAATGCTTGCACAGCCTGATATGCGGTGCATGAAGTCTACGCTCCACAATGGAGTAGTCGTGGATTGCTTGGAAGCCGACCGTCTAGGACTCGGCCTTCACTTTGAGAAAATCTGTCCGCGCTGCAAGGTGAAGCAGCGTTTAGAAGCCCTAACGATCGACGCGCAAGCGAATCAGCCGAAGCTACCCGAGTGACCGGAGGGCGAATGATCGATTACTCAGGGGAGATCTCCGACAATCTAAAATACATGCGGGTCAAGAGTTGGTGGTTCAAGTTGCGGATGGAGGAGTGCAAAGAGACTGGCGATCACGAAAGGGCAGAGGAATATAGGCAGCGTCTCGAGGCTGTATCCGCAGCCATAGAAAAGCTGAAGGGTAAAGGAAAAGACAAACCAGACGAGCCGGACAAGCTGGACACCTACGGTTACCCATAGAGGGGGAACTGGCATGGAGGGCGTATGTTCGTGGGGACGCTGCCAAACGAGCTCCGCAAAGTGTCCCATTTTGTTGTCCCACTGTCCCACGGGTTGGGACAGTCTCTTGGGGGGTGCCAAGTCAGGGTTCTACTCATTCCCTGCCTCGCACTCCGTCGGGGCAAAAAGCGCGGCTTGATAGTGCTAAAATCCAGCCAGCGGAGACCCGAGATGCCTTATTGCCCGATTTGCAAGGCAGAGTATTGCACGGGTTTTGCTCGATGCTGTCATTGCTTAGCCTTACTCGTTGGCAGTTCCAGTGAGGCTGATGCAGCGAGAGTAGTTCTTCTGTGGGAAGGGCTAAGCCGGCACAGATTTGAAGCGATTGTTGCAGCCTTGCGTACCGCGAACATCCCCAATCGGGCCGGGTGCGGCGCTGATACCGGGACGGCGTACATCTCACGTGGAAGACAATTACTGAAGGGCATGAAAAAAACGTCGTGGCAAGTCTCCGTGTTAGAAGCGGATTATGAAAGGGCGCAGAATGTTGCTCGATCTTGTCTCTAAGGCATAGACGCGCGTTTTTCGCCTCTCACTCCTTCACTTCCGCCTCAATAGCTGGCTTTGATTCTATTGCTTTTGCGCGAGCGCGTGTAGCGACGAATTCTGCTCGGCCACCCTAGGCTTTCGGCCGTTTGCTGAGATAGTATGCCCCCTCGGCAACATGTTCGTGTGGAAGAGTGAATTCGAGTTTCGACGCATCGAGCGACCCTAGAACCGTTTGAGCGATACCAGCGTGGCCCGGCAGCCCATTTACACCTGCGGCTTCCGAGGCGCCGGCAACCGGTCGGAACATTGCCGCGGCGAGACCGGTTGCAGCCGTTCGTTTAAGAAATTCCCGCCGGCTCGTCATGTCAACGACAGCGCTTCAGAAAGCGCCCCTCCTTGCCTGTTCATTCGCCTTGCTGCATTTATGATCGCCGTCAAAGTGCCAGAAAGTGCGTCGCCAATTCCTTTCACCATGAAGCGGAGAGTTCGTTGACGCCTGTATATCACGTCAAGTTCCGGGAATCGGCTACGAACAGGTCCGGTCTGCTCCAAGTACAGCTTGTTTTTCGAAGGGAAACAGCCGAGAATTTTACTCGCTCGGAACAGATAGAACTGGAGACCCAATGAAGTCCGGACTTTTGCTTGTGGCGGCGGCCCTGCTGATCGGCGCGAACTCTTATGGCCAGGACCCGGAGAAAGCGGCCGAGAGTACAGCCCATGCCACGGAGAAGGCCGCCAAAAAGACCGCCCAAGGAACGGAGAAAGCGGCTGACGCGACAGTTTCCGGAACCAAGAAAGCCGCTAAAGCCACTGCTGAGGGAACCGAGAAGGCTGTAGATAAAACGGGGTCTGCAATGAAGGATGTTGGTCACGACACCGCAATAGCGGCGGATGCGACGGCTTCAGGAACGAAGAAAGCGGCTGACGCGACAGTTTCCGGAACCAAGAAAGCCGCTAAAGCCACCGCTGACGGAACCGAGAAGGCTGTCAAAAAGACTGGCGACGCAGTCGAGAAGGCCAAGGACATCGTAAAACACTAGAATTAACGCAGTGATCTTCGTCCGGCGGTCTTCACCACGTGAGAGAGAGTCAGTCCAGCGTAAGACCAACACTTGTGGGTTTTATCACCGTGCGACTGGCATTGGCACATCGATTAGAAAATCTTAGAGAACTGATTTAAGAAGCCAGAGTATTAGCATGCCGAATATGCAACAATCTCATTGACCAATTTGGAGCAATTTTCCCTTAGTTCCCTTGGTTCCGATGACAAATCAACACAGACTTGCCGAAGAAATGTTGACCAACGTCAGAGCGGTTCTCTCTGTTGCGCGTCAGCGGTAAGTCAAGGGTATTTCTCGTTAGAGTGTAGAATCCGAGGCACGGCTGTAAGTTCTGACAGTTACATCCGCGCTGATCGCAAGGTAGAGTAAGGTATTTTGGAGACCGCCCAATCCCTTATGAGGGGGAATCAGGGCGATGCGCGCGGACCGAGATTCCTCAGGCCTTCCCGATTCAATCGACAAAACGACAAAGACGCGAAAAGTTCTGCTGATCCAACGGCCAGGAGAGAAGGACCTCAAGCTGGAGAAGCTATTCGACCCAGACGCTTGGAAGATAAGCTACGCTCCGGATAATGCGGTGGCGCTGGAGTTGGCTACCGCGGAAGTTTTTGACCTAGTCGTTACAAGCACGCAGACGACAGGTGCGGAAGACGTTTTGTTACTGCGGCGGTTGCGGATGGTGCAGCCGCATACCCGACTGATTATTCTGATCAAAAACAAAATGCCCGGTGACGTGCTGAACGCGCTGAGGTACCACGCATTCAGTTTTCTCAGCGTACCGCTGCCCATGGAGGACTTGCGGACGCTGATCCAAGATGCGATGAACGAACCGGTGTGGGATGACGGGATCGAACTCATTCAAGGAACGCTGGACTATGTGGTACTGCTCGTCCGGTGCGACCGTAGGACTCTGGATCGGCTGGAGCTATTTATGAGGGAAGGTGTATCACTGCCGAAAGTGGAAAACGAAGAGGTGGCGTTTGCGTTCCGGGAGATTGTGATGAATGCGATGCAGCAGGGCAAGTTCAACTGGAAACAATTCGTGGAAGTTTGCTACCTGAAGTCGAAGAGGCAAGTGATGTGCCGAGTGAAGGATACCGGAACAGGATTTTCACTGCAGGAAGTTTTGAAGGAAGCAAAGCTAAAATCTGGGGAGGAGTGGGCAGCCATCCAGACGTGGGGAGCGAACGAGAGCGTACCGCGAGGGTTGGGGATTTTGATGGCGGAGAAATTCGTGGATGAGCTTATTTGCAGTGAAAAAGGAAACGAGATTTTTTTGATTAAGTACTTACCGAAAGTGGAGAATGAGAAGCTATAGGTCGTTCTTCAGGTGGACTGAGACACTTCTGTGCCTGCCGATGCAGTTTTGCTGCGGGGACGGAGAGGTACGCGAGCGTAGATGGTTGTTCCCCGCTGGAGTTGCGTGTCAATGGACAGCTCTCCGCCAACCAGTTTCAGGCGCTCCTTCATGCTGGTGAGTCCAAGCCCAGTCCCCTTCAGGGTCTGGTCGGGATCAAAACCACAGCCCTTGTCGCAGATGGTCAGCTGAATCTCGTTCTCAGAGCCTAAGAGCGACACTTGAAATTGTTTTGCACCGCTATGCTTCAGGGCATTCTGCAGGGCTTCCTGCAAAACGCGAAAAAGACATAGCGAGATCGCCTCAGGTACTTTCTTGGGGATTCCCCCGGAGGAAAACTCGATCCGTACTTTCTGGCGTTCGGAAAGCTCTCTACAAAAACCAGTGGCCGCCGCTGCGAGACCCACCGAATCCAGTTTCGAAGAGTGCAATCGGTGCGACATTGCGTGAATATCGCTGACGAGGTCCGATATCCGCTTGTATGTCGCCCCGATGGCGGCCCGCAGTTCTTCCGTGGTCGCAAGTGGGTTTTGCTTCTGGCTATCCAGATCCATGGCCACCAGCGCAAGTCGCTGACTAATATCATCGTGAAGTTCTCTGGCAATCCGGGCGCGTTCCTGATCTTGCGCTTCGCTCAATCGGCCGCTTACTGATGCGAGGGTCTCTTCAGCCAGTTTGTGCTCCGTGATATCAGTGCATGCGCCGATGTAACCAGCAAATGCGCCATTCGAATTCAGTCGTGGTACACCCTTGTCATACACCCAACGATACTGTCCATCGTAGCGACGAAGCCGATACTCCATCTCAAACGATTCGCGCCTGTCGAATGCTGTCATGTACGTTTCCAGGCACCGCTGCAAGTCATCTGGGTGGACGCCTTCCGCCCAGCCATTGCCCAACTCCTGATCGAGGGAACGCCCAGTGAATTGAAGCCATGGATCATTGAAGTAATCGCAGAGTTTGTCCGTGCCGGACATCCAGATCAACACAGGTGCAGCATTGGCAGCCAGTCGAAAACGCGCTTCACTTTCGCGCAGTGCTTCTTCCACAATCTTCCGCTCGGTGATGTCGCACACCATCGCCAGCGCCCCATCGAACTCTCCGTTGTCCTTGAACACAGGGGTTGCAGCCATTCGTACCCACAATTGCAAACCGTCCCTTCGCCGGAGCCGTTCCTCAAGTTGCTCACGCACTCCTTGCTGTCGCCGACTTAAGAGTCGCTTTTTACGCTCAACATCCTCGGGAAAGTAAAAATCGAATACGCTCCGCCCAACCATTTCCTCCGGTTCGTACCCCAGCATCTTTGCCATCTGTCGATTCACATAGGAATTGTGGAGTTTCGAATCGAGGAGCCATACTCCTTCGTTTGTGGTCTCGACGATCCTGCGATACCGCACTTCGCTCTCCCTGATTGCGGTTTCCGCCCTCCTACGTTCGGTGATATCACGGCCGATTCCTGACGCTCCGACAATCTTGCCATCGGCACCGACTGTCGGAGACAGTGTAATCGACACGCCGATAAGAGTGCCGTCCTTCCTCCGGCGCAAGGCCTCGTATTGCTTCACAGCCTCGCCATCTAGGACCTTTTTCAGCATGTTCAGCCCGTCCTCAGAACGATCCGCTGGCGACAGAAAGGAGATATTCCTGCCGACGGCTTCTTGGCCAGTGTAGCCAAAGACTTTCTCTGCTCCTTTGTTCCAATCCGTAACAGTTCCATTGATGTCGGTGCCGATGATTGCATCATCAGACGATTCGACAATGACGGAGTGTCTTAAGCGGACTTCGTCGGCCAGCTTGCGCTCCGTGATGTTCGTCACCAGCGCGATCAAATGTGTTGGTTCTCCTTCTTCGCCATGCAGAACAGAAACGAACTTGTGAACCCACACGGGCTCACCGTTTTTGTGAACGTATCGATTTTCGATGTCAAAAGAGGAGATTTCTCCAATTTGTAGGCGGCGGACCTGTACCAGATTGGCTTCCCTGTCCTCCGGATGAACCAGTGATGCAAAGTCGATGGTCCGCAGTTCCTCTTCGGTGTAGCCGAGCAAGGCGCAGTAGGCGGGATTGCACTCCTGAAAAACGCCCTGCCAATCCGTGATCGCGATTCCCGTGGCAACTTGTTGGTATATCTTCTGAAAAAACTCCTCTGTGCGTTTCATGCAGACTTGGTTTGCTTCAGACGCAATATTGCCGGATCCAGACAGCGACATGGAGTTCACTCCGTCGGTATTTTTACTCAATTGCAATATTAGCGACCCGGTTGAACCGTGTACCAATCATACTGAGGTTCCCGCGGAGTGCAAGGACTATGGCTGAAGCTCGATAAAGCCGGAATCGGTAGAGTCTGTCAGCGCGTCCGACCACCCGGACATCCGCCGCACGAAAAATGTGCTCACCGCTCCCTGCGCCAGTCCCGTGGCGTCCACCGCGACTCGTGCTCGCCGTCGGCCGAACTATGACCTTCCGGATGTAGCCGAAAATTTCATTCACCGCGTTGGCCGCACGGGACGAGCCGGTGAGCGCGGTGTCGCGTCGACCCTCTTCGTGAGAGAGCAGCGGACCGAGTT
>Ga0187766_10002188_pt1 | contig 11542 bp, 11 predicted proteins | sample 0216_QUI02_MP05__4_FD_132971 | JGI IMG/M metagenome (GOLD analysis project Ga0187766, IMG submission 132971) | Tropical peat soil microbial communities from peatlands in Department of Meta, Colombia - 0216_QUI02_MP05_20_MG | ecosystem: Environmental > Terrestrial > Soil > Wetlands > Peat ... | reverse complement strand
TTTTCGAGCCGTCCCCTGGGTGTCCTACTTCCCGAGCTTGATCTCTATGGAGGAGACGTTGCTCATTCCGCCGGTCATGGTGCTCTTGACCTGCTCCGTGTTGATGGAGATGCCCTGCACCCTGATGTCGGTGGCGAACCGCTTCGTCAGCACCTGGGCCACGTCGACCGCCCGTGAGATGGCTCTGCCTCTGGCCTTCACGGTGACGGTGTTTGACCCATTGTTGATCTGCGTCAGACAGGCAAGAACATAGTTCAGACCGCCAGATGAAGGTTCTACCTTCTATCTGTTTGTGGGTTTCTTGCCGACGTAGATTGTATTGGGTTCGCGTGGTCCCATTGGTTCGTGTACTTCTTGTTCTGGTTGGTTGGACATGAAATGGTATCCTCGCTATGGCCTATTTATCCGCTGTGGACATAGCTCCTGTGGCTTTCCTTGTCGTCTATCTGGGGCCAAAACCAAACGCCGCGGCGAATTCGAACTGCGCCACAATCTTCGAAGGGATGCCGCTGGTTTGCCCGTAAGGTGGGTCCATGCTTGAGTATGCAATCTACTTCAATAGCTGATTTCTCGTTGTGTATGTACGGTCGGATGTCTCGAAGCAGTGTGAAAGCTACAACTCCCTGAAGGTTAAGGCTCCATCTAAGGTCGAGGCCATTTGTAATTGTATTAGTGTTCCAACCTTTGCTAGGAGGAAGATGCCCAATCAACTTTGCCATGTGCGCCAAGTCTCCTGGATACTTCATCTTCACGGCTACATAGGCAACCCAGGTGTTTCCCGTTACATTGCTCCTCCTGATGAAATATCCAACGGCAACCTCGGTGTCCACCATCGTCCCAAGGAATTGTTTCTCAATCCGTGTCAGACGTCGGATTGCTGCGAGTTGCTTCCTGGAGCGTGTGAGGACTTCTGGCAGGATAAAGAATCCGTCGTATTGTACCATTGGTTTTCCTTGAAAGTTCCACCTTCCACTGGAGACTTGCGTCTCGAATTCGTGGGGCATGCTAAACTACGTTGAACCCGGCTTTTAACGACCAACCCATCCATGGGTGGGCTCCTCAGCGCTAACTTTAATCCCAATGATTCTTCGCACTTGCTGTGCGTCTTTTCGAGCATCAGGCCAAGGACCTTTTCAGGCAGTACGGCCTCCCCGTCCCCAAATCGATACTCGTCAACGACGTCGACGGAATCAGGGGCGCCTTCGCCTCCCTCAAACCGCCATTGGCCCTGAAGTCTCAGGTGCTCGCGGGGGGGCGGGGGAAGGCAGGTGGGATAGCCCTCGTCGACGACCCGACCCAGGCAGAAAGTGAGGCGCGGCGCATCTTCAGCCTCTCGATCGGGGGGGAGACGCCAAATTCAATCCTTGTGGAGGAGGCATACCCCCATGAGAAGGAGATGTACCTCTCCGTCACCCTCGACAGGGGGGACAGGGCGTTCGTTACCATCGCAGCCTCGGCAGGGGGGGTCGACGTCGAGTCCATGGCCGGGAAGGTCATCAGGAGAATATCATTGGATGGGATTAACGCCGCTTTCGCCATCGAGGTCGCAAAACAGCTCGAACTCCCCCCCATTCAGGTCGCGCCGTTCGTCAGCATCCTCCTGTCCCTCGAGAGGATGGCGAGGGAGAAGGAGTGCGAGCTCGCGGAGATCAACCCGTTGGCCGTCGGGAGGGAGGGGTTCCTGATGCCCCTGGACGCGAAGGTCATCGTTGACGACAACGCCCTCTTCAGGCACCCGGAGTTTGCCAAGCTTCACCCAGAGGACGAGTTCGAGGGGGAGGCTTCGAGGCAGGGGTTCGCGTTCGTAAGGCTCGGCGGGGACATAGCGGTGGTGGGGAACGGAGCGGGACTGGTGCTTTCGACCCTCGACCTTGTGGGGGACGCCGGGGGAAACCCCGCCTGCTTCCTTGACCTCGGAGGAGGGGCCCAGCAGGACCGCATCGAGGCGGCGCTGAGGCTGGTCAACAGGCTCCCCGGGGTGGACAGGATTCTCGTCAACATCTACGGAGGGATAACAAGGACCACGGACGTGGCGGCTGGAATAAACACGGTGCTCGCCGAAGGCGTCATGAAGCCAATCTATGCCAGGGTGAGCGGCGCAGAAGAGGAAGAGGCGCGCAAGCTCCTCGCGGGGACCCCCGTCAGGATGTACAGGACGGCTCCGGAGGCCGTGGAGGCGGTGGTGAAAGGGACTTGATGCTGCCAAAGCGGGGAGACGCGATACTCGTACAGAACATGACGGGGAGGTACGGGAGGCTCCACACGAGGCTGATGCTCGACTATGGGACAAACGTGGCGGCTGGCTCGGCCCCGGGGAAGGGGGGCCAGTCGGTGGAGGGGGTCCCCGTCTACAACACGGTGCAAGAGGCGGTCGAAAAGACGGGAGCGAGGGCGTCGGTGTGCTTCGTTCCCGCCGAGTTCACCCTCGCCGCGGGGGAGGAGGCGCTCAACGCTGGCATCAAGCTCCTGGTGATCATAACGGAGCACGTCCCCATCAGAGACGAGCTGAGGCTCGTGGAGCTTGCCCAGAAGACCGGGGCGATGATTGTGGGCCCCAACTGCCCCGGGCTCATCGTCCCGTCAGAGAAGGTCAAGCTGGGCATAATGCCGGCGCCTTCCTTCTCCCCGGGTAGCGTTGCTCTGTTCTCCAGGAGCGGGACGCTCACATACGAGATAGCGGGCCAGCTGACAGGCGCAGGGTTTGGCCAGTCGGTGGCCGTGGGAATAGGGGGGGACCCCATCAACGGCTCGACCCCCGTCGAATGGATGGACTTTGTCCAGAAGATGGACGAGACGAAGGCGGTGGTGGCGGTGGGGGAGATAGGGGGAGACGCCGAGGAAAGGCTGGCCAGACACATCGAGAAGTCAGGGTACGACAAGCCCATAGTCGCCTACATAGCGGGGAGGCACGCCCCGAAGGAGAAGAAGATGGGGCACGCCGGGGCCATAATCTACGGAGACTACGGCACCGCAGACTCGAAGATCAGGGCGCTAACGGGCGCGGGGGTGAAGGTGGCGGCAACCCCCATGGAGGTGCCGACGCTCCTCAAGCGGGCGCTTGGGTGATTGCGAAAACCCGGAACCTTTCCTAGCGACTAGACAAGATCGGTTCGGTTGGTTCACCGTCTGGAGACCGAAAACTTATAGTCGTGAGCCGCAGGGCGGGCCGACAACCAGGTCGAGACATTGCCCATCGCGGACGCCACCAAGAAGCAGATAGCGCAGAAGAGGAGGCTCTTCCTCAAGGTCTGCCTCAGGTGCGGGGCAAGGAATCCGCTGAATGCTGACCGCTGCAGGAAGTGCAAGTCTTCAGACCTGAGGTTGAAGAACCGCTCCGTTGGCCTGAAGAAATAGGCAAATACAGGGTTCTCGGACGGCACCATCGGGCCGGTGGTCTAGCCTGGTAGGACGACAGTCTCACACGCTGTAAGCCGGGAGTTCAAATCTCCTCCGGCCCACGCCTCAAATCGTCAAAGCATATTCCAAATCCGGGCGGGCAGTTCTGTCACCTTCAGAGGTGCTCCCTCGAAGACAACTTCAGGGCTTCTGCTCGGAGGATTGGAGCCGTCGACGCCTCGTTCCCCCTCACTGCTTCATTTGTGCCCTGCGCTCCTGGGCGAACCACACCCAGACATGCTATTGTTCCGCGACGCTCTATGTTGATGGCTGCATTCACGTCGCGGTCGAGAGTGGCACCACAATTTGGGCATCGCCACACTCTCTCGGTTAGCTTGAGATTCCTGTTGACAGTACCACATGAGTGGCATTTTTTGGAGCTCCAGGCAGCGTTGACGAACTCGACTGGTACGCCCTCCCACGTTGCTTTGTAGGTTATGTAGGACTGGAAAGTACGAAAAGGCCACTGCGAGATCCTTCTTCGGGTATCCTTGCCCTCCCCGTTTCCCTTATGATGTCCATACGTTATCCCACGCAACTTCTCGAGGACTATTCCCTGTCCGTTTCTAACGGCAACCTGCACTATCTCCTTGGCCCGAGAATGCAGTAGCTGTTTCACTCTCTCCTTCTCTCTAAGAGATCCGAAAAACTCATGTCTTAGCCTACGATCTTTGGGGTGCTTCTTGGAGAACCTTGACCGGCGAATGCCATATTCCGTGTGCAACCTCGCTACTTCAGACAAATCGTACACAACACCGTCAGAACAGGCAGCGGACTTCTCGTTGAGATCTATGCCTATCCTGATAGAGGGGACTCGCTGCGATATTTCTTTGCTAAATGTAATAATGACTTCTTTCTCGGTTACTGTGACAGAACCCCTTTTCAGTTCCTCGTTCGTCAAGTATGATCTTTGATAATCGCCGTAGTCCAATGGGATAATGACGCGACTTCCAGCTCTGAAAGGCAGCGTGAGAATACCGTGGTTTAGTGTATATTTCTGAGCCTCCATCTTGAGCATCAATCTCTTGGCCCAGGGTCTCCTCTGCCACTTCCAGTGCTTTCTTGCAATGGACCAAGCGACTTCTGCCACCGAATACGGATATGCCGAGACCACGCCGTATCGCTCTTGGAACTCTTTGTAAATTCTGTTTCTCAACTTCAGTCTCCCTCTGATTTTCTCGCTAAGACAGACTTGGATGGCATCGTTGGTCATGGCGCGGAACGTTTCTAGAAGCTCACCGGTTAGATGCGTCGGGTTGTAATGGAACCTGACGGCTCTAACTGCTTTGATCGTGGTTGAGTCGGGCGCATTTTGCGAACACGGCCTATAAGGGAGAGTTAATTTTGCGTGCTTCAGCCAAGAGGGTAGTCCGAAAGTGTGCTTCGCGGGCCCACCTATCGCTGGTACTTCTCGTAGGCAATCCTCGTCAGAAGGTCCGCTTCCTGGTTCTGCTCCCTCGGGATCCACTCGAAGCTAATGGAGCCGAACTCCTTGAGCAGGTCCCTGACCGCCTTCAGCTTCTCGACGTACATCCCTCCCTTTACTTTCCACCCTCCGCTCAGGTGCCCAACAACCAGCTTGGAGTCCGATTTGATCAGTATGTCCCCCTCGACTCTCATGGACTTCAGCCGAGTGAGCGCCTGTTCTAGGGCTGTGTACTCGGCGAAGTTGCTGGTCACGTTGTACCCCGCGAGTCCCGAACCCTCAGCTAGTTTCTTACCCCCCTCATAGATTACGTAGCCGTAGGTCCCAGTACCCGGATTCTGCGGTTCGGCGAGGCCATCAACGTATACTGTGATGGTCATAGGGCTCGCCCTTCAGGCCCAGGGGGTCTGCAGCCTACTTATCTGTGCAGAGATCTTGTCCACGTAGTCGTTCATTCGCGCGAGCATCGTCTTCGATGTGATGAACCCGACGACCTGGTTCCCCTCCTTCACCAGGAGCCGCCTTACCCCTTTCTCTGTCATGATCTGCGACACGACCGAGAGAGGCGTGCTGGCGTCGATGCTGAGGATTTCCTTCGTCATTACCTCTTCCATTGTGACACTCCGTGGGTCTCGACCTTCAGAAACAACCTTGCTGATGATGTCCCACTCAGTAACCATACCTTGCGGATTAGCGGGGGCCCCGATGATGGCAAAGCCGTGCCTCGAGTTCTTCATCTCTCTTGCCCCATCCAGAACGCTGCTTGTGCCCGAGATTGAAAGGAAGTCCTTCTCGACGATGTCCCGGGCGTACAGGACCATGAGGCTCCGAACGCTTGGCGTCAATTAATACTTTCCATTGTAGTCAACGTTTGAGACGGTGACGCGCATGAAATATAGGCGGCGGGGACGGTCTGGTCGGCGTGCGAACCTCAGTGCGGGAAGGCCTCCTCATCTTCATCGTCGTGTTCGTGGTGTTCGAGCTAAGCATCAACGGGATCTGGGCGACCGACCACGGCATATCCTTCACTCAGCTGGACTACGCTCTGTGGCACGACCACTCCGTTGGGCTCAAGAGCGCTGCCATGGTCCCTCCCTGGACTGTGGACGACTTCCTTTACAAGGGCGAAAACTATTCTGCCCTGGCCCCGGGGACTCCCTTCCTCGCCCTCCCGTTCCTAGGAGTGGCGTTCACCATCAATGGCGGGTATACGTCTTGGGGGCCGTCGCTCCCTCTGTCCGAGACCTTTGTGGCCATCATGGGGGCAGGGGCCGCCTGCCTCGTCTACCTCATCGGTCGCATGTTCTTCCGCCGGTCGACGTCCGCATTCCTCGCCCTCACGTTCGCCTTCTCCACTGTCTGCTGGCCTTTCGCGACGTACTTCTTCCAGAGCGATGTGTCCGCGTTCTTCGTGCTCCTAACGGCGTACTTCGCGCTGAGGGTAAGCCGGGCCCCTGGATCCGGGACCGCTCTTTCTCTGCTGTCTGGGCTGGCGGCGGGGATTGCCTTCTCAGTAGACTATGTGAACGCCGTGCTTCTTCCGTTCATCGTAGCCTTCCTCTTGGTCTCGAAGAGGAGCTCCAAGGGAGCGATGGCCCGGTCGGCAATCGCGTTCATCGTCGGAACCCTGCCGGGGCTGGCGGCCATAGCTGCCTACAACTACGCCATATTCGGAAACCCCTTCACCACCACGGAGCAGTACTTCAACGGTCAGTCCTCCGTTTTTGCTTCCTTCACAAACCCGATCTACTCCGGCCTGGAGCTCGACCTCTTCAGTCTGTCAAGAGGTCTCTTCGTCTACTCCCCCATACTGGCTCTGGGAGTGATGGGGTACTTCGACGCGTTCCGCCGTGGAGGGAACAGGCGTGAGACACTACTGCTACTGGGGATGTTCCTCTGTATCCTGCTGCCTTACGCGGCCTGGTATCAGCCGGACGGAGGGGTGGGTTTCGGACCACGGTTCCTTGTGGCCGCTATTCCTTTCCTTCTTCTCCCGGCGGGATATATCCTGGAATTCATTCAAGGCAGGTTGCTCTGGGGCGTCTACGCAGCGCTTGTCGCAGGAGTCGTCATCAACGGGCTCGGGGCCCTGGTATCCGCAATACCTCCCCAGACACCGTCGAACGTGTCACCCCTTACTGACACGATAATCCCGAGACTGGTCGTAGGGAACATCAACGTATGGTGGATTTCTGACGTCGGGAGTTATTGGCCATTCGCGATGGCCGCCTTGATTGCCACCGCCGCAGCAGTTCCAATTGCATGGTATGAAATCCTACGCCGGAGAGAAGGCGGCATAGCCGTGAAGACACCCAGCTCAACCCCTCCTCACCAGGACTTGGGTGCCCAGCCCCTTCAATCCTGAATAAACAAAACGGAGCGGCCGTCTTTTCGGACGAGCCGCCAGTCCAGAAGAAGGCCCTTGGCGGACCTTACATTCCTTGCTCGCTTGTGGAGGCCTGACCTTCGGCGCCAGACATGCCCTCAGCTCCGCCAACGACCGCACCGGTGGCGAACCTGTTGGCTACCTGGGTCACCTTGATCTTGCCCTGCCAGCCCTGCTTGGCTCCGGCCACAAAGATGACGAAACCGTCGATCTTCGCAATGCCGTCACCGCGCCTGCTTATCTCGGAAATGGTCACATCGTACTCCTTTCCTACTTCCACAGGCTTTGGCTTGAAGGACCTGAAGCCGCCGCTTCCGCCGCTGCTCCGCCCGTAGCCTCCTCGTCCGAAACTCGTCTTTTCACATCCTAGCGTTCTTCGGTACCGCTGAAAACTTGCCCTCTGTTTCGGGTTATTAAGCGTGGTGGCTGCAGAAGTGTTCTCACAGGCTTGCCATGCTTTGATTCTGCTTAATGTCACAGACCTACTTCCAAGGACTTAGGGCCCATATGCCCGCCATTATGCTGGCAGGAGGCGCGTTCAATTCGAATGGATTATTCACCCCACCTACTACACCCCCTGGGGCGTCGAGCTTGAGGAAGCCCGCGGTCTATACTGCGCTGGTTGTAGGAGTAATTGTTGCAATTCTTTTGTTGGCATTTGCGGTGAACGTGTTTTCCAATAACTCTGGAGGGAGTTCCACTTCGACGACAAGCCCAGGGATTACCAACGCAACAAACTCGGTCCAGGCAGAGAATCAGACATACGTCGCGACATTGGTATCCACAACGGAAGGGGCTTCCACTACATCCACCACGGTTGCTTCGTTGACGAGCTCAACCACAGCTACCTCATCTACCACTGCTTCGCTAGTGTCGTCGAGCAGCATCGCTTCCACAACCGAATCTCAGAGCGCGGGAAATTCCTATTCGTACACTCCCTCGTCTCAAGTAGAGGTATTATCGGTAGCAGCGACTGCTTCAGGTCAGGGGAGTGAACAAATGGTCAGCTTCCGTGTTCAATATGAGAATATTGGCACTGCGACCATTTATGTTCCTGGCCCCGGAAATGGACTCGCCGTGGATAGTATGACTGGAACGGCTGCCGTTCAGAAGGTTCCAGAGGCCCAGTGTGAGATTGTAATGGCTCCATCCCCCCTGACACAGGGTGAGAGTACCACGGCGTTTACACCTGGGTGTAGGAACGGCTTTGGCTACAGCCTCCTCCAGGGAGGTAGTTTGGACGTACAGTTCACGCTGTCATGGTACCCAAGCTCGAATCTTTCAGGGCAGAAGGCTACTATTCAGATTTCGGCTGAATTCTACCTCGAGTAGTGCCAAAGGAACCGGCCCTACCTTCAACGAAGGCGTCTCAGGGGATTTGCGTGTTCCACTGGGATGAGCGGTGCGGACCTTCACTTCCCATCCTTGACTCGGAGACAACAGAACATCAGGCGTGGGGGAAAACAACGCGCTTCTTTTCTTGCCGTAGGACACAAAATGAGGGTTGGCGCGCGTTAGCGCGCCTGTATTGAGTGGTTTCGTTAAACTAGGTCTTGAATTAGATTCGCTACGTTCGGCGTACCCCAGCCGCTCGCATCGTCCCAGCCGGAGTGGGCACTGTATCCTAAGGATGTGCCGCTAAGGATGTTGTTGCCGACAGTTAAGTCGTGGAAGTCCCTATCGTAACGCCATGGGTTCTGTCCAATGCTGTAAACGGTGGGGTTGATGAAACCTATCGTCCGTTGGTGCTCCTGGGTCGCGAGCTGGTCCGCCAGGGCTGCGATAGCTGACCATTGTGGTGAACCTGCGCTTGTGCCTCCAAAGATGTAGAATCCAGCTGAGAAACCGAAGTCGTTGGGTGCGCTCCAGTATCCAAACACTCCGCCAGATACAGCTGCATTGTACGACACGTCAGGAGTTGCTCTCATCGATAGTCCCAGATCGCGTTGATAGAACGGGGCCGTGAAGATTGAGCTTGGGGCTCCACCAGTTGCGCCGGGTGGGGCTAGGAAGGGCTCGTTCCAGACCTCTTCTCCTCCATACCCGATAGGATTGCAAGACGCTGTTGCCGTTGGTGTCTCAGTGTCCAATTGACATGACGGGGTGTTGAGGAACTTGACGAGTCCTGTGCTGCATGTCCACCCTGTGCATGAGGGTATCGATCCCACATAGTATGGATTACCCTGGGTTCCACCAACCGCCGTAACCCATGGGGAAGAAGATGGGAAGGATGGGTTTGTAGTGGGATAGTTGTTAGTAGCACCGGAATCTCCGGCCGAGGCAAATACAGTCGTGCCCATATGGGCAGCTTGCTCGTAGGCAGCCTCGCTGGTCGATATCACGGCTTGGACATATGAAGAGGGAGCCAAAAGGAGATCTGACTCTGGATCTCCCCAGCTTTGACTGATGACGCTGTGGGGGAACATATTGATGGCCAGTTGTGCGCCTTGGGCCATTACGAGATCGTCATCTGACGTCGTCACGTAAAGGACAATATGAGCACCCGGTGCCATTGCATGCGCATACTGCGTGTCTAGAGCTATCTCCTGCGTCCACCCGACCATATCTCCATTGCTTGGATCATAGACTGGGCAAGTGCCGGACTGGCACACGATCTGGAGCGTGGTTGGTGGGAGATTGAATTGAGTATCAAACGTGTTCAGGTCGCCTTGGACAGTGGGACTACCAAAAGCGTCGATAATTACGATAGTTTGGCCGGATCCATCGAGTCCGTTCCATCCCCTTGATGAGGGATAGTTGTATGCTGTCTTGATGTCCTGGGGGGTGTAGCACATTAGGTCAAACGGGGAGGAGGTACCCACATTGCAGTAGGGACTAAGTTGACCACTTGGAAGGGTACTGCTGTAAAAGTGTGAGACGTACAGAGGAGTTTCTGTCGCGCCTGTGCTGCTGCTCTGCGCCGCCACGAGTGGAATTGTTGCGCCACTGAGAAGGAGAACTGCTGTTGCTAAGAGAGTAGCTAACGAGGTTCTCGAAAGATTCATTCTTTTCGTTTCGTAATTGTTCTGAGGTTATTTAAGCACGGGCGAATTGAATCAGACGAAGAGTTAGTCTGTATTAGCAGCTTCGATTGTTCAATTCTCACTGAGTCTGAGAGCCCCGGCGTGTTAGAGCAATCGTGGGTTGCGAAAGGCCAAGCCCCTTCAGAGAGCTGCGACAATGCGATGCCCTCCGGCGTCAGGGAGCCTTGATAAGCCCCGTAAACCGAGGGTATTCATGCCAAAGGAACTAAGATCCAAGGACGAGTTCCAAAAACTCCTCACCTCGGCCCAAGAAGTCAGAATCTCTCGCGATGGGGACGTAGCTAAGATAAAACTCAGGACCAAAGACGCTCTTTACACTTACAAGACAACCCGCGCGGAGGTTGACTCCCTTACCAAGGGCCTGAAGACCCGCTTGGTAGAGTTCTAAATCACAGCATACGTAACACGATCACCGTGATCCCTAGTAGCATCGGGATGGGGAGCCCCGGCAGGAGCCTCCTCTTCGAAAGCAAGTAGAGCGTTATCACCATCCCTACATCTATTGCCACAACCGTGTAGAGGGCCACGCCAATTCCCCACTGAAAGTAGGCAAGCGATGGAAGCATCGTGTAGAAGACCACGTCCCCAAGGCCAAGTGTGAACTCACCCGCCTTGATCGACATCCCAACGAGCGCGACGTTGGGTGCGGTCCCTATCAGGGACTTGAGCGGACCCTTGAAGACAGCGTAGATGTCGTAAATCGAGAAGGCAATCGGGAGCGCAAGCGCAGTCCACGAAGGCAGTGTTTCCGCCAGAAAGCTTCCGACCTCAGCTCCCACGAACCCTAGGACCAGTGTGGAGAGCCAGGGCGAGTTTTTCACGAATATCATGTAGAATATCAGGAGAACGATTAGGGCTGCGCCGCCGAAGCTGAAAAGAACCTCAAAAGAAGGCGGAAGAAACTGGATTGCGAAATCATCCGCCGTCACGAGCGTGAGTATGAACCCTGAGAACGCAACGGAAGCGAAGACAATGACCTTGAATGAAGTGACCCTCTTTCGCCTGAGCAGCCACACCAGGCCGAGGGTCAGAGCGAATGCTGCAGCGACAAGGATGATCGCGTTGAGGATCGAGCCAGTGGCAGAGGTCCCTGCTGGAGCGTAACTTGGCCCAGTGTTCTCGACAACGGCGTTGTACAGGGGCCCGTTCAGGTTGGTTATCACCACCGAAACGATCTGGATGAGCGCTACGATTGCAGCGGCTAGGATAAGGTTCGCCGGAGTCACTTTCTTCATTGCGGCGGGTTGGTCGCTCAAACTCTTGTCCGGTCGAAACAAATGGTATTTAGTT
>Ga0187766_10002185_pt1 | contig 11547 bp, 8 predicted proteins | sample 0216_QUI02_MP05__4_FD_132971 | JGI IMG/M metagenome (GOLD analysis project Ga0187766, IMG submission 132971) | Tropical peat soil microbial communities from peatlands in Department of Meta, Colombia - 0216_QUI02_MP05_20_MG | ecosystem: Environmental > Terrestrial > Soil > Wetlands > Peat ... | reverse complement strand
CGTCGGCCGTTCTCTTCCTCAAAATGAGCATAAGCAAGCGCTGGCCCGTTGTATTCGCGCAGCAAAGCAGGCGGCCCCTCAACGGACCAAGGCCGGGAAGCGGCGGGCGGCCATTATTGCTTGTTCTTGGCTGCCGCTGGCGGAGTTGGGCGGATATCGCCCCACGGGTCAGATTTCTTTTTTTCTGTGTCCGAAAGCGTTTTAACCGTCGATTGGTAGGCGCGATCAATTTCTCTGTCGTTTTTCTTTTCTAGGTCAGTGCGCAAAGGATCCGTATATCCCGGCACTCCCCGTTTATCCGTCTGAGCGGAGGCGGCTCCCATCATCAGGATTACGATCAGCGTTGCCCGGATTGCTTTGCGCAGCATGGTGTCAGCCCCCCTTAGAGGTCGCCAACTTTACTATACATCCCGCCGATTTGTTAGCACCCCCGGCAACTGAGCAAGGTTTGCTGCAATTCGCCTTGCCGCGTCTTTGGTGAGGCAGCCTGGCGGCCGATCGCCCGCCAGGGGCCGCACTCTCACGATAGATATACGCGATGTATGCTCCTCGGGGAGACTAAGGCGACGGAAATCAACGGCCGGGCACAGTCCTGTTGGGAATAATTGCGGCGGTATGCCCGATGGCCTCGATCTGAAAATTTGTTTTTTATTGGTCTGCTGGGGGAACGGGCCATGACTGTTGTTGATTATGGCGCAATCGGTGTCCTGATCACCATCTGGTTTCTGATCGCCTTCGCCGTTTTGGTCACAAGGCGATCTTCGGCGTCAAAATCCGCCCAAGATCAGGAAACCAAACAACCGCACGCGAGCGCCTCGACCGGCCAAGACTGCGACGAGACGGCGTGATGACATAACGCGGTGTTTTGACGCTGTGGGGAAATGTCCACCGAAGGTCGCGATTTTCCGCGCTAGCCTACGCGCGACGCGGCCACTGTCATGCACGTTTTCACGCACGGTTTCGACTACATCGCGCTAGGCATTTTGATCGCGTGCATGGTAGGGGCAGCGGCGGTGGCTCTCTCACGAAGAAAGTCATAATTCGAGACGGCGAGGAAGCGGCGAGTTTTGATCGAAATCATCAAGGTACCATTCAATCAAGTTGGATTTGATCTGATGTGACTCCGTTTGGGAGGAAACAGCATGTATCAGCTTACGAAGCTAATTCTGGGCGCATTGCTGGCCTGTTCGGTGTTGATCTCATATGCATTTGCCGTGGGCAGCGCCTGCGGCCCCAATTCCAGGCCCTGCCAGTCGCACCACGAGCACTGCACTTGCAAAGGAAAGTAGGCGCCGGCTTTAGCGGCAAGCTACGACCTGAACTTGTCGGGATCCACCCGCCGCGGACGGGACGTTGAATGTATCCGCACTAAAATGACAAGGCCCACTAGTCGAGCCTGTCACGTCTGCCGCCTGGGGCTTTGCTTGCGGGAAAACGACGACCGTAGAGTTGCCGCCGCCGTTGTCACTATAGGGCCAGCCCCAGCCCCATCCCCACCAGTTGCTAAGTACATTCTGATTTCTCAGGAAACGATTTCTCAGAAAGTGATTGTCGAAGCGACCATGAAAATGGCCAAAGCTCCCGCCCTTGCCGCCACCACCACCACCACCACCACCCTTAGCCATGGCGGTCGAGCTTGCGCCCACGATCGCAGCAGCGACTAGTATTATGAGAGTTTTGCTTTGCATTTTTCCCTCCCTGAAACCAGACACAACAATAAACGCTGCGACCAGCCAAAGGTGCCGGCGGCCCTGAACAGACCCAATCATCTTCGGCCTTAGGGTTAACTGCGGGCGCCAGGATCAGCGCGGAGCGCCGTTTCGGTCATCCGCACCGCATAGTTGCGGCATGGCAGTGCAAAATCTCAATCGAACTGAATACACTGCGGTCCGGACAGCTCCGCCAGTCCGCAACGAGCTTGAGGCCATCGCGGCCGAGAAGCACCGCAGCGTGTCGGCTGTAATCAGCGGCGTGTCGTCTTGGTGCGCTTATTAGACTATGAAATTAGGCAAGGAGATTTCGCCATGACCACTCCTGAAACGACGAAGGACGAGCCGGTCGAGGAGCAGATCGGCAAGCTCATTGGAAAAATATTTTGTTTGTTGCTACTAACCTTCTTTCTTTGGGCGTACGGAAGTACATTTGCCGCGCAGCTGGGACTGTTCTGATAAGAAACTCCGTGCGGCGTTTTGCGACGGACCACGGCGGCGGGTGACCACTGGCGGCTTTCTGGCTTCGTCATCATTGCTATTGCCGCCCCATCGCAATAGCGATTACTTGTCATGCAAAATCCTAGGTAATCCGTCCGTCAGGGGGATCACGCTATGACCGTTGCGGAAATTGCAGTACTCAGTGTTTTGATCGCCGTTGTCGTGGTGAGCGTATGGCTAGGATTTTTGGGGCGCGAGTCTTGATTATTTTCCCTATGCGCCGAGTATTTGGGGTCGTATTTCTAGCTCTATGCATGCTTGCGTCACTCAGCATTCGAGACGCCGTAGCAGCCCGCGCGGTAGAGACCGATTATCGTAGATCGCTGAACCGAGTACGTGCACAGAAGGCGAGCCCGCCGCCAATCAGGGAAAGCAGCACGAAAGATTCCACGCGGTCGATGCTTTGTTTGTCCGACGCGAAGCTTGTCAGCGAAGTGTGCCATTGCACTGGCCCTTTGGAGAGTCCCGCCGTCACTTGAGTTTATCGTCGTCACTATCGTCATCGTTACTCAGAGGTGGGGACGTGCCGATGCCGTTATCGGTTTCGTTGGCGAGCCCGCTTGAGCCGACTGCGTAGGCGGCACAGCCTTCATAAAAAGATTTATTGCCATCTGGACAATAGTCGTCGTCGACGATGTCACGTTGTTTCGCCCACTTGTAACCGGCATCATAACCCGAGCAATCGACCGTACAGTTTAACCCGCCGATTAATCGATGTTGTGTGTGTGCCGTGTAGATGCGGGCAGATACTGCAAGGACAGCCAAAGTCTCGATCACGATATAGGCGCGTATGATCGCCTCCGTCTGACCCGACACTGTATTGCAAATTGTTGTTGCTCGATTCTGCAAGAGCAACTTGCCGCCATTTAGGGTGATGTTTAGGCAGCAGATCGCCACTTGTTTGTGCGGTCGGTGGTGTCGGACATTAATCGCGCAATCATAGGCGTGTGAGTTTCGACGCTCCACGGCGGCGAGAAGCGGCGAACCATCACTCGCCCACGAACAGCCACACAAGTAAGACGATCACAATTTCGATCCCGTGGTCGATGGTATTCACGGCAGCTCTAAATCGGTGACGTTACTGCGGCAGCCGCGGCACCCGCTGGCGACATAAAAATTGGACAGAACGGAAAGCCATCCAAGTGGTGCTCAACAACAGTGACACGCTGTTTGCGTTTCGTAGGGCCTGGTCGAACGACCCCAAAAAATTGACCCCCAGAGACCCATCGTCGATTACTTCATAATCGCAAAAAGCTGTCGATGTTAATTTCGGCCCCCAACCCCGGCCAGTGGATGGCGCCCAGTGTGACCATTTTTCATTGCTCGCTCGAACAACCCTAGCGCGGCGGATCGCGGCGAACATCGCCAAGCTGCCGGAGCTATTGGGGCGGTAGCCGACGAGTCGGACGGTTTGGTATGCTGCTGGGCGCGGGGGTGAAATTGGGAGGCCTTCACCATGTCGCATGCCAAGCGAAACTCGAAGCGAAAGGGTCGAACGAAAGCCGTAACGGTATTGGGAGTCGCTGGGGCGTTGTCGCTGGGCGGTGCGTCCGCCGGAGCGGCCGTTGGTCCGCCGAGCGATACTCTGACCGAGAACACGACATTCACTCTCTATGAGGAAGAAATCTCCGACGTTAGTTTGTCGACTTTCTACGTCTTTGACCACAAAAACGCTGGCGCACGTCGTCCCGGCTTACAACTCGCCCAGAGGCGTGGTTGCGGAGGCTGTGCAAGTTGCGGAAGTTGCGGAGGCTGTGGAGGCGGAGCCGGTGCTTGCACCAATGGTGGTTGCGGCGGCGGGGTCGGAGCTTGCTCATAATCCTGTCCGCCTCATATCGCCAAGCTGCCGGGGCTGTTGAACGCGATAGTGTTTGTGGCTGCCAGCGGCGGATTTCTTCTTCCGACATGGTTGGAATTTTGCCTGACAGCAAAAAAGGGGGCCATCCCTTCGGACAGCGCAAACTGATTTCAACCGCTCCGGCAACCCATCCACTTGCAGAACGTTGGGCGCGCTGACGCAGCTTTCGCATCGCGACAGTTCTGCCATGTGATAGCCGCCGGCAACGGCACCGAGCGCTGCTTGAAGCTGCTTGGCGAGCGCGCCACGCCAGGATCGCGATAATAATGACGGCACCCCCGCCAAAGATGAGCAGCACGTCGGAGCGGCGCCCTCTGTTGACTTTATGTTGACGCACCGGCCGGTGATTTCGATTAAGCGGTGCCGGGTGAGAGATTTGAACTCCCGACCAACGGTTTACAAAACCGCTGCTCTACCACTGAGCTAACCCGGCTTTATCAATGTTCACAAGTACTTACTGTTTTGGGGCCTGCAGTACGACGCTTTAGTGTAACTGTGCGGGTAAACATAACAAGCGTTCCCAGCGGCGCCTCCTCATATAGCCCCGTTGCCTACAAACAGCCAATACTCGCACCAGCGACCATTTCTGGGGCGGGGCAGGGCAGGCGACGTGCGCATGCGACTCGACTCTGGCGCAAATGACTGACGAGTGGCGGGACCTTCCGATGTCCGCTTTTGGGGGTAAAGCGGACATGCGCCGAACATCATCGAATGTCTGCTTTTGACCCAAAGCGGACATGAGCGACTTGAGATTGCTGCCGTGCAAACTGACGCCTGAACCCCATTTCGCCAGTCACAAATCCCTGCTGTAATCGCGTCGCTGTGAGGGATAGTCGGCGCAGCCCTGGGCTTCGGGGAAGACAATGCGACGGCGCGATTTCATCAAAGGAATTGTTGGTTCAGCGTCCGCCTGGCCGCTCGCGGCGCACGCACAGCAAGTGGATCGCGTGCGGCGTGTTGGCGTGCTCCTGCCGGCAACCTCGGATGATGCGGAATATCAAGCTTGGTTCGGAGCGTTCCTGCAAGCATTGGGGCAATCGGGTTGGATCATCGGGCGAAATGTGCAGATTGATACTCGCTGGGCTACACCCAATGCTGACGCAATTCGAAGGCACGCGACCGAGTTGGCCGCTCTCGCGCCGGACGTCATCCTGTCAGCCGGCGCCTCGGCTGTAGGGCCGCTACTCCAAGCGACCCGTACCATACCGATTGTGTTCGCGATTGTAGCTGATCCCGTCGGCGCTGGATTTGTTGCTAGTCTGGCGCGACCGGGTGGCAATGCCACAGGCTTCACATCCTTCGAATACGGTATTGGCGGGAAATGGCTGGAGCTGCTCAAGCAGATCGTACCAAACTTGACACGCGTCGGGGTCCTGCGGGATGCCGCTACGCCGTCTGGAGTTGCGCTGTTCGGCATTATCCAGGCCACTGCCTCGTCGCTCAGGGTGGAGACAAATCCCCTCGATCTTCGCGACGCCGCAGAGATCGAGCGCGCCGTCACCGCCTTCGCGGAACCTTCGAGTGGCGCTTTGATCGTTACACCTCACGCTTCGGCGATCATTCATCGCGATTTGATCATCAAGCTTGCGGCTCGATATAGGCTGCCTGCCGTCTACTGGGAACGCTTTTTCGTCGCCGCCGGAGGTCTGATCTCGTACGGATCCGACCATATTGACGAGTTTCGGCGGGCCGCTGCATACGTCGACCGCGTTCTCAAGGGTGAAAAGCCAGCCGAATTGCCTGTCCAGGCTCCGACCAAGTATGAACTGGTCATCAATCTCAAAACCGCGAAGGCACTCGGGCTCACCGTGCCGCAGTCGCTGCTCTCCAGCGCCGACGAGGTGATCGAATGAAGCGGCGCGAGTTCATCACCGTACTCGGTAGCGCCTTTGCAAGCTGGCCACTTGCCGCAACTGCGCAACAGCAAAGCCGAATGCGGCGCATCGGCGTACTTATGAGCCTCAAAGAAGACGATCCACAAACGAAAAGGAATTTGGCCGCGTTCGAAGAGGCTCTCCGCTCACTGGGTTGGTTTGATGGACAAACGATACACATAGAACATCGAGCCGCACCCGATCCCGACGGTCTGGGGTCGAGTGCTGTGGAATTGCTGAGTCAACAGCCGGATCTTATGGTGACAGTGTTCACTCCTGCGACAAATGTGGTCCGACAAATATCTCCGGACATGCGGATCGTATTCATTAGCGTTTCTGATCCAATCGGACCGGGATTTGTGAAAAGCCTTGATCACCCCGGTGGAAACATTACCGGCTTCACCAACTTAGAGGAAACAATGGGAGGTAAGTGGCTTGATCTGTTGCGGGAAATAGTGCCTTCAGTCAATCGCGTTTCGATGTTGTTCAACCCGGAAACCGCGAACGCCGGCGCTAGCGGCGGCATATATCTAAAGTCGATCGAGACCGCCGCGCGCAACACAGGCACGGAGCTGATCGAAAGCGCGGTTCATGATCCTGCCGGCATCGATGAGGTTTTTGCCGCAATGGCGCAAGGATCGGGTGGCGGCGTTCTAGTCATGCCGAACGCTTTCACGATTGCGCACCAAGAACGCATTGTGGCGCAGGCTGAGCGATACCGTGTCCCAACAATCTATCCGGATGCTCGATTCGTCACGGTCGGCGGATTGCTCTCCTATGGGGTGGATGGGTCGGACCTCTTTCGGCGTGCTGCCTCATACACTGATCGCATTCTAAAAGGCGCTAATCCGGGTGATCTGCCCGTCCAACAACCGGTTAAATTTGTGCTTGAGATCAATAAGAAGACAGCCACTACTCTTGGTTTGACTGTGCCGAACACGCTGCTCGTTGCGGCCGACGAGGTGATCGAATAACGACGTTCTGTACTGCAGTGCAGAATGTCTGCTCTTGGCACATAGCGGACATTTCGCAACTGAGTTCCAATGTCCGCTATTGGGGGTAAAGCGGACATCAGTCGCACCTTCCCCAATGTCTGCTTTTGACCCAAAGCGGAAGTCAAACGTGCAGGTTTGCTGTGACGCACAACGTTGTCGGGTCGCCGGGATGTGCTGCTTAGAAACCATCAACGTGCTTTCTGATTGAAAGCTCGAATCAGTGAAGATACTGCCTGCAGCGCATTAGATGATAAGACGCTTTAGTTTCTGATTTGCCAGTCGAATCAGGCTCAGCAAATTGAGTTGCGCAGCGTTGCGCCGGACTGCCCTGAGCCAGCGGTATTAAGACCACAGCGGTCTGAAGGCGTTATCTGGTCTGCGACGTTGAGTGCGGCCTTGCTGGCGAAATCGATCGCTTTTACAATCGTTATCCAGCGACTCCAAAAATACCTTCCGAGGGTTCGACATGACCCAACGCGTCAATTCATTGCGCGGCGTGGCCGCGCTGCTTTGCGCCGCCGTGCTCGCCTCGATCCCTCTGCTCGCGACGGCTCTTGCCGCAAGCCATGATCAAATTCTGGAAATGTGCCGCGCCCGGTTCCATGAACGCATCATGGCGTGTGCGATCGCCAAGGGCCTCAAGGGCAATCCGGAGGCGGTTCGCGAGAAATGCGGCGCGCCGCTCGTGCGTCCCTGTGTGACAGCGGAGGAGGCGAGGCAGGCCGCCGGCACGCCGGCGCCGAAGGCACCGACGGACCAATCTGCGATCGCGCCGGCCGGTGCAGTCTCGATCCAGCCGACCTTCGTGGCGCCGCCGCGCACCATCGCCGATATCACCGCCATTCTCGACAGCGAGAAGCCGGACGCGGCGAAGGTCGCCGCTCGCAAGGCCGCAGCCGACGCCTCTCCACCGAGCAATGCTTCCGCCACCAAGTTGACGGAGTTCTACTACGATCGTGGCAATGCCCGCGCGCTGCTGGCGCGCAACAAGGAGGCGCTCGCCGACGGGCTGCAAGCGCTGGCTGCGACCAAAGGCGGGGTCGATCCACACCTCCTGAACCGCGTACGGCAGTTCGTTGGGTTGCAATACAAGGCGGCCGGTGATCCAAAGGATGCGATCGCAACGTTCCAATTGATCGTGCGCGAGGGTGACACGCCCGGCCAACGCGGCAGCTTGATCAACGCGCTCGGCAATATCGTGAATATTCTGATCTTAATGGGCGACGTGACTCAGGCCGGCACCTACCAAGGCCGCCTGCAACAACGTATCGAAGAGGCGCGCGGCAGCGTCAATCCCAATTGGCGACGATCCTACTCCATTTATGGCAATTCATGGGAAGGCTCCGCCGATGGTGTGCGCGGCCTAGTGCTCGAGGCACGTGGCCAGTATCCGGAGGCCGAGACTGCATTCCGGCGCTCGGAGGCGTTCAAGCGCGCGATCCTTAAGGACCTTTCTCGCTTCGACTTCCCGCCGCCTCCAGAGCAAGTGTTGCTGACGGCCGACAGCGCACTTCTCGCGGTCGCCGTCAGTGAATCGAGGCAAGGCAAGCAAGCGGAAGCGGAGGCGGACGCGCGACGCGCATTGCTCGGGGTTCTCAAGGCACAGGGCAAATATTCCCCCGCGGCGCCACGTTTCATCGTCGGGCTTGCCGGCATCCTGGTCGAGCAGGGTCGCTATGCGGAGGCCGAGAAGTTGGCTCGCTCGGCGCTCGACGTGCAGCAAACGCTCGGCGTTGCCGAAGATGCGCCGGAGACCGTGCAGATCCTTTCAGGGCTTGGCAATATTTTGATCGCCGAGCGAAAGGCCAAGCACGCCGCCGTGGTCTATGCGCAGCTTGGCAAGGCGATTGCGAACTGGACCCCGCAACAGCGCGAGACCTTCGAGCTCAACGGCTCGCGCATCGCCGCGCTCTATGCGGCCGGCCAGATCGACGAGGGTATCAAGGCCGCCGAAGGCTTGGTCAAGCGGCAAACCGACCGCACCGGGGCCGGCAGCTTCGACACGGCTCAGGCGCACGGCACGCTCGCCATTGGTTATGTACTGGCGGCACGCGATGCCGACGCTGTGCGGGAGTTCAAGATGGCGCTGCCGGTGCTGATGGCTGCCTCGCATGACGCCGAAGAGGATGATCCGATGCTGGTTGCGGCGCGCAACGCGCGGCTGCAGCGCATTGTCGAGTCCTATATCTCGGTACTGGCGCGCGGCCAGAACACCTCTAACCAGGTCGCGATCGAGACCTTCGGGTTCGCCGACGCCGTGCGCGGCCACACCGTGCAGAAGGCGCTGGCGGATGCCAGCGCCCGCACGCTGGCCAAGGACCCGACCCTGGCCAATCTGGTGCGCACCGACCAGGACCACGCTAAGCAGATCGCGGCCGAGCTCGGCGCCCTCAACAACATGCTGTCGCTGCCTTCGGACCAGCGCGACGACAATACGGTGCGGGCGATGAATGCCGAGATCGCTAAGCTGCGCGACGAGCGCAAGGCGGCGCAGCAACAGATCAAGCAGAAGTTCCCGGCCTACGCCAATCTGATCGACCCGAACCCGCCGACGGTCGACGACATCAAGGCGTCGCTGCGGTCCGACGAGGCCTTGATCTCGTTCTATTTCGGGCAGGACAAGAGCTTCGTCTGGGCAGTGCCGAAGGACGGCGACGTAGCCTTTGCCGAGGTGCCGTCGACCGCGACCCAGCTCGAAGCCAATGCACGGCGGCTGCGGCAGGCGCTCGAGCCGCAGGTGACGATGGTGTCGGACATCCCGGCCTTTGATGTTGCCCTCGCCTACCAGCTTTATTCTCAGCTGCTCGAGCCGGTGAAGGCCGGCTGGCAGGGGTCCAAGAGCCTGATCGTAGTGACCAACGGGGCCCTAGGCGAACTGCCGCTTGGCCTTTTGCCGACGGCGCCGGCGCAGGTTGATGCGCAGGCGCAGCCGCTGTTTTCCGACTACCGCAACGTACCGTGGCTGGCGCGGACCCATGCCGTAACCGTGGTGCCGTCGGCGGCAACGCTGGTGACGCTGCGGCATCTGCCGGCGGGCGCGCCGGGCCGCGACACGCTGATCGGCTTTGGCGATCCGTATTTCAACGCGCAGCAAGCGGCCGAGGCGGAGGCCGACGAGAAGGTGCAGGTTGCCGCCGCCGACACATCGGATTCCGATGCCGGCGCGGTGACGACACGCGGCATTCCGCTCAAGTTGCGGGCGGCGCCGCATACCGAGGATGTCGACAGAGCGGAACTCGCTTTGCTTCCGCGGCTGCCAGACACGCGCCTCGAACTGCTGGCAGTGGCCAAGGCGCTCGCGGTCGATCCGGCAACGGCGCTTTATCTCGGCAAGGCGGCCAACGAGCAGAACGTCGAGACCATGAACCTGTCTCACTACAAGATCGTGGCTTTTGCCACGCACGGCCTCGTTCCCGGCGACGTCGACGGGCTGATCCAGCCCGCGCTGGCGCTGAGCGCGCCCGAGGTGGCTGGGGTCAAGGGCAATGGCCTCCTGACCATGGAAAAGATCATGGCGCTCAAACTCGACGCCGACTGGGTAGTGCTGTCGGCCTGCAACACTGCGGCTGGCGCGGGAGCGGGGGCGGAAGCGGCGTCTGGTCTCGGCAGTGCCTTCTTCTATGCCGGCACGCGGGCGCTGTTGGTGACCAACTGGTCGGTGCACTCGGCCTCGGCGCGCGAGCTGATGACCGGGGTATTCAAGCGTCAGAGCGTCGATCCGACGATCTCGCGCAGTGAGGCGCTGCGGCAATCGATGGTGGCGCTCATCGACGGTCCAGGCGTGGTCAATGGCTCCGGCAAGACCATCTTCAGCTATGCCCACCCGCTGTTCTGGGCGCCGTACAGCCTCATTGGCGACGGCGGCTGATGTTCAGAATTGGCACAAAGCGACATCGCGACGTACTCAACCAATGTCCGCTTTTGGGGGTAAAGCGGACATTCCTTCAACCCGCCTCGATGTCCGCTTATGACCCAAAGCGGACATGGACCGCTGCCATCGGGGACATCAGCAAGCTTGCGTATCGCGGCTGGGGCGCGTGGCGCATCGTCTACGGCTTTGATGCGTCGAACTTCTTCAGTGGCTGGGCAAAGGAGCGGCAACTTCGCAGTCAAACCCAGCGTCCCGAAGGTTTTGGGCGATGCGGATCGCTCGCTGGCGGTCGTCGCTGGCCGGCGACTTTTCGCTCTGAGGCGTTGCGACCGCTTTTTGCTGCTTGATTTCCATTGGCCGTAACAATGCTTGATTCTGATCACGGTACCACGAACGAGGTACGGGCCATCTGTTGCAAAACGTCACAATGCAGTGATGCCCATTTCCCAAGGTGGCTTACATTTGAGATTATGAATGTCCGCTTTTGGGGGTAAAGCGGACATCGCGCGGGCAAGCCTTGATGTCCGCTTTTGACCCAAAGCGGACATCGGAACCTTCGCGGGTTAAGTACAACCTTGGCGGTCCAAAGCCCAACTTTCTGGTACTGCCGGATATCGCAAGTATAAAGCCAATTTCCGTTTTTTGCACAAAGCGGACATCGACGCTCGGTCAGGCTATACAACAATAGAGCTGCGCGGCATTCGCTGGCCGACTTTTTGATCTAACGCAAACACGTTTG
>Ga0187766_10002178_pt1 | contig 11566 bp, 8 predicted proteins | sample 0216_QUI02_MP05__4_FD_132971 | JGI IMG/M metagenome (GOLD analysis project Ga0187766, IMG submission 132971) | Tropical peat soil microbial communities from peatlands in Department of Meta, Colombia - 0216_QUI02_MP05_20_MG | ecosystem: Environmental > Terrestrial > Soil > Wetlands > Peat ... | reverse complement strand
GGTGCCGGCCGCGATCATCGCAGTCGGGCCGCTCGGCCGGATCGCCGAGCAGGGGCCGGCGAAGCTCATCCTGTTCGGTGCGCGCACCCTCAACGAGCTGGTCTGCCGGCCGCAATCGGACCGCATCGTCATCGATCGCGGCCGCACTGTTAGCTTTCTCGGGGAGCAGGGCCGCGTCTATGCTACCCCCGAACTGTGTCGGGACATCGAGTACACCTGCAGGGAAGCATTGCTCGAACATATGCAGCCCGAAGAAGACTCCGTCGGGATAGAGATTATGGTGCGGCATATTGCACCGACATTACCTGGCATGGAGGTGGAGATCACAGCCACCGTTACAGAAATAGATGGTCGCAAAGTGAGTTTCGACGTTGCGGCCAGGGACGAGCTCGAGCCGATAGGCAACGGCAGGCACGTCCGTTTTGTTGTCGATCGGGAGAAAACTTATGAACGCCTGAGAGCGAAGGCTGCGAAACGCGCCGCGCACTCCAAGTAGCGTCGGAGCATCATGACTGGCACTCGACCGGGAAACGAACGCACGGTCTCGTCGTATTGCTACCAATGTGTAGCTGGACCTGATCTGTTCACTGTTCGCGTCCAGGATGGTGTAGCGACGGAGATTAACCCAAACTTTGAAGCTGCAAAGATCCACCCGGCGGGCGGCAAGGTCTGCGTCAAGGCCTTCGGGTTAGTGCAGAAAGCTTATCATCCCAATCGCGTCCTTTATCCAATGAAACGGAGCAACCCGAAGAAGGGTCGTGACGAGGACCCGGGCTTTGTTCGCGTGTCTTGGGACGAAGCGCTCGATCTTGTGGCTTCCAAGCTCAACGCCGCCCGCTCCACCGGCCTGCTCGACCAGGCTGGATACCCGCGGCTTGCTGCAAGCTTCGGCGGCGGCGGTACCCCGACCGCGTATATGGGGACATTGCCGGCTTTCCTCGCAGCTTGGGGCCCGATCGATATGAGTTTCGGCTCAGGCCAGGGCGTTAAATGTTATCACTCCGAACATCTCTACGGCGAACTGTGGCACCGCGCTTTTACTGTCTCGGCAGATACGCCGCTATGCGAATATCTTGTTTCCTTTGGGGCCAATGTCGAGGCATCAGGTGGCGTTTGCGGGGTAAAGCGGCATGCTGACGCACGCAAGCGCGGCATGAAACGGGTGCAGATCGAGCCGCACCTGTCGATCACCGGCGCGTGCTCGGCCGAATGGATTGCGATCAAGCCAAAGACCGACGCAGCCTTTCTGTTCGCGATGATTCACGCGCTTCTGCACGAGCATGCGCGTCAGGAGCTTGACCTCGCGTTTCTCAAACATCGCACCTCGTCGCCCTATCTCGTTGGCCCCAACGGTTTCTTCTTGCGTGAAGCCGACAGCCGCAAGCCACTTGTATTTGACCGGCACAGCGGCAGCGTAGTCGCCTTCGATACTGCGGACATTGATCCTGCATTGGAGGGAGTATTCGATACCCAGGGCATCGAAATTGGCACTGATAATGAAGTCACGGTTCACGGCACATGTAAGGTGCGTCCATCCTTTGCGCACCTCGTCGCCTTTGCCAAAGACTATTCGCCGGAATGGGCGGCACCAATCTGCGACGTTTCGGCAGCAGTGATCCGACGCGTTGCCAGCGAGTTCGTTGCTCACGCCCATGTGGGCGAAACAATCGAGATCGATAAAGTCGCCCTGCCCTACCGACCGGCGGCAATCGTGCTCGGCAAGACCGTCAACAATGGCTGGGGTGGTTACCAGTGCTGTTGGGCGCGTACCTTGTTGTCGTGCCTTATCGGAGCACTTGAAGTTCCGGGTGGCACGCTCGGCACCACTGTTCGTATCAATCGTCCAGCTGATAATCGTTGGTCAAGCGTGGCTCCCGGTCCGGACGGCTTCATGCATTTCCCAATGAACCCCACCGCTAAGGACGAGTGGATCATGCGTCCGCCGGTTCGCAGCGCCCACCGCACGCTGGTGCCGCTCGTCGCCAATTCGGCCTGGAGCCAGGCACTCGGTCCGACGCATCTGGCCTGGATGATGCAATCCGAGGACTTCGAAAAATTCCCCCACGCGACCCCACCGGACGTCTGGCTCGTATACCGCACTAATCCGGCAATTTCGTTCTGGGATACTGCGGCAGTCGGTAAGACGATAGCCAAATTCCCGTTCACCGTGTGCTTCGCCTTCACTCACGACGAGACCAACCACATGGCCGATGTGCTGTTGCCTGACTGCACCGACCTTGAGGGGTTACAGCTCTTGCGTATCGGCGGTACAAAATATGTTGAGCAGTTTTGGGATTATCAGGGCTTTGCGTTACGCGATCCCGCGGTGCCAGCGCAGGGCGAAGCGCGCGATTTCACTTGGATATCGACCGAGCTTGCGAAGCGGACCGGGCTTCTTACCGAATACAACGCGGCGATTAATCGTGGCGCTGCCGGCATAAAATTGTCGGGAGCGAACTATGACTTCTCGCTCGATCCGGCCAAGGAGCACGGCGTCGAACGCGTCTGGGACGCGATGTGCCGCGCCGCGAGTGCCGAACTGACAGAGGGGCGCGAGACGCATGGACTCGATTGGTTTCGACAACACGGCTTCCGGGTGAAACCGTTCTCGCGGTTGCAATGGTACCTTTACCCCAAGATGCTTGAGACCGGCCTGCGATTCGAGCAGCCGTATCAGGAGCGGTTGTACCGCATCGGGCAAGAGCTCAAGCGACGCTTGCACGAAAGCGACATCCACTGGTGGGACCGCCAGCTCGAAGAATATGAGCCGTTGCCGCGCTGGCGCGATCTCGGTGCATTGTGGGAAGGCGCGCTGGCCAGGCACTACAATGTGCAGATCGCAGACTATCCGTTCTGGCTCGTTACTGCGCGCAGCATGCAATATTCCTGGGGCGGCAACGTCGGTATCCAGCTCATGAAAGAGGTGGCCGATAATGTCGCTGGCCATGGCGGCATCGTTATGAATCGCACGACCGGCGAACGGCTGGGCATCGCCGACGGCGACCTTGTCGAAGTGCGCTCGGCGCTCAATGCCACACAGGGCCGGGTGGTTCTGTGTGAGGGCATTCGCCCCGACACACTATTAATGATCGGCCAATTCGACCATTGGGCCACCCCCTACGCCAAGGACTTTCATGCGCCGAGCATGAACGCCCTTGTGCCAATGCTTCTCGATCTAACCGATGCGACTGGCTCAAGCGCCGACCTCGTCAAGGTCAAAGTCACGCGGCTAGAAGGTGCGCCATGACACGCTGGACCATGGTCGCCGATCTCGAACGATGCGTTGGTTGCCAGACCTGTACGGCAGCTTGCCGGCATGCCAACGCCACATCGCCGGCGGTGCAATGGCGCAAGGTGCTCGATATCGAGGCCGGCGCGTTTCCCAATGTCAGTCGCACCTTCGTGCCAGTCGGCTGTCAGCATTGCGCAGACCCACCGTGCGTGCATGTCTGTCCCACCACTGCAACTCGTCAACGCAGCGATGGCATTGTCACAATCGATTACAATCTTTGCATTGGCTGTGCTTATTGCGAGGTCGCTTGCCCGTATCAAGCTCGTTTCCTGGTGGATGCACCGCAGTTCGCATACGGCGCCGCGATGCAAAACGAGATCGAACGCGAAGACTCAGCGCGCATCGGCGTAGCGCAAAAATGCACATTCTGCTCGGATCGCGTCGACTTTGGCCTTGCCAATGGCTTGACGCCCGGGATCGAGCCGCTCGCCACGCCAGCCTGCGTTAATTCCTGCATTGCTGACGCACTACACTTCGGCGATATCGACGATCCGAACAGCAATGTCTCCCGGCTCTTGCGCGAACAGAAACACTTTCGGATGCATGCAGAGCTCGGTACCGAGCCGAGCTTCTATTATCTCTACGCCGGAGCAGATGAGGCTGAAGCCCCTGCTGCGGGTCTATCCCTCAGACGTTCAGATGAACAACCGGAAAGAATCCGCAGTCGTGGCGTTGATCCCTGGCACCAGCCGCACTGGAATTGGAAGGCAGCCGGCAATTTTCTCTGCGGGGGCGCTGGCGTTGGACTTTTCACCGTTGCATCTGTCACTGGCCTTGCTGGCCAATCCTTTATTCTCCCCGCTGTGATCGCGCTGGCCTTGGTCGCGTTCGGGCTATTTCTTTTGATCTTTAAGATCGGTCGCCCATTGCGATCCGTCTACGTCCTGCGTCAGCCGCAACGTTCTTGGATGAGCCGCGAGGCCTGGGTTGCCGGCGTTTTTCTTCCGCTAGGAACGCTTGCGGTGTGGTTTGAAAACCGCGCGCTCCTAATTGCTGCTGCTGTTTGCGGTGTGCTGTTTCTCTATTGCCAGAGCATGATCATCCAGGCAGCAAAAGGAATCCCGGTCTGGCGCTTACCGCAGATTGCGCCGTTGATTGTTGTGACGGGTTTCACCGAAGGCGTCGGCCTGTTTCTCATGCTGCTGTTATTGCGACCGGAAGCGACATCGCTTGCGCTACCTGTTGCCGGCGCCCTGCTTGCGCTCGTTGTCGGCCGCGGTTTTGCTTGGATGGCTTATTCCACTGCCCTTCGCGATGCCGGCGGGCCAATTCGTACCTTCGAAGTACTGGACACCCATCGGCCGTGGTTCATTGTTTTTGGGCTGGCAGTCCCTGCGGTCTCGGTCGCGCTTGGTCTCGTCGTCTCGACGATCGCTCTTGCAGGGTTTGCTTTTGCCGGCTTGTCCGCTTTCGCGGCGGGTTGGACATTGAAATTCATTCTAATCACGCGCGCTGCATACAATCAGGGCTTCGCGCTCAGCAGCACACCTGTTAGGGGCTCCGGTACTGCCGGGCCGATGGTCAAGCCGGGATGGGTTTTGCAATGAGCCCAGGATCGACACTGGCTGCAGCGCCCTCACCCTGGCTGTTCAGCGATAACGTGCTTGGGAGGTTAGACCATGATGACGCAAACCGCAGTTCGCGACGCGACGCCATTTATGTTCAACCGGGCCGCCGAATGCATGCCTCACCCGCAACTGGCAGCGTTGCAGCTCGGTCGTCTCAAGAAGACGCTCGAACGTGCTTACAGTAAGGTTCCGCATTTCCGGCGAACCTTCGATCGGGCAGATGTCAAGCCGGAGAAGTTGAAGGCGCTCGACGATCTCACGCACTTTCCCTTCACGCTGAAAACCGACCTGCGCGACAACTATCCGTTCGATATGTTCGCGGTGCCGCGCGATCAAGTGTTGCGCGTGCACGCATCATCTGGAACGACTGGTCGGCCGACCGTCGTCGGCTATACGCGCGGTGATCTCGAGCTATGGTCAGATTTGATGGCGCGCTCCCTGGCGTGCGCCGGTGCCCGCCCGGGCGACATCGTACACAACGCTTACGGCTATGGTCTATTCACTGGCGGGCTCGGTGCCCATTACGGGGCTGAACGACTAGGCTGTACTGTCGTGCCAGTCTCCGGCGGCGGCACCGAACGTCAGATCACGCTGCTGCGGGACTTCGGCGCTGATGTTTTGTGCGCGACGCCCTCCTACGCTCTCAACATCGCCGAAGTCGCTGATACAATGGGTGTCGACTTACGCAGGCTTCCAGTGCGTTGCGGGGTCTTCGGGGCCGAGCCCTGGAGTGAAGCCATGCGCCGAGAGCTTGAGACGCGCTTCGGCATCAAGGCGGTTGATATTTACGGCTTGTCGGAAATTATCGGTCCGGGTGTCGCTTGTGAATGCGACGTAGGGCAGAATGGGTTACACGGCTGGGAGGACCATTTTCTGTTCGAAATCGTCGACCCGAAAACTCTTGAGCGACTCCCGATTGGTGAGGCTGGCGAACTTGTGATCACGACGCTGAGCAAAGAAGCGCTCCCGATGATCCGCTATCGTACGCGCGATATCACAACGCTGACCGACGAGCCCTGCGTCTGCGGTCGGACACACGTCCGCATCTTGCGGGTGACGGGGCGCGACGATGACATGCTTATCATTCGCGGGGTCAACGTCTTCCCATCGCAGATCGAAGCGTGCCTAGTCGGTTTTCCTGATCTTGCGCCGCATTATCAAATCGTGTTGGCGCGCGACGGACCGCTCGACGCCATAACCATCGAAGTTGAGCTCGCAATTGATGCACCGTCGGATGAAGCCTTCCTCACGAAAAAAGCGAGCGAGATCCGTCAGCACCTTAAATCAATGATCGGCGTGACTTGCGCTGTCGACATCAAATGCTCCGGTGCGGTGCCCCGCTCGCAAGGCAAGGCGGTCCGAGTGAAAGATTTGCGGAAGCCGACGACTTGATTACTAATCTCCGGCATGGAAAAAGTATAAATATCGGCCGCAACTAGGTCCAAATGCAGTTGCTAGCGCCCGTCAAGACACCCTCGACTTTGCCCTTCATTGGTCCACCAGCCTTGAGGGTTGAATAGAATTTTTTGAAAAGCACACCGCTGGGAAGCGGCGGAAGTAGGGTGTTGCCTCGCTGATGCCACCCGCGATAGCCGCTCCAGCGTGCCGTTCGTCTGATGCGGCTATGCTGGAGCTCGAACGCGCGCAACAGCAGTCAATGCTGCAGTCAGAATCAGTGGTACCATTCGGCCCCACAAAAATTAATTTAACAAATTAGCAGCACCAGAAAAAAACAAATTGGCCAAAATCAATTACACCATGGATTCCAGGCAGGACTAAACCTGCTTTTTTCACGCGCTGGCGAGCTTACAATTGATTTAGGTAGGTTAATCGCTATCTGCAGAGGGGATAACGGCGGTCGCCTCCAGCTCAATTTTGCCTGGGTGATCGAGGAGATCGGCAACAAAGACCAAACTCATTGCTGGATAATGACGACCCATCAGCCGCCGCCAGATTCGGCCCAGTTCCTGCCGGCCAGCCATATAGGCGCGCTTGTCGGTACAATATGCAGTCATTCGGCAAATGTGGTTCGGCTTACCTCCGGCCGCGGCAAGCACCAGCAGCACATTCCGGAGAGCCTGCTCAAATTGCGGCACAAGCTCTTCGGTTGTGAATTTTTGCTTGGCATTCCAGCCGACTTGACCAGCGAGGAATATGATCTTGCCGGGTGTTGCCTCGATACCGTTGGCATAGCCGATCGGCGGCATCCACCCTTCCGGAAGTAGCACTCGGCCCGACATCAAACTTACACCTGCTGGATTTCAAACCACCTTTGCTTTGGAAAACCAACGATCCGAGATTCCATTTCGAAACCCAATCGGCAGTCGACGCCAAACACATTCAATATCGGCTTCAACAAGCATGGTTTGACTTAGATCAATCATGTTCCGTTCGATGAGTTACGTTGTGTACCCAGTTAATTCCCCGTGAAACTCGGTCGCTGTTTGCCTACGAAGGCGAGGTAGGCACGTTCGTAGTCCTTGGTCTGCATACAGATCGCCTGTGCCTGCGCCTCTGCTTCTATCGATTCATCGATCCCCATACTCCATTCCTGATGAATGCATTTTTTGGTGATCGCATTGGCAAAGCTTGGTCCATTGGCGAGCGACTTTGCCATTGAGTGAGCATCGGCACTAAGTGAATCGGGCTCACAGAGCTTGTTGTAGAGGCCCCAGCGTTCCGCTTCGATCCCATCGATCGATCGTCCGGTATAGAGCAGCTCTGCAGCGCGTCCCGCACCAATAATGCGCGGCAGGATATTGCAAGCGCCCATATCGGCGCCGGCAAGTCCGACGCGCACGAACAGGAAGGCAATCTTGCTACGCGCGGTCCCGTAACGCAGATCCGACGCCATTGCCAGAATTGCACCCGCTCCTGCACATACGCCATCCACTGCAGCGACGATCGGCTGGGGGCAAGCACGCATGGCCTTAACCAGGTCGCCAGTCATGCGCGTAAAGGCGAGTAACCCCGCCATATCATTATTGCGCTGCATCTCGACTAACGGACCAATAATTTCATGGACGTCGCCGCCCGAGCAAAAATTGCCGCCCGCACCAGTGATCACAACAGCCTTGATCGAATCTCCATAAACCAGATTTCGAAATGTATCGCGTAATTCGGCATAGGACTCGAGCGTAAGCGGATTCTTACGTTCTGGGCGGTTCAAGGTAATGGTGGCTACCTTTCCGTCGACGCGCCAGAGAAAATGCTTCGCTTGGAAGTTTGTCAGTTCCAAACCCGCAGGCCGAAAACGCTTTGCTGTATCATTCATGACTGCGTTCCTTGAATAGCGCTACATCGCGATCATCCGACAAACGTTAGCCCACCACTGACGCTGAGCACCTGCCCGGTTATATAGTCTGAGGAGGGACTTGCGAAAAACAAGACGGCGTCTGCGATCTCCTCGGGCCTAGCAAAGCGACGAAAGGGAATCGCCCTGAGGAAGGCCTCGCGCATTTTCTCTGATCGGGTCGCGAGCATCGGGGTGTCGGTAGGCCCTGGGCAAACGCAATTGACATTGATGGTGAAGCGCGCCAATTCGCGCGCGAGCGACTTGGTGAATGCGATCACGCCGCCCTTAGCTGCGGCATAGACCGTTTCGCCCGAACTGCCGACACGACCAGCATCGCTCGATATGTTGACAATCTTGCCCCTCCTGGCTTCGATCATCGGCGGCAGCAGCGCTTGGGTAAGATGCACCGGTCCGGCGAGATTGATAGCGATGACCCGATCCATATAGTCCGGCGCATTCTCCATAAAAGCCTGGGCGTCGCCCCACCCGGCTGCGTTGACCAGGAGATCCACCCGCGTCCAGCGTGAAATCACATCGGCCGCGCAACGGCGCGCAGATTCCGGATCGCTTAGGTCGACCGCAATCGGCTCGACCACTAAGTCCGTGCTTTTCGCCTCTTTAGTAACCTCCGCGGCCTTTTCCTGATTGATATCGGCGCAGATCACCCGCGCACCACGGCGGGCAAATGACAGCACAATCGCTCGACCAATTCCGGATGCGCCGCCCGTAATCAATGCGGTTTTTCCGTCAAGTTCCATAGGTGCTTCCTTTTATTTGTTTCAACATCATCTGGATTTTTCGGCAAGAAATGCAGCAACCCGTTCTTGCGTTTCGGGATTGGTGGACAACCGGCGTGTCTCTTCGCGTTCAGCCGCGTAGCCGCGCTCGTGCCGCTCGTCCGCGGCCGCAATACATCTCTTGCTACCGATAAGCGCCGCCGTCGGCAATGCCGCGATCCGTTGCGCGATCTCACTGGCGCGTGCTGCGATTTCAGCTGTGGTGGCGACCCACTCACCGAGTCCGAGCCGAACAGCATCGGCACCGACCAGGATCTCCGCCCCGAAGATGAGGCGTGATGCTATGGCTCGGCCGCATAGTCGCGTCAGGCGCTGCGTTCCGCCGCCGGCCGGGATTAAGCCCAGACGGGTTTCCGGGAGGCCGACTTTGGCATCAGCCGCTATAATCCGAAGGTCGCAGGCGAGCGCGAGTTCGAGTCCGCCGCCCATCGCAGCGCCTCCGATCTCGGCTAACGTCACTTGCGGCAGACGTTCCACCCGGTCGTAGAGCCGCTGCAAACGGGACACATAATCGTAGGCACGATCGGAACCGTCGGGAGCATCGAAGCGCTCCCGGACCTCTGTCAAATCGGCACCGGCACAAAAAACTTTTTGATCGGAGCGCAAATGCAGGACCTTACAGTCAGGGCGGGCGTTAATCTCGTCGAGTCTCGTTTCGAACAGCTTGATAACACGGTCGCTGATCGCGTTCACCGGCGGGCGGCTCAATGTCAGAGTCGCTATTGATTTTGCGATCGCAAGCGTGATCATGCGCCCACCTGCCGACGGTTCAGAGCAGCTGCTTGCGACTTCAATAATTCCCGAGCGATGATAACCTTCTGCACTTCCGTGGCACCCTCGTAGATACGAAGTGCCCGGATTTCACGATACAATTCTTCGGCTTTGCTACCGACGCGGACCCCATTGCCACCATAAATCTGTACTGTGCGGTCAACCACTTTCTGCCCAATCTCTGTCGCAAACATCTTTGCAATCGATGATTCACGTGTGATGCGCTCGGCTCCAAGGTCCTTAGTCCAGGCGGCGCGGTAGACCAGTAGAGCCGCAGCATCGACCTCAGCTGCGCTGTCCGCGAGAGCTGCCTGCGTCATCTGCAGATCGCCCAGTGACCGACCAAATAGCATGCGCGTGGCTGCACGCGTGGCAGCCTCATGCAGGGCTCGCCTGCTAATTCCCACGGCAGCAGCACCGACAGTTGAACGGAATATATCCAGCGTCGCCATCGCCACCTTAAAACCGTCTCCGGCGGCACCCAGCCTGTGTGTCAGCGGAACTGGGCAGTCCTGAAAACGAAGCGTCGCCAGCGGATGAGGGGCAATAACTTCAATTCGCTCGACGATCGTCAGACCGGGAGTATCCGCGTCCACCACGAAGGCAGAGAGGCCTTTGACGCCGGCTTCGCCAGTGCGGGCAAATACTATGTAATGATCGGCAATGCCACCATTGGAAATCCAGGTCTTGATCCCGTTAATGCGCATGTAGCCAGATCCGTCGGCGGTCGCCGTCGTAGTAAGTGCGCTCACATCGGAGCCGGATGCCGGCTCGGTTAGCGCGAAGGCAGCGATCCGGCGGCCAGCGCACACCGCGGGTAAATATTTTGCTTTCAGAACATCATTACCGAACAGCGATATTGATCCTGTTCCCAGCCCTTGCATGGCAAAAGCAAAATCGGCAAGGCCGTGGTGCCAAGCGAGAATCTCTCGCGCCAAACAGAGTTTGCGCACGTCGATTTGATGTGACAAACCGCCGTAAGTGGCGGGAACGACCGCCTTCAACCATCCGCCATCACCCAACATACGAACCAGCGAGCGGCAGGTTTGATCAATGTTGCCGGCGTGGCCGAGGGCATTCGAAACATTCCTTTCTGCCCAGCGGTCGAGCTCCGCCGCGAACTGACGATGCACATCATCGAAAAAGGGCCACTCAAGATGTGAAAGGTCCGTCATGGCTGGTTCGCATCTATCAATGTAGGACGTAGGGCGGCGCGCTCGCGCAACTTGAAGCGCTGAATCTTGCCGGTTGCGGTCTTGGGGAGCGAGTCGACGAAGTCGATCCAGCGCGGATATTTCCAGGGACCTACCGTGCGTTTGACATGCGCCTTAAGACCTTCGTAGAGCGCACGACCCGCACCCTCTCCAACTCCGTTCTTAAGCACCACAAATGCTCGAGGTTTGACTAGACCCTTGTCATCCTCGGCAGGAACCACTGCGGCCTCGAGCACGTCTGGATGGCTCGCCAAGGCTGCTTCGACCTCAAATGGCGAAACCCAGATCCCACTCACCTTGAACATGTCGTCGGTACGACCGCAGTAGCTATAAGCACCGTCAGAACGTCGCACATATTTATCGCCTGTACGGGTCCATTCACCCTCAAAAACGCGGCGGGTGCGCTCGCGTTGGTTCCAATATCCGGCAGCAGACGATGGACCGCGCACCAACAACTCGCCAATCTCCCCATCAGCCACATCGTGTCCCGACGAGTCGACCAGCCGCATATTGTAACCTTGCACGGGTATGCCCGAGATTTCGTAGTCAACCGCATCGGGCAGGTTGGTGAGGAAGAGATGTCCCATTTCGGTCGAGCCGACGCCATTGCAAATATCCAGTCCATAGCG
>Ga0187766_10002177_pt1 | contig 11568 bp, 15 predicted proteins | sample 0216_QUI02_MP05__4_FD_132971 | JGI IMG/M metagenome (GOLD analysis project Ga0187766, IMG submission 132971) | Tropical peat soil microbial communities from peatlands in Department of Meta, Colombia - 0216_QUI02_MP05_20_MG | ecosystem: Environmental > Terrestrial > Soil > Wetlands > Peat ... | reverse complement strand
GTCGTCTTCTGACACATATTATTTTCTCATTAAAAAGTCAACAAAATTTTTCTTAATTGAAGGATATCCATTCAAAACAGATTAGAAGCAAAAGAATGGTGACAATTTGAAAATTGATGACGAGGGTTTTAGGAAAAAACTTTTCAAAAACAGGTACTTAGACACTTTCTCCTGAAGCCGTGCGTCTTAAGTTTCGTTTAAAAATGCAATATTTTAGATAGAAAACAATAAGTAAAAGATAATTTTCACAATTTCATTTTACATATTGACAAAAGCGGAAATTTATGATGAGTTTAATCCTACTGCGCTATTTCTTAAATCATTCCAAAAGTAAAGGTGAAAAACAATCTCATAAGGATAGTCGTCTATGTCCATTTTGACATAGTCCTGTGCGACAGTAATTAAGTTCCCTGTTGCTTTTTTCCAACTTAAACTAAGTAAAATAAGGAGGGATGACAATGCGACGTCTATGGATGGTTGTCTTCTTTTTCGTTATTTTCCTGTTATGGAACGCTCCTATGGCTGCCGCTCAATTCTCAGAGGCAGGAGTACAAAAACTTAGAGTTGCTGTGGATGCCCCTGATTTTACACTACCGATGCTGGGCGGAGGAAAAATTTCTCTCAAGGAGCTACGTGGGAAAATCATTTTGTTAAACTTTTTCGCCACGTGGTGACCGAATTGCCAGAGGGAGTCTCCTTCTATTGCTAAATTTAGCGAGGAGTTCAAGAACCCGGATTTGGTCCTTCTCAAGGTGGCGACTAAAGAGAAAGAGAAGGATTTAATAAAATATAAAAAAGAATATAATTTTTCTTCTCCCATCCTCTATGAGAATGATGCAACCGTTGCCAATGCTTATGGAGTCTGGAATCGCCCTCAGACTTTTTTCATCAATCGTGAAGGCAAAATCATTGGCAGAGTACTTAAGGAAATGGATTGGACAAGGAAGCCTATGAAAGATCTTGTTGAATCTCTTTTGAAGGAGAAAAAATGAACCGAACTAATACAAACGCATTTCATAAATTGACATCCGCTCCTCACCCTTCCCCTCTCCCCCGATGGGGAAAGGGCGGGGTGAGGGGGCAATCAAGGGCATGGAAAAAGAATTACCACATCTGTATTAATTTATATTTGAAGAAGATGCTGTATTTAATTTTTATCCTGATGTTCGGGTTTTTGGGGATAAAATGCGCTGCCCCAAAAGAAGAAGTTAAAACATATCCAAAGGATTATGTTCATCCCTTAACGAAGATTAATCTTGAGAAAGTGTTTAGTGAGAGCCGGGGCTTAGAAGTTCTGGAAGAGAATGCAACCACTGCCTATGACTACTACCGCGGAGGAGTGCAAGAGAAGGAAGAAGGGGAAAGGCTAATGAAAGAAAGCAGATGGGCGGAGGCACGCACCCATCTTGAAAAATCGAATCGGTTCTTACGCGTCGTCATTAAGTATCTTCCCGAAGATGAGCCTTCTCGCAATGTCTATGGTGACCAAATGGTGATTTTTTTGCCCAACCTCTTGATCGCCGACAACGGCCTGAAATTGGTCACGGTCTACGGGAACATGAGCGATGATGACGGAGCGGCTGAGGCGAAGGGGGATGCGAAGCATTATCTAGCGGAATCTCTAAAGAGTGTGAAAACGGAGTGGGCATATGAAATCAAAAAAGGGCTTGAGGCTGAATTGCCGAGAAAATGAAGGGTCTATGAGGAAGAGTGGGGTCTTGATTTTTTGTGTCATTCTGGTATTCCTGATCCTTGGGACCGCTCAGGTCAGCTTCTCAAAAGATGTCGTGAGGCTTTACTTCTTCTATTCCGAAGAGAGTGGAGGACAGAAGGTCCAGGAGGAATTCATCAAGCCTCTTTCAAAGAAGTTCCCTATTGAGGTTCAATCTTTTTCCTTAAACAAATTAGATAATTATGACCTTCTTGGCAAATTTGAAAAAGAATTGAAGCAGGAGGATAACGAACTTCCTGTCGTTATTATTGGGAATAGAATCTTAGGGGGAGAGGTTAAGATTCGAAAAGATCTGGAGGGGTTGGTGAAATCCTATGCCGGGAAAGGAGGAGTTCCTTGGCCCTCCCTTCAAGTAACGAAGACAGAGCGATGGATCACTCAGGCCCCTACGGAGGAGGAGAAGAAATCTCAGAAGATTATTTATGGTGCGTTTCTCTATCGGCGTGGGTGCGCCCACTGCGAAGGGAGGCGGGCTGAGTTAAAGGAGTGGGCTTCTAAATTTCCTGATTTGAGAATAGGAGCCTTCGACTTGACAGAGGAGGAAAACAAAACGCTTGATGAGGCTTTTTTCCAAATCTATCAGATTCCGGAGTCCAAACGGGGGGAGCCTGTTAAATTCTATATCGGAGAGGACTCCATGTTAGAAGGTGATTTTAATTATGAGAATTTCCAAAAGTTGGTCTCGAAATATCAAGGAAAGGGAGCTCCTCCGCCTTGGGAGAAAGTGAGCCAAGAGGCTCTGAAGACCGGGGAACAGAGAATCATTGAGCGGTTCAGAAAATTTGGCCTCACGACCGTGTTAGTCGCAGGCTTTATAGATGGTCTCAATCCCTGTGCCTTTGCTACAATCGTCTTTCTGGTTTCCTACCTGGCTTTTTTAGGCAAAAAAACTAGAGAGATCCTCCTATACGGCATCATTTTCACTTTTGGTGTCTTTATTGCTTATCTCATAGCTGGAATGGGGCTCATGGCTGGTTTCCGCCAGATAAGCAGTTTCCCTCTGATCACCAAAGGAATCTATCTCGTCATCGCTATTTTCGCATTCGTACTCGGGATCATAAGCTTTTATGATTATATTCTATATCGTCGAGGTGAGGGCGTAAAGATGAAGCTTCAGCTTCCCATGGCCCTGAAGAAAAGGATCCATGGAATTATCAGAAAGCAGACCCGGTCCTCTAAAGCGGGCTACATCGCTACATTTGTCCTTGGATTTATCATCGCGGGTACGGAGGTGATTTGCACCGGGCAGCTGTATCTCCCCACGATTGGATATATCATGACCATCCCCAAATTGAGGGCCTATGCCTTTTTTAATCTCGTTCTCTACAACATCATGTTCATTATACCCTTGGTGGGCATTTTTGTGGCGGCCTTTTTTGGAGTCACTTCCGAGAGGATGGCACTCGTGACAAAAGAGCATACTGGAACGGTCAAGCTTTTGACAGCGATCCTGTTCATGGGTTTGGGGGTATTTCTTTACTTCCTTCGCTAAACACCTTAGAAATGAGTTACGAAAGAGAATTTTTGTGGCAGGCCGTACACCTTTGTCGCTTCACAGCATTGTGAGTCCGCTGGCGGCATCCTTCGTAGAGAAGGAAAAATATGATTCCTCAAATCAAGAAGATTCTTTTCGCAACCGATCTCAGTAAAAACTCTGCTTATGCTTTTTATTATGCGGTCCATATGGCAAGAAGAGATGAAGCAAAGATAGTCATCTTGCATGCGGTGGAACCTCTTCCACGTATGTTGGTAACCTTTGAAGATTTCCCGCATAAGGTAGCGAAGGATCGCTGGGAGGAGACCGTTAAAAAATTTAAAGAGCAAATTCAGGATATTTCCGTAAAAGTAGATGCCCGAACGGGAATTTCGTCGGTTGACCTTGTATCCAATATCCTGATTCGGCCGGGTCACCCTGTCGAAGAGATATTAAAGGTGGTCGATGAAGAGGGTTGCGATGTGATCGTTCTCGGAACCCATGGTAAGGGATTTTTAAAACAGACCTTTCTTGGGAGTGTCTCCACTTCCGTACTTTTTCGAGCCCGGAAGCCAGTTTTTATTGTACCCTTGCCATCCGAAAATACCAACACCGATTTGATTTGAATGTTAACCCCGTTAGAAATTCCAGCGGGGCGTTGAACCAGAATTATTCTGAAATGTAACCCCTTGCAGAGCCGCTGCACCATCCCGCGTTTCGCAGGATACAGGGCAGAGCACCGGGGCGTTATTTCTGACGGGGTAAAGGAGGGTTGGTCATGAAAAAGATTTTGATGATGATTATTCTTTTGATTTCTATTATGGGCTGCGCGGGGATTCCGGTCCGGCCAGCACTTCAAGAAGATATCAGTGTTCCCGCGGGTAAGATTGAAGGGAATCAATTCACTGGAATTCGGTACACGTTCAATGTCTCAGCCCCTCCCAATTGGAAGTTAACGACAGAATTCCCTGATTTCTTGGAACAGCTGGGTTATGACAGGCCTTTTTCGACAGATAAAGAGCAGACAGAATTATATGCTTATAATCCAGAAACGAAATCAAATATCAATTTCGATTTTACACCCACAGGCCGGTATGCCAGATGGAACCAGGAAAAGATTGAGAGGCTAACAAGTTCTGTAACGGAAAGTATGAAATCTGAATTAGCAAAAGAGTTCGGGCCAGGCCGTGTTAAGCCAGAGTTCGGCCCAACAGAGGCATTTCCCCTAAAGGGGGTTCAATACGCCGCAAAAAAATATGCAACCTATACGGCCAAAGGGCTGAAACGGGAGCAGGGGTGGATATATGGTTTTACCGAACCCTATCAGATTTTTATCATCTATTCGCTATTTGAAAAGGAAGGCACCAACGACCGTGAGGATCTGAAAAAGATTCTTGATTCTTTTGAGTACATAAGGAAGAAATGAAGGGGGTCGAAGACGATCACTCTTCTGGTCCCCCCCTTATTCTTGGCGGTATCTTTGTCAACGAGTTTCCAAGATTCAAGAAATATCTGGCTGTCTTGTTCCCGATTCAATGCAATCCTGTTATGATGGCTTTTTATAACTGCCTAAAAGAAAGAGACAAAAATGGAAAAGTTATTGTCTGTGCGATTATGCGGAAACTGGTTCACATTATTTTAAACGTGTGAAAGTCGGGATTTGACTATACAGACATTATCAAGTGTGATGGGGACTTCTTCCTCGTGATTTTCTAAAATCCTCCTTCCATACAACCTTTTAAGTGGTAATCGATAATTCTTGTTGAAGTCTCCATCTATAATTGGTAGATTCATATCAGACCATAGGAATTTAAACCTACCTCTAAACTATCCTCACTCTTTTTGAATGGGTCACGAGATAGGATATTCAAAAAGGTGCCTAAAGACATAAAAAAAGGATATTGAATGTATTTAATTATTAAGGGAGGAAAATCTTATGGAGGAAAGGGAGCGCCGGTCGGGAAAAGATCGGAGGTTAGCAGTAGATCGCAGGAAGTTTGATGATCCTAATTACAAAGGGCGTGAACGGAGAAGTAGGAGAAGTAGGAGATCAGGAGTGGAAAGAAGAAAGGCGGAGTCCATTCTGAATGGAAAGAGTATCCTGGCTGTAGATGATGAACCAGATGTTTTGGAAATTTTGGAAGAAGAGATAATGGCTGCGTGTCCAAGATGCACCTTCCATAAGGCCACCACCTACGAACAAGCAAATGAACTAATAAGGGCTTGGGCCTATGAACTGATCATCCTTGACATCATGGGTGTTCGTGGATTCGATCTGTTGGAGCTTGCTGTTGCCTATCAGCGTCCTGTCGTCATGCTGACGGCTCATGCCTTGAATCCAGAAGCCCTGAAACGCTCCATTGAAATGGGTGCTCGGGCATACCTTCCTAAGGAAAAGTTAGGTGAAATCGTTCCCTTCTTAGAGGATGTGCTGAGGTATGAGAATTTAGCTGCATGGGGCCGCCTTCTTACGAACCTGAAAGGACGTTTTATTTTCAGGTGGGGGGAGAATTGGAAGAAGGTCGATGAGAAATTCTGGAAAGAATTTGACAAAAAAATTGCTTTAATAAGAAAGTAAGAAATTGTGGACAGCCTAAATTTAAGATCATTTGAAATAAGTTGTGGGAATAAGGCGAGAGGTTTCCACCTGGAGAAAGTTATGAGATGGGATTTCCAGAAGATGCCCATACGATAGGCTCCAAGGGAGTGTTCCACCCTTAAAAAATATTACAGTTTGCGACCACGCGACACCGACACGGACACAGACACTTTTTTTTCTAAGTGATTTGGTGGAAAGGTGAACTCCAAAAAAATAGACCCTGTTGGAAGGAAATGTTATGTTACTAAGACTCTATTTCTCGAAAGGAACGCGTGATGTTGAAGGAATGGTTACCGTCATCCGATGAAAGCAAGTCAAAACCCAGGGGTTTGTGGGCGACCCTCGGGTTTTCGGCGATCGTCTTCGCCCTCTTTTTGGCCCTTCAACTTTTCACTGTGATTGCCTTCGTTTCTGTCGAGAAGGTCCAGCATCCGGAATTGAATCCGGAGGTCTACGCGAAAAGTCTCTCCTCTAACGGCTTTTGTATTGCCATGATGGTGATTGTCTCAGGGCTGATTTGCACACCCCTGACTCTTTTGTTTGCCAAACTTCACAAGAATATTTCCCTCAAGGATTATATCGGCTTCAGGGAGCCCCTGAAGAGCGAGTGGGTCAGATGGCTCCTTGTTCTGGCAGCATTTTTATTTCTGTCGGATGGGGTGAGTCACCTTCTCCGCCAGCCGATCGTCCCCCCTTTTATGGTCGAGGCTTATAAAACGGCTTCCTCTCTTCCTGCCCTTCTTCTGGCGGTCATCGTTGTGGCGCCGATTTTTGAAGAGATCTTCTTCCGGGGGTTCCTCTTCCAGGGGATTCGGTACTCTCGGCTAGGGCCCGTCGGGGCAGTAGGAATTACTTCCTTGATTTGGGCCGTGATCCATCTGCAGTATGGCGTCTACGGCATTGCCACCGTTTTTGTTCTTGGCCTCTTGTTTGGAATCGCTCGGCTTAAGACCGATTCAATTCATCTTTTGATGGTGATGCATTCCGTGGTTGGCCTCGTGGCTACGGTGGAAACAGCGGTATATGTGCATGCTACCGGCTAAACATTCCAACCTCGCAGGGCGAGGAACGTCAGGTCGGGTTAAGAACAAGCGAAAATAAAGTTACCTTGCGACAAGGAGGAAATTATGAGACCGGTCAGATATATCGAAATTCATTCCATCATTCCACCGTATATGCTGGAGGAGATTGCCAAGCGCGGCAAGGCTCATCAGAAGGATTGGGCTCTGCAAAACCTGACCTCGGCTGGGTTTATAAGAGGACAGCGCTTTGCATTAGGAATTCTTTCGTCAGCTGCACCTGTCGGTCATAAGTACCGGACGGTTTATGACTGCAAGCACAAAGACGGGCAGCCTCCCACAGGCACTCTGGTGCGCCAAGAAGGTGATCCGGCCAAAAAGGATGTTGCAGTCAATGAAGCCTATGACGGAGCAGGCGCCACGTATGACCTCTACTATGATATCTATGAGCGCAATTCCATAGACAACAGGGGGATGAGTATCGTCTCCTATGTCCATTACGATGTCAACTATGACAACGCCTTCTGGGACGGCAGCGAAATGGTGTATGGTGATGGAGACGGTGAGATCTTCGCTCGCTTCACCAAATGTATCGATGTCATCGGCCATGAGCTGACCCATGGCGTGACCCAGTACGAAGCCAATCTTGCTTATTCGAATCAGCCGGGGGCATTGAACGAATCCATGTCGGACGTCTTCGGCTCCCTCGTCAAACAACGGACGTTGAAACAGACGGCGGCCAAAGCCGACTGGCTGATCGGTGCGGGCCTTTTGATGTCCAAGATTCACGGAAAGGCGCTCCGCTCCATGAAGGCGCCCGGGACGGCCTACGATGATCCGGTTCTTGGGAAGGATCCCCAGCCGGCGACCATGAAGGACTACGTGCAAACCACTTCGGATAACGGCGGCGTCCACATCAACTCGGGCATTCCTAACCATGCCTTCTATCTTGCGGCGATCGAAATCGGGGGTAATGCATGGACGAAGGCAGGAAAGATTTGGTATATTGCTCTGCGGGACCGGCTACGGAGCAAGTCGAATTTTGCAGGTGCAGCGTCCGCGACCATCAGTGTTGCCAAGGATCTCTACGGTAACGGAAGCAAAGAGATGAAGGCGGTACAAAAGGCGTGGAAAGCCGTTGGGGTGACTTAACGCCATGGGAGGAAAATACCTTGCGAATCTCCATTGAACGAAACGGTGGTTTTGCCGGCATAACGATGAAGACGGCTGTTGACAAGAAAGACCTTGCGCCGGATGAAGCTCTGAAGCTTAGCCAGCAGGTCGAGGAGGCCGATTTTTTTAATTTGCCCGGTAAGATCGTGTCCCGGTCTCCCCAGCCCGACCGCTTTCAATACGATTTGAGGCTGGAAGAGAAAGGCCGGCAGTACGCGGTGATGGTGAGCGAGGAAGTCATGCCGGAGAAATTAAAACCGCTCGTCAAATGGCTGATGGAAAAAGCCCGCCAGACAAGGAAAGGTAAGGATTCTCCCTGATACCGATTTAATCCGCTTCCGTCACTCTCAAGGCACGTTCCGCGCGGCCGTACCCTGTGCCTTGTACGGGCAGACTACGATCATATTGCGAAAAATTCTTCTCTTAGTTGCTATCCATCGAACGCCGTTTAAGTGCAGTCCTCTATCCCCCCGACGAGGAGGCACTGTGTTATGGTTACGGTTGCGAAGCCGGTTTGGTTTAGGGTTAAAGGATTATGTAAAATCCTTAAGACGAGCAACGTAACCGAATGACGAAACGGGCATCGTTGCCCTTGCCGCGGGACGTTACCTTATTCTCTGAACAGATTGCTCCCAACCTAAAGTGACAATTCCTGTCAGTTGTTTACATATCTGTCCGTTCCGAACCCTCCGCTAATCTCAAAAAAGCCTGTAATTTTAAATAATTAGATTTGGCATCGGAATTGCGTCTAAATGGGGCGTGAAACTCTTGGATGACAATCTGCTTGCGGAAGCTACGAATGACTCCGAAGCCCCGGGTGAGTTGATTGAAGAGGATAAGGACTTTCTCAACAGCTTAGAGGAGATGGTAAAAGAAGTAGAGGACGAACCTGGCAGTATTGATTAAGAAGAATCGCAAGAACAAAAGGAGGAGAAACGATGGAAATGAAGCGATTTTTACACTATCTCATGGTTACAGGCATTGTCATTGCATTAGTGAGCACAGGCGCAATTGCCCAGGACGACCCTTCCTCGGCATCTGATATTGGCGCCAGTACTGCTTCGGCCCCTGTTACCACAAGGCCGTTTAAGAGCTTCAAGAACTATCCTGATAATTCTTTCCACGTGAACGCTAAAGATTATATCAACGACATGAAGAAGGGCGGGCACAACCTTCTGATTTGGAGGGATCCGACAGTGAACCTTTCACAGTACGGGTCGGTGAAGGTAACGGAATTTGGCGGTCGGTTGTTGCCGCAACAGACTGTCTTTTCCACCGATCCTTATGTTGCGCTCTTTAATTCGGTCTTTCGAAGCTCCCTTAAGCTGCCTCAGAAAGATTCTCCTGATTCTCTATTGATTGAGGGAGCGGTGGTTGAGTGCAACCCAGGGAGCCGGGCAGCCCGCGCCTGGGTGGGATTTGGTGCAGGGAGAGCCGGTGGTTCAGTCGTCTGTGAAATTTATGAGCCCGGCAAACCGAACCCCTGCATACGCATCTATACCAGAGAGACCACTGCTGCTGGAGGAAACTGGGGGGGTAATTCTTCGGCTATGCTCAACAATATCCTGAGCCAGGTTGCCATGCGTCTCGCCACGACCCTGAACACCACTGTTGCCGTTAGATAGGCGAAAACTATAACCCCCCTCTGTTCCCCCCTTAATTTAAGGGGGGATAAAAGGGGAGTAGCTATCCCTTTTGCAACTGGCCCCCATTGATAGCACAAACTGCTTCCTGAGCTAAAGTGACAATTATTGTCAGTTGTTTACACATCTGTCCACTTCAAACCCTCCTTAATTTCAAAAAAGCCCGTAATTTTAACATATTAGAATTGGCATTGGAATTGCCTCTAGAGGGTAATGAATCTCTTGGATGACAATCTATTTGTACAAGGTGTAGATGGAACCGAAGCCTCCGATGGATTGGGTGAGGAGGATAGGGAACTTCTCAAGAGCTTAGAAAAGATGGCATCAGAAATAGACAGCGAAGGTTACAATTAAAATTAAGGAAAACCCTCGGGGAAAGACCTCCCAAGCCGCTATCTATAAGCCATAAGCCATTGCCTATCTGCCATTCCCTCTAATTTGTCTCTTTTGGAATCCATAAGAGCTCTGAAAAAAGACCTTTCGCGCTCTCTAATCGGTGCAATCGTTTCTCAATTTGTGTAATCAGAGATTTCTGGGCTTTTCCAGAAATCTCTACATTTTCCCTTGACAAGACAAAATATTGTGGTAGGTTTTCACATAAATAGAGTCCCATACCCCGAAACCTGAAACACCAAAATTGAGGACGGATTCCTATTTTAGGAGGAGGTCTTATGCCGGACGGACAGGATATTAAGGTCAATTTCCCTCCAAATCTCCATGGGGGTGTTTATTCAAACAATATGGTCGTGAGCCACACAAAAGAAGAGTTCGTTCTCGATTTCCTCATGGTCGCGCCGCCGGCAGGCGCCGTGACGGCAAGGGTCATCGTCAGCCCGGGCCATATGAAAAGAATTCTTGCAGCCTTACAAGACAACATTTCGAAATATGAAAAAAACTTTGGCACCATCCAAATCGCCGAAGAACCCAAGGGCAAGATATTATCATGAACTTAAACGACGCCTTTGAGTTAGCAGGGTGTTTCATGAGGGCTTCGTCACCCTCAAGAAATATTTCGATTTACGGACACGCAACACCGACACGGCCACGTATTTTCTCGGTAATTTGGAGGACTTTCTATGGCAACGAAGTTGTATGCTTATACAGGAACCGGGAATTCATTGTGGATCGCCCGTCAACTGGCGCCGGAATTAAAAGATGCCACCGTTGGATTTATTCCGAATCCATCGGGAGATTTTAAGGTGGAGGCCGATCGGGTAGGCATCATTTTTCCAGTCCATATCTGGGGATTACCCTCCCATGTCATCCAATTCATCAATCATCTTCAAGTCAAACCGGAGACATACTTTTTTGCCCTGGCTGTCAACGCCGGCCAGCCCGCTGCCACACTGCTGCAACTTAAAAAGTTGATGTCAACCCAAGGGCAGTCCCTTAGCCAAGGCTATTCTATCGTCCTTCCCTCCAATTACATCCCGTGGGGCGGTCCAGGGCCCGTTGAAACTCAGCAGCGGTTGTTCAGAGAAGCTGAGGAGAAGGTCAAAGCGATTGCGGGGACGATACTCCGGCAGGAGCGGAACAAGGTGGAGAGGGGACCTCTCTGGCAAAACATCCTCTTTTCCTGGATCTATCAAATGTCTTTTCGATCGGTTTGCAAGATGGACAAGAAATTCTGGCCGGATGATAAATGCAATGGTTGTGGAATTTGCTCCAGGGTTTGCCCGGCGAGCAATATCGAGATGATCGATGAAAAGCCTTCGTGGCTTCACCGATGTGAGCAGTGCTTCGCTTGCCTCCAGTGGTGCCCGCAGGAAGCGATTCAGTATGGGAAAAAAACCGTTAAGTACCCACGGTATCATCACCCTGAAGTGAGTCTGAAGGACATCCTCGATCAAGCGAAAGCCTCCGGCAAGCCCCTGCCTTCGGGCAGGGGAGTGGGGAGGTCCATTTAGGTCGGGCATCGCCTTACAAGG
>Ga0187766_10002175_pt1 | contig 11571 bp, 8 predicted proteins | sample 0216_QUI02_MP05__4_FD_132971 | JGI IMG/M metagenome (GOLD analysis project Ga0187766, IMG submission 132971) | Tropical peat soil microbial communities from peatlands in Department of Meta, Colombia - 0216_QUI02_MP05_20_MG | ecosystem: Environmental > Terrestrial > Soil > Wetlands > Peat ... | reverse complement strand
AGACTAGGTACAAAATCGGCTATCGGCGGCCGCGCCAGCCACAGCTTTCCTTACGAAACCCCGGGGGCCGCTCGGTGCTGCTGTTTCTTAGAAGAGGAAAATGTGGTCTGAGCAGCACAACGGGAATTGCAGGGATGGGACTGTTTCGCAATACTCCCTTTAAACCGGACCACGGCCTGCAGATAGAAGACGGTCTTTTCAGAGGCAAGAGGGGCGTCTAAAATGTGTCTAAAATGGGTTAGACGCTGGTTCGAATGGGGTCGTTTTCTGCGGTTTTTGGAACAAAGCTTCCCGTCCCCGTGGGGGCGCCCTGAAATCAAAGATTTAGTGGAATGATGGCGGAGCATGGCCGATTTTTGGCTAATAAATAGGGATGCACAAAATCGGGGTTGCAAGCCGCTGCCCGCCTGCCGCGATCCGGGCCGCACCAGTGCCCGCTTGCGTTCCCTAGGCGAATATCTCAAATCTGAAAGTACTTAGAAACGACTGCTATTCAGGTGGCTGCGACAGTCCGGCATTCGACTCGTTTTCTTCCCAGCCTTCTGTCTCCTCGCGATATTCACGTGGTCCAACACTTGGGCAGCGTTCGAGGTCGGCTCTGTCTGGAAAAACTTGGATAGAGAATCTAGAGGCCCATTTGTGGCCAAAGGTGACCTCATAACGAACGTACCCATAACAGAATGGAGTTGTCGCTCTCGCAAATTTGAAAGGAGGGCCAGGGCTCCATGTCGTAGGACCCTTGATCGCAGAATGAACGTCCCTGATATTGCGTCGGTTCGCACCTTCATATTTCCGGGGTTGTTGTGAGATATCTTTGTCATTAAAAATAACCCTCATGCTCTCTACGTAAGCCGCCGCACGTCCAGAATTGCGACGCTAATAACAATGTCCCACTCAGAATCGCGCTTTACTATTTTCCCGAAGCGCACATCGACACGGTCGCCCTCAAGAGCTCTCACTGTTTTAGTTTGTAATTTAGTGAATTGAGTCGTGCGCCACGTAAAAAAGCGAATAGCGATGGCTGCTAAAGCAGTAATGACAAGAGCGATGAAAGTGGCCTAATCGGTAAGCCAAACCCTTGCACATCCGAATCACGACATGATAAAAATCCTTTTGCCGGATTTGGATTGGTTCTTTTAGTCTTAGCTATTGGTGAATGTGTCTCCTGAACTTGGGTATGGAAATTCCCCATCAATCGTAGAAGTACCTAACGTGGCCAAGGGTCTACGTCAAATTCGGGATGATTGCATGCTTCCCTAATCTTTTCGCGAAATTGAGTCGCGTAACTTCCAGCCATGCTCCTTTCCATTGGGAGCCTCGTCCTGTCGGTTCCGCGAGCGTCGGAGTTCACCGCGGGCCGAATGTCGAGCCGGCTCGGCAGCTAGCCCGATTTACAGATGCCACGAGGCCGAACGCGGTGCTATTGGACGATGGTGTCGCCGATAACCAGGAGTCATTTGACGTGACGGTCGTCGGCTGTTACCAAGCATTCGGAGTTACTCGAGTGCGAGTGGCTCCGCGGCGGCGTTTCTCAAGAGACAAGCGATGGGCGTCAAAAACTCTATCAAGTGCAGCCACAGCGGCGTTGTGAGGTGTGCCGGTGAATGGCGCATGGTCGCCGTGCTGGGCGTTCATTGACGCCGATGTATTGGCGACACTTTCGTCTAATTGATTCGCCGGCGCATTTGGTACAGTTGTGGAACGGGTCGTGGGGGCTCCTCCGGGCTCGATCGTTCAGGGTCCCGCCGCAGTTATCGGTTACGAGCGAGAGCTGCTGATACTGCCGAGGCTCGTAGCCAACAGGCGGCATGTCTTTGATGGTGCTTCATGCTTAAACGCATTGCCATCGGCGCCGGGTCCCTAGGAATGGCGTGTCTGCTCGTGTTTCTCGCGCTTGCGTGGCGCCCGGCCATCGCGACGGTCGATCCGCCGGACAAGACCAACTTTCCCCCCGAATTGATCGCAAAGGGTGAGGTCCTCGCCGGTGCCGGATACTGTGCGGCGTGCCATACCCGGCAGGGCGGACCACCGTTGGCCGGCGGACTTGCACTGCGCACACCGTTCGGAACGATTTATTCGCCGAACATCACACCAGAACCAGAGACGGGAATCGGCCGCTGGTCATTGGAGGCATTCACCCGCGCGATGCGCGAGGGAGTTTCGCGGGACGGATCGCACCTATTCCCGGTATTCCCATACGATCACTTCACCAAGGTTTCGGACGACGATGTCAAAGCAATCTACGCTTATATAATGACGCAGCCGGCAGTCAGGGCCGAGGCGCCGGATAACACAATTCCATTCCCATTCAACATCCGCTTTCTGCAGGAAGGCTGGAAAATCCTATTCTTCAGAAGCGGCCGCTATCAACCGGACGCATTGAAAAGTGCCCAGTGGAATCGCGGCGCCTACTTGGCAGAAGGCCTTAGTCATTGCGGCGATTGTCACACGCCACGCAACATGCTTGGCGCCGAAAAGGGCGGGGATGCCTATGCAGGTGCCATAGTCGATAACTGGATTGCACCTGCCCTGACGGATGCTAATCCCTCGCCCGTACCGTGGACCGAGGATGAACTTTTCAGTTACTTGCGCAGCGGCGTGGCCCCGCTTCATGGGGTTACCGCCGGTCCGATGTCTCCGGTCGTTCATGCCGGTCTTTCGGCGGTACCTGACTCCGATGTCCGCGCCGAAGCGATCTATTTCGCGGACCTCGACCATGCGGCCAGTCGTACAAGCGCGATCGATGCGACGGTGAAAGAAGCGCTGACGAAGTCCGGCCTCGGCAGTACGTGGGAGTACGATCCCGACGCCCGTCTTTATGCCAGCGTTTGCATCGGTTGCCACTACAATGCCGGCCCCACTCCGCTCGCCGTGCGTCCGGAACTCGCGCTCAATAGCGCGCTGACGCTGCCTGAGCCCGCGAATTTCATCCACGTTGTGCTCAATGGGATCGGCGTATCGGAAGGTGGGCTAGGCCTCGTGATGCCCAGCTACGCTGCGGCACTTTCAGATGCCGATATCGCGCGGCTTGCGGCTTATCTGCGGCGCACTCGCACGGACAAGCCGCCCTGGACAGATCTCGAAAAGAAGATAGCCGCCGCCCGCGCGCAACGGACGTCCAACTGAGATTAAAGCAGGAGCCGTTCGATCATGACTACGCTCGATCTCAATGGCCGTACCGTCTCGGTACAAAGTCCGGATGACACACCGCTCCTATGGGTGATCCGCGACGAGTTTAGTCTCACCGGCAGCAAGTTCGGTTGCGGGATCGGGATGTGCGGCGCCTGCACCGTTCACGTGGACGGTCGACCCACGCGATCGTGCATCACGGCAGTTGGCGCTGTCGCCGGCGCAAAAATCACGACCATCGAAGGACTTGATCCCAATGGGAGCCACCCCCTGCAAACGGCCTGGATTGAAATGCAGGTTCCACAATGCGGCTATTGCCAGTCGGGCCAGATCATGCAGGCGGTTGCCCTGCTCAAGGACTATCCGGATCCAACCGACCAGGACATCAACGCGGTGATGGCGGGCAATCTCTGTCGTTGTATGACTTACGTCCGCATTCGGAGTGCCATCAAACTCGCGGCGTCGCGCATACGAGGAGGATCGCATGCTTAGCCGCCTCTGCAAGCCGTCTTCATCCGATTCCGCGGATTTTGCGCTATCGCGGCGAAATTTTCTGATTGCGACGATCGAGGCGGGGATTGTGCTGGGATACGCGCGCTCCGCGCTGAGCGCGGTCGAATTTCCGTTGACTGTCGAGCAGCAGACCGCTCCCGGCAACCTGTTTGAGCCGACGATCTGGTATTCAATCGGCCGCGACGGCCAGATAAATGTCAACATTATTCGATCGGAAATGGGTCAGCACGTCGGCACGGCGCTTGCTCGCATCCTCGCCGACGAGCTGGAGGCCGACTGGAACAAGGTGGTGATCGTACATGTCGATACCGATCCGAAATGGGGCGAGATGATTACCGGCGGCAGCTGGTCGGTATGGCAGAGTTTTCCTGTCCTCAGCCGCGCGGGTGCTGCGGGCCGCATCGCTCTCATAGAAGAGGGAGCGAAACTTCTGAACGTTGATAAAAATACATGTACGGCACGAAACGGCACAGTCGTGTCTGGAAGCCAGTCGGTTGCATACGGCGATATCGTGGTGCGCGGCAATCTGAACCGAAGCTACACGCCGGACGAGCTGAAGGAGATGCCGATAAAGCCTGCGGCCGAACGGCGTCTGATCGGAGGCGACACAACGGCACTCGACATTCCTGCCAAGGTCAATGGCGAGGCACGCTACGGGATCGATGTGGCGGTGGAAGGGATGGTCTACGCTCGTCCAAAGGTGCCGCCGACGCGTTACGACTGCTCGGTCGTCTCGATCGATGATTCTGCAGCCAAGAGCGTGCCCGGCTACATCAAAAGCTTGGCGCTCGATGACCCGTCTGGCACAGCGCCGGGTTGGGTAATGGTCTATGCCGAAAGCTTCACGGCGGCTAACCGAGCTGCCGACTTAGTAAAGGTCGACTGGAGCACCCCCAAGGCTGCGCATGTCTCCGAACAGGATTTGCAACGGCGTGCTGCCGATTTGATCTCTGACAAAAATGGTGGTGCGCTTGTTGTCGACGATCCCGGCGTGGATTCCGCTTTCGCGGCGGCGAAACGAACGCTGGACCAGACCTACACGACCAGCACCGTGATGCATTTTGCGCTCGAGCCGATCAACGGTCTCGCGTTCGAGAAAGATGGTGTGTTTGAGGTGCACACGGGAAGCCAGTGGCCGACCTTGGCGTTGTCTTGGCTATCCAAGGCGCTCGGCCGCAGCCAGGACAAGATCGTCATACGCAGTTACCTCCTTGGGGGCGGGTTTGGCCGACGGCTTGGCGGCGACTACGCCGTGCCGGTCGCACTCGCTGCCAAGGCGGTGGGAAGGCCAGTCAAGATGATCGCGACGCGAGCGGATGACATGCGTTTCGACTGCCCCCGGTCGCCCTCGGTGCAGCGATTGCGTATGGCATTCGGAGAAAACGGCCAGGTTACGGCGATGGAGCATGATGCGGCGGCCGGTTGGCCCACTGCCGCCTACGCGCCGTTTTTCATGCCGAAGGACAAAAATGGCGTCGCGTACGATCCGTTTGCCATCCACGGCGCAGACCATTGGTACACCGTGGGTGCACACCGGGTCCGCGCCTTGCTCAACGATCTCGCGAATCAAACCTTCCGACCGGGCTGGCTCCGCTCGGTTGGTTCGGGTTGGGTCAACTGGGCGCTGGAAAGCTTCATGGATGAAGCCGCACACGTTGCGAAAGTCGATCCGGTGGCCTTCCGGTTACGCCTTCTCGACGGTGCTGGACGAAATGCCGGCAGCGCACCGAACGCCGTAGGCGGCGCGCGACGGCAAGCGGCCGTACTGGCTCGCGTTGCCGAAAAAGCAGCATGGGGTAGTGCGATGCCTCAGGACGTCGGGCTGGGCATTGCGACGACGTTCGGTCAGGAGCGCAGCATGCCGACCTGGCTCGCATGCGTCGCGCGTGTGCGCGTCGATCGCGCGAGCGGTCGCATCATCGTCGAAAAACTGACCCTGGTCGTCGATGCAGGCACGATCGTGCACCCTGATGGCGCCAAGGCGCAAATTGAAGGCGCTGCGCTATGGGGATTGAGCATGGCGCTGCATGAGGGGTCGGAATTCGTGAACGGGTCGCCGAGAGACACCAATCTCGACACATACACACCGCTGCGCATGGGTGACGTGCCCGATCTCGATGTCGAGCTTGTCGAGAGTAAGGAAGCGCCAGTTGGCCTCGGCGAGCCGGCGACAACCGTGGTTGCTCCCGCCATCGGCAATGCTATCTTTGCTGCCGTAGGCGTGCGGCTTCGACACCTGCCCATTCGTCCAGCGGCTATCCTCGAGACACTCACGCGTAGCTGATCCGCAAAAGCGAACTCATCACTCGATGGCTTCCCGCCATGGGCGATGTTCGATTGTCAGTCGACGAGGCGATCGAAAAAGTCGCAGCGCATGCAGTTGCGGCAGAGCATAGTCGTCGCCAAGAACGACAGGCCCGCACATTCAAATCAATCGGAGCCAATCGCACATGTCATCGAGCGCAATGCGACGGCATTGGACGATAGTGTCACCGACACCTTCGTCTAATCGATTTGCGTCTGCACTTGTCGCACTTTTTATTGCTTCAGATTGACATGCACATGCTCGGCGTAGAGTCTGTCGTACCAGGGTTACGACGAATCGAACGGCCAGCAAGTCTGCGCCCGACCAGGCCGGAAAACGTGTGCGCGAATGTCGCGTTAGCGGAGGCGAGAGATGAATTCCTCGGTCGTACGGATGGCCGTCTACACAGCTCTTACCCGGCTGGGGCGTCTAGGGGCCGATGTCGGGTAACTATTCCAGCGCAATACTGTGGGTGGCGATGGCTGCGCGATCGCGGCTTTGCGTGAGTAGCTGCTATCGAGTGGCGGCTGCGATGACGAAGCACCCGCCGATGCTATTCGCACATTTCGTTCAGTGAGAGGGTAAGGAAATGAACAATCCAGTAGCATCCCGCCGGATTCGCCTTGAGCGCCGGTCGCCCTTCTATTGGCGAGTGACTTTTGATCATCCGCCTCTGAACATCTTTGGGCCGGAGTCGATCCCGCAATTGGAACAGGTCGTCAAATCACTCGAGGTCGATCCGGACGTAAAGGTTGTGGTCTTTGACAGTGCGGTCGAAGGCTTCTTCCTGACTCACTATGATTTCCTTGCGAAGCTAGAGGACTCGACAAGCCTGCCTCCCGGCCCGACAGGGCTGCAGCCCCTGCCTGATATGCTCGCCCGACTCAGCCGTGCGCCGGTTGTTTCGATTGCGTCAATTCGGGGACGAGCGACAGGGGTCGGAAGCGAACTGTCCCTTGCATCCGACATGCGCTTCGCCAGCCGCGAAAAGGCCATCCTCTCGCAATGGGAAGTCGGCGCTGGCTTGGTGCCTGGCGGAGGGCCGATGGCGAGGTTGCCGCGTTTGATTGGCCGTGGGCGTGCGTTGGAAGTGTTTCTAGGGGCCGACGATATCCCTGGAGATCTTGCGGAGCTCTACGGCTACGTCAATCGTTCGCTCCCTGATCGAGAGCTTGACGGATTTGTCGACGCGCTTGCACGGCGGATAGCGACGTTTGACAAGCAGGCGCTCGCTGAAACGAAACGTCTGGTCAATATCGCCAGCCTACCTTCGGATGCGGAAATTGCCCCAGAGTGGGATGCGTTCATTGCTTCGGTGCAACGCCCCGCCGCTCAGGCAAGAATCAAGAAGCTGATGGAGCGGGGTTTCCACAAACCGGGCGACGCGGAAAATCGTCTCGGTCACTACGTTGGTCAACTTGGACCGTAAATGTTCGTAGGCTGTCTGCCTGGCTCCGTCGATCAAAGCGGCGCCTGGCTTGACGGTCGTTACATGCATCGACGTTACCATCGTCCCATTGTCGCAACTTCATCTTCCTGGTGTGATGGCTCCGTTACGACCGGTACTCGTTTTTGTGCAAGTTCTGTGACAGCCAATCTTCGTGTCGCGCCAACGGGGGAGTGCGTCGCATGGCCAGACCCGTTGCTGATCAATTCGTTGAAGCTTCGGCCACAGCGGGTGTCGCGCGAGCTTGCGGCGTCGTCGGCGATCGCTTCAACGACCTTTGCTATGATCGGACGAATCGCCGAAATCATCGATCTTGCGGATACGAACCTCTGGCGCTAGCGCGCCATTTCGCATACGATCAACGACAGGACGGGAGATACGCCAACTCGATTTCCGAACGCGGGAGAGGGGCCGATCCAGTCCGATGAGAAGAACAACCAATCCACCGCGCCGCTCATGTCATTCACGCTGGCTTCGCTGGCCGGTGGTATGTGCTTCCGTTCTTGTCGCTTCCTGTGGGCGAGAGGGAGTGCTGGATCCGCAAGGGCCCATCGCGTCGGCGGAGCGACTTCTCCTGATCAATTCGACCGCAATCATGCTCGTTGTCGTGATTCCCGTGATCCTGGTCACCTTGGCGTTCGCCTGGTGGTACCGCTCGTCCAACACCCGCGCCAAACAAAGCATGGACGAGTCTTATGAAGGGCGTGTCGAGTTCGTCGTCTGGTCGATCCCGGCGTTGACCGTAATCTTGCTGGGCGGGGTCATTTGGATCGGTTCCTACCAGCTCGATCCGCGAGCGCCGATCCAGGGGAAGTCCGACCCGCTTCGCGTGGACGTGGTAGCGTTTGATTGGAAATGGCTATTCATTTATCCCGACCAGGGCATAGCCGCAATCAATCAGCTTGTCATCCCGGCTGGAACGCCCATCGAATTTCGGCTCACCTCGGCGACAGTGATGAATTCGTTCTTCGTGCCACAGCTCGGCAGCCAGATCTACACGATGGGCGGCATGACGACCCATCTCAGCCTTCTCGCGGATCAGCCGGGCGAATATCGCGGCTTTTCGGCGAATTTCAGTGGCGATGGCTTTTCCCAAATGCGGTTTATCGTCAAGTCGGTAACCACCGGCGATTTCAGCGCCTGGGTCGAGCAGGTGCGCGGCGCGGGACCCGCGCTCGACGATGCCGCCTACGCCGAGTTAGCAAAGCCGAGCAAAGCCGTGCCGCCCACAACCTATCGCTCGGTGGACGCGAAGCTGTTCGAACGCATCCTTGAACGGACGGTGGCGGGCCCCGAAAAGGTGGGCATCGCTGGGGACTGTTGTCCTGCGGCGCGACAGGCGGGAGGGTGACATGCTGGGAAAGCTGAGCTGGTCAGCAATTCCTTTCAATGAGCCGCTGCCGCTGCTCAGCGGAGCGGTCGTTGGCATCGTCATTCTGGCCATCCTCGTGATCGTCACCGTAAAGGGCTGGTGGCCATATCTGTGGCGCGAGTGGCTGACCAGCGTCGACCACAAGCGCATTGGCGTCATGTACTTATGTCTCGGCCTGGTGATGTTGCTGCGTGGCTTCTCGGATGCGATCATGATGCGCACACAGCAGGCTTTCGCGGTCGGCGGTGCGCAGGGATACTTGCCGCCAGAGCACTACAACCAGGTCTTCTCGGCACACGGCACGATCATGATTTTTTTCGTGGCGATGCCGCTCGTCATCGGACTGATGAACTTTGCCGTGCCGTTGCAACTGGGCGTGCGCGACGTCGCCTTTCCTGTGCTCAATTCGGTCAGCCTGTGGCTTACGGCAACGGGCGCGCTGCTGATCAATATGTCGCTCGTCATCGGCAATTTCGCGCGCACCGGTTGGATGGGCTATCCGCCGCTCTCCGAGCTGGCCTTTTCGCCAGATGTCGGCGTTGATTACTACCTCTGGTCATTACAGATCTCAGGTGTCGGAACCTTACTGACCGGCATCAATTTCGTGACCACGATTCTCAAATTGCGCGCTCCGGGCATGACCTATTTCCGGATGCCGGTGTTCTGCTGGACCGCGCTGTCGGCAAATCTGTTGATAGTCGCCGCCTTTCCGATCCTGACCGCGACCTTCGTGATGCTGCTGCTCGATCGTTACCTCGGCATGCATTTCTTCACCAACGATGCCGGCGGTAACCAGATGATGTATGTCAATCTGTTTTGGGCGTGGGGCCATCCCGAAGTCTACATATTGGTCCTGCCGGCGTTCGGGGTCTTTTCCGAAGTGGTCGCGACCTTTTGCGGCAAGGGGCTGTTCAGCTACCGCTCGATGGTTTTGGCGACGCTCGGAATTTGTGTGCTCTCTTTCATGGTCTGGCTGCACCACTTTTTCACGATGGGAGCGGGCGCCAACGTCAATGCGTTCTTCGGGATCATGTCGTCGATCATTGCAGTGCCGACGGGAGTCAAAGTCTTCAACTGGCTGTTCACGATGTTTCGTGGTCGGATCGTGTACAAGACGCCGATGATGTTCGCCATCGGGTTCATTATCACGTTCGTAATCGGCGGCCTTACTGGCGTTTTGCTGGCGGTTCCGCCGGTCGATTTCGTGCTCCACAACAGCGCGTTCCTGGTTGCCCATTTTCACAATGTTATCATTGGCGGCGTCGTGTTCGGCGCGCTTGCGGGTATCAACTTCTGGTTCCCGAAAGCGTTCGGGTTCACCCTCGACGAACGCCTGGGTCATGCCAGTTTCTGGTGCTGGTTCGTCGGCTTCTATCTCGCCTTCATGCCTCTCTATGCCCTGGGCCTGAAGGGGATGACCCGGCGCCTGGAACAGATAGCCGAGCCGAGCTGGCAGCCGCTGCTGCTCGTTGCGGAGTTCGGAGCCATCGTGATTCTCTGTGGAATCATCTGCCAGATTGCGCAACTCTATGTCAGCATTCGCACGCGCGAGCGTCGACTCGACCTGACCGGGGACCCGTGGAACGGACGGACCCTTGAATGGTCGACCTCGTCACCGCCACCAGCCTACAATTTTGCCGTGCTACCCAAAGTCGAGGCGATCGACGCATTCTGGTACATGAAGCGTGCGGGCCGAGCCCCGGCCGAGCCGGTATATGAAGCGATCGAAATGCCGCGCAACAGTGCAGCGGGTTTCGTCACCGCATTCTTTGCGGTGATCATGGGTTTTTCGCTGATCTGGCAGATTTGGTGGTTGGCGATCCTCGGCTTCGTCGCCGCGATAGTCGTGGCTCTGATAGCCGGCTGGAGCATCGAGCGTGAGCGCGAAATCTCGGCCACCGAGGTTGCGCAAATGGAACGGGCTCGGTGAGGTAGCCGGCATGACGATCGGAACAGCCGATAGAGCTCCGGACGCGCTCCGGACCGAGTTCGCCCGAGGGCGCGGCGGCGGTGGGCCGGCCTCGAAGCGCATCGTCGTCGCTTATGGATTCTGGATATTCATTCTCGGCGACATGATCATGTTCTCGGCGCTGTTCGCAGCGTATGCGGTCTTGTCGCATAATACCGCGGGCGGACCGACAGGGGCCGAGCTTTTCAATATCCGCAGCGTCTTCATCGAGACGATGTGTCTATTGTTCTCGAGCTATACATGCGGGCTCGGTGCGTTGTCCGCCGAGCGGCGGCAACCGGCGCGCTTCTTGATCTTCTCAGCTTTTACATTCGTGCTCGGTGCGGCCTTTCTGTACATCGAGGCCACGGAATTTGCTGGCATGGTAGAGAGGGGTGCTGGGCCGTCGCGCAGCGGCTTTCTGTCCGCCTTCTTCACTTTGGTCGGCACTCACGGCATCCACGTCGCCAGCGGTCTGATCGCACTCGTCTATCTGGTTGCCCAGGCGATCGCACACGGCCTGCGACCCGCCGTGCTGCGGCGTCTATTGTGCTGGAGCCTATTCTGGCACGCGCTGGACATCGTCTGGGTCGGGGTATTCACGTTGGTCTATCTGATGGGAGCTTGACGTTGATGGACAGTCACGAGCACGTTTTCGACGACCGCACGCCGGGCGTCGAAGAGCATGAGCGCACAGCCAACTATCTGTCGTACACGGCGGGGCTGGCGCTTGCGATCCTGGCGACGATCGCCTCGTTCGTCGTGTCGCAGACCAATTTGCTCTGGCCCCCGGGCATCCCGGTCGGGTTGATCGTGCTCGCCTTCGCGCAGATCGGCGTACACCTCGTCTTCTTTTT
>Ga0187766_10002174_pt1 | contig 11574 bp, 10 predicted proteins | sample 0216_QUI02_MP05__4_FD_132971 | JGI IMG/M metagenome (GOLD analysis project Ga0187766, IMG submission 132971) | Tropical peat soil microbial communities from peatlands in Department of Meta, Colombia - 0216_QUI02_MP05_20_MG | ecosystem: Environmental > Terrestrial > Soil > Wetlands > Peat ... | reverse complement strand
TGAGCGATGCTGTCGATCAGATGGGCGATCACCTCGGTGTCCGTTTCCGATTGAAATGTGCGCCCCTGCCTGGAGAGTTCCTCCTTGAGCGCAGCATAGTTCTCAATGATGCCGTTATGCACCACGACGACGCTGCCTGCACGGTGCGGATGAGCATTCTCTTCCGATGGCCTGCCGTGCGTGGCCCACCGGACATGGCCCACGCCGATCCTTCCGGCAAGTGTTTCTCCCCGCAACAGCGTCTCGAGGTTCTGCAGCTTGCCGACAGCCCTCCGCACCTCAAGCTTTCCGTTCCGGAGCACGGCTACACCTGATGAATCGTATCCTCGGTACTCAAGTTTTTTGAGGCCCTCGATCAGGATCGAGACCGCCGGTTCCTTGCCGATATATCCTATAATGCCGCACATAAGTCGTTATTCTCCCCTTTTCCAAAAGTAACGCATTGCCGAGCAGTCACAATGAACGTATCTCATTAACCAAACGAATTAGAGTTTGACTGTCGGGACCCGTTGAATCGCCGGTGCTCGTTCAATGAAACCTGTTTGTTTCTTGCCTCTTCCTATTTAGTATCCTTGTCTTTCTCTTGTTTTCGTTTCCTTCTGCGGCTCGCGAAACCTTCTCGTATCTCCTGGGATACGCGGCTGATTGCAAGCGCGTCTGCGGGAACGTCCCTGGTGATCGTGGCGCCGGCTGCTATGAGAGCCCCGCGCCCGATCTTTACCGGGGCCACCAGCTGCGCGTCACTGCCTACGAATACGCCATCCTCGATCACGGTCGGATATTTTTCGAATCCGTCATAATTGCAGGTAATAACACCAGCCCCGATGTTCACGTCTTTGCCGATGACCGTGTCCCCAAGGTAAGCGAGATGGTTCGCCTTGCTGCCCTCGCCTACCGTTGACTTCTTAACCTCAACGAAATTCCCTATCTTTGCCCTTTCTCCGATGACCGATCCCGGCCGCAGGTGTGCGAACGGCCCGACAGAAGCGCCGGCTGCGATGTCGCTTTCCTCGATGATAGAGCAGTCCTTCACTGAGACGTTATTTGCGATCATACTGTTCACAATCCGCGTGCCTGAATACACGATGCAGGATTCACCAAGCCTCGTCTTTCCCTCCAGCCGTACATTCTGGTACAGGACCGTATCACGACCGATGGATACCTCGCTACCGATAAAAACAGTATCCGGATCAAGCATTGTAACGCCCGCAAGCATCCATTTCCGGTTTATCCGGCTACCAACGATTTTTTCTGCGCGGCTCAGGTCATATCTCGAGTTCACGCCCATGACCTCATCAGGATCACCGCACAGGAGAGCGGAGACCACAAGCCGTTTTTTTCTCGCGAGTTCTATGGTATCCGGGAGATAGTACTCTCCCTGTGCGTTGTTCTTGCCCAGCCTCTCGAGTGACGAGAGCAGAAACCTCTTCTCAAAGCAGTAGATGCCAGCGTTCACCTCCCTGATCCTCTTTTGTCGTGCCGTGGCGTCTTTTTCCTCGACCACGCGCATGACGCCCGACTTTGAGCGCACTATCCTGCCGTAGCCGAAAGGGTTCTCTGCCATTGCGGTGATAAGTGTAACCGCAGCGCGCGACTTCGCTTGAAGTTCGGCAAGAGCCGTAAGCGTCCCGCTCTTGAGGAGCGGGGTGTCGGCGCACAGGATCATGACCGGCCCGGTCGCAGCCGTAATTGCACCTACCGCCTGGCGTACCGCATGCCCGGTGCCGAGCTGTTCGGATTGAAGAACGAACTCCGCTTTGTACTCATCGCACGCCCTCCTCACCTGATCGGCCTGGTGGCCGAGGACGATAATGATCTTCTCGGGGTCTATCTCTGCCACGGTACTGAGGATATGCTGGATCATCGGGCGGCCTGCGAGCGGGTGGAGCGCCTTGGCAAGACCGGACTTCATCCGCGTTCCAAGGCCTGCCGCAAGGATTACGACTGTCGGTTTCATGAACGGGCCTCCGGAGCGTACTGCGAGATAAGATTCTCGACATCGGACTTTCCTAATGGCACGAGGCCGATCGAGATGATGAACTTCATCCCCTGGTCCACGGTCATGCTGAGTTGTCTTACCTCGTCTTCGGGGAGGATAAGGAGGAAACCCGCAGTGGGGTTCGGCGTCGTCGGAACAAAGACCGTGATAAACCTTCCCGGAAGCCCCAGAGAGCCTCCCTTTATTTCTCCGGTCATGAACCCCATGCTGTAGCATCCTTTCCTGGGATACTCCACAAGCGCCACGCCGCGAAAGCTGTGTTTGACCGAAAAAGTCTCCATGATCTGCTTGACCGTTGAGTATACCCCGCGCACGAGCGGCAACTTTTGCATCACATGATCGCTATACCTGACGAGGCGAGTCCCGAGGTAATTGGCGGAAAGCACTCCAACAAGCAGCACGAATACAATGAGGGTGATGATCCCGAGGCCGGGGAATTTGAGACCTAAGAACTGCCGCGGCAGGTCCCCAAGCATGCCGTCAATCACATTGAACAGGCCGGATAAAACGTAATAGGTAGCCCAGATAGGAATGATCACGAGCAAGCCGATTATAAAATATTTTTTGAGGAAATCTTTGATTTTTTTCACAATGTTTTATATTACTGATTTTACTGGAATGTTGCAAGCTTTTTTTAGCGGCGAGTGCGACGATACAGGTGGAAATGAGGGCTTATTGGGGCTGCTGGGGAACATATTGGCACCGGGCGTCATGTCCCGCTTTTCTGCTCTCGCAGGCGCCGTAAACACTGTATCATGCCGGCATTTCTGCAGGACATCATGTCCTGTTTAACTTCGGTACTATCTCCTAATATTTGATTACACTGTTATCCGTGATTCGGATATCCTTTGTCGGCTTGCCTGACAAAAATTCTAAAATGATAAGGATTGTCTGATTGCGCTGTTTAATGTTTAGAACAGCACTCCCAGCCCGAGGAACAGCTCGATGAGATAGAGACAGAGAATCGTGATGCCGAGTACGAAGTGCGGGGTCCGATAAGAAGAATCAGGACCTTTTATCTTCCGTGAAACGAGGAAGGTGGAAACGAGGCAAAGAACAATAGTGCACCCTACCAGGAAATGCGCAGGAAATTGAAGTACATTCCCCGAATCGAGCAGAACAAGTGTAAACCCGATAAAGAAGCCAAGTACTCCCATGAAGACGATAAACGGCCCTGTTTTGCGGTGTCGTTTGATCGCCGCAAAAGGCAACGGGGCTTTTGATCTGCGTGCACGCCTGATCGTTATGCCGAGCCAGCCGTGATAAAAAAACATCGCCGCAACGATCGAGTTATAACTGCCATGCACAAGCCGCAGAGAGGCAAGCAACCGAGGGTTTATAAGAGGATACTGCATGGTGCTGAATCACCATCCTTCGAGCATATCTTGTCTGACATAGCTATCTAACTTCCGCTTTTTCAACTGCGGCACAACTTTAATTCATCCGTCGACAATCCGTGCGCACCATAAGACGGGAACCCCTCACGTTCTGTCTTGCTCTTCTCCGTTAATATATCGCGTCTCAATCAGCACACGGCATACTTGCCATGGCTCAAATCCCTGCAGAACAGGTTCAGGGCAGAGAACTCCCGCTCGAATATCTCCTCTGCCGCCCGGTTTATCTCACGGATCTTCCTCCCTTGCTCGAGCATGACCTGTGCGGTTGCCATCTGCGGTCTGTTTACCGGCATCCCTATCCTGCTCAGCAGCAGAACGTACACCTCGCGGATACCCTCTATCTCTTCACAGAGGTCCCGTGCGATCTTGTGCGCGAGGACGTTGTAGATCTTCCCCACGTGGCTTACCGGATTCTTGCCTGCCGCAGCTTCGGTACCCATGGGTCTGTTCATGGAAATAAGCCCGTTCACCCTGTTACCCCGCCCCACCTGGCCCGAGTCCGCATCCTCGGCAGAAGTGCCCAAAAGACTTAGGTACACTCCTCCGAGTCCCCGCTCTCGTTCGTCAAGGGTATTGAGATGTACTGTGATGCCCGAGAATCCTGAGAACGTACCCATGAATTTCTGTATGTCTGCATGAAGTTCTTCTTTTTTTTCGAAATAATCACGTTCGGACCGCACAGCGCCGCAGATAAGCGGCATGGCTACAGTCAGATCGAGATTCTTTCCCGTTCTCAACCCCATGACTTTTATGTCTTCGCCGCTCTCCGGATGACGGCGTTTGAAGCGCTTTGAATTGAGATATCGTTCCAGCTCAAGTACGACGTTCTCGCACGGGCTCAACGGATAATAGCCGACGGCAGCGGACGTATCATTCGCACCTCTTGCGGTCCCGGGACGGGAAAAGATATCGGCGAGCTCTGCTGAACCCGGTGCAAGCACCGTCCGGTACTTCAGGTGCCTTTCCGGATCCACGAATCTCAAGTTTTTTCTTAGCCATGCTCGTGCGGTGTCTTTGGCGATATCGACCACGGGTATCGACTTCCCGGCGGCCTTGAACGTTGCACGATCCCCGATCGTGAGCTCCATGGGTTTCAGAACCCTTCCGCCCCCGAACCTTTTCACCACCTTTCCGGCGGCGAGCAGCCCCTTGTCGATATTATGGTGAAGGACTGTTCCGAACTCCCTCATATATACCTTTGAGAGCTCGACGGATATGGCCTCCATGATTGAATCGCACATATAATCAGGATGACCGATGCCCTTCCGTTCCACGATCTCCACGCGATGTTCGGTGACCGGCTTCCCGCGATAGGATTCGATGATGATCATGGTTACAAGTGTACCATAATCATTTGAAAAATTCTGACTTTCAGCTTTTGCTAAATCCCGTATAATCTTCCTGTTCTTGGAGCCATGTCAGATCGGGATGATAATGCAGTTCCGCAGCTGGAGTTAGCAGTAGAACACATGCCATGAGCAGATACTATTTACTATTATAGAAAGCGATCAAATCCTGAATTCGAGGCAACATGTGTCGGCAACCCTGTAGTTGCTCTATAGGCGGCGACTAGGACTGTCCCCATTTCTTTTCCAATCCCATCCCATCCTTTCTTCCTCTTGTCTCTTTTTTTGTTATTGATTTTCTTAACAAAAGATTCATGCTCCTGTCACTATCCTGTAATAATTCTATGGTTAAATGAAAACATGATAAGTCTTTCCCGAGCGGACCTGCATGTTCACTCCCGGTTCTCAAACAAACCTTCCATCTGGGCCATGCGCAAGATAAATTGTCCCGAAAGCTACACCGAACCGGAGCATATCTACCGCGCGGCGAAGGCGAAAGCCATGGACTTCGTGACAATTACAGACCATAACACGATCCAGGGCGCGCTCCAAATCGCCCATTTGCCCGGAGCCTTTATCAGCGTTGAGCTTACCTCATATTTTCCTGAAAACAGCTGCAAGATGCACGTTGTGGCGCTGAATATCAGCGAGAGCATCTACCGTGACCTTAAGGACCTGCGCAAGAACGTATATGAACTCGTAGGATACCTCCGCTCTCACAATATCGTCCACTTTGCTGCTCATCCGCTTTATGACATGGATGACCGGTTGGACGTTGACACTGTGGAGAAAATGCTCCTGCTGTTTGATGTGATTGAGGTCAGGAACGGCTCTCGGGCGATTCAATTCAACAATCTCACCCGTGACATCGTGGCGTCTCTCGGACCTTTACAATACGAAGAACTCAGGGATAAGCATGGAGACCGGCCGGAGTTCTCGGCCCGATGGTATAAATCCGTGGTCGGAGGCTCAGATGACCACAGCGGCTTTTTTGTCGCACGGGCGTTCACAAGCGTTCCCCGCGTGTCAAACGTGAACGCGTTCGTGACTGAGGTGGCAAATGGGAATTGCCGGGCCGACGGTGAGGATGGCGACGCTCTGACGCTTGCGCATACGATTTACGGGATTGCCTACCGGTTCTACGCCCAAAAAATGAATAACCGTATGAATCGATCCATGCCATTCGTAAATATGCTGTTGAACCGATGCTTCCAGGCGGATAATAAGATGACCATTTCTGAGAGGATCGAGTTCATCATCCGGAAAAACATGCCTGATCTTTATTGGAACGATGATGGCAGTTCATTCGAGCAACTTCTTGACCGCGAGGCAAGAAGGCTGCTAACCGATAAGGAAATGTTCTCCACCATGTTGGCGGAAGACCGGAACCGCAAGATATTCTCCATGACGAGCTATCTGGCCAACAGAATGATCTACCGGTACACGCATAAGCTGCTGCAGACGTCGCTCTCCGACGGAGTCATACCCTTCATTCAGTCCCTCGGAATGCTCAGTGTAATCCATGTGCTCGCCTCGCCTTATTATGTTGCCTATTACCATCAGCACCGAGGCAAGCTGTTGTTGAGACAACTCCAAAAGGGTTTCGGCATCGCAAAGGAAGAGATGCCGGAAAAGACGGCCCTTTTCACGGACACGCTCCATGAAATTAACGGCGTGGCCATGACGATCAAGCGGGTAGTCAAGACCGCGCAAGCCCGGGGCGCGGTGTTGACCGTGTTTTCAACGGGAGCCGCGGACCACCGGGTGATTGACGGCGTCAGAACGTTCACTTCAATCGGCGATTTTTCTCTGCCGGAATATCCAGAGCTTAGGCTCCATTTTCCTCCGATCCTCGACGTGATCGACGCCTTCGAACGCGGCGGTTTCACTAAAGTCCACGTCAGCACGCCGGGAACAATGGGCCTGCTGGGCCTCGCAATCGCTAAGCTCTTGGATGTACCTATCGCCGCTACGTACCACACGGACATTCCACAATATGTAGGACACCTTACGGACGATAACTTTCTTGAGAGTACGGCATGGAACTTCATCATTTGGTTCTACAATCAGATGGATGAGGTGATGGTGCCGTCAAAGAGCACCCGTGACCAGCTTGTTGACCGAGGCCTTGCACCCGAGAAGGTCAGGCCTCTGCCAAGATGGGTGGACACTGATGTCTTCATGCCCAGAAGACGCAATCCAGAGCTCTGGAGTTCTTATCGATTGAATGGCGAAATCAAGTTTCTGTACGTGGGACGCCTATCGAAGGAGAAAAACCTCGGGCTCCTGGCCGATGCCTTCATCGACGTCATAGAGGCGGGATTATCAAGCCGGCTAGTCATTGTGGGTGATGGGCCGTACCGCCGGGAACTGGAGGAAAAGCTCCGGGGATATCCCGTGCTGTTTACCGGTTTTCTCCAGGGCGAGGAACTGGCGACTATCTACGCATCGTCCGATGTGTTTGTTTTCCCGAGCACGACCGATACGTTCGGGAACGTCGTGCTTGAAGCCCAGGCTTCTGGCATCCCAGTGATCGTTTCGGACGAGGGCGGTCCGCAAGAACTGATGGTTCCCGGTGAGACCGGCTTCGTCGTCAAGGCAAACGACCTGGCTGAACTGTCCAGGGCCATGGCATATTTTCTGTACAATCCAGAACTCTCTAGGAGTATGGGCGAACATGCACGACGCTTCGTGGAGTTTAGGGCGCCCCATTCCGGCGAGATCTTCAGCACGATACTGAGGGCGTAAATTGAACCAGGCACCAAATGTCAAATCTCGGACATTTTCGATCATTTCGAATTTGGATATCATCCCGAAATATGCTATGCGATGTTCGGCATCTCTACTGAGTGCAAATGGGGTTCAATGATCAGCCAACTGCTTTCCCGCACGATCCCGGGCCAGCTGGTTATCCAGTACACTGATCGGTGCAATGCGCTCTGTCCCCAATGCGGCATGCGTAGGACCGAGACCTTCGAGCGGTCGAAGCTCCCCGTGGAAGACGTCAAGCGCATTATCGATGCTGCAGCCGAACGGGGCGTCCAGGCTTTGTCCTTCACAGGAGGAGAGCCTCTCCTGTTCATCGATGACATTATTGAATTGATCGACCACGCGACCGCAGCGGGCATCCCCTATGTCCGAACCGGGACGAACGGCTTCGTGTTCATGAATAGCGAGCGTCCTGATTTCGAACGCCGGATCTCGTCACTCGTCGAACGATTGGCGCGCACGAAGCTTTACACCTTCTGGATCAGCATCGATTCTGCCGTGCCTATGGTGCATGAAACGATGCGGGGCCTGCCCGGTGTGATCAAGGGGATCGAGAGGGCCCTGCCCATCTTCCATGAGCAAGGCATCTATCCCACGGCTAATCTCGGAATCAACAGGAACATGATCGGCATTAGCAACGGACCCATCACCGACCAAGAAATGCTCTATGCCCATTTCTGGAAAGCATTCCGGGATTTCTACCGTGCTGTTGAGATCATGGGCTTTACTATTGTGAATGCCTGCTATCCTATGAACGTGGAAAAGCACGCGGAACCGCTCAACGCGGTGTACAAAGCCACATCTGCGGACTATGCGGTAGACTTCTCACCCGATGAGAGGTACATCGTTTTCAAAGCCCTCTTTGACGTCATCCCAGATTTTCGCTCCTGCATAAGAATCTTCACGCCCAGAAGTTCTCTTCTGGCGTTGATCAGGCAGCACAGCGGCGACCATTCCGGTTCTTATGCATGTCGGGGAGGGCGGGAGTTTTTCTTCATAGATGCAAAGAACGGCGAAACATACCCCTGCGGATACCGCGGAACGGAGAATCTGGGAAAATTCTGGGACCCTGAGTTCCCGGGGAAGAACGGTACGGGGTCTTGCGTGAAATGCGACTGGGAGTGCTTCCGCGACCCTTCGGAACTTATAGGACCATTCCATGATCTTATGAAAAGGCCTGGACGGTTTGTCTCAAAGATCGTGAAGGATCGGGAATGGCTTCGATTATGGTGCGAGGACTTGCGGTATTATGGGGCCTGCGGGTTCTTTAGCGGGCGTGTCCCGCCGAACACGAAGAAATTGGGGAGATTTCTCAGCGAAGCATTCGGGCAGGACCGCGAACGCCTTTCCCGATAGAAGGCTTAGTCTTGCATATCGTGAGACAGATGGAGGCGAAGTGTTAAGAGTAGAGATGGATCCGAGGTATCGAGTTGAGTTTGTTTGCCCCAGCTGTGGAATAGAGTTACAGATTACCTGCCCTGACATTGTTGAACATTGTATCTGCGGGACAGAACTGGACAGGAGCTCCTAACCGAATCCCAGGCATTGAGCAAGGTCGAGAGCGGTCGCTCCTACCGATAAAGGGGCGCTCGGGGCGTACTTCTCCAAATCGTTGCGGGTGCCGCACGGAGGATTACCATACATGAATAAGCACATTCTGAAAGCAATTGAGTATTTCCTGAAAGCTACGGGACTGATCATCGCCATCATTTTCATTATTCTTATCATTCGGGGAATATGAATTCTGGAGTAAGCACATTCTCGGGGTTAGCTCCGGAGAAGTTTTATATCGTTTTGATTGACCATAGACCCCCGGATCCCTGTGCCGAAAATAAGTCTTGCGGTTTCCGGTGACATACCGGGCTTTCAATGCCCACAACCTCTTGAAATTCAGTTTTTTTGTCTGGTGGGAAGCGAGAGTGCACTCCCATTGACGGGTTGCAGATCCTCGGTCAATGATTATGTCATTGCGAAGCGGCGCTACCCGAGGCTAATCCTGCAACGGCAGTCGTTTGAATAAAGCCGATGAATGGTGTTAAAGGAAGGTTCAGACAGAATGGCGCAACGAACATCGGACGTGGTATTCGCTCGCGCAGCATTCTCTGATCTGGCGTCTGCTTGGCTGGTAGAACCGGCCAAGTGCCTTGCAAACGATCATATCCGCAAGGATAAGTTCGGGACACATATGATCCTTGCTTTTAGAGCCGGTCTGGTGCTGGTTTTCAATGACTTTCTCTGAAATCGATTCCATGATCTATCCTTTCCACTATCCCAGGTTTCAAACCATTATTGCGGAACAATACAAATTCATTAATGCTTGCCAATGATGCCACGGTGGTACCGCCTGTGCCTTTCCATTTTATGCAAGGGCTGCAGTTTTTCCCCGTCAGTTCCTTATTTCGAAAGCTCTTCCCTCATTCGCCAAACATCTTCCCCCTGATTACTTGCCGGCGTGCTAAGGAATTTTTGGTCTTTGTGCCATTCTTTTCCCAGGGAGTGATACCGCTTCAGCCACTTGTAAAACCATTTCTTAGACCGATTGAGACTGATGTAAATGCTTTTTGGCGATTCCCCCTGCAGGATATATCGGCGAATTGCTGCTCTTCTGATTTCTTCTTCCATCACTCTGCCCTTACAAGACAGTTCAGGTTATGTCCGGGAACGGCCGATCCGATCGGTTCTGACAGGTTTCACTAATTTTGGATAGTGGAAACCATCATGACCCCGAAGCTGGTCCGGTCCCTTTTGTTTTCGGGGTTAGATATTCCTCTATCTTCTTGGTGTCGGCTCCGGTCACTTGTTTATTGTTGACCCACATGACCGGTGTTCCTTCCACTCCCATGGTGCTTGCGGCCGACTTGTACAGAGAAAGGACCTGGTTGATGTCTTTTTCCCTGCTGCCGCACCCTTTCAACTCCTGCTTGTCGAATCCGCCGCCCATGGCGGTTTCGTAAGACTTAGTTGGATTCTCTGCGCAGAGCACCTCTCTTGACTTCGCAGCGGACTTGGGGTGAATTTGGTCAAGAGGCAACAAGAAAACGTAGCGGGTTATGTCATCCCGGTTCTTGAAAAACTCCTCCACTTTGCGGCAATAGGGGCAGTCCACATCGGTGAACTCAACAACAATGTTTTTGCCGTTACCGATCTTAATGGCTTTGTCAAGCGGCAGCGTATTAATGAGCTTGGCGGATTCAGCCTCCTGTTGGGCGAGAAGTATTTTGCGCTTTTCAGCGGTAACGTTCAAACCGCTGGTATCGAATACATCCCCTACAATGACTTTTCTTGCAGCGGGCGCGTAATACGCAATGTTCGCTCCCATTATCACTTCGTAGAGTCCCTCGATACCGGATTCCAAGACCCTGGTGAATTTGACGTTCGGGAAGTCATGCTTAAAGGAGTCAGCAGCGGCTGTCGCCTTCTCTGTTGAGCCATTCCCAGTGGCGTCCATTTCCTGGTTTGGCCTTGCCGTGTCTGCTGCAGAGCTCCTGGCTGCAGCGAATCCTGTTGACAGGATGGCCGCGATGAGCGCAACTAACATGATATGATTGGCCTTCTGAGCGAGGGACGATCCGTATGACATTGTGTTATCTCCTTCCAGCTTTTTTAATGCAACCTACGGGGCGATCACGGAGCTTTGTGCAATGACCGACGGTAACAAGGTGACAAGCAAACTCTCTTCCGGCAGCCTGCTGACCTTCGTGTCCATCTTATAACAAACGCTTGTTACAAATTCATGAATGATGCGTTAAATTTTGGTTAAAGTCAGTCTTATCGCATGACGTCATTCCTTTTAAGTCGGACCGCATAGATCGGGGGTGTTAAGTGAATTTGGTGCTTTCTGTTACTAAACGTGTCGATGTGGAATGATAAAACAATGTTTTTTCGCACATTGCAGCCTTGATCGGATGTAATTTGCTGCCTGCTTCAATAAAAACACGTAACTAATATAAACGCGCTAAATATTGTTACAATTTCGCTGGATTTATGCTATACTGGGAGGCATGAATACCTCCCCTTTAAACCCCGATAAAGCATCGAAAGAACAGTTATTGGCGTTAGCCGA
>Ga0187766_10002173_pt1 | contig 11575 bp, 8 predicted proteins | sample 0216_QUI02_MP05__4_FD_132971 | JGI IMG/M metagenome (GOLD analysis project Ga0187766, IMG submission 132971) | Tropical peat soil microbial communities from peatlands in Department of Meta, Colombia - 0216_QUI02_MP05_20_MG | ecosystem: Environmental > Terrestrial > Soil > Wetlands > Peat ... | reverse complement strand
TGAGGGCCGCCCCCTCGAACGCCTCCACGCCGGTGCCGCCGGTTACGATCCGGGCCGCCACCGCGTAGGGGAGGGAGAACTTGGCCGAAAGGCTGAAAGGCCGATAGGGCTTGTCCACGATGGTGAAGTACGGCGTCGTCTCCACCGCCACGCGCGCCACGGCCCCCGGGGCCACGGGCCGGCGGCGCAGGATCGCGTCCAGCGCGTCCAGCGCCGGATGGTTCGCCGCGCAGCAGGCGTGGAACTTGGCGTAGCCGGTGGCGATCTCGAACTCCTTCCCCAGCCCCTCCACGAGGCGGGTCGGATCGAACCGCCGCCCCAGCAGGGTGCCGAAGGTCTCGCGCAACGGCCGCTCCGGCCCGGTGAACCCCGCCGCCGCCGCCAGGGCGCAGCGCAGGCCGATGGCGCCGGCCGCGCCGGCATAGAGGTTCCGCCCGGTGGCCCCCTCGAAGCAGGGGGTCCAGGAGGTCGCCAGGCCCAGAGAGGCCGCCTGCGCCGTGGCGTGGCGGACCCCTGCGGCGTTGAGCCTCAGCAGCTTGGCGCACGCGGCCGCCGCCCCCACGGTCCCCATGTGCCCGTGGGGGTGCACGCCCTGCCGCAGGCGCGTGGCGTGGCTGATGCGCGCGGCCACCTCGTACCCCAGGATAAAGGCCGCCAGGAAATCCCGCCCGGACCGCCCCCTCCACTCGGCCAGGGCCAGCGCCGCCGGCAGCACGTGGATGCCGGGGTGCCCTGTGGGGCGGTGGCCCTCATCCAGCTCCAGGAAGATGCCGGCCGTGCCGTTCACCCACGCCGCCGTGAACGGATCGCAGCGGGGGAACCCACGCGCCAGGATGGTGGCGCCCGCCCGCCCCGCCTTCGGCAGGGCGGTGGCCAGGCGCCGCACCTCCGGCGCCTCCGCCCCGCGCAGGATCACCCCCACCGTGTCCTGGAAGACGCGGATGGCGCGGGCCCGGACGCGCCCCGGGATGAGGCGGAACTCCGTCTCGGCCACGAACTCGGCCAGCGCGGCCTCCTCGATCGCCACGCCGTCTCGTGGTGGCATCCTCATGCCCCCCGTTCGGCCCCCGGGACGCGGGGCAGGAAACGCCCCGAGCCGGGCCGCGCTGCCAGCGCCCCGCCCTCCAGCAGCACCTCGCCCCGCCGGATGGTCATCCGGGGCCAGCCCCGCACCTGCCGCCCCTCGAACAGGGTATAGTCGCTCCTCGTGTGCAAATCCGCCGCGCGGATGGTGGCGGCCCGGGCGGGATCGAAGAGCACCAGGTCCGCATCCGCCCCCACCTCGATGGCCCCCTTGCGCGGGTAGAGGCCGAAGACCTTGGCGGGGCGCTCGGCCAGGAGGCGGGCCAGCAGCGTCACCGGCAGGCCGCGGCGCACCACCATCTCGTCGTACATCACGGGGAGCATGGTCTCGGTGCCGGCGCAGCCGTACCACGCGTCGAAGATGTTGCGCTCCCCGGGGCGCTTGGTCTCCCGCGTGTGGGGCGAGTGGTCGCTCCCCACGGTGTGGATGCGGCCGGCGGCCAGGTGGGCCCAGAGGCCCTCCACATCCTCCGGCTCCCGCAGGGGCGGCCCGATCTTGGCCAGGGCCCCGCGCTCCAGGACGGCCTGGTTGGTGAGCGTGAGGTACTGGGGGCACGTCTCGGCCCACACGGCCTGGCCCCGATCCCGCGCGGCCTGCACCTGCGCCGCGGCCTCCGGCGTGCTGATGTGCAGGACGTAGACGGGGCATCCCGAGAGGCGGGCCATCTGGATCACCTTGTAGGTCGCCAGCGTCTCCGCCTCGCGCGGGTGGGCGAAGAGAAAATCGGCGGGCCCCACGCGGCCCGCCGCGATCTGTTGCGCCACCAGGGCCTCGATGATCCCGCCGTCCTCGCAGTGCACGCAGAGCAGGCCGCCCGCCGCCGCCACGGCCCGCATGGCGCGGAACAGGTGCTCGTCGCTGGCCCGCCGGCCGGCGTAGGTGAGGAAGATCTTGAAGGAGGTGGTGCCCTCGGCCACGGCCCCCGGCACGTCGGCGATGGCGGCCTCCCCCTCCGGGAGGTGCAGGTGGAACGCGAAGTCCACCACCGCGTCCCGCTCCCCCTCGGCCCGGAAGTGGCGGAGCGCCTCCAGGGGCCGCATCTCCGACCGGCTCAGCAGGACGAAACCGATGGCCGTGGTCACGCCCCCATGGGCCGCCGAGACGAAGCTCTCCCGCAGCGCGTCCACGTGGTGCGAGAAGGTGCAGAAGTGCACGTGCACGTCCACCACGCCCGGAAGCACCAGCAGGCCGGCGGCATCCACTACGCGCGCGGCGAGACCCGGCTCCTCACCCTCCCACACGGCGGCGATGCGGCCCGCCCGCACCCCGATGTCCGCCCGCCGGACGCCGCCGGGCGTCACCAGGTCGCCCCCGCGCACGATCAGGTCATACGGCACCGTCCCACCCTCCCCTCTAGCAGGCTGCTGAAAAAGGCCCACCGCTCCATTGCGGAATGCGGATTGCGGAATGCGGAATCCGCGCGCCGCCTTGCATCTGGACCTTTTTGACCGGCCTGCGAAAAAGCGAGTTCCGAAGCATCCTGCTAGCCGATTTTCCATCCCCCGGCCGGCGCCGGCCCGCGGAAAATCCTCCCGAACCGGGGCGGGTCGCCCCCCGCCGGTCAAGCCGCCGGGCCCAAGATATATCACGTCGATCCTGGCGCCTCCATCGATCTCTGCCTCGAAATCCTTCAGGCGGCTAAGCCCCGAAGTGCAGTTCCTGCATGCGGAAACCGGACAGTTGAGCGCATATGACTGGGATGGCCGTGGCAGAACGTGCTCGCGCAACATTTGCACCCGGAGCGGGACATTTGCTTTCCATTCCTGGCTCGGCCGGGCCGCCTGCTGGCTGGAGTTGTCCCGGCAGCGATCCTGGGGCCTCCTGTCCCCGAGACGGCGACTGCACCATACTTGTAATCGAGAGGAGCTCTTCTGGGCCACGCTGGCCTTCGGTTGGGTTCACCCCGGCCCCGGCACCCGCCCCCGCCCGCTGCCCCCCAATCGCCGGACGGGGGGCCGTACGGCCGGCCGCTCGCGGCACCAGGCGTGCCGCGAGAAGGCAGGAGTACCCCGATGAAGGCAACACGAAGAAAACACCGGAGAATTACCGCGGGCGCCTGGGTAGTGCTCCTGCTGGCAACGTTCGCGTGGGCCCCGGCCGGGTCAGGACCCGCAACGTCTTGGGCGACCGAGCCGCGCGCCCCGGCGGACTTCCTGCGGCACAACTACCCTGAACCGCGGCCGGCCCTCCCCGAGCCGACGCTCCCGCCGGCGGGCGGCGTGCTGGTCCGAACGCGCGGTTGCCTGGCGTGCCATCGCCTTGGCGAGGAGGGGCCGCGGGCCGGCGTGGACCTCTATGGGGCCGGGCGGCACCTGAGCGCCAGGACCATCGAGCGGTTCCTGCTCCAGCCGCAGGCGGTCAACCCTGAGGCCACCATGCCGCGGCCGGCCCTCAGCCCGGCCGAGGCCCAGACCATCGCCGACTTCCTCGCCCGGCTCCGGTAGGTAGGCGCCTGGCGATGGCTGGGCCGTTCCCCCGCCAGCCCGGCGGCGGGCCGCGGGGAATGCCCCGGCGCTCCCGAAGAAACTGATCGGGGAAAGGAAAGGGCGATGAAGATGCCGGGTCCAGGAAAACACTGGATCGATGCGGGAGTGTGGCCCTTGTTCCTCCTGGTCGCGTTCGCCCGGGCACCCGCGGGCGAGCCCGCAGGGTCCTCCTGGGCGCCCGAGGGGCCCGCGCCGCAGGACACCATGCAGCGGTACGAATACCCCGATCCACGGCTCGCCCCACTCGAACCGACCCTGCCGCCGCACGGCAGTATCCTGGTCCAGACGCGCGGCTGCCTGGAGTGCCATCGCCTCGGCGATCGAGGGGCGCGAAGCGGCCTAGACCTGTCCGGGGTCGGGCGCCGCCTGAACGCCGTGGCCATCGAGCGGCTGCTGAAGGACCCGCATGGGGTCAACACCGAGGCCAGCATGCTGAGGCCGCCGTTGACGAAGGCCGAGGTGACCGCCATCGCCGAGTTCCTCGCCCGGCTCCGATAGCCGCGCAGGGACCGCCGGACCGGTCCCGCCCCCCCGAAGCGCTGCGCCGGCGCCCGCTTCCCTGGCGGCCCGCGCGCGCCTGCGGCCGCATGCCCCCCCGGGGCCTTCGAACGCTCCCCCGGCCAGAAAAAGGAACGCGGGCCCCGCCATCGGGGCCCGCGCCGCCAGACGTTCTCCTGCGCGCCACCTCCCGGCGCGCGCCGCCGCGTTGTCCTTACCTCCGCACCAGGACCTCGGCCAGCGCGCCCGGGTGGATCAGGGACATCGCAATGAAGTTCCCGGGGAAGAAGATGCAGGCCGCCGGCAGGATGTCGCGGAGGACGGTCGTCCAGTTCCCCTTCGGACGGCGACCATGGCTGCCATGCGCTCCCCTTCGGCCGCGGTGCCGGGCCGGCCCCGCCCCACCCGCCACGGGGATCAGCACGGAGAGAGCGTCGCCCTCCCCCACCGGCGTCTCCAGCCCCTGCAGGCTACGGATGTCCCGCCCGTTCAACTCGACGAAGAGGTAGGAGTGGAGGCCGCCGGTCGCCTGGTCGAAGAGACGGTTGCGGAGGCCGCCGTGAGCCGCCGCCAGTTCCTCCAGCACGCTGCGCACGGTGGCGCCCGCCCCCACGGCGACCTGCACCGAGGGCCGCCCCACGAGCCGGGCCAGATCGAACATGGTGCGGACCGTCACCGTGGGCATATCGGCCTTCCCGCCCCTAAGGAGAGCAGTGAAGAACTCGCTTTTTCGCAGGCTGCTCAAAAAGGTCCAGATGCAAGGCGGCGCGCGCTGCGCGGGGTACCCACCGTAGGTGGCTCGGAGGCGTACTGGGTCCGTACGTCGCAGCGCCGCGCGAGCGCGCCAACGCCCCGCCCGCTGCCGCCGAGGCGGCGGGGAAAAATGTTGGGCCTTTTTCAGCAGCCTGCTAGGGCCGCGGCGGCAGGTCCGCCGCCAGGGCCTCCAGGCCCAGCGCCGCCAGCCGCTCCGGCGTCGGCACGCCCCGGGCATCCCAGCCGCGCAGGCTGTAGTACTCGTCCAGCATCCGGTCCCGGTCCGCCGGCGAGATCACGTGCCCCTTGGAGGCCCCGGTCTTCAGGGGCTCCTTCATGAGGCGGTCCGGCAGCGTGTCGTCGGCCCGCGTGAAGCCGGCCCGGCAATTCCATACCCGGGCCACGTTGGTGAGCCGCTCGCCCACCCGCACCACCTCCTCGGGGGTCACGTCGTAGCCCTGGACCGCCCGCCAGAAGTCTGCCACGAGGGCGGGCCCCAGGTTCTTGGGGAGGAGGGCCAAGCGGGCCACGAAGGTGCACAGCATGGACGAGTCCTTCACGGCCCCGCCCACGTCCTGGTTGAAGATGGTGAGGGCGGCCTTCCCCTCGATGGCCAGGCGATCCACGGCCTGCGGCACGGGGATGCCGAAGACCTCCTGCTCCGAGTGTCCCCGCGAATGGTCTGCCCCCGTGAAGGCGGTCATGTAGTTCAGGCCCATGGACTTGAGCCCGCGGGGATCGTAGGCCGGCGGCTCCAGCCCCTTGACGTGCATGGCGTACTTGGGGGCATCCCCGCCGATGCGCTCGGCGGCCGCCCGCGCCCCCTCGGCCAGCAGGTCGCCCACCCCTTCGCGGAAGGCGATCTTCCGCAGGAGCGCGAAGGCCGCCTCGTGGTTGCCGAACTTGAGGTCCAGGCCGTCCACGTCCGCCCGCGAGAGGATGCCCCGCTCGTAGCACTCCATGGCCATGGCCACGGTGGCGCCGTAGGAGATGGTGTCCAGCCCCAGCTCGTCGCAGAGGCGGTCCAGGGCGATGCAGGCGCCCATGTCGGCGATGCACATGTCGCTCCCCAGCGAATAGAGCGACTCGAACTCGGGCCCCTCGCTGGCGTACCCGGCGTACGGGCCCGAGGTGACGGCGCGCACCTGGGCGCAGAGGACCGGGCATTGGTCGCAGGTGAAGTGGCGCACCCGGTAGCCGATGCCCGCCTGGCCCCCGATGGGCAGGTACTCCTCGCCTGCCGGCTCCAGGAAGTTCTTGGCCGGCATGTCCCCCTGCCCCACCGTCAGCTCCACGTTGCCCGCCGTGCCGAAATTGCGGAAGCGATGGTAGAGGGCCGGGCTGTCCTTCATGGCCTGATGCAGGATCCTGGTGGCCTCCTTGAAGGCCGCCTCGTCCGCCAGGGCCACGGCCTGCGCGCCGCGCACGGCGATGGCCTTCAGGTTCTTGGCCCCCATGACCGTCCCCATCCCCTTGCGCCCCGCGGCCCGGCGCTCGGTGATGATGGCGGCGTACTTCACCAGGCGCTCGCCGGCGGGGCCGATGCAGGCCACCCGGATATTGCCGTCGTGGAGGGACTGCTGGAGATAGAACTGGGTGTCGATGGTGTTGAGCCCCCAGTAGTCTTTGGCATCCCGAACCTCCGCCCGGCCGTCGCCGATCCAGAGGTAGACGGGCGCCTCGGCCCTGCCCTCGATGATGAGCGCCTGGACCCCGGTGGCCCGGAGCTCGTTGGGGAAGTAGCCTCCGGAATTCGAGTACCCCACGGTTCCCGTGAGGGGGGACTTGGCCACGAAGGCCACCCGGCTGGCGGAGGGCGCCGGGGTGCCCGCCAGGAAGCCCAGGCTCACGATGAGCTTGTTCTCCGGGCCCAGCGAGTCCACCCGGGGATCCACCTCGTCGTACAGGAGCTTGACGGCCGCCGCCGCGCCGCCCATGAACAGCCGGGCCAGACGATCCGGGTACGCTTCCTCCGTGATCTGCTTGGTGGTCAGGTTGACCCTCAGGATCTTTCCCATCATGGCGCGGCCTCCTTCCCGTGATGCCGATCCCATTGGATCCGATGGTTCGCCCGCGGCGCGGCGCGCCGGGCGTCACCCTTTGCTGTTGCCGGTGGGCGCCTGTGGTTCCGCCGGAGGGGCCGCGCCCGCCTATGCCGGATACCCCTCATGCAACTCGCTCCGCGGTCGGGGTGCCGCGATACGCTTGATCCAAGAGTTGACTCACGTGCCGGACGGCAACCGAGAGGCCGCGGCGGCGCGCCCCATACGTCAGGTGCATCATGCAGGCCGGACACTCCGTCGCCACGATGGTGGCGCCGGTCCGTTCCACGTTCCCCATCTTCCGCTCCAAGACCCCCACCGCCTCCGCGTGGCGGCGGAACGTATAGGTACCCGCCGCCCCACAGCACCAGTCCGCCTCCGGGAGCTCCCGGTACGCCAGGCCCGGGATGGACCGAAGGAGCTGCCGCGGCTGGGTGGTGATCTTGGCGAACCGATTGGAGAGATGGCACGGGTCGTGATACGTGACGGTCCTCTCCAACTTCGCCAGATCGCCCTGGAGGCCGATGTGCATCAGGAACTCGCTGAAGCTCTGCGCCTTCCTCGCCAGGAGGGCGGCTCGGGGGGCGTACGCCGGGTCGTCCTGCAGGAGCCGTCCATAGTCTTTGAGGTGCGTGCTGCAGCTGCCGCACTCGGACACGATGGCGTCCAGCTCCAGAGCGGGGCCGAGGCGGTCGATGTTCCGGCGGGCGATGGCGAGGGCGGCCTCGATATCCCCATAGGCGTGGGCGGGACGCCCGCAGCAGGTATTCTCGAGGATCGTGACCGCGCACCCGTTCCGCTTCAGGACGCGGAGGGTGGCCTCGGCCACTTCGGGGTACTGGAAGCTGAAGCCGCACGACGCGAAGTAGCCCACCCGGTGCTTGGGCTGCGCGGGCGCCGGCCCCCCGTTCCGTGCGGTCCGCCGGAAGATCTTTTCCGGCATGGACTCCACCACGCGGTTGGCCACCCCCAGGCGCTTGTCCACGAGGTTGAGCAACCCCACCTTGTCCGCCAGGGCGGCCAGGCCGCTCCGCTTGGCCCACACGGCCAGGCGCCCTGCCCGCTCCAGCCGCTTGCTGTCCGACAGGACCCTCCGAAAGAGGGTGCGTTGAAGGGCTGACTGGCCGTATCGTGCGACGTACGTCTGCCGAATCGCGGTGACGACTTCATCCGTCTTCAGGGCGGGGAAGCAGTGTGCGGTGCAGCCACGGCAGAGCAGGCAGTCGTCCAGCGCGTGCATCGCCTCAGGTGTGAGCTCGATCTCCCCCAGGATCAGCCCCCGCGCCACGGCCCAGTGCCCCCGCGCCAGGGAACGTTCTGCACCGGTCACCCGGTACACGGGGCAGCCTGCCTGGCAGAATCCGCAGCGATTGCACTTTGCGATCAGATCGTACAGGGGGAGGAGTTCCGGCATCGCCATGGTCCGCCCTCCTCAGATCCCGCCCAGGAATCTGCCCGGGTTGGAGAGGCCGCGGGGATCGAAATCCGCTTTCAGGCGCCGCATCACTTCGAAGGCCTCGCCGGCCTTTCCCCACACGTCCATGAGCTTCTTGAATGCTGGCGGTGCCTCCTGGAGGACCAGGCTTCCCTCGGCGGCCTCCGCCTCCCGGCGAAGCCCCTCCAGGCCGCTGGCCAGGACCTCGGCCGGGGGCGTCTCGGGCCCCACCAGGTAGCACGCGCGGACGATCCCGCTCCCGGCGTGGGCCGTCACAGCCGCCCGGAGCTTGTGGCGACGGCCCAGCGCCTCGGCGGCCGCCAGCATGTCGACGGTCCGACCGATCAGCGCCGCGATCTTGCAGGTGATCCGCGCCGAAGGCACCCCCGGCAGGAGATCGAAGACATTGCGGATGGCCTGCCACGCCGGGGCCACCCGCTGGTCCGGAAGCGCCGCCGTCGCCCGAGCCTGCACCCCCCGGAAAAGTTCGAGGAAGTCCCGCACCTGCCGCTCCACGGTCTCGCGGCTCCCCGCGAGGGACACGGCCAGGCCGTAGCCCGTTCCATCGAGGCCGAGGGCCGGCCCCAGCAGGGTCACGGCGTCGGGGTCCAAGAGTTCCAGGGCCTCGGGGAGCAGCACGGAATCCAGCACCCGGGCCACCACCCCCGCGGCCTGGCTGAGCTCCGCGAACACCCCGGCGACGCTGGCCCGCGCCGCGGGAAGGGGCAGGAGCTTGAAGGTGGCCTCCGTAATGATCCCCAGGGTGCCAAGGCTGCCGATGAACAGTTTGTTCATGTCGTAGCCCGAGACGTTCTTGATGACCTTGCCGCCGCAGCGGATCCGCTCCCCGTCGGGGAGGACGACCCGCATCCCCAGCAGCCAGTCCCGGGCCGTGCCGTAGAGCAGCCGCCAGGGCCCGCTGCTGTTCGCGGCGAGGAGCCCGCCCACGGTCGCCTTCGCATCGGCGGGCGGGTCCAGGGGGAGGAACTGACGCTCTTTCCCCAGCGCGACCTGGAGGTCGGCAAGCCGCATGCCCGCCTCCACCGTGACGTTCAGGTTGGCCGCATCGAACTCCACGATCCGATCGACCCGATCGAGGATCACGGCGACATCGGCGCGGCTCGGCGGATTCCCCAGCCCGATGGCCGTCCCGCCACCCCACGGGACGACGGCGGCCCCCGCCTGAGCGCAGGCCGCCATGACGGAAGAGACCTCTTCCTGCGAGCCCGGCCGCGCCGTCAACGCGGGGGACACCCCATCGACGGCGTATCGCGCCGTCTCGGCCGGATCCACCCCCACGTTGGCCCCGCCGAGGGCCGCCTCCAACCGTTCCCGGAGCCCTCCCAGTTCAGGCCGCACGGCACACCTCCTCCGGGCGCGGGAACATCTTCCCGGGGTTCGCAAGGTCCTTGGGATCGAACGCCCTCTTCACCCGGAGCTGCGCGCGGATCTCCGCCTCGCCGTGGACGAGGCGCATGGCGTCGATCTTCTCCAGCCCCACGCCGTGCTCCCCGCTGATGGTGCCGCCCACGGCCACGCACAGCTCCAGGATCTCCATGCCGGCTTTCATGACCCGGGCCTTCTGGTCCGCGTCCCGCCAATCGAACAGGATCAGGGGGTGGAGATTCCCGTCGCCGGCGTGGAACACATTCGGGATCTGCAGTTGGTATCGCTGGCTCACCTCGGCCACCTTTCGGAGGACCTGGGGCAGGGCCGTGCGGGGCACCGTGCCGTCGCAGACCAGGTAGCTCGGGGTGATGCGCGCCACGGCGCCGAAGGCGCCCCGCCGCCCGGCCCACAGGGCGGCGCGCTCCGCATCGTTCTTCGCCACCCGGACCTCGCGGGCGCCATGCGCCCGACACAGGTCCTCGATCGCCCGGGCCTGGATCTCCAGGTCGTCCTTCAGGCCGTCCAGCTCGATGATGAGCACCGTCGCGCAGTCCAGCGGGTACCCGCAGTGCATGAACTCCTCGACCGCCTTGAGGACCGGTTGGTCCATCATCTCCAAGGTGGCCGGCACCATCCCGGCGGCCACGATGGCGGACACGGTTTCGCTGCCTGCCTCGATGCTGTCGTAGATGGCCAGAAGCGTCTTCACCCCCTCGGGCAATCGCATGATGCGGACGACGATCTCGGTGCAGATCCCGAGCGTTCCCTCGCTCCCCACGAAGACCCCGGTGAGGTCGTAGCCCGAGGCGTCGGGCGCCTTGCCACCGATCCGCGCCACTGTGCCGTCGGGCAAGACCAGGGTCAACCCGAGGACGTGGTTCGTGGTCACGCCGTACTTGAAGCAATGCGGGCCGCCCGAGTTCTCGGCCACATTGCCTCCGAGGGTGGCCGCCTTCTGGCTCGCCGGATCCGGGAGGTACTGGTAGCCCAGGGGGGCCAGGTGCGTCCCCAAATCCAAATTGAAAAGGCCCGGCTGGACCCGGGCCCGCAAGTTCGCGCGATCCACCTCCAAGATCCGGTTCATCCGAACCATCTCGAGGACTACCCCGCCCTTGGAAGGGATGGTGCCTCCGGTGAGGTTCGTGCCCCCGCCGCGGGGGACGAAGGGCACGCCGTACTTATCGCACGCCCGGACGACGCCGGCCACCTCCTCGGTGGTGTGGACGAAGACGACCGCGTCCGGGCGCCGCTCCTCCAGGTAGGCATCGTACTTGTAGTGCTGGAGATCCACGGCCGAATCCAAGACATTCGCCTTGCCGAGGATCTGCCGGAGCTCCTTCAGCAGCGGCTGCGATACCATCGCGTTCTCCTTCCCGGGCCTGAGGCGCCGGCTGCTCGCATCGGCGGCGCGGGGCATTCGCCCTTGCCCCGCGGCCTCTCAAGCCCCTCCGGGACGAGGGGGTCCTGGCCGTTCAACTCGACGAACGGGTAGGCACGAGGGACACGCCCTGGATGCCGATCGAAATGCCGTCTGGTTCCTCTTTGGACTCATTGCTCAGAAGGCCGAGAGGCCCGCAACGTGGACCGGCTGTGAGCACGCGGGGAAGCAACCGCGTAAAAAGCCCCTATTTCTCTTAATTTGTGGTGTCGGGACAATACGCGCAAGGGCATCCAACAGGCCGCACCCTATCTAATCTCATCCGGTGCCCCCAGCACGGAGCCTATCCGCCCCCCTTTGTCCCTTACAGCCGCCCACCTTCGATGGGTTTCTAAGGTACGCGGCGGACGGTCCGGACCAGGGCCTCGGCTCCCTGTGAGGACCGAACCCGATCCCGCGGGTCCAGGCGCCGTTCTCTGGCCCTTTCGGGCCATGGGCTGGCGGTGGCTC
>Ga0187766_10002172_pt1 | contig 11575 bp, 12 predicted proteins | sample 0216_QUI02_MP05__4_FD_132971 | JGI IMG/M metagenome (GOLD analysis project Ga0187766, IMG submission 132971) | Tropical peat soil microbial communities from peatlands in Department of Meta, Colombia - 0216_QUI02_MP05_20_MG | ecosystem: Environmental > Terrestrial > Soil > Wetlands > Peat ... | reverse complement strand
CTCGAGGACACCATCGTCAAGACCAACCTGGAAGCGGTGAAGGAGATTGTGCGCCAGATTCGACTGCGCGACCTTGGCGGAATCATCGTTGTGGACTTCATCGACATGGAGGAGCGCCGCAACCGCGAAAAAGTCATGATCGCTCTGCAGAATGCGCTCGACCGGACAAGGCTCCATCAAAGGCCCTCGGCTTCAACGAGTTCGGCCTGGTGGCCATCACGCGCAAGCGCACCAAGCAGGCTCTCGAACGCGTGCTGTGCCAGCCGTGCCCGTCTTGTTCAGGCTCGGGCATGGTTAAGTCCATCCCCACGCTGTGCTACGAGATTCAGGCCGAGGCGTGGAAGATGGCTCAGGATCACGACGCGCCAAACCTAACCGTGCGCGTTCATCCGGAAATCGCCAAGGCGCTCAAGACGCGCGAGTCCATGCTCGTGGACGAGCTGGAGCAGACGGCACACAAACACATCATCATTCAGTCCGACGCCACCCTGCACTGGGAGCAGTACGACATCTACTGAACGTTTCGGCCTCTTCTCGAAAAGCCCGGGCAGGACCCTCTGCCCGGGCTTTTTGTTTTCCATCAGACGCCCTGCCGACCCCGCGGCAAGGGCGCGACAATGCAAGCGAAGCGGAGTATTCTCTTGTGCCAAGCATCAAGCCCTGGGCAACCGCTGCACATTGGAGCCTTCCCATGAACGCAGGGCCCGTCGCTGCCTCCGCGCGCAGAGATTTCAGCGACACAGTCCGAGACGTGAGCGAGACCTCCTGCTGCATAGTGGGCGGCGGGCCGGCGGGGGTAATGCTGTCGCTGTTTCTCGTGCGGCGCGGCGTTCCGGTGACGTTGCTGGAGATGCACCAGGACTTCGACCGGGAGTTTCGCGGCGACACGATTCATCCTTCGACGCTGGAGATCCTCGACCAAATCGGACTGGCACAGCCGCTGCACGAGCTGCGCCATTCGAAAGTTTCCGGGCCCACGCTGCAACTCCCCAGCGGGCCGTTCCAGCCGTTCGATCTCGCGCGGCTGAAGATCAAGTTTCCCTACATCATGCTGGTGCCGCAGGCGCAATTCTTGGAATTCATCGCCGGGCAGGCGGCCAAGTATCCGCAATTCCGCCTCGTGATGCGCGCACAAGTGCAAAAGCTGGTGGAGGAAGGCGGCGCCGTGCGCGGGGTGCGCTACGTGAGTCCCGACGGAACGCACGAGGTGCGCGCGCCGCTGACGATAGGGGCGGACGGAAGATTCTCGCAGGTGCGGCAGCTCGCGGGAATCGTGCCAGTCAAAACTTCGCCGCCGATGGACGTGCTGTGGTTCCGTCTGCCGCATCTGGAAGGTGAGCCGAGCGCCGAAAGCGGAGCGCTGGGCGGAATCGGACGCGGGCGCGCTCTTGCTCTACTCGACCGCAAGGACTACTGGCAGGCCGGTCTGGTTTTTCCGAAGGGGAAGTATCAGGAAATTCGCGCGGCTGGGGTGGAGGCTCTGCGCAAAACGATTGTCGAAATTGATCCGCGCTTTGCCAGGCACACGGAATCCATAACCGATTGGCAGCAATTCTCTTTGCTCTCGGTGGAATCGAGCCGCTGCTCGGTCTGGCACAAGCCGGGGCTGCTGCTCATCGGCGACGCAGCGCACGTGATGTCGCCGGTCGGCGGCGTGGGAATCAATTACGCCATTCAGGATGCGGTGGTGGCGGCGAACGTCCTGGCCGGACCGCTGAAGGCAGGCCGCGTGACGGAAGCGGACCTTGCAAAGGTGCAGCGGCAGCGCATGTGGCCGACGGAAGTGATCCAAAGGATGCAATCGCTCATGCAGGAGAGGCTCATTGCTCCTGCGCTCAGCTCCGAGAAAGCCCTGGACGTCCCCTGGGTCGTACGGGCGCTTCTGAGAATCCCCATGCTGAAGAATCTGCCGTCGCGGATGATTGCTTACGGACCCCGGCGCGTGCATCTGCAAGAGGGCTGACGCGCAAACTCCGTCACGCTCACGGCGCTTGCTGCGTGGCTTTCTTGCGGCGCCCGTCCACAAGAAATGTAACCTCGGAATCGCCAGAAGAGTAAGTAACGGTAGAGGCGCGCATGGAGCTGCTGGAACGTTTTTCAGCGGGAGACCTCGACGCGTTCGAAGTACTTTTCCGGCAGCATCAGGCCGAGGTCTATCGATGGGTGCTGCGAATCGTGCGTAGTCCAGCCGCCGCGGAGGATTTGACCGTGGAGGCCTTTTGGCGGGCGTACCGCGCACATGCGCACTTTGAAGCCAAAGGGAATTGGGGCGCCTGGCTGCGGCGCATCGCCACCAACGCCGCGCTCGATCACCTGCGGCGCGAGCGGCCCGAATCGGAGTTGCCCGCGAATCTCGCAGCGGCTCCTCTTCCCGATGGAGCCGTCCAGAACGAGACGCGAAGCCAAATCCGGAAAGCGCTCGCGGAACTCCCGGCGCGGCTGCGCATCGTGGCCGTTCTCGCCCTCATCGAGGAGGAGCCGCACGCGCGTATCGCGGCGGCGCTGGGAATTTCCGAAGGGGCCGTGAAGCTGCGGCTGTTCCGCGGCGTGCGGCTGCTGCGAAAGAAACTCGAACGGATGGGTGTCCGGCCATGAACGATAACGGTGTAAACGAAATGAGCAAGCGGCTCCGTGCGGTCCTGGAGCCGATGAAGGATGCCGGGCTCAAGAGGGACCTCTGGCCCGACGTGCTCAGGAAGATGGACCAGCGGGGCGCGCGCGTGCCCTGGTTTGACTGGGTTCTGATGGCCGGACTCGGAGCTGCAGTGTTGTTGTTTCCGCGGCTGCTGCCGGCGCTGCTTTATCACCTGTGAGGAGACGAGGAGGAAATCATGGGCAAACACACATTGTTGCGCGCGTATCTCGCGGGAATCTGCGTGCCGACGATTTTTCTGCTGGTTGTGGTGATGCCGGGCTACGTGCTGTTGCGTGAGGTCTACCACTTCTCCATTCCCGTGGAGCGAGTCATTGTCTTCCCCATGGCCATCGTCCCGAATCTTTGGGGTTTTTGGAACGTCCTCTACGTTGCCTTTCTGGCGAAGCGACGATTCCCCATAGGCCTCTACGGCGATGCGCTGATTTTCATTCTCGCCCCGCTGGGATTCCTCTTTGCACGTATCCTGGACCTCGCTACGGCGCAGCATTTCGTCTTCTCCGTCGGTCCGGTGGTTCTGCCTGTTGGACTCACCTTGTACTACCTTGCGTGGAAGTATCTGGTGGGTTTCCTCAATGCGGAGCTGGGCCTCGCGAACGTCTGAGCGGCACTGCCGCGTGAATCTAAAGGTCGGCCAGGGCGCGATGCACAAGATGGACGGCGATGGCGCCTTCACCGACGGCGGAGGCCACCCGCTTCACGTTTCCTGCCCGTACATCGCCGACCGCAAATACGCCGGGAAGGTTCGTTTCCAGCATTTGCGGAGGACGCGAAAGCGTCCAGCGGGAATCCAATAACGCAGCATCGAGGTCCCGACCCGTGAGGATAAAGCCTTTGTTGTCCAGTGCGACGCAGCCTTGCAGCCATTCTGTTCGAGGAGACGCTCCGGCCATGACAAAAATGTGGCGGAGATCGTGCGTCGAGGTCTGACCGGTCGATTTGTCCTGCCAGACAACGCTTTCGAGGTGCGCATCGCCCTCGAGAGCGACGATCTCGGTGTTGTAGTGCACCTCTATCGCCGGATTCTCTTCGATGCGCTGGATCAGGTAGCGGGACATCGTGTCCGAAAGACGGCTGGAACGCACCAGCATGTGCGTACGGCGGTCTGAGCTGGAAAGGTAGACAGCGGCCTGCCCGGCGGAATTGCCGCCGCCGATCACGGCGACGGCGTCCTGGCCGCAGAGCTGCGCTTCGATGTGCGTAGCTCCGTAATAGACGCCCTGTCCCCTGAACTTGTCGAGATTCGAAAGCCGGGGCTTGTTGTACTGTGCGCCCGTGGCAATGATCACGGCGCGCGTCGGGAGTGTCTCGCCGTTCTCGAGCACCACGTGGTAAGGCCGGGCGGCGCAATCGAGGCGTACCACGCGGCGGGCAACCAGCAGCTTGGCGCCGAATTTCTCAGCTTGGGTGAAGGCGCGTGCAGCCAGTTCCTGGCCGGAGACCCCCATGGGGAAGCCCAGGTAGTTCTCGATCTTGGAGCTTGCGGCCGCCTGCCCGCCGGGAGAATCCCTTTCGATAACGAGAACATCGAGGCCCTCGGAAGCCGCGTATACCGCTGCGGCCAAACCCGACGGCCCCGCGCCCACGACGATCAGGTCGCGGCGATGCGAACCGTCAACGGCGGCGTTGAGTCCTATGCAGTCAGCCAGTTCCCGAATCGAAGGGTTGCGAAGGACGGTGTGCCGAAAGTTGCAGATGACCACGGGAATCTCGCTGAGTTTGACGGCAAATCGATCGAGAAGCTCCTGCACGTCCCGGTCGGTGTCCAAATCCAAGTAAACGAAAGGGTGGCCGTTGCGGGTGAGGAACTCGCGCAAGCGCAGCGTGTGCGCGGAATGCTGCGAGCCAAGCAGGATGATGCTGCCATACCCCTGGTTGATGAGCGCGAGGCGACGCAGGATAAAGGCGCGCATCAGGATGTCGCTGAGCTCGGCGTCCCTGGCTATGAGAGAGCGAAGCGCGTCCGGAGGCAACTCCAAGAACTCGCCCGGCTCGGTGACGCGGCCGAGCACGAGACAGCGCTGGCCGGAAATCATGGTCAGCTCGCCGGTAAAGTGTGCCGGACCGTGGGTGGTAATCCGGCGCTCGTCGGAGAGCCTGGGCTGAACAATCTCCATCCCGCCGGAGAGAACGACAAAGAAGGAAACGCCGGTGTCTCCCGGCTGGAACAGGATTTCGCCCTGCTTCACCGCGCGAAGCTTGCCGAAGGGGCGAATGCGGCCAATCTGCACGTCGGTGAGGACTGGAAACGTTTGTGTGGCGGCGTCTAGCGCGCTGGGCAAAAGAGGAGGGGCCATAGGACGCTCCTGAACGGAAGAGCTCATTCTACACGAGCCCGGAAGTACCAGCGGTGTGGGACGGCCCCCGTCAAGCCGTGGTGTAGAATCCGCGGTGGCTCGGAATGACCATCATGCCAGCACCCCGCCCGAGTGCGCGGTCCGGCTGCCTGTCGGGCTGCTTGATGCGGGCGATCTTGTTCCTGGTGCTCGGCGTCGTCTTTGTCGCCCTCGTTCAAGCGGTTTTCGCGCCATGGGGATATTACCTGGGCGGACACTTTCACCTCGTTCCCACGTGGCAGGGCTGGGGAAGGATGCACACGCCGACCGGAAGAGACTATGTTGTGTTCGTGCGGGTGTTCCCGAGTCCGCGCGGGAGCCGCACGGGCTTCGCGAACCTCTCTGGTATCGGCTATCTATGCACTCCGCGCCACGAAGAAATCCGGATGAATCTGGGCGGCACAATGGACAAACATCTGGGCAGGGACACGCAGGGACAGTGGGTCCACCTGTACATGTACCATCGGCCTTTCTTCTCGCTTAGCGCGGAGCGTCGACCGGGGCTGGAGATTTACGGTACCTGGGGTGACGAGCAAGTCTCCGGGGACGATCACGGTTCGCTGGGGCGCGCGTTCAATCCCGACGACACCGTGTACCTGGGTCGCGCACCTGATCGCCGCCCGTCGTTCGGGCCGGTCCAAGTGACGTTGCATGCAGGCGCGAAGAGAGATTTCGACGCGGCCTGTTCGGCGCGCTGACCGCGGGCGGCCGGGCGATTTCGCGTGTGCTATGATTTTTGGGTGGAATCGGCTGCGCTTGTAAGCAGGCACGGACTATGACGGCGCATATTCTGGACGGGAACAAGATCCGCGAGGCCATCTTCGCCGAACTGACTCAGGAAATTCAGTCGCTTGCGGCGCAGAGAGTGCGGCCGGGCCTGGCTGCCGTTCTAGTCGGCGACAATCCTGCCTCCCAGCTTTACGTCAAGAGCAAAATCGCGGCATGCGAGCAGCTGGGGCTGGCGAGCGGTCTGATGACGCCGCCGGCCACGGTCACCACGCTTGACCTGCTCAATCTCGTAGATGACTTGAACCGCGACGCAAGCGTGGACGGCATCTTGGTGCAGTTGCCCTTGCCGCCGCAGGTGGATGCAAAGCGCGTTTTGGAGGCCGTGGATCCCTCGAAAGACGTGGACGGGTTTCACCCGGTGAATCTGGGGCGGCTCGTGACGGGCCGGCCCGGACTGGTGGCGTGCACGCCGGCAGGGTGCATAGAGATCCTGCGCCGCAATGAGGTGCCGATTGAAGGTGCCAACGCCGTCGTATTGGGACGCAGCGACATCGTCGGCAAGCCGATGGCGCTCCTGTTGATGCACGCAAACGCGACCGTCAGCATTTGCCATTCCAAGACGCGCGACCTGGCGGGGATGGTCCGCCGGGCGGACATCGTCGTCGCGGCCATAGGCAAGGCGGGTTACGTCGAAGCGGACTGGATTCGTCCCGGCGCGACCGTGCTTGACGTAGGCACCAACCGCGTGACGGATGCGCCGACGGTCGAACGGCTTTTCCGCAATTTCCCGGAGCGGCTCGAAAAGTTCCGCGCGAAAGGGTTTGCGCTGGTGGGAGACGTTCATCCGGACGCCGTGAATGTGGCCGGCGCGCTGACTCCGGTGCCCGGAGGCGTGGGCCCGCTGACGATTGCGATGCTGATGAGCAACACGGTGAAAGCGGCGCGCCTGCGGCGGGGATTTCGCGCGGTGCAGGCGGCCTATCCGGCGCGCGCACACTGAAGCGCAAAACAAAAGGGCACGCGCATGTTGAGACTCGGCCTCACCGGAGGAATTGCCAGCGGGAAGAGCGCGGTGGCGGCGATGCTTCGCGAGCTGGGCTTTCCGGTGCTGGATGCCGATTCGCTTGCTCACCGCCTCATCGAACCCGGAAAGCCGGCGCATGACGCTGTCGTGCGTGAGTTCGGCCACGATATCCAGGACCCGACGGGAAAGATCGATCGCGCAAAGCTGGGCGCTGCGGTCTTTGGCAATCGCGAAAAGCTCGAGCGGCTGAACAGCATCGTGCATCCGCTCGTCAAGCAAGAAATCCAGCGACAATTCGCCGAGTGGGATACAGCCGGGCGCGACGCAGCTGCGTTCGCAGAAGCAGCACTAATCCTGGAGGCGGGATACCAGGACCAGCTTGATGGCGTCGTCGTGGCGTGGTGCCGGCCGGAGCAACAGCTCGAGCGGCTGCGCGCACGCGGAATGAGCGCGGAAGAGGCAAGTAAACGCATCGCCGCGCAGATGCCGGTCGAGGAAAAACTGCGTCGCGCCACCGAGCGAATCGATTGCTCGGGGACGCTCGAACAGACGCGAGCGCAGGTGCAGGCACTGGCGGAGCGCTTGCGGCGGACCAAGCCGCAAGCGGCGAACTTGCGAGTGGAGAGAGAAGGGCGATCAAGATGAATCTGAACAAGGCCGCGAATCGAGTTCGCTGGGCGGCGCTCGTGCTGGGTTTGCTCCTGGGCGTCTTTTACGCAGGAGCGCGCTGGGGGCCCAAGTTCGCCGAGCATGTGGATGCGATTCCGCTGGAAAGCAGGGGTGGCACCGGCCCGGCAGCGGCACAACGCGGCGGCCTGACCGACGAAGAGGCCATCAACGTGAGGGTTTACCGCCAGGCCTCGCCGGCCGTCGCGAACATTCTGACGAAGGCGACAGAATACGATTTCTTCATGGACCCGGTGGCGGTGGAAGGAGCCGGCTCGGGATTCGTGATCGACCCGAAGGGTTATATTCTGACGAACTATCACGTGGTGGCTGGCGCGCAAACGGTGGAGGTTGTTCTCGGCGACCAAACACGCTATCCGGCAAAACTCGTGGGCGCGGATCAACGCAACGACGTGGCGCTGGTTAAAGTAGAGCCCAAGGGAAAGCCGCTCGTGGCGCTGCCTCTAGGGGACTCCGCGTCGCTGCAGGTCGGGCAGAAGGTTCTAGCCATCGGCAACCCGTTCGGCTTCCAGAGCACGCTGACCACGGGCGTAGTCAGTGCCTTGGGCCGGACGGTGCAGACCAGCCAGACGACCATCATTGACGCGGCGATTCAAACCGATGCTGCCATCAACCAGGGGAACTCCGGCGGGCCACTGCTGAATACCCAGGGCGAGGTGATCGGCATCAACTCGGCGATTTATACGCCCAGCGGGACCACCGCCGGAATCGGCTTTGCCATTCCCATCAGCACCGCAAAGCTCATCGCGCATGACTTGATGACCGAGGGCCGCGTGCATCGCGCCAGCCTCGGCGTGCAGACACTCCAGCTGACCGACTGGCTGGCGGAAGCGCTGGACCTGCCCGTGCGCGAAGGGCTGCTGGTCGAAAGCGTCACCCGGGGAGGCCCGGCGGAGTCAGCCGGAATTCACGGCGGCGACCGGACGGCCATCGCCGGGATGAGGCGAATCAGCATTGGCGGAGACGTCATCGTGGCCATCGACAACGCCAAAATCGGAAGCCAGTTGGACCTGAACGTCTTCTTGAACCGCAAGCGCCCAGGCGAGCGCGTGACGGTGACAGTCTACCGCGGCGGAAAGAAGCTCGAACTTCCTGCGACGCTCGGCGAAGCGACGCAGCGCTAGCCGCCCGGAGGACCTCAGCGGTCAAATTCGGCCGCGTGGCGCGCGCGTTCCTCCGCAGGCAGGGAATACCAGCTTTCGGCGAGCTCCCGGGTCCGGTCAAGCTCCTTCTGCACCTCCGCCAGCTTTGCGGTAATCATTTCCGGGCTAGCGTCTTCCGGAACGAAGATCGGTGGAGCGAAAAGCATCACCGTGCGCGCGAAGGGCTTCGGCAGCAGGAAGTGATCCCAGGAACGCTCGAAGGTCCTGCCTCGATCCACGGCAACGTGAAAAGGCATGACCGGCTGACTCGTGCGCCGCGCAAGAAGGACGGCTCCGGGCTTGGCAATAAAGCGGGGGCCGCGCGGACCATCAATGGCGAAGCCTGCGTCGCGCCCTTCCTTGATCTTCTGCGCGAGCTCGGCGAGGCCCCGCGCTCCGCCCCGCGTGGAACTCGCGGCAACCGTGCCGAATCCCAGCCATTCAATGACCTTGGCGCCCCAACGCCCGTCGAAGTTCGCCGTGGCCATCACCACGACTCCCCGGTGACGGCCCCAATAGGCCGTCGCCAGCATCGAACGGTGCCAGAAGGTCCAGATGCAGCGCTTCCCTTGGGCGTAAAGACGCTCCGCGTGCTGCCAGCCGTGTACTTCGAAACGCAGCGTCGGCCCCAGGAGGCGGATGACGCTCCAGACTGCGGCGGCAATAATCGGAATCTGGATGCGGCGCGAAAGGGACAGCTTGGGCCAGTGCGCGTTCGGAACCGAAGCGGTGTCGGCAGACAGGGGTTCCTGTGAAGCGCCGTGCGCTGTGGGAGCCGTTGTCATCGAGGTATAGTATATGCGAGCCGACGGAAACGTCAGGCTGAACCAAGGTGAGCATGGACTGGGGTTGGTCACTGCACTCGAGAAAGCTGCACATTGCCGCGATCTTCGCCGCTGGGGTTTTTGGCGCGGCGTGGATCGCCGGGCCCGCCGCGTTGCGTTCCGACGAACCGTCTACCGAACTCGTCGGCGTGATCGACGGCGAGTCGATCGCGGTGGAAGGCCCCATGAAAGTCGAGGTGGTGCGCAACGAAGTTCGCACCACGCTCCGCAGCGGCAGCGATGTCCGGGTAAAAGCCGGCGGGGCCCGCGTGGACCTGGTCGAAGGCGGAAGCCTCGCCATCTGCGGTCCCGCGCATTTCTCTGTGCTGAAATCCCACGGCTCGCTCACCGTCGCCCTGGACTCCGGAGTCATTCGCCTGCGCCTGGGAAAGGAACCGGCCGTAACGGTATACACCCCACAGATTCAAGCCAAGCCCATCGCCATCGGGGACGGTCCGCAGGATCTGGCCGTTGGACTGGACCCTGGAGGAACGATGTGCCTGCGCGCGAACCTGGGCGCGATCCGCCTGGAACAGCAACTTACGGGGCAGACGCTCATCGTGCCGCAGTCCGCCAATGTGGCGTTGAACGACGGCCAGATCGACTCCTTGCGTCCGGGCGGCGCCCATTGCATTTGTGAGCCGCCGGCACACAAGGTGCCACCGCCCGAGCTCAGCACAGTTGCCTCCACCGAGGAAGTTCGCGCGAGGAAGGCGACTGCTCCAAAATCCGAGCCGCCGGCGCCGAAGGAAGAACCCATCTACAAAGTCTATATGCCGCCGCTGGCGTACGACGCCGCGGCGAAGGTTCAGCCGGAGCCCGATCCACGGTTGATCGTGCTGGCTCGCCGGGTGCGCGTGCGGCCGACGCTGATTTACCAGGGGCGCGTTGAGGGCGAAGCCGTCGCCGCAGCTGTACCGGCGCCCGTACCCGCGCCCGCTCCAAGAGCGGCGCAGCCGCAAAATACCGCTCCGCCAGAAGGCGTGATGGGGCGGCTGAAGAGTTTCATTCGCCGCTTGTGGAACGGGAGCTAGCCGGCTTCCTCGAGCCTACATTCCTTCGTAGTTGGGACCGCCGCCGCCTTCGGGCACAACCCAATTGATAATCTGGTACGGATCGGCAATATCGCACGTCTTGCAGTGAACGCAGTTCGACGCGTTGATCTTCAAACGTGTCTCGCCTTTTTCCTGGGCCATCTCGTAAACCGCAGCGGGGCAGAAATACTGGCACGGGTTGCCGTACTCGGTTACGCACCTTGTTGCGCACACATTGGTGTCGGCGACGACCAGGTGACAGGGCTGATCTTCTTCGTGGCGCGTGCCGGAGTGATAGACGTCGGTGAGGCGGTCAAACGTCAGCTTGCCATCGCCCTTGAAGCGCTCCGGCACCGGCCGGCTGTCGATTTTGCGATAGGCCTCGTAACCAGCGTGGGCGCGCATGGGATCGATGAGGCCGCGGCCGCGGGTCATGAATTGCAGTCCGGCGTGGAAGAATCCCGCGAGCTGGCCATGCGCGAACGCCTGGTGGAAGTTACGCACCGCCCAAAGCTCCCTCTTGATGTAGCTCGCTTCGACCTTTTGCTGAAAAGCCGAGAGCTTTGCGGCGGACGTATCGCCGGCGACGAGGGCGTCGAAAACCGTTTCGGCGGCGAGCATCCCGCTCTTCATCGCAAGATGGATGCCTTTGAGCCGCTGCGAATCCAGGAAGCTGCCGGCGTCGCCTGCGATGAGTGCGCCATCCACGTAGTTGCGCGGCATGGCGTACCAGCCGCCGTACGGCAGCGATTTCGCGCCATAGCGTAAGAGCTTGCCGCCTTCGAGAAGGCGCTCCACGAAGGGATGTGTCTTCCAGCGCTGGAACGCTTCATGCGGATCGAACCGCGGGTCGGCGTATTCGAGCGCCACTACGAGCCCGGCGGAAAGCCGGTTGCTCGAAAGACCGTAAATCCACCCGCCGCCGTACATGCTGCTCGGCACGGGCCAGCCCGCCGTGTGAGCGACGTAGCCCGTTTCGATTCGGCCGGGCTGGATTTCCCACAGCTCCTTGATGCCGATGCCATAGCTCTGCGGGTTGAGGTTGCCGAGGTTTTTCTTTGCGACCAGGTCTTTGGTGAGCGACCCGCGGGTTCCTTCGGCGAGCACGGTGACCTTGGCGCGCAACTCGTACCCCGGCGTGTAGTT
>Ga0187766_10002171_pt1 | contig 11581 bp, 8 predicted proteins | sample 0216_QUI02_MP05__4_FD_132971 | JGI IMG/M metagenome (GOLD analysis project Ga0187766, IMG submission 132971) | Tropical peat soil microbial communities from peatlands in Department of Meta, Colombia - 0216_QUI02_MP05_20_MG | ecosystem: Environmental > Terrestrial > Soil > Wetlands > Peat ... | reverse complement strand
CACCACCACCACCACCGCCGGTCACGGCTACCTCAGCCTCATCAGCAGCGTCGATCCACAGCTCCACCTGATTACGGTTCTCGTCGAACAGGACTGGTTCCAAAGAGAGCTTCACCGTCTGGGTCGCCACCTTCTTGCGCGCCAACTCGCCGCCCGCCTCGATCAGCCACCACTTCACCCCCGCCTTCGCCGTTCCCTCGGTGGTGACCGCAAGCTGCAACGTCAACTCGACCGCAGCGGGTTTGAACCGCAACCACCGCTGCTTCCCATTGAGCTCGTAGGGGAACTGCCCCGCCCACACCGCATGCATCAACTCATTACGTAACGCCCCGATCGCCGCCGACAGCGGCACCACACCCCGCGGAACGTCCGCCGACGATTCCTCGACCAACTCGCCAAGCACCCCAAACACAAAGAACCCAAGTACAAGACGGTGAAATCGCGGAGTTAGCAAAGAAGGCGGGCGAGTAGGGTCACCGCTGCGGCAGAGATCAGAATTAGCGGGCTCGCTAATAGGCGCTGGTGCGGGCCGCTTACCTACCTATTGCGAACGACCGTCAGTCCCGTGGCTCAACGCCTTGGCTTATCGGATCTTTGAGGTCTTCTTACAGACCGGCGCGGTTGTGGCGACTGACGGTCGTTCGCCAGTCATGGCCTCGCTCTGGCAAACCCGCGGGATCATCTGTGGTGCGATTACGGGGATCGAGCGTGTCGCGCCGGGGCAGGGGCGCGACTGGCCGGTGGGATTGACGTCGTGGTTGCAGCCCGCCCGCACGGAGACAACGTCTCAGTTTTCTCGAGTCGTGGAGCTCTCAACATAGACCGACGCCGCGCGGGTCGCTGGGAAGACCCAACTCATCTTCACGCTGCCGCAGGTCAGCCCAGCCGTGCAGAACGGGATGAGCGCTCACCGGGCGAATCCGATTCGTATCCGGCCAGTGCAGCGTCCATTCCTGGCACTGGCTCATGCTTGCGTCTCCCTTTTCCGGTCGCGACGTGAGGATCAAGATCACTGTAGATGGCGACTCCGACAGGACTATCGCCTTTATCCAGGTATCCAGGCAGTGGCGGGAGAGCACAGACTTCCATGCACCAGCGGGGGCGACATTCGCCAGCTTCATGATCATACGGATGCTTGGCGGCGGCGACGACAGCGGCAAGTCCTCCACGCTGGCGCCCATCCCCACCAGCAACATAGCCACGTCGGCGGCTGGTAACGCCGGGCGGTCACACCGTCAACGGTGGCCATGTACGAACTGACTTAGGTCCATTCAACCCGGGACTTAGGCAACTTATCCGCACCTGTTTAACGACGATACAATCATGAGAACTAACCGAGGACACCCATGAAGTCCATCTGTCGCGAGCTCGGTCCGGCGCCGCCTGCTAGTGGCGGGCCACGAAGTCTCGGCCCGTCCTGGCGGGCGGAGGTTTAGCTGATGAGTACATTCGAAATCGTTGCGCGCGAGGATTTCTCGGACGTGACGTATCTGCTCGAGATCCGGCATCCGCTAATGGCCCGGGCGGCACGTGCCGGCCAGTTCGTGATCGTTATGGCGCATGACCACGGGGAGCGTGTTCCGCTCACGATCGCGGACTTTGATCGCGCCAAGGGCACCATCACGCTGGTCATCCAGGCGGTCGGTAAGACGACGAAGGAAATGCAGCAGCTGTGCAAGGTCGGAACCGCGCTGCATGCCGTGGTCGGCCCGATGGGCATCCCCAGCCCGGTCGGTGGCGCGAAAAAGGTCATTTGCGTCGGTGGCGGCTTGGGCGTAGCACCGATTTTCCCCCAGGCACGCGCCTTCAAGGAGCACGGCGCCTACGTCATCGGCGTGCTCGGATTCCGCAGCAAGGCTCTGATGTTCTGGACGGATAAGTTCGACGCCTGTTGCGATGAGCTCATCGTGTGCACCGACGACGGCTCGAGCGGAATCAAGGGGCTCGTCACCGAGGGCGTCAAGCGCGGCATCGCCAAGCATCCCGATGTCGACCAATGCGTGGCGATCGGTCCGCCGGTCATGATGCGTGGCTGCGCGGAGGCGACGCGCCCACACAAGATCAAAACGATCGTGAGCATGAATCCGGTGATGGTCGACGGAACGGGGATGTGCGGCGGGTGCCGGGTCAAGGTAGGTGGAGAAGTTAGATTCGCCTGCGTGGACGGCCCGGACTTCGATGGCCACTTGGTCGATTTCGACGACCTGGTGACGAGGCTACGGCGCTTTGCCGCGGAGGAGAAGGTCGCGCGCGAGCGCTGGTCGGAAAGCTGCCGCATGAAAGCCGAGCCCAACCTGGGCACGCTCGCGGCGCAGGCGTCCGACCCCGATGCGGACAGCGTGTCGAGCGAGCTGCTCGAAATGCCCGATCCCTTCGATGAGGCCCGAGGAGGTTAGGTGACGAAGAAGCGTACTATCCGGACCATTCCCCAACAGCGAACACCGGTGCGCGAACAGGAACCCGCGCAACGCGTCAAGAATTTTGCTGAAGTATCCTGCGGTTACGCACAGGAGGAAGCGCTGGTCGAAGCCGAGCGATGCCTGCTCTGCCCGGACCAGCCGTGCGTGCGCGGCTGCCCGGTGGGTATCGACATCCCCGGTTTCATCGAGAAGATCGGGCAGAAGGACTTCCGTGCCGCCTACGATACGATCGCGGCGACCAATCTGCTGCCCGCGGTGTGCGGGCGCGTCTGCCCGCAGGAAAGCCAGTGTGAAGGCGTGTGCACGGTCGGTCAGACGCTGGAACCGGTGGCCATCGGCCGGCTCGAGCGCTTCGTCGGTGATCGCGCCATCGCCGAAGGCTGGACCAACCTGCCCTATATCGAGCGCAACGACTTCAAGGTCGGCATCGTCGGATGCGGTCCGGCGGGGATGGCCTGCGCCGCGGACATGGCCAAGGCCGGCTGCGAGGTTACCGTCTACGAAGCATTCCACCAGGCAGGCGGCGTGCTCAAGTACGGCATCCCCGACTTCCGTCTCCCCAACCCGGTGATCGACGCCGAGATCCAAAACCTCAGCAAGCTCGGCGTCAAATTCGAATGCAACACTCTGGTTGGGCGCCTGTTTACCATCGAGCAGATGCTCGACGAAATCGGATTCCACGCGGTCTTCATCGGCACCGGGGCAGGCTATCCGGCGATGCTGGGTGTTCCCGGCGACTCGCTCAACGGCGTGCTGTCCGCCAACGAGTTGTTGACACGCTGCAACCTGATGCGCGCTAAAGACTTCCCGAATTACGACACGCCGCTACCACTCGGTGAGCGCGTGGCCGTTGTCGGCGCCGGCAATACGGCGATGGACGCGATGCGAGTGTGCCTCCGCCTGGGTGCGCAGAAGGTTTATTGCGTCTATCGCCGCAGTCGCGCCGAGTGCCCTGCACGAAGCGAAGAAGTCCACCATGCCGAAGAGGAAGGAGTCGACTTTCGCTGGCTCACCAATCCGGTCGAAATTCTCGACGACGGCAAAGGAGGAGTGCGCGGCATGCGCTGCGTGCGCATGGAGCTGGGCGAACCCGACGAATCGGGACGACGGCGCCCCGTGGCCATCTCCGGCAGCGAGCACGAACTCGACGTCGATCTGGTCGTGTTTGCAATCGGAACAAACGCCAACCCGATCATGGGCCAAACCTCGAAACTTCGCCTAAACAAGCGCGGCTACATCGACACGGACTCGGAATTGGCCACCTCCGTGGCCGGCGTGTTTGCCGGCGGCGACATCGTGACCGGTGCTGCCACGGTAATCGAGGCGATGGGCGCAGGCCGCAAGGCAGCGCGCAGCATAAAAGCCTACCTCGGTCTACGCGACGCTGACACGCCTTATCTCGGCGAGGGCGCCGGCGGCGCCGGCCGATGCTTCGGCATCGACGTCAGAGAACGAAATTTCGTGCGCATCCGCGTGGCCTAGCGAGCCGACGCCTACGCCTTACACCGACCACGAGCCAGGGCCATGACCGAAGTTAGCGTTGAAAAGACCTTCGCGGAGCAACCGCGCCTGGCCCCGGAGGCGCCGCGGAGGAAGCGCGCCACGGAGCTACCCCAGCATGTCGTCGAAGTAATCAGCGATTCGGGCGAGGGGGCCCAACGTTGCGGCCAAGCGCTCGGTGCCATCGCCGCGCGCATGGGCAATGGCGTGTGGACTGTCGAAATCATCCCCGCGGAGATCCGTCCGCCTGCGCGCAGCGTCGCCGGGGCGAGCGGCAACCGCATCCGGCTCGGATCACGCCAGGTAACCAACGGTGGCGATGAGACCGACTTGGTGGTGGCGTTCAACGAGCAAGTGCTCCTCGGCCGGGTCCGCGCCGGTGAGCTCAAGCCCGGCTGCATCATCCTTCTGGAGTGCATGTGGCGCGACGATGCCGATCCGAAGATCGCCGACTCGTACACAGAAACCTATGAACGGCTCGTCGCCTCCGGCTACAACGTCTACGAGGTGCCGATGGAGCGCGAGTGTCGCGCCATCGTCGCCGACGCGCGGCGCGGGAAGAATATGTTCGCTCTGGGCATGCTGTGCAACCTTTATAGCCTGGAGTTGCAGCTCGCGCGCGAACAGATCGCGCTCACCTTCGGCAAGAAGGCCGCGGGGGTGGTCAAGACCAACGTGGCGCTCTTGGAGGCCGGTTACGCCTGGGCGGAAGCGAACCTCGATTTCAAGTACTCGATCCCCGCGGTCCAGGCGGCCGAGGCGCAGATCGTAGTCAACGGCAACACGGCTCTCGCACTCGGCGTACTTGCCTCGGGCATGGAAATCTGCGCCATGTATCCCATCACGCCGGCCACATCGGCGTCGCACTACCTGTCCGACGTTTTCGAGAAAGTCGGAGGCGTCGTGCACCAGGCCGAAGACGAGATCGCGGCCTGCGCCTTCGCCATCGGCGCCTCCTACGCCGGCAAGTGCACGGTCACGATCACGTCCGGCCCGGGCTACTCGCTGAAGCAGGAGGCTATCGGGCTCGCCGTGATGGCGGAGATCCCCCTGGTCGTGGTCAACGTCCAGCGCGGAGGACCGTCGACCGGGCAGCCGACGAAAGCCGAGCAAGGCGACCTTTTGACGGCGATGTTCGGTAGCCACGGCGACGCGCCGAAGGTCGTGCTCGCGGCCGCGACGATCGAGGATTGTTTCTACTCGATCATCACTGCGCGCAAAATCGCCGAGATGTTCAACATGGTCGTGGTCGTGCTCTCTGACGCGAATCTCGCGACCTCGTACACGCCGTTTCCACGGCCCCAGTTCAGCGACGCTTGGGTCGCCCCGCCGCTCGACCAGAGCCCAGTGCCGCCCGGCGCCAAGCCGTATGACTGGGACGCGGCCACCGGCCTCGCGCGCCGCTTCATTCCGGGCCAAGCCAATGGCATGCACACCGTGACGGGGCTTGCGCACGACCGCCTCAGCCATGTCGCTTACGACTCCGAGAGCAACGAGCAGGGCCTGCGCGCGCGCAGCCTCAAGCTCGCTGCGCTGGCCAAGACGCTTCAGGCCCCGCCACTGTTCGGGGACCAGGAAGGTGACCTGCTGCTCATTGGCTGGGGCAGCACCAAGGGGACGATCGAGGAAGCCGTCGAGCGGGTACGTGGCGAAGGGGCCAAGGTCGCATCGATGCACCTGCGGTTTCTGCAGCCGTTGCCGCCAGGCATCAAGGAGACGATGAGCCGCTTTTCCAAGGTCCTGACCATCGAAGGCAACTGGAGCGACAGCCCCGAAGAGGAGATCGTCGATGAGACTAACCGCCGGTATTCGGCGTTGGCCACGCTGCTGCGCGCACGCTATCTCGTCGACGTTGACTGCTGGAGCCAGGTGCACGGGGCGCCGATCAAGCCCGGGATTCTGTGCCAGGTTATTCGCGACAAGATTGCAACATTGAGGCGATAACGATGACGACCACCGCCACCGAATGCATGATCAGGCTCTACGAAGAGCGCCACGAACTCGAGGATTATCAGAGCGGTGTGCCACGCTGGTGTAGCGGCTGCGGCGACAACGCGATTCTTGCCGCCGTCCAGCGCCTCTGCCGCGACGAGCAGTTGCGTCCCGAGAAGACCGTTTTCGTGTCAGGAATCGGCTGCTCGAGCCGGTTCCCCCACTACATGAAGACCTACGGCTTCCACGGTATCCACGGCCGCGCGCTGCCGATCGCGGAAGGGGTGCGGATGGCGCGCCCGGATCTCAACGTGTTCGTCAACACGGGCGATGGTGACTGCTGCAGCATTGGTACCGCACACTGGATCCATGCAATCCGCTACAACATGAACATGACGGTGTTCCTGCACGACAACCAGATCTACGGTCTGACCAAGATGCAGGCTTCGCCCACATCACCGAAAGGCCTGAAGACCAACACCACTCCCCGTGGCGCCTACCTCGATGCGCTCAATCCGCTGACCGTAACGCTCGGCGTGCAGAACGTGTCGTTCGTCGCCCAGTGCGTCGACTGGATCCCAGAGATCTTATACGACATCGTCAAGGCGGCGTTTCACCACAAGGGATTCTCCTTCGTGCGCATCGTTCAGCGCTGCCCTGAGTGGTTGCCGACGCTGCTCGAGCCGTGGCTGCACGACCCCATGAACGTCAAGTTGCTGCAGCACGAGCGGGGCCTGGAGATTTCTCCGAGCCTCGCCAAGGTGTACAAGAACCAGGAGCGGCACGATCCGACCGACATCGAACGGGCGCGCAACGTCGCATCGAGCATCGATCCCATTCCGGTCGGTATCCTGTACCAGAACCCGGATGTTCCCTGTTATGAGGATGTGCGCGCAAGCGGCGAATCGCGCAGCACGGCGCGTCTCAAGGCCGGGCTTGAAGCTGAATTCGACAAGTTCACCGTATGGCCGAAGGACGGCGAGCTTCGCCACACGGCGTGAGCTTCCGAACATGCTGATGGAAGCCGAACTGCAGTCGCAAGTCGCGTTTCATCTGACCGGCCAACGGCCCGCTGCGGGCCTCGAGGCCGTCGATCCGCTCGTACTGCGGCCCGCGTTGCTTGCGCGCTACCGCGATCTCACCGCGCTGCGTTACGATTTTCCGCTGCTGCTGGTCGAGCGAGGCCCGGAGGAAGACCGCGTGCAGGCCCTTTCCGGTCTCATAGATCGGCTGCTGCAGGACATCGCCCGCGGCGAGGACGCCGAACGGGTGACCCGGCACGTGCTGCGTCTGGAGCGCCAACTCCGCAGCTTGCTGGCCGAAGGCGCCAAAGGATCGCTCTTGTCGCTCTGGGACCTGGCCGCGAAGCGCCTCGGCGTGCACGATGACGAATCGCTGCGCGACAGCCTCGGGCGCGCCCGCGGCGCGCTCAAGGTCGACGGTGCACTGGTCGATTGCGATGCTGCACTGCCCGCCGATCTGCTCGCGCATGCATGGCGCGGCGTGCAGGAGGCGAAGGCAGTGCGGTTTCGCGACACCGCCACCAGCCTGATCCAGAAGCTTTCCGACATCCTCCGCGCGGACTTCATGCGCTCGGATGCGGGGCGGAGTGCGGAAAGCCTCAAGGCGTCGATCGGCGATTTTCACGCCGACCTGTTTGACTTTGGCGCGATGTCGCGCCTTCTCCCCAAGGCCAAGCCGGAAACAGCGCTGCCGGAAAGCCGCCGGACGCGCATCCGTGCCCTGCTATCGGTCCTCACCTCCCAGCGATTCTATGCCGCTGTGGCAAGTGCAGGCGAAGCCGAGACGGCGTATTCGTTCGTGTACCGAAGCTGCGGCGATGCATTGGCTGCGTATCGTGAGCGACTCGAAGAGATGACGACTGTCGCCCGAGCCCTCGTGGTGGCGGAACTCGAGATCGCCGGCGAATTTCGCGAGGCGAGGCACGCCGCGTTTTTCGAGACCTATGGAGCCGATGGGCTCGACCCGGCGGACAAAGCGCTGTTCCCCGACTATCTCGTATGCATCAATGCGCGGCAACTCGACGCGGCCGAAACCGCAACGCTGGGAGAGATCCTTTCCGCCGACCTGCCAATGAAGGTTCTCGTCCAGTCAGACGATATCCTGGACGAACTGCCGCTCACCGGTGGACATCTCGGATTCGGCCTGAAGAGCCGCCAGCTCGTACACATGGCCATCGGGCTGGGCGACGTCTACGTGCTGCAATCGACAAGCTCCAACCTGTTTCAATTCCGCGGGCAGTTGCGCCGTGGCTTGGCCTACCCAGGGCCGGGGTTAATCAGCGTGTTCTCCGGCGCGACCGGAACGACCGGCGACCTGCCAGCCTATCTGTGCGCGGCAGCGGCGATGGACTCGCGCGCGTTCCCGGCTTTCACCTATGACCCGTCGGCCGGCTCGAATTGGGCGTCGCGCTTCGATCTGCAGGCCAATCCCGATGTCGATCAGGACTGGCCGGTGCGCGGCTTCGCCTACGAAGACGAGGCGCACCAGAGGATCGCGCAGGATCTTGCCTTTACACCGATCGATTTCGTGGCCTGCGATCGGCGTTACGGACGGCACCTGGGGCGCGTCGAGCGTGCCAGGTGGGCGCCGAACATGGTCCCAGCAGGAGATTGTCTTGCCCGGGATGGCACGGCAGCGCCGGAAAGCGTTCCGTACCTATTCATGGTCGGGCGTGACGACACGTTGCACCGGGTCATCGTCGACGAGAACCTGATGCGCGAAGCTCGCCGCTGTCGCGAAATGTGGCACAGCCTGCAGGAACTTGGTGGCATCCACAACTCGCATGCCGAGCGCCTGCTCGCCCGTGAGCGCGAGACGCGTGACGAGCGCGTACCGCGCGCGGCAGACGCCGCAGGCGCGGCGCCGGGTGAGGCGAACGTGGTCATTGTGCCGGCGGCGCCGGAAGCGGGTCCGGAGCCAGAAGCCGAAGCGGCCGCCGATGAAGCGTATATTGAAACCCCACGCTGCACGAGTTGCAACGAGTGCACCGGCATCAACAACAAAATGTTCGCGTACAACGAGAACAAGCAGGCGTATATCGCCGATATCACGGCCGGCACCTACGCGCAGCTGGTCGAGGCGGCCGAAAGTTGCCAGGTGTCGATCATCCATCCGGGGAAGCCGCGCGACCCAAACGAGTCGAACCTGGCCGAGCTCATGGAGCGTGCTGCAGCGTTTCAGTAGGGAGGTAGCCATGTCCGACTCCATCGCACTCTGGCACGCGGAGCACGTCAATTTTGCGAAGCTACTCGACCTTCTGGAGGGTCAGCTCGACCTCCTCCACAAAGGCGAGTCGCCCGACTACGAGTTGATGTTGGACATCATGCTCTACATGACGCATTACCCGGACGTGCTGCATCATCCCAAAGAAGATCTGGCGTTTGCAAGGATCAGGCAACGCGCCGCCGACAGCGGTCGCATCATCGACGAGCTAACGGAGCAGCACGCGCTACTGAAGGAAAGCGGAGACGCCCTGGTTCATGCCCTCGACGATATCGTCAACGGCTCGATCACGGCGCGGGAGCACGTCGAGGAGCCCGCCCGGGCCTATGTCGCGGACTTCCGCCGCCATATGCACACGGAGGAGACGGCGATCCTTCCGCTCGTGGCCACGCTGCTGCGCGCCAGTGACTGGGTCGCCATTGATGCCGCGATACGCCACATGGACGACCCGCTGTTTGCCAAGAATGGGGAGGAACGTTATGCGGCGCTGCGTCGGCAGATCGCGCGCGAAGCGCGCGCTCGCGGCGACCTCGTTTAGGGCCTTGCCCTGGGCGGTAAAGATCGCGCCGTTGGCCTCAAGCAAGTCGCTCGCGCCTGCTCATCGGAAAGGAACTCCACCGGCACAGCCAGGCACGGTACGCGCTACCACGCCGGTCTGGCGTGACTTTTCGTTCCATTGTTCCCCGACGGCGTATTCGGTCGCGGCAACGCCGCGCACGCGGGCCAGCGGATCATGGATGTCGACGCCACGGGGTTCCGCGGGGCGACCCTGGTCGGGGCGGTGGTGGGGGCGCTCCTTTTCACGGCGCTGGTGGTGATGAACGTCGTGTACCGCAGGCGCCGCCGCGAAGTGAAGCACATGCGGACCGAGCATCTCAAGAGCGACGCGTGAACGGGCCGCGTACCGGCTGGGTTGACGAGACTCCGATGGACGAGGCGCGCCCAAGTTGGTGACCGGAGCCCACCAATCCAAGTGGCGGCGACCCACGTCTCCCCCGCCGAGCGGATGCAGGAGAACACTGCTGGCGGTGGTGTCGCAATCTGAACGATTGGCGCGGTCGGCAACCCGAATCCAGGGTGAGACCGCCGACCTGTTGTGGTTGCCTAACCCCGATGACGAACTGGATCCCGCAGTCATTCACTCTGCGCACACTGAGATCGTCGCCGCGATCGAAGCCGAAGATGACGAGCTGGCCAGCCAACTGGCCCCAAGAGCCTGCCCGGGCCACGTTCGCTGAGTTTTCCGGCCGCGGTGGCGGCCAGGACCAGTCCGTGGGGCTCGACGGGAGGATCCGCCGCGGGACGGGCGAGATAACACAGTGCCGCCACCCCGCCCATGGAGTGCCCGACCAAGGTGAGCGGCCCGGCGACCCTGCGTGCGGTGAGCACCTGTGCGAGGTCATCGGCGAGTTGCTCGATGCGATACCCGCTCATCGGCGCCTGACCCGATCCGCCGTGCCCGCGGTTGTCGTCGCTAATGACCCGGACGGCGCCGCCGTATCGTCGCAACAGGTGATCGGTTTGGCGCACCGACGACGCCTGGCTCAGACAAAACCCGTGCAGGAAAACAACGGTCTGACCGGCGTATCGAGAGCCGCAGTCGCGCACGGCAAGTCGCACACCGTCGCGCATCGTCACATAAACGTCGTTCTGGCGCCAGCGGCGCTCGACGGGGCTGCGACGAGCTGGCCGATGATCGCCGACGGCTGCGGGCTGGTCATCCAAAGTGGCGGTAGCGCAGCGCGTCCCCCGTATCTGATCGCGGGTCGCGGGCACGGGATCACCGGAAGCGTCGCCGGCGAGGTGGGCATGGACATCGGGCGGATTCAGGGAAATCCAGGCGCTGCGGATGGTCTGGCGGATGGCATTGCGGCGCATCAAGGTTCAGCGGTGATGCTCCGAGCATTGGCCGACTGCCCATGGCGCCGACAGGGGTCGAGCGGATCCTCCGACGATCCGTCGGAATGAGCCTTGTCGGGTTACCGATCTCATGCTGTACGTGAGTCGCCATGGCCGGGTGCCTTTCGCTTCATGATGCCACCAAAACCGTGTAACTGTTCTTGGTGTTCATGGTGGCGGTGTGGTGAGCTGCAGATCGGGGGGGTCGCGGCAGGTGACGGGCCCCGCTAGGGCGGGTTTCTGTGCGACACAATGAATCGCGGGCCGCGGTGGCTTCCAGGCGTCATGTTCGTGCTCGGAGGGCAGCAGCTACACGCCGGCATGCCCGCCGAACGCGATCTACAACTGCCGCCGGATCATGGACTTCTGCGAGGGGATTATCGGAACAATATTGATCGGCATCGTGATCGGAGGCTCCTCAGGTTCTTTTTCGACACCGCCGCCGGCGGCTGGTGGTTCACGCTAGTCCGAAGTTCCCCCTGGTTTGGTGTGGGTTGTGGGTTTGAGCTGGGCTTTTGTGATGGTGTGCTGACTACGCCAGGCCGTGGCGGTGGGAGATGCCCAGTAGTTCGAAGGCTCGCCGT
>Ga0187766_10002170_pt1 | contig 11583 bp, 10 predicted proteins | sample 0216_QUI02_MP05__4_FD_132971 | JGI IMG/M metagenome (GOLD analysis project Ga0187766, IMG submission 132971) | Tropical peat soil microbial communities from peatlands in Department of Meta, Colombia - 0216_QUI02_MP05_20_MG | ecosystem: Environmental > Terrestrial > Soil > Wetlands > Peat ... | reverse complement strand
GGCGATGCACTGGGCCGGGCTGCCCGCCACCGTCCAGCCCTCGACGAAGGCGGGCGAGAACTTGCTCGTGTAGTAGGTGTCGAGGAACGCCTTGCTCTCCTCGAGCGCCTGCCGCCGGTCCTCGTTGATGTGGATGTTGTGGTAGAGCGCGCTCGACAACGCCGCCGGGTCGCGACCCTCCTCGCGGGCCATCCCCTGGATGCGGGCCCACTGCTCGCGGAACTGGGCGGGGCTCACCTTGTTCGTCATCCAGCCGTCCGCGTACCGCGCGACCCGCCGGAAGCCGCGCTCGACCGCGCTGTCCGAGGCGCTCGCCCCACCCTTCCAGGTGAGGCCGGTCGGATTGCTCGCGATCCAGATCGGGCAGGGCTGCTGCACCGGACGCGGCTCGATCTTCACGCCCTCGAACTGGTAGAAGCGGCCGTGGTGGGCCGCTTTCTCACCGGTGAACACCTTCCGCAGGATCTCGATGCCCTCCTCGAGACGGCCGACCCGCTCGGCCGAGCGCACGCCCATCACCTGGTGCTCGAGCGCCTGCGCCGCGCTCTGCTCGTCCGGGCCGCCCAGGCACACCGCGAGGAGCGCGCGGCCGCCCGACAGCACGTCGAGGCTCGCCCATTGCTGCGCGAACAGCAGCGGGTGGCGATGCACGAAGGTGGCGAGGCAGCCGACCCCGAGCCTCAGCTGCGAGGTCGCGCCCGCCAGCGTCGAGAGCAGCGTCACCGCCTCGAGACGCGGCTTGGCCAGGAGGCTGTCGCCGACCCAGAGCGCGTCGAAGGCTCCGGAGGCTTCGGCCTGCTGCGAGAGCTCGATCAGATCGCGCGCCTGGATCGCGCCGAGAACCACCGCCCGGTTCGCCAGGATGAGCCCGAAGGATGCGCGTGGCATGGGAGGCCTCCCGGGGTCAGATTAGGTGACCGCCCCCAGACCGTCAAGCCGACCGTCGAGCGCGAAGCGGCCGCGAGCGCGCGATGCCCCGGGACGCGGCGTTTGACCTCCGGCCGCGCCGTCCTGTACGGTCTCCCGGGGCCCGGCCCCGGCCGATGAGCACCTCGCACGTCTCCCACTGGATCGTCGCAACCTCCGCCCTCGCGTTCAACGCGGAACGCCTGGCGCGGCGCCGGGTCGCGCGCGGATGACCTGGTTCCTGCTGTCGCTCGCGGCCGCGCTCACCCAGGCCGTCCAGTTCGCGGTCGTCAAGGGGCGAGCGCGAGCGATCCCTCCGCTGGTCATCGTGACCTGGACGCAGACGGTGGCCTGCGGGGCCTGGATCGTCTACTTCGGCGTCACCGGTCATCCGTTCACGACGCCGGGAGCGGTGTGGCCGGCTGTCGCGGCCGCGTGGGTGCTCGTCCTCGGCATGAGTGGGCTGCTGGCTCGGGCGAGCGCCCGCGGCGACATCTCGATCGTCGGCCCGATCCTGGCGCTGAGCCCCCTGTTCACGGTCGCGCCGGACGCGGTGCTCTCGGGAACTTGGCCGAGCGCGCTCGGATGGGTCGGCCTCGTCCTGTCGCTGACCGGCACCGTGAGCCTCTCGGGAACGGCGACCGCCGGGCCCTTCGGCCGGGTCCGCGCGTTGCTCGCGCGCCGCGACGCGCTGGACGCCTTGGGCGCCGCGTTCCTGCTGGGCTTCCTCGCCGCGGTGGACCGCTACGGGGCGCGCCACCTGGGCACGCCCAGCTATCTGGTGGTCACCCACGGAGGCAGCGGGCTGCTCACCGGCGCGATCGCCCTGATCACCACGCCACGCGGGCTGGCCGAGAGCTGGACCCCGCGCAACCTGGTCACGGTGCTGGCCCACGGGCTGCTCGGCGTCACCGGCACGGGGATGCAGACCTCCGCGCTCACGATGGCGCCGGCGGCCTACGTCAACGCGATCCGGCGCGTGTCGGCGGTGGTGGCGGTGGTGCTTGGCCGCGCTCTCTTCGGCGAGCCCGACCTCGCCCGCCGGCTGGTCGCTGCGCTGCTCGCGTGCGCGGGCGCGGCCTGTCTACTCCTGGCGCGGTAGCCGAGGACGAGCGGCCGGAAGCGTCCGGAAGGGCTGCGCGGAAAGACGGGCGAGTCAGACCGCGGTATCGGAGGACGAAGGAGCGGGCGCGTGGCGGGCCACCTCGAGCTTGGTGACGCGCGACATCTCCCGGACGATGTCGCGGATCTGCTCGCTCGCCCGGATCGCCCGCTCCACCTGACGGGTGGCCTCGGCGGGCACCTGTCCTCGGGCGATCATGAGCTGCAGGCTCGCGAGGATGACCGTGAGGGGATTGTTGATCTCGTGCGCGCTGGCGAGCGCCAGACGGGCGATCCCGCGCAACGTCTCGATCTCGCGATCAGCGTCGCCCGATCGCGCGACGTCGGCGACGTCGTGCGGGTGGCCGCGCGTGGAGGAATCGGTGGCCGGCGTGGGCACGGGACCCGTCACGCCGGCGAGAACGCCCGCTGCACCGCGCCGATCAGATCTGCGATCGTGAAGGGCTTGGCCACGACCGGCACGCCGGCCTGGCGCAGGAACTCGTCGTACTCCTCGGCCTCCGCGTAGCCGGTGACGAAGACGACACGGCCGTGCGCGGCCGGCCAGCGCCGCTCGACCTCCTGGTAGAGCCCGCGGCCGTCGAGCTTCGGCATCGCGAGATCGCTCACGATCGCCGAGTACACGTGCTCGGCCAGGAGTCGCAGCGCGTCGGTGCCGTCGACGGCGGTGTCGACGTGCTCCCACTCCTCTCTCAGGATCTCCGCTTCCAGCTCGCGTACGTTCATCTCGTCCTCGACCACGAGGATGCGGGGCTCTGGCAGAATGCGGGGCTGTGGCACCGGGTTCTCTCCTCTCGCTGAATCGCGGGCGTGACAATCCGGCCCAAGCCGGCCGGCCCGTCTCACTGCTGCAAGAAGTGCACCACGTGGACGCAGCGAGAAATCAGCCGGTTATCGAGCCCGCTCGGGCGGACGCCGGCCACGAACTGATGAGAAGCGTCAGCGATGGGGCGCGGCGAGTCAGTCCGAGCCGTCAGCTCATGGGCCAGCGCGAGCGCGGGAAGCGGATGCCGGTGCGAGCCTGCAGGCGCTCGCCGATCTCCTGCACGCGCGCGTACAGCCGGGGCTCGTCCACGAAGGTCTGCCGGTACGCGTCGACCACCACGCGGCCGTCCACCACCACCGTGTGCACGCTGCGGCCGTCGGCGTTGTAGACGAGGTTGTTGACGGGATTCCAGAGCGCCTGCCACTCCGGCCGCAGGGTGTCGAAGCACACGAGGTCCGCCTTCTTGCCGGACTCGATCGAGCCCAGCTCGGCGCCCAGGCCCATCGCCTCCGCGCCGTGACGCGTGGCCATCTCGAGCGCCGCCTCCGCGGGAACCTGCCGCGTGTCCTGGCGCGCGTCCTTGTACTGGATCGCGGCCATGTTCATGGCGCGCACGATGTCGAGGTGATTCGAGTTGTTGGGCGAGTCACAGCCGAGCGCGATCTTCACGCCGCGCGCGAGCAGCTCGGGCATGCGGCCGTTCTCGGGCACGCCGCGCCCGCTCTTGGCCGCGGTGACGGGGCACATCGCCACCGCGGTGCCGGTGCGAGCGATGCAGTCGATCTCGCTGTCGTCGAGGCCCAGGCAGTGGGCGAGCAGCACGTTGGGCCCGACCACGCCGATCGACTCGAGATAGGCGGTCGGGCTGTGCCCGAACCGCGCGATCGCGTCCTGCCGCGCCTTCGGCCCGCTGCCGTGGTGGAGCGTGAGCCCGGTCCGGTGCTCGTCGACCACCCGCTTGAGCGTCTGCAGCAGGTCCGCGCTGGCCGTCTCGAGCGAGAACGGCATCGCCCAGGCCGAGATCCGCCCGCCGAGCCGGCCGTGCCACTTCTGGAGGAACGAGGTGGTGCGCGCGACCGCCTCCTCGGCCGGGAACCGCGGGAGCGCAAACGGCGCGGGCTGGTCGGTCACGCACTCGCCCAGGATCACGCGGATCCCCGAGTCCTCGTACGCCTGCAGGCAGGCGTCGGGGAACTTGGTGCTGCCGGGATCGAGGAAGCAGACCGTGCCGTTCCGGAGCAGCTCGACCAGGCCCAGCAGCGTCGTCTGGTACTCCTCGTCCTCGGTCATCGCCGACTGCAGGTTGAAGACGTGGACGAGCGGGCTCGCCTGCTCGTCCGGGAAGATGCCGCGCACCGGGTGCGCGTAGCTGATGTGCATGTGCCCGTTGAAGAAGCCGGGCGTGATCACCATGTGCCGCGCGTCGATCACGCGATCCGCGTGGGCTCCCGCCAGCTCGGCCGCCTTCCCCACCCGGCTGATCCGGCCGGCCTCGACGAGGATGGCGCCGTCCTGGATGATGCGGCGCTCGCGATCCAGGGTCAGGATGTAGCGCGCGTGATCGAGCTTGAGACTCCGCTCCGCCATGCCGATGGCCTCCGTGAGAACGTCGAGTGGACGTCGTTCGAGCAGCCGTCCGGAGTCTACGCTCGCGCGCCGGGGGCTGTCCATGGGGCGAGCGCGTAGCAGTTACGGACCGCGCGCGACGTTCCCGGTAATCCGTTCGATCCCTCGCGCGCTCCGCGCCCGAATCCGCGTCCCGACGCCCGCGATCTCCCGACGGGCGCGATTGCACGAGAAATGCTGGGAAGGGGCGGGAGAGGAGGACGCGCCATGCTGAGAGCGGCTCACGACGTCAAGGGGCTCCCCATCGCCGCGGTCGACGGCGAGATCGGTCGCGTCAAGGACCTGTACTTCGACGACCTCATCTGGACGGCGCGCTACCTCGTGGTCGACACCGGGACCTGGCTCCCGGGCCGTCGGGTCCTGATCTCTCCGATGTCGGTGAAGAGCGCGACCCTGAGAGACCGGGTGGAGGTGAGCCTCACGCGCGAGCAGGTCGAGAAAAGCCCTCCCGTCGACGCGGACAAGCCGGTCGATCGACAGGAGGAGGAGGCGCTCTCGCGCTACTACCGCTATCGCTACTACTGGGAGGGCCCGTATCGCTGGGGGCTCCTCGGGTATCCGGGAATGCCGCCGATCCCCGCGCCGGTCGCGGGCGATTCCGTGGTCGACGAGATGGCGGCGCGCGAGGGCGAGAGCGCGCTCGGCGATCCCACGCTGCGCAGCGTGCGCGACGTCGTCGGTTACCACATCGCGGCGCGCGACGGCGAGGTCGGCCACGTCGAGGACTTCCTGATCGACGAGCGGGCGTGGGCCATTCGCTATCTCGTCGTCGACACCCGGAACTGGTGGCCGGGCAAGCGGGTGCTGCTCTCGCCCGAGTGGATCAAGACGGTCAGCTGGGCCGATTCCAGGGTCTACGTCGACCTGGGCCGCGACGAGATCAAGGGCGCCCCGCCCTACGATCCGGGTCACGAGGTCGCGCGGGAATACGAGACGCGGCTCTTCGAGCACCACGGGCGGCGCAAGTACTGGGAGTGGGAGGACCGGTGAAACCGGGGCCCTCGCCCCCCGCGCCAGAAACAGTTACCGGGAAGAAAGTACCGATTCGCCGGACGCTCCACGGGCGGGCGCCGGGTAACCCACCGTCGGCGAAGCGCTAGGCCTCCGCCACCCTGGTGGTACATCGCTTGCTGTCTACGGGGACTCTCCTGCCATGAGCGAGCAGACGTCGGCCGCGCGCGCCCTCGACGCGGGGCACTTCGTGCAGTTCTACGACGGCGACGCCTCCCTCATCGACGCGCTCGCGGCCTTCGTGGGTGCCGGGCTCTCCGCCGGGGAGCCGTGCCTGGTCATCGCGACGCCGGAGCATCGGCAGGCGCTCGAAGCGCAGCTGGCCGTCGACGGCCTCGACCTCTCCCATTTCCGGGCGACCGCCGACTACGTGGCCCTCGACGCGGCCCGGACGCTCGATCGGATCGTCGTCGACGACGCCCCGGATCCGCAGCGCTTCGCCCGGGTGATGGGCGAGCTGCTGCCGCGCTCGGGATCCGGACGCCGGCCGCGCGTGTTCGGCGAGATGGTCGGGTTGCTGCTCGCGCGCGGCCACGTCGAGGCCACGCTCCGCCTCGAGACGCTCTGGAACGAGCTGCGCGACACCCACCACTTCCGGCTCTTCTGCGCGTACCCGATCAGCCAGCTCGGCGATCGTGGGCTGGCTCAGCCGATCGCGGAGATCTGCCGCCACCACGCGCGCGTGGTCCCCGCCGAGAGCTTCCCCGCCCACGCCCCGGCCGACGAGCGCCTGCGCGCGATCGTGCGGCTGCAGCAGCAGGCCGCCTCGCTCCAGGCCGAGGTGGCCGAGCGCCACGCGGTCGAGGCCGCGCTGCGCGCCGCGAAGGAGGAGCTCGAGGTACAGGTCGAGGACCTGCGCCGGCTGCGGGCCGAGGCGGAAGCCGCGAACCGGATGAAGGACGAGTTCCTCTCCACCGTCTCCCACGAGCTGCGCACGCCGCTCAACGCGATCCTCGGATGGGCGCACATCCTCCGAGGTGGACGGTCCGACGAGGCGATCGTGGCCCGCGGCGTCGAGGTGATCGAGCGCAACGCGCAGACCCAGGCCCAGCTGATCGAGGCCATTCTCGACGCCTCGCGCGCGATCTCGGGGAGCCTCAGCCTGGCGCGCGGACCCGTCGACCTCGCCACCGTCGTCGACCGAGCGATCGACTCGTTCCGGCGCGCCGCCCGGGAGAAGCGGATCGAGCTCGCGATGACCCTGGAGCCCGACGCCCGCCAGGTCGAGGGCGATACGGCCCGGCTGCAGCAGGCCGTCGCGAACGTGATCTCGAACGCGGTGAAGTTCACCGAGCCCGGCGGCCGGATCGAGGTGCGGCTCACGCGCGTGGGCGACTTCGCCCAGATTCGCGTGACCGACTCGGGCGAGGGCATCGCCGCCGACTTCCTGCCATTCGTCTTCGACCCGTTCCGCCAGGCCGACTCCACGATCACCCGCCGCCATGGAGGGCTCGGCCTGGGCCTCACCATCGTCCGTCACCTGGTCGGGCTCCATGGTGGAACCGTGGGCGCGGAGAGCGCGGGCCCGGGCTACGGCGCCTCCTTCACCATCCGCCTGCCGCTCGGGTCGCGGGAGCCTGCCCCGCCCGCCGGCGTGGCCGGGGCACCACCGGCACCGCTGCATGACGTCGACGTGCTGGTGGTCGACGACGACCGGGACGCGCTCGACACGCTGGCGGTCTCGCTCACGGCGGCCGGCGCCCGCGTGCGCACGGCGGCCTCGGCCAGCGAGGGCCTCGTCCTCATGCGCTGGCTCCGGCCCGACGTGGTGGTCTCCGATCTCGCGATGCCCGAGGAGGACGGCTACGCGTTCATGCACGGCGTCCGCGCGCTCGAGCGGGAGGACGGCCGGCGGCGCGTCCCGGCGATCGCCCTCAGCGCCTACGTGCGCGTGCAGGACCGGGCCCGCGCGGTGGCGGCGGGCTTCGACCTCTTCGTCGAGAAGCCGGTCGACCCCGTCGAGCTGATCTCGGTCATCGTGGGGGTGAGCGAGCGAGACGGCCAGCCGGGCGCGCGATCCGGCTGACCGCCGGACCGGTCTACCGCCGGCCCGCCCGCTCGCTCTTGTCGCCGGCCATCTCGCTCATCTGCTCGCCGGCCTGCTCGAGCCGCGCGCGGTCCCAGACCCGGCCCACGCGCGGGAAGGCGTCCTGCTCCTCCTCCGCGATGTGCCGCTCGAGCGCGGTGCGGATCTGAAGCACCGCGGCGAGCCAGCGCTCGTCCTTCGGGTCGAGCCCCTGCGTCTGCTGGATGAGCCCCTCGACCGTGTGGACCTCCTCCGGGTGCCCCTTCGAGACCCACCGCGAGAGCTGAGGGTCGGTCGCCCCGCTCTCACGGGCGACGGGCCCGTAGAGGCAGCGGTCCTCGATCTGCTCGTGCCGCGCGAGCTCCGGGGCGAGCTTCTTCCAGATGGCGCCCCGCTCGGTCGGCGCGGCGTCGAAGAGCTTGCCGAAGGCCGCCTTCGCCTCCTGGTGCTGGTGCTTGAGGAACTGGATCGCGTCCATGAGTGCACCTCCTTGTCCGACTGAGTAGCAACTCCTGTGCAAGGAGGAGCTGCCGCGAAGACGGCCGCGGACGGGCGCATCGCGTAGATCCGGCGGCGTCAGAACGGCGGAGGCGGTAAGGCTTACTCGGAAAGCTTCGACGTCACGCCGGCTCTCGCCGAGAGGGCGCGGCGGTCGCCCGGTGACCGAGGCGGGCCGAGATGTCACGCGCGGCCGCCTCCACCGCCGCGCAGAGCCGCCCGAGGCGCGGACGCACCCGATCGGTGGGCCCGCCGATGGCGCACGCGGCCACCACCGCGCCGTCGCGATCGAAGATCGGCGCGGCGATGCCGGCGGCGCCGGCGGCCAGCTCGTCGAGGTTGAGGCACACGCCCCGCTCGCGCACCTCGGCGAGCGCGGCCCGCAGCGCGGGCAGGCTGGTCACGGTGCTCTCGGTGTAGCGGCGTAGCGGCAGCGCGCGCAGGGCGCGCTCGCGCTCGGCCGCCGGGAGGAAGGCGAGCAGCACCTTGCCGCTCGAGGTCGCGTGCAAGGGCCGGCGCGCCCCGATCCGCGCGGTGTAGCGGATGACCTGCTCGCTCTCCACCCGGTCGATGAAGACCACCGCGGTGGTGTCGCGGTCGAGCGTGCCGAGGAACGCGGTCTCGCCGGTGCTCTCCACGAGCGTCAGCAGCGCGGGCCGCGCGATCGCGGACAGCTCGCGCTGCGCCGGCGACCCCACGCCCAGCTCGAGCGCCTTGCGCCCCAGGCGGTACTCGCCGGCCGGACCCTGCTCGAGGTAGCCCCGGCCGGTAAGCGTGCGGAGCAGCGGGATCAAGCTGCTCTTGGGCGCCTCGAGCCGCGCGCTCAGCTCGCGCAGGGCGAGCCCGTCTCGCGCGGCCACGACCAGCTCCAGGATGTCCAGCACCCGTCCCGCCGCGCGGTGGGCGCCCGCCTCCGCGCCGCGCCGGCCCACCAGCATCCGGCTCACGCGCGGCCCGGCGGCACCTCGAAGCCGAAGAACCGCGCCGCGTTCAGCCCGAGCAGGTTGGCGCGGGTGGCGTCGGAGAGATAGCCCATCGTGCGCTCGATCGCCTCGGCGGAGTGCGGCCAGGTGCCCTCGTGGTGGGGATAGTCGTTGCCCCACATGAAGCGGTCGCCCAGGCGCATCGGCTCGGCCAGCGCCAGCCCGGCCGGATCCTCCTGGAACGAGGCCCAGCAATGCTCGCGGTAGTACTCGCTCGGCAGCCGCTTGAGCTTGGGACGCACCCAGAAGTGGTGCTTGCGGTAGGCCTCGTCCATCGCGCCGAGGAACCACGCCACCCAGCCGATGCCGGCCTCGATGGTGGCCACGCGCAGCCGCGGGAATCGCTCGAAGACGCCGGAGGCGCAGAGGTTGGCCACCGGCTCGATGGTGGGCGAGAGCGAGTGCGACACGTAGTTGATCACCGCCCCGCCGTTGCCGCGCGCGGCCCGCGGGTCGCGCCCGGTGGAGACGTGGAAGGTGACCGGAAGGTTCGCGTCCTGGATCGCGGTCCAGAGCGGGTCGAACATCGGCAGGTTGTAGTTCGGGTGATCCACGTCGTGGCCGCCCCAGATCGGCTTGCAGGGTAGCGTGAGCAGGCGGAAGCCGCGCTTGGCCGCGCGCTCCACCTCCGCGATCGAGCCCTCGAGATCGCCGGTGGCCAGCGCGGCGGCGGGCGCCATCCGCGCGCGATGGGGCCCGAAGGTCTCGTGCGCCCAGTCGTTGTAGACGCGGCACTGCGCCATCGCGAAGAGCGGGTCCGGCGTGGCCCACATCGCGAGCCCCTTGTTGGGGAAGATCACCTCGACGTCGATGCCGTCGAGGTCCATGTCGCGCAGCCGCTCGAGCGGATCCGCTCCCACCCGCTGGCGCAGTCCGTCCTCACCCTCGAGCGCGTCGGTGCGCAGGCGGTCGGGACGGTGGCCCTCCGAGACGCGCCACTTCACGCCGTTCTCGTCGGTGATCACCTTGGGCACGCGCTGGCGATACCGCTCCTCGATCCGGGTGGCCCAGAGGTCGGCCGGCTCGTTGGCGTGGCAGTCCGCGGAGACCATGAAGTACTTCCGCGGATCCTCCCGCCGGGCGGTGCGCGGCCAGCCGACGTGCCCCGGGCTCTCGAGGCGCCAGAGGTTGGGCTCGTTGACGATGATGTCGGTCGGGGTCATGGCAGGCTCCTCCTCCACTGCACGAGCGTGAACGGCGGCGTGGCGTCGTCGTGGGGCTCGAAGACCGCCTCGACGGACGCGCCGATCGAAACGTCCCGTGTCGGATCTCCCAGCAGGTTGCCGATCATCCGGATGTGGCCGGCCTCGGGCAGCTCGACCAGCACGACGACGTAGGGCCCGTGGCCGCGCAGCGCCGGGTGCACCGGGTGCCACGCGCGCTCCCAGGAGTAGATGCGCCCGCGGGGGGGGACCGCGACCCACTCCAGCTCGAAGGCCAGACAGCGGTGGCAGATCCACTCCGGCCCCCACTGGAATCCGCGGCACCGCCGGCAGCGCTGCACGCGCAGCTCGCCCGCGCGCGTGCCCTCCCAGTAGGGCGCGTCGAGCCCGTCCGGCTCGGGGACCGGCCGCGGCATGCCCGTGGGCAGATGGCTCGGGGCGCTCACAGCGTGTCCGCGGTGCCGAGCAGCATGCTGGAGACCGGCGTGACCATCGGGCCCGAGATGACGAGGCCCACCCGCGCGCCCGGCACCTGGCTCGACGACTCCCCGCGCAGCTGGCGGACGGCCTCGATCTGCAGCTCGAGCCCGTGCATATAGCACTCCGCGAGGTTGCCGCCGCTGGTATTGAGCGGCAGGCGCCCCGCCGGCGCGATCAGGTTCTCGACGGTGAGAAAGTCGTTGGCCTCCTCGGGGGTGAAGAAGCCGTGCTCCACCAGGCTCATCAGCACACCGCCGGTGAAGTTCTCGTAGCTCTGCACCACGTGCACGTCCTTGGGGCCGAGCCCCGCCATCTCCCAGAGGTGCGGCGCGACCGTGGTGAAGCTCGACGTCGCGTAGGTCGGCGCGTTGTGGCCCCGCGCGGCGTTGCGGTGCTCCGAGCCCTGGGCCACGCCCAGCAGGTACGCGGGCGGGCGGCGCAGGTCGCGGGCGCGCTCAGCCGACACGAGCACCATCGCGGCCGCACCGTCGTTCTCCATGCAGCAGTCGTAGAGCCGGAAGGGCTCCACGATCCACCGCGAGGCGTCGTAGGCCTCGGGCGTGAGCGGCCGGCCGTGCATGACCGCGCGTGGATTGGCCTGCGCGTGATGGTAGGACGCGAGCGCGATGGCCCGCTGCGCCTCCTGCCGCACCCCGTGGTCGTGCATGAAGCGCATGACCCGCATGGCGAACCGCTGCGCGGGCGAGATGAGGCCGTACGGGAAGGTCAGCGCCGCCTCGCCGCTCACCGTGCCGCCGGGCGGTGCGGCGCCGAAGCGCTGGAACTGACCCTGGGCCAGCGCGCGGAAGACCACCACGCAGTCGGCGTAGCCCGCCGCGACCGCGGCCGCCGCGTTGCCCACCGCGGCCGACCCGCCCCCGCCGCCCCCGCCCCACTGCATGTTCGAGAAGCGCAGCTCGGGCAGGCCGAGCGCGGCGGCGAGCCGCGAGGGGTCGTTGCGATCGTTGCTGTAGGAGGCGAAGCCGTCGACCGCGCGAGGAT
>Ga0187766_10002169_pt1 | contig 11586 bp, 5 predicted proteins | sample 0216_QUI02_MP05__4_FD_132971 | JGI IMG/M metagenome (GOLD analysis project Ga0187766, IMG submission 132971) | Tropical peat soil microbial communities from peatlands in Department of Meta, Colombia - 0216_QUI02_MP05_20_MG | ecosystem: Environmental > Terrestrial > Soil > Wetlands > Peat ... | reverse complement strand
CTCGGGCAGCATCAGGTCCAGCAGCACAATGTCTGGGTCCTCGGTCTCGAGCAGCTGAAGGGCGCGCAGGCCGTCCACCGACACAATGGTGTCGAAACCGCGTACGGCGAGATTGGACCTGATCAGGTCCACGATATTGGGATCGTCCTCCACCACCAGGGCACAGGTCTTGCGCGCAGCCTCAGTCGATGTCGCCGTCACCGTCGTTCCCCTCCGTCCCTTTCGCCCCTCCCAGGCCTTCCGGCGCTTCCCGCGCTTCCGGCTCGGTTAGCTCCGGCCTCGCTGGCCCGGTCACTTCCGGGTACGCAGTGCAAAGATCCGGCCATCCGGCTTGCTTCGAGGACCTCGGCCTCGACGGGCAGGTACACGCTGAAGCAGGTGCCCTTGCGCAGCGGGATCAGCTCGATCCGGCCGCCATGAGCATGCACGATGCCCTTCGCGATCGACAGGCCAAGTCCGCCGCCGGCGCTCTTCCGGCTGCCCTCCCGGTTAGTGTGCGGGCGGTGCGACCCGTTGTTCGTTCCCGACCTTGACCCGTTTCCCAAGCCGATTGCTGATCCGTCCGCTGACCCCATGCTCGACCCATAACCTGATGCGTGGCCCGATGCGATGCTCGATGAGCCGCTGGGGCGTGGGCGGCGGGCAGGCTCGAACGGCGCGGCCATGAGCTCCTGTGGCATGCCGACGCCATCGTCCAGCACGCTGATCACGACCTCCGGCACCGGGTGCCCGGCGGCAAGGGATTGTGCCTCAGCGCGTCCCACGGCAGCGTGTCCTGGCTCAGCCTCCCGGGCCGTGGCCTGTCCCGCGGTACCTCGCTCTGCCGCCACGGTCACGCGTACCTGGGTTCCCGGCGGGTTATGACCGAACGCATTATTCAGCAGGTTCACGAAAACCTGCTCCATCCGGTCGTGGTCGGCCCACACGACGGGCAGGCTCGCGTCGCAGTCCAGCGAGACCGCTGCCGCGCTGGCCGGGGGCAAGCAGGCGATCGCCGCCTCGAGCACCAGCCGCATGTCGCACCAGTCGCATTGCAGGCGCATGGTGCCCGATTCGATCGCGGAGAAGTCAAGCAGGTCGTCGACCAGGCGGCCAAGGCGGGCCGACTCTGCGGCGATCCGGTCCAGGAAGCGCTGCTGGGAATCGCGGTCCCAGGTCACGTCGGTCTGCAACAAGCTGGACGCGTAGCCTCTGATGGCCGTCAGCGGAGTCCGCAGCTCGTGACTCAGCCGGGAGAGGAAACCGCGCTGGAGCTCGCGTGACCGGCGCAGTGCCGCCGCTTCCTGATGGGCGTGACCGGCCTCCTCACGTTCGAGCGCCAGCCGGAGCGAGTGCGCCGCATCCTCCATCAGCGCCGTCTCCTCCTGGGTGGGCGGCACGCGCCGCCAGCTGGCGAGCAGCACGGTGGGACCGCCGACCGCCAGGAATGCCACTGTCCGCGCGCGGTACCTGCGGCTGCTCCGCAGCTGGCGGGCCACCCCATCCAGGTTCGTGCTGGCCAGCGCCGTCTCCGCCATGTCGCGCAGCGGCGGGGTAGCCGATTCCGGATCAGGACCGAGCGGTCCGGCGAACGCACGCCAGCGGGCCGACTGGCCGACCGGCTGAGTGATCAGCGCCACTTCATCGGCCTGCAGGCCACGGCGCAGTGACTGGACCGCGACGGCCAGTCCCTCGCCGACCGGGACGGGACCGGCCAGCGCCTCGAGCATCTCGCGGATCGTCTCGAGCACGCGGTTTCTCGCGGTCACCTGGTCAAGCAGCCGGTCACGTTCGATAGCGCTGGCCGCATAGCCCGCGTAAACGGTCACGAGGGCGAGCTGGTCCCGCTGCGGCGCGCCGTGCTCCGCGCGGAACACCGTGATGACGCCGCTGAGCCCGCTCGGCCCGAGCACCGGGACCGACCACGAGCTAGCCACCTTGGCGGCCTTGGCCAGATCACGAAAGCTACGCCAGGCGACGCCGATACGGACGTTATCGGCGATGATCGGCCGCGCATCCGCGGCGGCCATGCCCACCGGCCCGCCCGCAGGCCCGAACGGCAGCCTGGCCCACGGCTCGAGCTGCCCTGGCTCGAAACCCAGCGACGCGGCGCAGTAGAGGGTCCTGTCGGTGAACAGGTGAATGCACAGCCGTTCGCTGCTGAGCGCCGATCCCAGCGCGGACAAGATCAGCGACAGGCTCGACGACGGGTCCGCGGTCACCAGGCGGTCGGTGAGCCCGTGCAGCCGGGTGATCTGGTGCCGGGCGGAGGCATCGACCTGCTGGCCCGAAATCAGCTCCACCACGTCATCGGGGTGCGTATCGGCCGCCCGCAGGTCCGCCACGATCCGGCCCTGGCGCAGCACCACGATGCGGTCGGCGAGCCGGAACATCTGGTCGATGTCGTGGCAAGCCAGCAAGATCGTCGTACCCTGCTCCCGCAGCCCCATGATCAGCTCTTCCACCTGAGCTGCTTCGTTGACGCCAAGGGAGGACGTGGGCTCGTCAAGCGCCAGCAGCCGCGGCTTGCTGCCCATGGCCCGCGCCACGGCTACCAGCTGCCGCTGCCCGCCGGATAGCGTGCGGACACTGCGCGTCGTATCCCTCAGCGGAATGTGCAGCGAGGCCAACAGCGACGCGGCGGCCATGTGAAAGCGGGTCTCCGACATCAGCAGCCGTGGCTTCTCCCGGCCGAGCATGATGTTGGCGGCGATGTCGAGGTTGTCGCACAGCGCCAGGTCCTGCCAGACCACCGCTATCCCGCGCTTGGTCGCCGCGGCCGGGTCGGGCGGTACGCGCCTGCCAGCGAGAAATACCTCGCCGGTCGCTGGGACCACGTCACCAGCGATGCAGCGGACCAGGGTGGTCTTGCCTGCGCCGTTCTCTCCTGCGAGCGCGACGAGTTCACCGGTCCTTACGCTCAGGCTCACCGCGTCCAGGGCGCGCACCGGGCCGTAGCTGACACTCAGCCCGGACACGGTCAACAGTGGCGCTGCCGCAGGACCTGCCGTGGAGGCGTCGGCACCGGCCCGGTCAGTCGCGGTACGGCTGGCTTCACCGTGGGGATCGCCCTCGGCGCTGGGACCCGTTTCGGCCGCCAGCAGAGAACCGGTCATGCCGTCATTGTGTGGCCTCGATCGTGCGCTTGGCCACAGCGTTCACCAACCACGTTCACCTGAACAGATATTTTCACGCCTATCTAGATATTCTGGCAGCAATCGGACACCTGCCCAACCCGGTACATGGAAGCTAGCCGAGTCCGCCGCGTGCCACGCAAGTCACCGAGCGCCGACCAGGGCGGGGATGCTGAAGGACTGGACGCCGAGGGGTTCCGCCTCGCGCGTCGCGTCGGCCGTCGTCTCTCCGTCGTCCGGGCCGCAGCGGCCGGGCCGGGTGTTGTGTAGTCCGTCCGAGGCCTTGCCTCGCGAGTTGCCTGGTTGGGAGCCTTTTGCCCGCTGCCTGCCCCGATCGTGGACCGAGCGCCTCACGCGGGACTCGACTTGCACGCCGCGCGGCGGGCCGGACGCACCTGCTGCGGCCCGTGTTCCCTTCTGGGAGGCGGGCCAATGCCGTCCCCGGTAGGGGTGAGGCGCCCCGGACACAATGGCCGACCACAAGCGACACGCCGTCCTTGATCAGCCCGAACGCCGGGCAGCTCCAAGATCAGGATGAAAAAGGCCCACTCAGTGGCGCGGTGTCCGCGAGCCCGATGTGCACATCGAATGCTGCCAGCCCGCTCAGTAGCGAATCACGCGGCCCGCGAATCTTCTGAAGGTCAGGAGGCACCTGGTCATAGCTCAAGTTCGGATCGTCGCCGCAAGCCGGGCAGATGATCTCATACCGGCCTGTGAATCCCCCATCAACACGGCCGTCGATCATGCGGACAGGCTGTGCCCGGAGAATCGCGGTACCGTTGTCATGCCCAGCGACACCATGACCGATCGCCATGCAGCATTGTGCTCCGCCAGCCGAATACCCCGGTAAAGCGACAAATGAACTTCAGGCGGCTAACTGGTTACGTGACGGCGAGCCGCCACAAGTTCGTCCGGAAGCACGCCAGGAATGGCCGGCTCCGCGATTACCGAGCCCTCCGAGTTCCTGGCCACAGCTGATCTTGCCACGCGGACAGTGACCACGGACCTGGGCGACCTCACATACGGCCGGGACTGATCGTCGGCCGCGCCGGGTACCGGAGGTCTCCGTGCCCGTCTCCGCCTGGACGTAACTGCGGAACTGCGCCTCCTGACGCCGCCTATCTCGCACCGTCCTGGCCACGCCGGGTACCGGAGGTCGTTGGTATTTCTCCGTCGGTCAGCGCTGATATCAGCGCGCGCAGCCGCCGCCAGCTCGCCCATCCAGGACCGTCCTCGGGCTGGGCTGGGCCCGGCGAGCGCACCGGTGCGTCATGGCAGTCGGCGCAGGTGGGCGTCGGCGGGCTCAGCCGCCTGGATGCGGATTCGGCCGTCGACGGCCTGGACGCCGTCGGGGCGGGCGATGACGGGGCTCAGCTCGAGCTCGGCGATCTGCGGCAGGTCGTCGGCCATCCGGGAGATCCGCAGCAGCATGCCTCGCAGCGCGGCCAGGTCGGCGGCCGGAGCGCCGCGGCGCCCGAGCAGCCTCGGAGCGACGCGGACCGACCGGATCAGGTCGTCGGCGTCGGCGTCGGTGAGCGGGGCTAGCCGGGCGGCCCGGTCAGCGAGCATATCGTCGGCGCCGCCGGGACCCAACAGCACCAGCGGGCCGACCACCCGCTCGTGCAGGACGCTGATCGTCACCTCGACGCCGCCGGTGATCACCGGCTGGACGATGACGCCGGCCAGCCGGTCGCCGAAGGTCTGCTTCAGCGAGCCGAACCCGCGCCGGACCTCGTCCGCGCCGTACAGGTCGGTTAGCACGTCGCCGGCGCTGCTGGTGCGCAGCAGTCCGGGCACGTCGGCCCGCAGCGCCACGGGGCCGCCGAACCGCGCCGCCGCGGCGATCGCGCCGTCCTCGGTGACGACCCCGATGCTGTCGGCCAGCAGCACGCCGTAGCAGCCGAGCAGCTCCACGGTGGGATCCAAGGCCAGCCAGCCGCCCCGGGGCGGGTCGGCGAGGAAGCCAGCGACCAGTTCACTGGCCCGGTCCTGGCGCAGGCCGTCCAAGTCGCTGATGTGTCCAGGCGGGGTAGCCCGCCAGGTGCCGTAGCGCGCGGCGTGGCCCAGCGCGCGGGCGGCGGACTCGGCGTAGGCATAGGCCGGGACGGGCGGGGACTCCCGGTCGGGGCCTGGCAGCAGCCGGACCACTTCGACCTGGTCCAGCACGGCAGCGGCGATCGGCACCGGCGGCCGGGCGGCGCGCACCTCGCGGACCAGGTCACTGCCCGCGGTGCTGGTGGTCAGCGCCAGCACCGCGTCGACGCCCGGATCGGCGCCGACCACCTCCAGGCACCGGCGGAAGCTGCCTGGTCCGACCAGCACGGTGGTGTCTACCGGCCCGGTCACCGAGGCTTCGCGGGGAAGTATGACCCGCAGTGCCCGCTGGGTGTCTCCGGCCAGGCCGGCGATCTGTAGCCCAGCGTCGCCGCACGCGTCGGCGGCGAGCACCGCGGCGCCGCGGGTGTTGGACACCACGCCGATGCGGCCGCCGGCGGGCACCGGCTGGCAGGCCAGCATCGCCGCGGCGTCCAGCAGCTCGCCGAGGTTGGCGGCGGCGATGATGCCCGTCTGCTCGAACAGGGCCTGCCGGGTGACCAGCGGGGTAGCCGCCTTGGCGCGCGCCCCGGCCAGCCGCTTGCCGACCGCGGACCGGCCGACGTTCACGGTCAGCACCGGCATGGTGCGGGCGACCCGGCGGGCGGTGCGGGCGAACTTGGGCGGGTTCCCGATCGATTCCAGGTACAGCAGGGCCAGCCTCGTCGCCCCGTCGCACTCCCACCACTGCAGCATGTCCGTGCCGGACACGTCGTCTTTGTCGCCGAAGGAGACCAGGGAAGAGATCCCCACGCCCAGCCGGGACAGGTGCTCCAGCAACACGAAGCCGGTCCCGCCGGTAGACTGCATCGCCAGGCCCGCCTTACCCGCTGCCGGATGGCGGGCCGCGAACGTCGCATCCAGGCCACTGCCGGGGTTGGCCACACCGAAGCTGGCCGGCCCCACCATTCGCATGCCATGACGGCGGCAGATGCCCAGCAGTTCCGCGCGCTTCGGGCCGCTGAACCCGGCCGCGATCACCACCAGGGCCCCGACCCCCCGCCGCCCGCAGTCCTCGGCTACGCCGAGCACCGCCTCCGCCGGGACGGCGATCACCGCCAGGTCGACCCCATCCGGCAGCGCGGCCGCGGACGGCACGCAGGCGATGCCGTCCAGCTCGGTCGCGTGCGGGTTAACCGGGTAGACCAGGCCGGGGAACCCGCCGCTAATGATGTTGTGCAGGATGACCCGGCCGACCGACCCGGGGCGCCGACTCGCGCCGATGACCGCGACCGAGGCCGGGACCAGCACCGGCCGCATGCTCGCCACATCCGCCGACTGTTCCCGCGCGGCGACCGTATCGCGGTAGGTGCCCAGCGCGGCGTCCGCCTCGTCGGCGGGCAGTGGGAACGTGAAGTCGTACACGCCGTCCAGCAAGGACCGCTGCGCCTGCAGCCCGGCGTCGGCGAACACTCGTAGCATGGCCGCGTTCTCGCTCAGCGTTTCCGCGGTAAAGGCGCGGAAACCCCGGCCGCGGCCCAGCGAGACCAGGTGCTCCAGCAGCAGCATGCCGATGCCCCGGTGGTGCATGTCATCGGCGACCGTGAAGGCGACCTCCGCGGACCGGGACCCGGCGCCGGCCTGCTCGTAGGTACCGCAGCCGACTACCTCGCCGTCCAGCACGGCCAGCAGCGCCGCGTGGTCCGGCGCCGGTTCGCGGCATATCCGGCGCGCCTCCTGCTCGGCAACGGCCGGGCTCATGCTGAAAAATCGCAGGTAGAGATTGTCCGGGGACATCTTGGCGTGCATGTCCCGTACCGCGCTGAAGTCCTCAGGCCGGGCCGGCCGAATCTCGATCGTAGCCCCGTCGGTCAACAGAGCGTAAGCCCTGTCCTCCGCGTGTACGCGCATGCCGTCCTCCCACCCGCACCGGGAACGTGCTTCCGTCCGTACGTAGCCCGGCCAGCCGTGCCCTGGCGCCCATCGGCCGGCCGATGGGCTCGCCGGCCCGCTGGCTCACGTGTGCGGCTCGCAAGCCGGCCGGGACCATCGACTCTACCTGCCTGCCGCCGGCCAGCTCGCCGGGCGCGTAACCGAACAGTTCCTGTGCCCGCCGGCTAGCCAGCACCAGCAGGCCATCGTCCGACGTCAGCACCGCCCATCAGCCAGCGCGTCGAGCTGCCCCCACGGCACGGACGCCCGCCGCCTGGCCCGGCCGCCGCACCAGCACCGCCGCCGGGGTTAGCGTGCAACCGGGCCGCGAGTCCCGTACGACCTCGCCTGGTGACCGCCGACCGTGGCGCGGGCAGCTGCTCGACAGGTGCTGGCAGGGAACGCACCGGTGGCCGACCGGGCTGCTGTGCCCCGCGGGCGGGTGATCCCCGCGAGCCGGATGGGGGACTTTGGGCCCACCGCTTCGGGCCAGTGGTCGGCTGGAATAGGGTCGGAGGCCGCTGGGGAAAGGCGTGCTCTTTTGCGACAGTTTTACCCGGGCTATCGAAAGTGAGCTGCGTCTCGCCTAGCCGCGTCCCGCGAGGCGCGCGAACCGTGTGGCGTGTAGGTGCGCGAGATGATAGGCGAAGGCGGAAAGCCAGTCCCGGTTTTGGATTGGATGCTGTGCTACGAGGATGTGGCGCCGCGCCACGAAGGGCTCCGGGAGGCGCTGTGCACGCTTGGCAACGGCTACCTGGCCACCCGGGGCGCGGCGCCGGAGTCGCGTGCGGACGGCGTGCACTACCCGGGCACTTATATCGCAGGATGCTTCAACCAGCTGCAGACGGTGATCGCCGGCCGGGTGACGGAAAACGAGAGCCTGGTAAACGCGCCCAACTGGCTCGTATTGACCTTCGCGGCTGAGGGCGGGCCCTGGCTCGGGCGCGAAGGGGTTACGGTGCTCGAAGATAGGCAGGAGCTTGACCTGCGCTGCGGGGTGCTGACCCGGCTGCGGCGGGTGCGCGACAACCTCGGCCACATCACCGCGATCACCGATCGCCGGTTCGTGCACATGGGAGCCGCGCACCTTGCCGCGGTTGAGATGACGATCACGCCGGAGAACTGGTCCGGGCGGCTGCGCATCCGTTCCGAGCTCGACGGTACTGTCACCAACAGCGGGGTCCCGCGTTACCGGGAGCTCGCCAGCCGTCATCTGGCGCCAATCGAGGCGGACTGCCCGGCGCCAGGCAGCATGCTGCTGGTGGTGGAGACGACCCAATCGCACATCCGCATTGCGGAGGCGGCGCGGACCAGGGTGTTCAAGGACGGCGCACCTCTGGCGGCAAGAGCCTTGGTGACCGCGCAGCCGGGCCGCATCCGCTGCGAGTTCGCCTTCGCGGTCGCGGCGGGACAGACGGTCGCTGCCGAGAAAACGGTGGCGGTCGCCACGTCCCGCGACCGCGCCGTCTCCGACGTCGGCTCGGCGGCGGCCGGGTGGCTGCGGCGCGCCGGCTCATTTGATCAGCTTCTCGGCCAGCATGTGCGGGCGTGGGCGCAGCTGTGGGCGCGCGTCCCGCTCGAGCTGCGCGGCTGCGTGGATGACCAGGTGCTGCCGGTGCTCCGGCTGCACATCTTCCACCTCTTGCAGACCCTCGCGCCCAACAGCATCGACCTGGACGTGGGCGTCCCGGCGCGCGGCCTGCACGGCGAGGCCTACCGCGGGCATGTGTTCTGGGACGAGCTGTTCGTGCTTCCGGTACTGAACCTGCGGCTGCCCGAGCTGAGTCGGTCGCTGCTGAAGTACCGCTACTACCGCCTTCCCGCCGCCCGGCGAGCCGCGGCGCAGGCGGGTCAAACGGGTGCGATGTACCCGTGGCAGTCCGGCAGTGATGGGACCGAGCAAAGCGCCCTGGTGCACCTCAACCCGGATTCGGGCCGGTGGCTACCGGACACGACCTATCAGCAGCGGCACGTCGGTATCGCGGTCGCCTACAACATCTGGCAGTACTACCAAGCCACCGGTGACCTGGACTTCCTGGCCCGCTACGGCGCCGAGATCATCGTCGAAGTGGCCCGGTTCTTCGCCAGCATCGCCGCCTACGATCCCGCGTTGGACCGATATGTCATCCGCGGGGTGGTCGGCCCGGATGAGTTTCACACCAGCTACCCGGGCTCGGCCAGCGCAGGGCTCGATAACAACGCCTACACGAACGTGATGACTACCTGGCTGCTGCTGCGCGCCGTCCAGGTCCTTGACCTGCTGCCCCAGCAGCGCCGCGCCGAGCTCATCCAGGAGCTGGGCCTGACGGCGGCCGAGCAGCAACGCTGGCAGCAGATCACGCGGCGCATGTACGTCCCGTTCCACGGCGACGGCATCATCAGCCAGTTCGAAGGATACGAGAAGCTGGAGGAACTCGACTGGCAGGCCTACCGCGCCCGGTACGGGAACATCGGGCGGCTCGACCGGATCCTCGAGGCGGAAGGGGACAGCCCCAATCGGTACAAGGCCTCCAAGCAGGCCGACGTGCTCATGCTGTTGTACCTGCTGTCCGCCGACGAAGTCGGCACGCTCCTGCACCGGCTGGGCTACAGCTGGTCGTCCGGCCGCATCGCCGACACCATCGACTACTACCTGGCCCGCACAACCGGCGGTTCCACGCTCAGTGCGGTAGTGAACGCATGGGTGCTCGCCCGCGCCGGCCGGGAGAGCGCGTTTGATGAATACCTCGACGCGCTGCGGTGCGACATAACCGATGCCCAGGGTGGCACGACCGCCGAAGGCATCCACCTGACCGCGATGGCCGGGACCATCGACGTGCTCCAGCGGTGCTTCGCAGGCGTGGAGACCCGCGACGACGTGCTGTGGCTCAACCCTCACTGGCCCAAGCGGCTCGGCAGGCTCAAGTTCGCCATCATCTACCGCGGCCACATTGTCACGGTGAACATCGCCGGCCACAGTGTCGATGTCAGCAGCGGGCCGGGCAACCAGCCGCCGGTCCGTGTGGGCTGTCACGGACAGGTGCGCGAGCTCAGCAATAGCCAGACGCTCCGGTTCAGGCTCTTAAACAGCGCGCAGGCAGATAGGGCGTGCCCCGAGGCGGCCGCGCCGGCCTTCTTGAGCTCTTCCGCGGACATGCTCCACCGTCCGTTCATGTAAAGATGCTTTGATTTTGGGCTCTTATGTGAACGTAATATCTAAACTGCTGCTTGAGCACGACCCGAAACGTCGACGATCCGGCTAATCTCGAGGCGCTCCCGGCCAGCTACGCTCGGGTCCGGGAGTGTCGCGATGTCGAGCATGACGACATCGTGGCCGCGCACGTCGGACCTGCGGACTGGCGAGAGGAGCGGGCCGTGCTTGCTGCGTTTTCGGTCACGCCGCTTGGGACTGGGGAAGGAGTCGGCGAGGAGGTGGCCGAGGCTGTCCGGGTGGTGCGGGAGAGCGGGCTGCCGAACCGGACCGACGCCATGTTCACCACCGTCGAAGGCGACTGGGACGAGGTCATGGCCGTGGTCAAGCGGGCGGTGGAGGCCGTCGCGGTCCGGGCGCCGCGGGTCAGCCTCGTGCTGAAGGCCGACATCCGGCCCGGCGTGACCGGCGCCCTCACCGCCAAGGTCGAGGCCGTCGAGCGCTACCTTCAGGCCTGACCTCTGCCGCCCTGACGCCGGAGCGACCCTTCCGGCGTCAGGGCATATGATGCTGTGGCGGAACGGCCAGGTCACGGGGAGAGCTCACGGCACGCCGAGCAGGCGCAGCACAGCCGTGGTGACCGCGGCGGCGATAACGACCGCCACGAACGGCGCCTTGCGCCAGGCGAGCACGCCGCCGACCAGCACCCCTGCCGGGCGGGCGAAGCCGGCGAAGCCATGGCCTTTGGTCAGCGCCGTGGTGGCGACCAGCGCGGCGAGCATGACCACGGCGGCGGCTTCGAGCAGTTGCTCGGCCAAGGGCGGTACGGCGATCCGCTCGCGCAGGGCCCGGCCGGACAGCCGGAAGGCGTACGTTCCGGCCGACAGGGTGAGCATGCCGGCTACGACCAGCGTGTTGTCCTTCACCGCGGCGCTCGCCGGCGCATCGTGCAGAGGACTCCGGCGAGGGCCAGCAGGACTGGCAGCCCGGCGGGCAGGAACGGCGCCGTGGCCAGCGCGATGACCGCGCCGACCAAGGCGGCCCGCCGCCTCACCCGGTCGCGGAGGGCAGGAACGATCAGGGCCAGGATCACCGCCGGGAACATGGCATCCAGGCCGAACGCGCTGGTGTCCTGGACGAAGCTGCCGACCAGAGCGCCGAGGATCGCGCCGCTGGGCCAGCAGGCCAGGACGCCGAGACCGCACGCCCAGTAGGCGGAGCGCTTACGGGTGAGATCATCCTGCGCAAGGGCGAAGACCACGCTCTCGTCGTTCATGACGTGCGTGCCGAGCATTCGCCGCCAGCCACGGCCGGTCACATCGGGCAGGGCCAGGCTGTAGGGGACGTGCCTGGCGTTGACCAGCAGGCCGGCTAGCG
>Ga0187766_10002168_pt1 | contig 11587 bp, 11 predicted proteins | sample 0216_QUI02_MP05__4_FD_132971 | JGI IMG/M metagenome (GOLD analysis project Ga0187766, IMG submission 132971) | Tropical peat soil microbial communities from peatlands in Department of Meta, Colombia - 0216_QUI02_MP05_20_MG | ecosystem: Environmental > Terrestrial > Soil > Wetlands > Peat ... | reverse complement strand
TGACCGAGACGTTGATGTATCTGGCGTTCCACCTCGCGGGCATGGCGCCGGCCCCGGAGCTCGACGAGCAGCTGCGGCCGAAGTGGCTGTTCGAGCGCACCGTAGGCGAGGGTTGCAACCGCGCGGGATTCACCGAGCAGGGCAACTTCGCGACCGAATACGGCGCCGATCACCGCTGTCTGGTCAAGCTCGGTTGCAAAGGTCCGGTGGTCAAGTGCAACGTGCCGGTCCGCGGCTGGCTGAACGGGATCGGGGGCTGTCCGAACGTCGGGGGGATCTGCATGGCGTGCACGATGCCCGGGTTCCCGGACAAGTACATGCCGTTCATGGACCCCGACCCCTTGGGAGCCGCCGGGATCACTTTTCAGCGCTTCACCTACGGCCCGGTGTTCCGCTACTTCCGCCAGCGCAACATCAGGGAGAGCTTCGATATCGAGCCCGAGTGGCGGCGGCGCGGGCGGGCGCTCATGAGCGGCTACGAGAAGCGCTGGTAGCCGACCGATGCCCGCGACGGAGGAGAGTTCCCGTCAGGGAGGAGAGCGAGAATGGCCACGGCAGTAACGCCCACAGAGCAGAAGGTCGTCGTCAAGGAGATGTCGTGGGATCCGATAACGCGGATCGTCGGCAGCCTCGGGATCCACACCGAGATCGACTTCTTCAAATCACCAGGTGCTGAAGTGCTACAGCACCTCGATGATCTTCCGCGGATTCGACATCTTCATGAAGGGGATCGATCCGCGCGACGCGCACTTCATCACGAGCCGGATCTGCGGGATCTGCGGAGACAACCACTGCACGTGCTCGTGCCTGAGCCAGAACATGGCCTACTCGGTCAAGCCGCCACCGCTCGGCGACCTCGCATTCAATCTGGCGGAGTCCGCCGACTACATGTTCGACCACGCGATCTTCAACGACTGCATGGCGAACGTGGACTTCTGCGAACAGATGGTCAAGGACACCAATCCGGCGTTGCTGGCGAAGGCCGAGACGACCTCGGCGCCGCACAAGGACATCCACGGTTACCAGACGATCGCGGACATCATGCGGGGACTGAACCCGTTCACCGGCAGCTTCTACCTGGAGACGCTCCAGGTCGCCCGCTACACGCGCGAGATGTACTGCCTGTTCGGCGGCCGGCACACGCATCCCTCGACGATCATGCCTGGCGGGTGCAGCGCGGACATCACGCACCAGACGCTGACCGACTACTACGTGCGCCTGATGCGCTACATGGACTACGTCAAGCGCACCGTGCCGATGCACGACGACCTGTACGACTTCTTCCTCCAGGAACTGCCCGGCTACGACATGGTCGGCTACCGCGATACGAACCTCGTCAACTGGGGCTGCTTCGACGACCCCGACTACGTCGACTACGACTACAAGACGATGACCGAATGGGGTCGCAGGCGGTACATCACGCCGGGCGTCGCGATCAACGGTGAGCTGGTGAGCACCGACTTGGTCGAGATCAACCTGATGATCCGGATCCTGCTCGGCAGTTCCTACTTCGACGGTTCGGACGGCGAGCCGACGTTCGTCACCAGCGACCCGCTCGGCAATCCGGTCGACAAGAACCATCCATGGAACAAGGTGACGCTGCCCAAGCCGCAGAAGCGTGACTTCGCCGGCAAGTACAGCTGGGTCGTGTGGGCGCGGATGGACGACAAGCGCACCGACACGAACGTCTGCTGTGACACCGGGGGCGGCCCGTTCGCGCGTCAGTGGTGCACGGCAAAGGCGGGGCTGGTCGACTTCGGCTACCTGAAGGCGACCGGTCACTCGATCCAGATGGTGCTGCCGAAGTCCTCTGCGATGCCGGAGATGGAGCTCGAGTGGAGCGTCCCGGAGAAGTCCAACGCGGTCGAGCGCGATCGCGCCCGCTCCTACCACCAGGCGTACGCAGCGCTCGTCGCGCTGCACTGCCTGGAGCGCGCGCTGGTCGAGGTCCGCGCCGGGCGGACGAAGAGCTGGAAGGAGTTCAAGGTTCCCGACGAGGCGATCAGCTGCGGCTTCCACGAGGCCGCGCGCGGCGTGCTCTCGCACCACATGGTGATCCGCGACGGCAAGATCGCCAACTACCAGCCCTATCCGCCCACGCCGTGGAACGCCAGTCCACGCGACGTGTACGGGACTCCCGGTCCGTACGAGGACGCGGTCCAGAACACGCCGATCTTCGAGGAGAACGGCCCGGAGAAGTTCAAGGGGGTCGACATCATGCGCGCGGTGCGCAGCTTCGATCCCTGCCTGCCGTGCGGCGTCCACATGTACACGGGCAACAAGCGAGGGCGCGTCAGGAAGGTGATTCACACGCCGACCGGGCTTTGTTGAGGTGCAACCAGAGGAGGACAGCAGTCCGATGGCAACCGAGGCCGCCCCGGGCGAGTTGCTCGACCGGGTCCAGGCGCTGAGCGCCGAGCTGGACGCGCTCGACGATCCGCGCGCCGGCGAGCTCGCGCAGGAACTCGTCGGGGCGGTGATCGCGATGTATGGCGACGGGCTGTGCCGGATCATCGAGGCGATCGAGTCCTCGCGCGAGGCGGGGGCGACGATCCTCGATCAGCTCGCGCAGGACGGGGCGGTGGCGAGCCTGCTGCTGATCCACGACCTGTATCCGGTTCCGCTCGCGGAGCGGGTCGCGGAGGCGCTCGACACGGTGCGGCCGTACATGGAGTCACACGGCGGCAGCGTCGAGCTGCTCGCGATCGAGGACGGCATCGCGCACCTCGCCCTGCACGGGAGCTGCAACGGCTGTGCCGCGTCGCGGGCGACGCTCGAGCTCGCGATCAAGCAGGCACTCAGACGAGCATGCCCCCGATCTCCTCGGCCTCGAGGTCGACGGGATCGCGAACGCGGATCCCAATGGGCTCCCGCTCGCGGGCCAGTGGACATCGATCGCGAACCTCGACGACATCGCAAGCGGCGAGCTGCGCTCGCTCACCGTCGATGGAGTCGGGCTGGTGCTCGCCAACGTCGACGGCTCGCTGCTGGCATACCGGGAGCATTGTGCGTCATGCGGCCACCCGCTGTCGGGCGCCGAGCTCGATGGCCACATCTTGCGCTGCAAGACGTGCTCGGTCGAGTTCGACCTGCCGCGCGCCGGCAGGGCAGCCGGTGGCGAGCCGCTGCAGCTGACGCCGGTGCCGCTGCTCGAGACCGACGGGCTCAGGGTGGCCCTGTGAGCGAACGGCTCGACGCGATCGTCGCCGCGCGGCGCCGATCGGAGACGGTGGCGCGGATGCGGTCGCTGGCCCGGGCCCGAGCCGGGCGCAGCAGCGCCGGCTCGCGTAGCGGAGCGCCGGAGCGATGCGACATCTGCAACGCCGTCGTCCCGGACGACCACCGCCATCTGCTGCAGCTGGAGGAGCGGCGGATCGTGTGCGTTTGCGAGGCGTGCTGGGCGCTGCACAGCGGCGATCCCGAGTATCGGCTGTCGGGCATGCGGACGATCTGGCTCGAGCGGTTCGATTGCGACGCGGAGTTGTGGGGTCTGTTCCGGATCCCGATCGGGCTTGCGTTCTTCATGCGCAGCACCGTCGGTGGTGGCCTGGTCGCGTTCTATCCGAGCCCGGCCGGGGCGACCGAGTCAGAGCTCGACCTCGGTGCCTGGGATACGCTGGTGGCGAGGAACCCGGTGCTCGAGGACCTCCGCCCGGACGTCGAGGAGCTGGTCGTGAACAGGCTCTCGTCACCGCCGCAGTACGCGATCGCCCCGATCGACGAGTGCTACCGGCTGGTGGGGTTGATCAAATCGCGCTGGGAGGGCATCTCCGGCGGTGCGGCGATCGCCGACGCGGTGCCCGAGTTCTTCGCGGGGCTGCGGGCGCGAGCGACGACCGAGGTCAGCCTGCGGTGATCAGCGCCGAGCGGCAGCCGCTGGGCGCCAGGCGGGCCGCTCGCGGTCTGCCGAGCTTCGAGACGTGCATCGACGAGCTGCTGGAGGCCGAGCGGGGTGCTTGACGAGCTCGTGTCCTCGCTGCTGTACGAGGGGTATGCGCTGTATCCGTACACGCCCGGCGCGACCAAGAACGCGACCCCGACTCCGTTCGGGATCGTGTACCCGCCGAGGTATGCCGCCGAGTGCGCGGGCGCTTTCGATCACGCGCGCCTTGAGTGCGTCGCCGAGCCGGCGCCGGCGGCGAAGCTGACGGCCGAGCTGCGCTACCTGGTGCCCAGCGGCGAGCGCCACGAGGCGCAGGAGCGACGCGTCGAGCTGGGGCCGGTGCAGATCGGCGAGCGCGCGACGGTGCGGTTCGACGGCGGGCGCTTCACCGTGCGCTCCGAACCGGCCGCCGGCGACGGCTCACAGGTGCTGGTGCGGGCGTGTGTGCACAACACGGTCGAGGTCGAGGCGGGACTCGACCGTGCGGCGGCGCTCACACGCTCGTTGATCTCGACCCACATCGTCCTCCGGCTCGCGGCCGGCCGCTTCGTCTCGCCGCTCGAGAGCGATCGCGAGAGCGTCAACATCTGGCCGGTGCTGGCGACGTCCGACGACGACACGGTGCTCGGCGCCGCGATCGCGCTGCCGGACCACCCCCAGATCGCCCCCGAGAGCCGCGGGAACCTGTTTGACAACACCGAGATCGAGGAGGCGCTCGTGCTTCACGTCCACGCCCTCAGTGATCGCGAGCGCGCGCAGGCCGCCTCCCAGGATCCCGCCGTGCGCGAGATGCTCGAGCGGGCGCTCACGACCTCGCCGGAGGAGATCATCCGCCTTCACGGTGCGATGAAACAAGCGCCGGGCGCCGACGAGGTCCCCGGCGAACCCCGCGCGACCGTCGACGGCGTGACGTTCGAGCGCGGCGCGACGCTGGTGCTCCGTCCGGGCACCGATCGCGATCCGTACGACCGGATGCTCGACGGACGGCGCGCGACGCTCGAGCGCATCTACGTCGACTACGACAACCGCGTGCATCTGGCGGTGACCGTCGACGACGACCCCGGTCAGGAGCTGATGCGCGACACTGGACGCTTCCTGTTCTTCTTCCCCCACGAGGTGCAGCCGCTATGACCGAGACCGCAGCGCGGACCAAGCAGATCCTCGTCGCGGGCGTCGGCAACGCGTGGCTGAGGGACGACGGGTTCGGAGGCGAGGTCGCACGACTGCTCGCCGAGCGGGACCTTCCCGACGGGGTTGTCGTGGTGGACTTCGGGTCCGGCGGCCTGGACCTCGCGTACGAGATGATGCGCGGATACGACGCGCTGATCTTGCTCGACGTCAGCCGACAAGGCGATCCACCCGGAACGCTGTACGTGATGGAGGCCCGCGAGGATGACGTCGAGGGCGAGATCGAGGACGGGCAGATGCTCGACCCGCACGGGATGGACCCGCAGACGGTGCTGCGGTTCGTCGAGGCCGTCGGCGGCTGGCCCGGAAGCGTGTTCGTCGTCGCGTGCGAGCCGGAGGTAGTCGAGGACGTCGGCTTCGGCCTCAGCGAGGCCGTTCGGAGCTCGGTCGCACGCGCGATCGACGTCGTGCTGGAGACGGTCGAGGAGCTGCGTCGTGCATGAGCTGTCGGTGGCAAACGCGGTCGTCGATACGGCTGGCAGGCACGCCCGCGGCCGAACCGTCACCGTCGTGAGCCTCAGGGTCGGCCGCATGCGTCAGGTCGTGCCCGACTCGTTGCGCTTCTACTTCGGGATCGTCGCCCGCGACACACTCTGCGAGCACGCGCGACTGGAGCTCACCGAGGTCGACGTGCGGCTCTCGTGCTCGGCGTGCGGGCGCGAATGGGAGCCGCTGTACCCGGCCTTCCGGTGCCCCGACTGCGCGTCCGCCGACGTCGCGCTGCTGGCCGGGGAGGAGCTGGAGGTGGACTACATCGAAGTCGAGGAACCGCAGGCCGCCTCGGCCGAGGAACAGGAGGCCGCATGCATCGGACGAAGGTGAGGATCGTCGAGGACGCGCTCGACGCGAACAACACGATCGCGCGCGCGAACCGCGACGACTTCGATCACCACGACGTGACCGTCCTCAACCTGATGAGCGCCCCCGGCGCCGGGAAGACGACGCTGCTCGAGCGGGCGCTCGGCGAGCCGCTCGAGGGCGTCCGCGTCGGCGTTCTCGAGGGCGACGTGCAGGGCTCCTACGACGCCGACCGGCTCGCCGCGCTGCACCTCCCGGTCACGCAGCTGAACACGGACCCCGGTTTCGGCGGCGAATGCCATCTCGACGCCAACATGGTGCGCTCGGCGCTGCCGTCGCTGCCGCTGGGCGAGATCGACCTGCTGGTGATCGAGAACGTCGGCAACCTGGTCTGTCCCGCCGAATTCAGACTCGGCGAGGACGCTCGGGCGATGGTCTGCTCGGTCACCGAAGGAGAGGACAAGCCGCTCAAATACCCGTTGATGTTCCGTAGCTGCGAGCTCGTGCTGATCAACAAGCTCGATCTGCTGCCGCATCTCCAGGTCGATCTCGACCGGCTCCTGTACAACCTCGACGCGGTCAATCCCGGCGTGCGACGACTGCTCGTCAGCGCGTTGACCGGCGATGGGATCGACGAGCTGCGGCAGTGGCTGCACGAGCTCGCGACCGGGCGCGCACGGGCTGGCGTATGAGCGCGGTGCGACCCGCCGACGCGGTCGATCAGCTGCTGGACCGCTGGCTCGAGGAGCGCCGCCGGGCCAGCACGCGCTTCTTCACGCCTCAGGCCGAGACGATCGCGCGCTGCTGCCACCGGATGGCGGAGCGGTTTGCGCGTGGCGGGCGGCTGCTCGCCGTCGGCCTCTCCCCCGCCGCGCGCTCCGACGTGCGCCATGTGACCGTCGAGTTCGTGCACCCGGTGATCGTCGGCAAGCGCGCCCTGCCGGCGCTGGGGATCGTGGGCGAGTCGGCTCCCGTGGCGCTCGAGCTGGAGCTGATCGCCGAGCCGGATGACATCGTGATCGCGTTCGGCGACGCGGACGACGGGCCCGATCTGGCGGCGTGCGTCGCCGCCGCCCGCGCGCGCGGCTGCCTCACGATCGCGTTCTCCGCGCTCGGCGCGGAATGGGAGCTCGAGCCGCCGAGCGACGACGCGTTCGTGCGCCAGGAGCTGGTCGAGACCGCTTACCACGTGCTGTGGGAGCTCGTGCACGTGTTCTTCGAGCATCGCGGGCTGCTCGAGGGCCGCACCGAGCAGCCCGTCCACGACGTGGGCGCGGCGAGCTTCCTGTACCCGTTCCTGGCCGAGCGCGAGCACGACCTCGACGGCGTGCTCGCCGACGTGCGCCGGTCGGCGGTGATGAAAGCCGAGGAGGTGCAGGAGCTCCGCGCACGGACGCTGTACGGGAGCGCGGAGCCGATCCGACGGGCCGCGGACGCGCTGCGCAAGGCGTTTGCGACCGGCGGCCGGCTGCTCGCGCTCGGCAACGGCGGCTCGGCGACCGACGCGATCGACGTCGTGGCGGACTTCAGCTCGGCGCCGCGGGCCCGCGGCTGGCCCGCACGGCGCGCGCTCGACCTGACCGCCGACACGGCGATCATCACCGCGCTGGCCAACGACATCGGGACCGATGCGATCTTCTCCCGGCAGGTGATCGCATACGGGCGTCCCGGGGATGTGCTCCTGAGCCTGTCGACGAGCGGGAACTCGCCGAGCGTGCTGGCCGCACTGTCCGAGGCCCGACGCAGGCAGCTCGTGACCGTCGCCCTGGTGGGCTATGACGGCGGCCGGGTCGCGGCCGAGCGGCTCGCCGACCAGATCATCGTCAGCCCCTCCCAGCACATCCCCCGGATCCAGGAGGCGCATGCAACCGCCTACCACCTGATACGTGAGCTAGTCGAGATGGAGGACGCAACATGAACGGCAAGTTGATCGTGGCGGTACTCGCGCTTGTGAGCGCCCTGTTCGCCGCGTGGGCGTACATGGTCTCCGACGATCAGCGCTACGAGACGCTCGAGAAGGCGGCCGACACGATCCTCGATCGCCTGTTCGACACCTAACCACGCGTGGGCAACGTGCTCAGTGCGCACGTCGCCCGGACGCGCGTACGCGTCGAGGGCACCGTCCAGGGCGTGGGCTTCCGGCCCCACGTGTACCGGCTGGCGCACGAGCTCGGCCTGGCGGGGTTCGTGCTCAACGACTCCTGCGGAGTGCTGCTCGAGGTGGAGGGACAGCCCGGAACGGTGGCGGAGTTCGTCGCGCGGCTGAAGCGCGAGGCGCCGCCGCTGGCGGTGCTCGAGCGCGTCGTTGCCGAACCCGTCGATCCGACCGGCGCGAGTGGCTTCCGGATCGCCGCGAGCACCGCCGACGAGGCCGCGAACGCGCCCGTCACGGCCGATTCGGCGACGTGCGGCGAGTGCCGGGACGAGCTGTTCGACCCCGGCGATCGCCGCTTTCGCTACCCGTTCATCAACTGCACGAATTGTGGGCCCCGATTCACGATCGTGCGCGGGGTCCCGTACGACCGGCCGACGACGACGATGGCGGGCTTTCGGATGTGCGACGCGTGTCGGGCCGAATACGAGGATCCGCTCGACCGCCGCTTCCACGCCCAGCCGAACGCGTGCCCGGGGTGCGGACCGCGCCTGTGCCTGATCGAGCGCTCGCGCGCGCCGATCGCCGAGCGCGACGCCGCGCTGCGCGGTGCCGTCGAGGCGCTCCGATCGGGCGCGATCGTGGCGATCAAGGGGATCGGCGGCTTCCACCTGTGCTGCTGCGCGGACGACGAGCGCGTAGTGGCGCAGCTGCGATCCCGCAAGCACCGCGAGGACAAGCCGTTCGCGCTGATGGCGCGCGACCTCGCTGGCGCCGGCGAACTCGTCGAGCTGACAGGCGCGGAGGAGCGGTTGCTGCTCGGCGGCGAGCGCCCGATCGTGATCGCTCGCCGGCGCGACGACGCGCTGGTGGCCGACTCGGTCGCGCCGCGCTCGGCGGACCTGGGCGTGATGCTCCCGTATTCGCCGCTTCACCACCTGCTGCTGGCGGACGCCGGCCGGACGCTGGTGATGACGAGCGGCAACGTCTCCGATGAGCCGATCGCGTATCGGGACGAGGAGGCGGTCGAGCGGCTCGGCGCGATCGCGGACCTGTTCCTGCTCCACGACCGGCCGATTCAGACGCGCGTCGACGACTCGGTGCTGAGAGTCGTGAGCCGGCGCGGACCGGCGCTGCTGTTGCGGCGCTCGCGCGGCTACGTGCCGGCGAGCATCGAGCTGCCGGTGGCCGCCTCCCGCCCGCTGCTGGCGTGCGGCGCGCAGCTCAAGAACACGTTCTGCATCGCCAAGGGCAACCGTGCGTGGGTCTCCCACCACATCGGCGATCTCGAGAATTACGAGACGCTGAGCAGCTTCACCGAAGGGATCGAGCACTTCCAGCGGCTGTTCGCGGTCGAGCCCGAGATCGTCGCGCACGACCTCCATCCGCAGTATCTGTCGACCGGCTACGCGCGCGAGCGCGACCTGGTCGAGGTCGGCGTCCAGCACCACCACGCCCATCTCGCCGCATGCCTCGCCGAGCACGGCGAGCGAGGTCCGGCGGTCGGCGCGATTTACGACGGCACCGGGTACGGAACCGACGCGACGATCTGGGGCGGCGAACTGCTGGTCGGCGATCTCGCCGATTTCGAGCGCGCAGGCCACCTGTGGCCGGTACGGCTCCCGGGTGGCGAGCGTGCAATTCGCGAACCGTGGCGGATGGCGTGTGCGTGGCTGCTGGCGGCGCTCGGGGATCGAGCCGCGCCGTCGAAGGCGATCGTGGGCGCGATCGACCCTCGGTCCTGGCGCGCGGTCTCCGAGCTCTCGGCGAGCGGGTTCGCGTCCCCGATCACGACCAGCATGGGACGGCTGTTCGACGCGATCGCCGCCCTGTGCGGCCTGCGACTGCACGTCAACTACGAGGGCCAGGCGGCGATCGAGCTCGAAGCCGCGTGCGACCGTGCGACGCTCGATCCCTATCCCCTGCCGCTGGCGCGCGAACGCGAGCGGATCGTGCTCGACGCGCGCGAAACGGTCCGCGCCGCCGTTCGGGATCTCGACGGCGGCGTCCCGGTGGCGCGGATCGCCGCGCGCTTTCACAACGCGGTGGCGGCCGCGACGACCGCCGCCTGCTCGACCCTGGCGGCGCAGCGCGGCCTGGACGTCGTGGTCCTGTCGGGCGGCTCGTTCCAGAACCGCGTCCTGCTGGAGCGCGTCGCGGGCGAACTGCGGGACGCCGGCCTGCGGGTGCTCGTCCCGGAACGGCTGCCGCCGGGCGACGGCGGGATCTCGTTCGGCCAGGCAGCGGTCGCGGCCGCACGCACCGAGCCGTCGTGAGGGCGCACGGCTCCGGCTCGGGCGCCAAAGCCCAGAGGCGATGTCAGGCGGCGGTCTCGATCGTCACCCAGGTGCGGATCTGCTCGTAGACCGCCGGGTGGTTCAGGAGGTCGAAGTGATTCAGGCCGGTCAGCTCCAGCCCGTTGCCGACCTCGAACGGGATCCGCCGGCCGTTGCCGCTGCCGCGACCCGACGCGCTCGAGACGCGCACGAGCAGGTCCCCGATCAGCGTGCCGACCGGCCCTTCACGCACCGACGCGGCGATGAAGTAGTAGTTGGCGCCGGCGAGGAACGGCACCTCCTGGCAGCGATCGCGCAGGAACTCGTCGGGATCCACGCCGCGCCAGTCCTCATCCGTGCAAGCTCCAAACCGCAGGTCCTTCATCCCGACGCTGCGCGCATTGAGGAACGAGCTCAAGCCGCGCGTCTCGGGCACACGCGCGAGCGCCCATGCGAGCACGTTGACGCCCTTCTCCAGATCGGCGCCGAGGTGCGGTGCGCCGAGGCTGAACACGTGCCGCACCGCGCCAACCCACGCTCGCCCGTCCCGCGCGCCGTAGTGGCAGGCGCTGCGCGCCACCAGGCCGCCCATCGAGTGCCCGACGACGACGAGCTCAGCGACACCCGTCGGCCACCCATGTACGAGCTCGTCGAGCAGCAGCGCGAGCTCGCGGCCGTTGCGGGAGATGCGCAGGCCCGTGTTGTAGCGGACGTGCACCGGGGTGAAGCCCAGCTCGTCACGCAAGCGCTCTCCGTACGTCCGCCGCGTCCGGCAGGCGCCGCGATCACCCCCGAGCGGAAACTGCCGCCACGCCTCGTCGGTCTCGCACAGCCCATGGATGAACACCGCGACCCGCGACGTGGCGTCGGGAAATGCGTCCGCCAGTCCCTCCGGCGTGACGGGCACCGCGGCGGCTCCGCGGCGAACCTCCATCGCGAGCGCGAGCCGGTTACCGCGCTCCGCGAGGTGGTTGCCGTACAGCCCGTTGACCGCGCCCAACGTCGCCGATCCAGCGGGCGTCGAGTCCAGCGAATCCCCGTCGTCACCCGCGCGCAGCGCCGCCAGCTCGGCTGCCCCGCGCGGCGCGGCGCGCAGGCCCAGCCGAACGCAGCCGTAGACGGTCCGCGTGATCCCGTCGTGGACCGCGCGTACGGGCCCCGCGGCCGGCCCCAGGATCTCGAACGGCCGCTGGGCGATCCCCTCGTGCATCTCCTGGATGAACCCACCCGCTGCGGCGAGCGCCTCGCCCGCGAGCTCGCCGATCGCCTCGATGTCGATTCTGCGCACCAGTTTCTCCGACGTCCAAGCGAAGTTTTGCAACCATCGGGCAGCGATGCACGTGAGGAGAC
>Ga0187766_10002165_pt1 | contig 11594 bp, 13 predicted proteins | sample 0216_QUI02_MP05__4_FD_132971 | JGI IMG/M metagenome (GOLD analysis project Ga0187766, IMG submission 132971) | Tropical peat soil microbial communities from peatlands in Department of Meta, Colombia - 0216_QUI02_MP05_20_MG | ecosystem: Environmental > Terrestrial > Soil > Wetlands > Peat ... | reverse complement strand
GTGGGATGGTCGGCGGCGCCTGACGGCGGCGCCTTAGTGGGATGGTCGGCGGCGCCTGACGGCGGCGCCTTAGTGGGATGGTCGGCGGCGCCTGACGGCGGCGCCTTACAACCAATCAGACCGAGGTCGGCTCAGCCGCTCATGCCGCCGTCGATCGAGAACGTGTGCGAGGTCACCATCGCGCTGTCGTCGCTGGCGAGATACAGCATGCCGTGCGCGACCTCCTCGATCGTCGTGTGCCGCCCGAGCGGGATCATCGCGTCGAACGCCTTGGCGGCCTCCGCGCGCGGCAGCCCGGTCGCCCGCATCTCGATGTCGTCCTGGAACGGGGTCGAGGTCGGACCGGGGTGGATCGTGTTCACCCGGATCCGGCGCGGCGCGAGCTCCTTGGCCGCTGTTCGCATCAACCCGACCTGGCCGTGCTTGGCGGCGATGTACCCGGACACTCCGGGCGCCCCGATCAGGCCGACGACGCTCGAGGTGATGATGATGCTCCCGCCGTCCCTGACACGCGGGATCGTGTGCCTGAGGACCAGGAACGCGCCCAGCACATGAACTGCCAGCGTGCGCGAGAACACGTCGGTCGGATACTCGACGATCGGAGCGACCGCGCCGCTGATACCGGCGTTGCTGACCACCACGTCGAATCGCTCGTAGCGGCTCACCCCGTCCGCCACCGCGTCCCGAATCGCGTCCTCGTCGGTGACGTCGGCGACGGACGGGAGCGCGTTGTCGGTCCCGAGCTCGTCGACGGCCGCCGCCAGCTTTGCCTCGTCGATGCCGACGAGGTGGACCCGCGCACCCTCAGCGACGAACAGCCGCGCCGTCGCGAGTCCGATTCCGCTCTCGCCCCCGGTGATGAGGGCGACCTTGTCCTGCAACCGTGCCATGGCCACCTTTCCGTTGCTCGCTCCTCGGATCCCGCAGTCTGGCAACCTTTGTGCGATGGCGGTGGTGGACGTGCCCACGGTGACGCGCCCGCCGGCGACGAGCATCGCGGCGGGTCGCCAGGCGCTTGCCGACCTGCTCGGCTCAGGTCGCGTGGGCACCGGCGCCGATGTCCTCGCCCAACACGGGCACGACGAGTCGTTTCACCCCGAGGCCCGCCCCGACGTGGTCGTGTGGCCGCGGAGCATCGACGAGGCGGCGGGGGTCGTGCGGATCGCCCTCGAGCACCACCTACCGCTGGTTCCGTTCGGTGCCGGCACATCGCTCGAGGGGCATGTCGCGGCGCTCGCGGGCGGGATCAGCGTCGACATGCGGGAGATGGACAGGATCGGCAAGCCCTCGATCGAGGACCTCGACGTGACCGTCGGCGCCGGCGTGACCCGTCGCGCACTCGACGCCCGTCTGCGTCCCGAGGGAGTGTTCTTCGCGGTCGATCCGGGCGCCGACGCCACGATCGGCGGGATGGTCGCCACCGGCGCGTCCGGCACGATGACCGTGCGCTACGGGGCGATGCGCGAGAACGTGCTCTCGCTGACGATTGTAGGCGGCCACGGCGAGGTGGTGCGCACGCGCTCGCGCGCGCGCAAGTCCTCGGCGGGGTATGACCTGACGCGGCTGATGATCGGCTCGGAGGGCACGCTCGGGCTGATCTGCGAGGCCACGCTCCGGCTCCATCCGATCCCGCCGGCGACGGCGGCGGCGGCCTGCACGTTCGCGACGGTGCGCGACGCCGTGCGGTGCGTAACCCAAGTCACGCAGTTCGCGATCCCGGTGGCGCGGATCGAGCTCGCCGACGAGCTGCAGATCGAGGCGATCAACCGCCACGACCAGATGTCGTTCGCGGTGGCGCCGACGCTGTTTCTCGAGTTTCACGGCGCCTCGGAGGAGGACGTCGCGGCGCAGGCGCGCGAGACCGGCGAGATCGCCGCCGAGCACGGCGGCAGCGGCTTCGCCTGGGCCTCGGACGAGCGCGAGCGCCGGCGAATCTGGCACGCGCGCCACCGCGCCTACGACGCGGCCCGGGCGCTCCGACCGGGCGCCGCGGGCATGACCACGGACGTGTGCGTGCCGATCTCGGCGCTGCCGGACTGCATCGCCGCCGCGCAGGCCGACATCGCCGCGCTCGGCATCACGGCCCCGATCGTCGGGCATGTCGGCGACGGCAACTTCCACACGGTCGTGCTCGTCGACCCGAACGACCCCGACGACATCGCGCGCGCCGAGGAGTTCCACAACCGCCTGGTCGAGCGCTCGCTCGCGCACGACGGCACGTGCACCGGCGAGCACGGCGTCGGCTACGGCAAGTCCCGGTTCCTCGTACCCGAGCACGGGGAGGCGGCCGTCGAGATGATGCGCGCGCTCAAGCGCGCGCTCGACCCGGAGGGGATCTTCAATCCGGGCAAGGTGCTCCCATGACCGACGAGGAGCTACAGGCGCTGGCCCGCTACGACTCGCCGACGCTGGCCAACGCGATTGAGACGTTCGACATGCAATCGCGCGACATCGGCTTTGCCGACAACCGCATCAAGTGCATGTTCCCCGAGCTCGGGCGGATGGTCGGGTATGCCGCCACCGCCACGATCGTCGCTCGCGGCGCTCCCGCGCCCGACTGGGCCGGCGCCGGCAACGTCGGCCTGTACGACTACGTGCGCACGATCCCGGCGCCGCGGGTGGTGGTGGTCAAGGACCTCGACGACCCGTCCGCGCACGGGTCGCTGTGGGGCGAGGTGCACGCGACGATCTTCGGCGCCCTCGGCTGCGTCGGCTGCGTGACCGATGGCTCGGTTCGGGACTTCGACGAGGTCCGCGCGATGGGGTTTCACTTCTTCGCCTCGGGGCCGTCGGTCTCGCACGCGTACGTGCGCGTCGAGACGATCGGGGAGCCGGTCGTGATCGGCGGTCTCGAGATCGCGCCCGGGGACCTGCTCCATGCTGACCAGCACGGCGTGTTGAAGATCCCGCCGGAGATCGCCGCCGAACTTCCCGCGGCCGCCGACCGGGTGATCGAGACCGAACAGACGCTGCTGCGCTGGGTCCGCTCGGACGAGTTCGATCCCGATCGGCTCGCCGAGATGCGCGCGCGCCACTAAGGCGCCGCCGTCAGGCGCCGCCGACAAATCCACTAAGGCGCCGCCGAGGAGAGGCTCGGGTCGCCGAGGCCTCCGCGTTCGAGCAGCATCGCGAAGTACTCGCGGATGCAGGTCAGCGCCGCCTTGGCCTCCTCCGGGCTGAACCACTCGAACTCCGGCGGCGTGAGCGCGCGGAAGGCCTGGGCTGCAGAGTAGTGCCACCACGTTCGAGCCGCTGTTTACGGGCCGGTCGCGCTGCTCAAGTGGACACTCGTCGTGGCCGATAGTGAGGGCAATCAATTCTGCGCGGGCGCGGCCTGCGCTTCCCAACCACCGCCGCTATGGAGGGCCCGCTGCAATGAGCGTCACCGATCAACTGAACGATTCCCGCGTGGACGGGAACAACAACGAGCCCCGGCTCGTTCTCGACCTTGACCTGACCGAGGCGCAGGCGCTCCGCGCGTGGCTGCTGGAGACCGAGCTGAACGGCGTGTCCGCGTCCGACACCCCGGTGGTGAACTCCGCGCTGGCCAAGCTGGCTTGGGCGGTCGACACCGCGCAGGCAACCGTCAACATCCGCCGCGAGTTCCATCAGGCAGGCGTCAACCTCGCGCATTGGTCCGACGAGCAGGTGCTCGAGCTCGGCCGTCGCATCGCCGAGGCCGTTCGCCCGATCCTGCGCGGCTAAGGGTTCGCGTCCAGGCGGCTCGACGCCGAGTAGGTCGACATGCAGAGCTCATCCGGTTCGCCGAGTCGGACTTCGGTCGTCGCCGCGGTCCTCGTCGGGATCGCGGCGATCGCGGCCGCGGCCGTGATCGGCGGAGCTTCGGTTGTGGTGGCGGTGCTCGCCGGCCTGCTGCTCGGCGTCGTGTCGACGCTGACTGTCGTCGGCGGCTCGGGTGAGACCCGGGCCGCCGCCGACCCGGCGCCCCAGGCGCAGGTCGATCCCGTCACCGGGCTGCCGACCCACGACAAGCTGGTCGCGGACCTCCAGGCGGCGGTCGACGCCGGCGAGGACCGCGTGCTGACGCTGTACCTGTTCGCGCTCGACGGCTTCAAGGAATACAACGACGCCTACGGCGACGCCTGTGGCGACGCGCTGCTCGAATGGTTGGCCCGCAAGCTGCGCGACGCCGTCGGCTCCTACGGAAGCGCCTACCGGATCCGCGGCGGGAGCTTCGCGCTGCTCGCGGTCGGCTCCGAGCGGTTCACGAGCGCGTTGTGCGCGTCGGCGGCGAGCGCGCTCAGCGAGAACGGAGACGGCTTCCAAATCTATTGCGACGTGGGCCGGGCAGCGCTGCCCGCCGAAGCGCCGTCGCCGGGCGCGGCGCTCGAGCTCGCCGCTCGTCGCGCCGCCAAGCACGGCTCCGAGCGTCACGTGAAGTCCGGCCGCCGCGCGCCGGCCGATACGTTTGAGGCGCTGCGTCTCGTTCGCTCGCGCGCCGACGTGGCCACGATGGCCACCGGCATCGCCCGCCGGCTCGGCGTACCTGAGGCAGAGATCGAGGCGATCGAGACGGCGATGCACCTGTGCGACATCGGCAACGTCGCGGTGCCGCGGGCCGTGCTCGGCTACCCCGGCAAGATCAACGGACCCGAATGGCAGTTCATCCTCTTGCACACGCTCGTCGGCGAGCGGCTCCTTGCCGGCCCGCTGGGGATGGAGCCCGTGGTCCGGCTCGTGCGCCACAGCCACGAGCGCTGGGACGGCGTCGGCTACCCCGACGGTCTCGCCGGCGAAGCGATCCCAATCGGGTCTCGCATCGTGTTCGTGTGCAGCGCGTTCCACGACATGACCTCGGACCGTCCGCACCACGCTGCGCTCGAGCCGGCGGACGCGCTCGCGCAACTCGAGCGGGGCGCGGGTTCGCAGTTCGATCCCAAGGTCGTGGCAGCGTTCTGCGCGGAGTTCGCCGACGGCTCCGAGCCGGATCTCGACATCGTCGTCGGGGCGTAGCGCCCGCGGCCGCGGCGGTCTACGCGAGACCGAACCCGCAAGATGGCGGCGGCTATGGCGAGCCGCCGCCGATGCCAGGCACGAGGGGGGCTTCGCGCCCGTGCGAGTAAGGACGCTTCCGCTTCCGATTCCTTCCCATTCGCGTTCCGGTTAGGATTGCGCGCGCTCGCGCCCGGAGCCGCGCGAGCTCCGACACCATCTGCACGCGTGGCACTCGCCGGGCCTTCGTTTGAGATTCGAGAAAGCGTCGATCCTCTCCCGGCTCGATTTCATCGACAGCTCCGGGGTGCGGGCCGTCGTGCTCGGGCTCAAGCGTGCGCGGCGGGACGGCCACGAGCTCGAGGTCGATCGGCACGTCAGCGCGTCGGTGCAGCGGCTGATCGAGATGATGGGGATCGCCGCGCAGTTCTGGCCCGGCGCCGGGGACTGAATCCCGCGTTGCAAGCATTCGCCCGGGAGGGGGATTCGCCACCGGCTTGACGAACCTCGCGACTACCCATGCGACGCGCAGAGGAGTTGTGGATGAGCGATTTTGAAAGATCCGGAGTTAGATCCGGCGTGTCCTACGACGAGCCAACCAAGCGCCGGTCGCCCGGCACGTTCTTCGCCGACCTTGGGGACCGGCTCGCTCGAGGCTTCAACAGCTTCGACCGTCCCCAGCCGGGCGAGGCGGAGTGGGAGCCCTACGACGAGGTCGACCAGCCGACCGCGGCCGTCGAGACGATGGCGCCCCCCGAGCCGTCGCGCAAGCGGTTCCCGACCGCCCTGCACGGCTACGACCGTGACGCGGTGGAGGACTACATCGACGGACTCGAGCACGAGATCGGCCAGATGGCGGCCAAGCTGTCGGCCCAGCGTTCGCCGACGTCGGCGATCGAAGCCGAGCTCGCGCGGGTCGGCGAGGAGACGAGTGCGATCCTGCGGGTCGCTCACGAGCAGGCGGCCGAGATCACGCGCCGCGCGCGCGTGGAGGCCGACCGGTGTGTGCAGGACGCCGCGGCGAACGCGGTGGCGATGACCGAGGACGCGAAGGCCAAGCTGCGTCAGCTCGACTCCGAGACCGATGCGGTGTGGGCCGAGCGAGTGCGGCTGATCGAGGATGTGCGCAACGTCGCCACCTCGCTGTTCTCGCTCGCCGAGGACGCTTCCGACCGGTTCCCGGAGGACTCCGACCGGGGCTCGTCGACCGAATCCGGGACCGCCAAGGCGCCGCCGTCAGGCGCCGCCGACCGTCCGATGCGGTCTGACCGCAAGCCCGCGTCCGCACCCGAGCAGAAGGTGGCGCGGGCCCCGGAGCACGAGGCCGAGCCGAGACCCGAATCGGAGCCGCCCTCTGCCTCGGAGCCGCGGGGAGCCGCGCCGCAGCCGGCCGCCCCGTCACCACAGGCAGCGGCACCGGCTGGAACCCCGCCGCCCGCCACGGCGGCGGCTGCTGCGTCACGGCCGGTCGCCTCGGCGTCGCCGGTGGCCTCCCAGCCGCCGTCCGCCACGCCGTCGCCGGTCGCTGCCCGGCCGCAGGTCCCGCCCCACTCGCCGATCGCCGTGCACGATCGCCGCGGCGGCCAGGTGTTCCCGGGTGGTGCCCCCCGCTGACGCGGGCCCGCACCGAGGGAAACCGCGCTCCTACCTGCGGGTCGTCTCGAACAACACCGAGCCGAGCCTGGCCTCCGGGTGCAGGCTCGGCTCCAGGCCGTCGCCGACCACGGCGCGAGCGAGCGCGCGCCCGATCGCCGGCGCGTGCTTGAACAAACGGTTGCCGGCGAAGATCACCAGGCCGCCGACCGACCAGGCGGCGAAGCCATCGGGGCTCCACGGCAGCTCGGTCACCCAGCAGTGGCGCACGTCCACCGGTTCCGGGCACAGGCCGGGCAGTGAGCGGCGGACGTACGCGGTCGTCCGCCCGGCGATCGCGGCGAGGCCGCCGGCGTCGATCAGGCTCCCGTCGTCGTGCACCGGCGTGTCGTCGAGCCCAACCGCATATGCGGCGTTGCCGGGCAGCGGATCGCCGTAGCCACCCTGCTCGCCGAAGGCGCCGCTCGCGTCGAGCAGGCACGCGAGGCGGGGCGGCGGGTCGCCGCGGACGGCAAACGTAACACGCACATGGGCGGCGTGGCGCAGCGGTAGCGGCAGCCCGGCGCCGCGGGCCAGTGCGGCGGTGCTGCGACCGGCGCACAGGACCACGTGGCCGTGCTCGACGCTCGCGCCGCCGGCGCGGACCTCGATGGTACCGCCGGCCGTGGACCGAACCGATAGCACCTCGTCGAACACGATCCGTTCACGCAGGGCTTCGCTCAGCGCCTCGATGCTCGCCCGCGCGCGGATCACGCCAGCGTCCTCGTCGAGCACCGCGGAGTCCTCCCACGGGGCCAGCAACGGCAGGCGCTCGGCGACCTCGGAGGCGTCGATCTGACGCGCTCTCACCCCGGCGCGGCGCAACGCCTCGAGCCGTCGTAGCGCGGCGGGACCGAGCGCGACCACGCCGTCGCGCGAGAGCAGTTCCCGGCCGAACTGCTCCTCCCACTCGCGCCACCCGCGGCGCGCGTCGCGGGCGAATTCGACCAGGCGGCGGTCGTCGTGGGCGTGGCGGAAGATCCGCGACTCCCCGCCGGACTGGCCGTTGCCCGGGAGCCCCCGGTCGTATACGGTCACGGTGGCGCCCCGTTCGGTCAGCGCGTACGCCGTCGAGAGCCCGACGATCCCGGCCCCGATCACTCCGACGTCGGCGTCAGCGCTCAAAGGGCATCACGTGCAGTACGCATGTTGGGAGCAACCTCGCCGGACCACCCAACGAGGGGCCGACGGGAGAACGCGATTGTTCGCTCCACAGCCTATGGTGTAGGCTCGAACTACGTAACGACGCTCCGAACCGGGGCCGTGGCGGAGGTCAGAATGCCACGGTCGCTGCGGAGCCACCGAAGGAGGGAAGGCGATGGCAGACCGGCAAAACGGCGCACAGTCGCCCGAGCAGCAAATTCGCGCGCTGTACGAGGAGGCCGAGTCCAACACCGCCAAGGCATTCGAGTCCTTCGTGAACAAGCCGAGCTTCGGCCAGCTGCTTGCGCTGAGTGCGGAGAACACGGCGGCGCTGACGCGGATGGCCTCCGATGGCATCGATCTGGTGTGGCGCAACCTCCGTCTGGCGGGCAGGGCCGACATCGTCAGGCTCTGGCGGCAGCTGCACCGGAACGAGGACAAGCTCGAGCGGGTGCTGCAGGAGGTCGAGAGCCTCCGGGACGAGCTGGCGCGCGACCGGGAACAGGCGCCGTCGTGAGCGTCATCGATCCGTTCGTGCGCGCGGCGGACCGGGCGGTGCGGTTCCCGGTCAACGCCCTCGAGTTCACGAACATCCTGCTGACGACCGACGACGCGATGGTCGGGGCGACGCCGAAGGACGTCGTGTGGACCCACCGGGCGACGACGCTCTACAGGTACCGCTCCTCGAACCGCCGCTACCGAGTGCCGCTGCTGCTCGTGTTCGCGCTGATCAACCGTCCAGACATCTTCGACCTGCGCCCGGGCTCGTCGTTCGTGGAGTATCTGGTCGAGGAGGGATTTGACGTGTTCCTCGTCGACTGGGGCTACCCCGACGAGGAGGACGCCGACATGGGCCTCGACGAGTACGTCTGCGACGAGCTCGCGTGGTCGGTGCGCGAGACGCTGCGGGCGAGCGGGGCCGACGAGCTGTCGCTGATGGGCTGGTGCATCGGCGCGACTCTGTCCGCGATGTACTGCGGGCTCGAGGGAGAGCGGCCGCCGGTGCGCAATCTGGCGCTGCTGACGATGCCGATCGACGGGCGCCGCTCGACGTACGCCACGTGGCTTGGGGACGAGAGCTTCGACCTCGAGCGGACGAGCGAGCTGTGGGGGACGGTCCCGGGCCCCATGATCGATTTCGCGAACAAGATGATGAAGCCGGTGACGAACTACTGGACGACCTACCGTCGGCTCTGGGAGAACGTCCAGGATGGGACCGCGCGGCGCGAGGCGTATCAGTCGATGGCCAAATGGGTCGCGGACAACCCGCCGTTTGCCGGTCGTGCCTGGTCGCAGTGGGTGCAAATGATGTACCGGGACGCTGCGCTGCCGGGCGGGCGCGTGCGGCTCCGTGACCGGTCGGTGGACCTCGGGCGGATCGACCAGAGCGTGCTGGTGATCAGCGCCGGCGCCGACCACATCGCGCCACGTGTGGGGACGATGCCGTTCTTCGATCTGATCGCGAGCGAGGACGTCGAGCACTTCGACCGTCCGGGGGGACACATCGGGCTGATCGCCGGGTCGGCGGCGCGCAAGGAGATCTGGCCGGGCATCGCGCAGTGGCTGGCCGAGCGATCCGACAGCTGATAACGAACAAGGAGGCGAGGGATGGATGAGTCCGAAACTGACATATCGCCAAGCACCGTCATCCCGACAGACGAGTCGTTCCCGCGGAACTACCGCAGGGCGCGGTGATCGCGGCCGGCTACGGCCGCAACCGCCGGCACGCCGAGGAACTTCTGCATCAGTTCGAGGAGCACGGCGTGACCGCGAGCATCCATCAGGGCAACGTCGGCTCGCCCGAGGACTGCCGGCGCACGGTGAATGAGGTGATTGCGCGCCACGGCCGCCTCGACGTGCTGGTCAACAACGCCGGCATCACCAGCGACAAGAGCGTGACCAAGATGAGCGACGAGGACTGGTACAAGGTGCTCGCGGTCAACCTGTCGGGCGCGTTCTTCATGAGCCAAGCGGCGCTCCCGCACATCCTCGAGCGCGGGTCGGGGCGGATCATCAACATATCCTCGATCATCGGCGAGACCGGGAACGGCGAGCGGGTCGGGTCGATCGTCGCGGACGCCGACTGACCCCCAGCAACACGACTCTGCGAGTTGCACCACTGGTTGCATCGCGCCTCTCGCTGGCCGGACGAATCGATACTCGCGAGCGAGGCCGGGCGGCCCCGCTCAGCAACCGACCATTCGGCGTAGCGTCACGGCGTTGCGGACCGCGTTGCCGTATCCGTCGTTGTTGAAGTAGACGAACACCTCCTTGCCGGCAGCCTCCCATTCGTGCAACCGGTCGGACCACCACGCCAGGTTCGCATCCGAGTAGGAACCAGCGTAGAGGTGGTGTGGGTCGGGTCCGTGTAGGCGGACGTACACGAATGGCGCTGTCGCTCGCAGCACGCATGGGAGATGGGCGCCACTCATGACGCAGTAGGCGACTTGGTGGTGCTCGAGCATCGCGAAGACACCATCATTGCTCCAGCTGGGACGGCGCAGCTCGACCGCCGCTCGAATCCACGACGGCAGCAGCTCGAGAAGGTAGTTCAGGCGCGCATCATCCCGGGCATGGCCCGGCGCGAGTTGAACCAGGAGCACGGCGCGCTTGTCACCCAGCGCATGCCAGCACGCGGCGATCCGCGCGACCCAAGCCTCCGGGGCATAGAGCCTCTTTGCATGCGTGAGACCGCGCGGCGCCTTCACCGAGAACCGGAACGCGTCCGGCAGGCGACGACGCCAACCGCGGAACGTCGAGAGCCTCGGCCACCGGTAGAAGCTGCTGTTGAGCTCGACTGTCTGAAGGTCTGCGTGTAGTAGAGCAGCCGCTCGCGCGCCGGCGCGCTGGCCGGATAGAGGATGTCGCACCAGTGGTCGTAGCTCCAACCCGAGGTGCCGATGTGGATCGTCATCGTTTGCGCGTGCAGTCAGAGAGGTGTATCCACGCACATCACTCTTTCACGGGTGTGGATCAGCACATCCGTCTGGTGGCGTTTGCCTCGGGCGATGTTCTCGCGATCCGCTGCGTCGTCGCACGGGAGTCAGCGCCGGTGAATCGGAGCGTGTCCGGTACCGGCGCCGTCCCCCGCCCACAGGCTGTCTGGCGGCACGCGAAAGTGCCCCAATTGGCCGGAGTCGTCCGCGTGCTATACGCCAGCGCCGACACGGTGGCGGCCGACGAGCCACAGTACGGCCACGATCGCGATCACCCAGAGGACCGGATGCACCGTGAGCCCGAGCGCCGCAGCGACCACCACGATGACGACTGCGATGAGGATGTCCATTAGCATGAATCTGGTCTACCCATCTACGGGCCGTTTACCCGTGGCCGGGATCATTAGGCTTCGGCTAGCGGCTCGCCGAGCACGATGCGGTTCGCGGTCTGTGGCCGGCGTCCGAACGTAGCTCCGCTGTCACCGAGCAGGTCCGTGACGGTCGACACAAGCTGCGGCGGCTCGAGCGGCTTCGGAGAAAGGCCCCTGCCCGCCGCCAGCGCCGCTCCTGAGTCTTAGCTCAGCCCCCAGGCGGTGTCGATGCGGGCCCGGGGGCGGGGTGGACGGGGAGGATCAGGGGTGACCGGGGCGTCTGGTTGAAGTTGAAGTCGTTGACCAGGTTGCCAAGGATCGGATTGTCCTCACGGACATCGGGACGCGGGTCGGGCCGGCCGTCGGTGGCGGGATCGAGCCGGGCGCTGTTGATGAAGTCGTCCTCGATGAACTTCGTGTAGGCGTCGAAGCTGAGGATCTGGTGGTCGATGTAGCCCTGCTTCGCGTACGGGCTGATCACGATCCCGGGGACGCGGAGGCCGAAGCCGTTACGGTCGACGACCGGCGGCACGACGTGGTCGTAGAAGCCGCCCCAGTC
>Ga0187766_10002164_pt1 | contig 11594 bp, 13 predicted proteins | sample 0216_QUI02_MP05__4_FD_132971 | JGI IMG/M metagenome (GOLD analysis project Ga0187766, IMG submission 132971) | Tropical peat soil microbial communities from peatlands in Department of Meta, Colombia - 0216_QUI02_MP05_20_MG | ecosystem: Environmental > Terrestrial > Soil > Wetlands > Peat ... | reverse complement strand
TGGGGCTCGGTCTTCCTCGTGAACGTGCCGGTCGTGCTCTTCGCGCTCGTGATCGCCTCGCTCACGGCCTCGCTGCGGCTCCTGCCTCCCGCGACGCGGGGCGCCGCGCCGGCGCCGCCGCCCGGCTGGGACCTGCCGGCGCGCATGGTGCTGGCCACCGCCGTGGTCCTCGTCATCACCGGGCTGGCGCCGCGACTCGGCGCCCGGCTCAGCGGGCTGCTCGCGACGTACCCGCTCTTCGCGGCGATCCTGACCGCGTTCGGGCACCGGCACGAGGGCGCGGGCGCGGCGATCAGCGTGCTACGCGGCCTCCTCTTCGGCCTCTTCTCGTTCGCGAGCTTCTGCCTGGTGCTCGCGTTCGGGCTCGTTCCGCTCGGCATCCCGGTCGGCTTCGCCGTCGCGATCGTGATCATGCTGGCCGTGCAGGGGCTCGCGCTCTGGCGCCTGCGGTCGCCCCGCGGGCCCCTCTTGACTCGGCCGGTCGGGCCGCCTACATAGTCGCTACATGAGAGCTTCCTTTTACGAAGGCTCCCGGACGTTCCGCACCGGTCCGGTCAGCCGGCCGTCGCGGGCGCCGGACCAGGCGCTGCTGCGCGTGCGCCGGGCCGGCATCTGCGGCACCGACCTGCACATCTTCCAGGGGCACCTCGACCACCGCATCCCGAAGGGCGGCATCATCGGCCACGAGACGTTCGCCGAGGTCGTCGAGGCGCCGGCCGGCGCCGGGTTCGCGCCCGGCGATCGCGTGGTCGTCGAACCGATCCACTCCTGCGGCGAGTGCCGCGCCTGCCGCATGGGCGGCTACTACCTCTGCTACCGGCTCAAGATCTACGGGGTGGAGCTGCCGGGCGGCATGCAGGACTACTGGACGGTGCCGGCCGCGCGCATGCTGCACGTGCCCGACTCGCTCGGCGACGATCAGGCCGCGATGATCGAACCGCTCGCGGTGGCGACCCACGACGTCCGCCGCGCGCAGGTGAAGACGGGCGACACCGTGCTGGTGCTGGGTGGCGGGCCGATCGGCGCGCTGATCGCCATGGTGTGTCGGCATCGGGGCGCCCGGGTGATCGTGAGCGAGGTGAATCCCTACCGGATCGATCTGCTGCGCGGGCTCGGGCTCGAGGTCATCGGCATGGACGCCGACCCGGTGCGCTTCGTGAACGAGTGGACGTCGGGGCAGGGCGTGGACGTGGCCTTCGAGGTGACCGGCCATCCGGGGGCGGCGCGCGTGATGACCGAGACGGTACGGGTGTGGGGCACGGTGAGCATCGTGGCGATCCACTCGGAGCCCACGCCGGTCAACCTCTACCCGATGTTCGCCCGCGAGGTGACCATGCACGGGAGCCGGCTCTACAATCGCGACGACTGGGAGGAGGCGATCCGCCTGGCCGCCTCGGGGGCCGTCACGCTCGCGCCGCTCGTGAGCCGCAAGATCCCGCTCGAGGGCCTGCAGGAGGGGATGGAGGAGGCGCTGCGGGGCGGCCCGGTGATGAAGGTGCTGGTCGACCTGACCGCGTGAGGCGGGCCGGGCGCGCGGCCTAGCGCCGGCCGGGGGCCACGACCAGGTTGCTCGGCTTGCCCTTCCGGTAGTTCTCGATGTTCTCGACCGCGGCGAAGAGTCCGTCGCGGATCACCTCGGGGGTCTGCCCCGCGTTGTGCGGGGAGAGGACCACGTTCGGCAGGGCAAGGATCGGGTCGTCCGGGGCGAGCGGCTCCTGGTGAAAGACGTCGAGCCCGGCGCCCATGATCTTCCGGTCGCGGAGGGCGGCCAGCAGGGCCTCGCGGTCCACCAGCGCGCCGCGGCCGGTGTTGACCAGGATCGCGGTGGGCTTCATCATCGCGAGTTCCTTGCGCCCGAGGAAATTTCGGGTCTCGGTCGACAGGCGCACGTGGAGGCTGATCACGTCGGCCCGCGCGAGGATCTCCTCCTTGCTCGCCGGCTCGGCGCCGGTCTTCCGGATCCGCGCCTCGTCGCCGAGCGCGCTCCAGCCCATCACGTTCATCCCGATGCCGCGCGCGATGGTGGCGAGCCGGCTCCCGATCGCGCCCATGCCGAAGACGCCCAGCGTCTTGCCGACGCACTGCGTGAGCATCTCGCGCGGCCAGCGCCCGCGGCGCATCTCGGCGTCGAGGCTCACCACCTTGCGGGCCACCGTCAGCATCAGGGTCAGGGCGTGCTCGGCCACCGCGAAGGCGTTGACGCCCGGGGTGTTGCAGATCGTGACTCCGCGCATGCCCGCCGCGTTCAGGTCGAAGTTGTCGGTGCCCGTCCCCCAGATCGAGACGATCTTGAGCTTGGGGCACGCCGCGAAGACGCCCTCGCTGAAGCGCGCGTGGGCCCGGATGTTGATGGCCGCGACCGCGTCGCCGAGACGGCGGATCAGCTCGGCCTCGTTGTCGGCGCCGCGCTCGGTGAAGACCCGGACCTCGTCCAGGCGCTTGGCCCGCTGGTGCGCTTCGCTGCCCTCGAAGACGGAGGGGAAGTCGTCGGGGACGACGATCACGCGCCCGGGCTCGCGAAGACCGCCTGGGCCGCGGACACCCCGGCGCCCGCCTCGCTGCGGTAGCCGAGCTCGCGCAGGGTCATCTCGATCGCGGACAGCGTCGGGAGCACGTACATCGGGCTCGAGGTGATGCCCATGTGGCCCACGCGCAGCGTGCTCGTCCGGATCTTGTCGAGGCCGGTCCCGATCAGGATGCCGTAGCGGTCCCGCATGTGGGTGACCACCGCGGCCGGGTCGACGCCGGCGGGCGCCCGGAAGCAGGAGACGGTGTTGGACAGGAGCGAGGCGTCCGGGAACATCTGCAGGCGCATCGCCTCGATGCCGGCCCGGAAGGCCCGGCCCGCCACCGCGTGGCGGCGGAAGCGATGCGGCAGGCCCTCTTCGAGGATGAGCCGGCTCGCCACTCCGAGCGCCTGGGTGAGGTGCGTGGGGATCGAGACCGGCTGCCGCCGCGGCGTGCCGTCCTGGATCTGGCCGCCCCGCGAGGCGGGGATCCAGTTCTCCTTCCAGCGCAGCAGGTCGTAGGCCCACGACGAGGCCCGGTGCTTGCGGCGCTCCATCGCCTCCCACGCGGTGGGGCTCACCGAGACGAGCGCCATGCCGAGCGGCGCGGCCAGGCACTTCTGCGAGCCGGTCATGTTGAAGTCGAGGCCCCACTCGTCGGTGCGCACGTCGAGCCCGGCGAGCGAGGAGACCGTGTCGAGCATGAAGAGCGCGCCGTGGCGCTTGACGATGCGGGCCACCTCGGCGGCGGGATAGGTGGTGCCGGTCGACGTCTCGTTGTGCACCATCGTGACCGCCTTGGGCTTCGCGCGCTCGACGTCCTTCTCGAGCCTGGCCAGGTCCAGCGGCTGGCCCCACTCGACCGCGTGCTCGATCACCTCGGCACCCGCGCGGGTCATGATCTCGCGCATGAGCCCGCCGAAGACGCCGGTGATCACCACCACCACGCGGTCGCCGGGCTCGATCACCGAGATCGCGGCCGCTTCGAGTGCGGTGCGGCCCGAGCCGGGCATCACGAGGACCTCGCCCCGGCTGGTCTGGAAGATGTCGCGGAGCGCGAGGGTCACCGGCTCCAGCACGTTGACGTCGAAGTTCATGTCGTACTGGATCGTGGCCGGCTGGTTCATGGCCTGCACCACCGGGAACGGGAGCTCGGTGGGACCCGGGATCATCAGGATGGGCTGCGTCCGGTTCGCGCTCCAGCGGATCGAGGAATCCATGCAGACTCCTTTAGGCGCGGGCCTCGGTGAGCCCGCTCTGCTTGCGTCGGATCAGGTAGAGGTTCCGCAGGTAGACGAAGAGGCCGGCCCCCTGGCCGATGATGAAGACCGGGTCCATGCGATAGATGGCGTAGATGAGCAGCGTGAGGCCGCCGCCGATCGAGAAGAACCAGAACGAGATCGGGATCACGCTCTCCTTGCGGCGCTCTGAGGCGATCCACTGCACCAGGAAGCGCATCGAGAAGAAGGCCTGGCCGAGCAGCCCGACCGACAGCCAGAAGTGCTCCGAGGTCATCATGCCGTCCTCATCCAGCCCCTCACGTTACCGGACTCGACGGGGCGCCCGCAAGGAGTTTGAGCCCGTGTCACTCGACGGGAACGGTCGGTCCCGAGGTGATCGCGAGCACGAGCGCACCGGCCGGACTCGTCACCGTGTGCACGCAGCCGGGAGGCCGTCGCGCGTAGTTGCCGGCGGTGCACACGCCGGCGTCGTCGGCCACGCTACCCTCGAGCACGTAGATCTGCTCGTCGCCCACGTGTCGGTGCCGCGGGATCGTCGCGCCCGGCTCGTAGCGCATGAGGATCGCCTTGTGCTGGCCGTCCGGATCCTCCCACAGCATCTTCCAGAAGACGCCCGGACGGCGCTCGATCCACGGCACGGACGCCGCGTCGACGAAGAGCGTGGCGGGCGGGGTCGCGGTCATGGAGTGCTCTCCCGCGGCCGGGCTACCGGGCCGGACCGGCCGCCTCGCGGAGCGCCCGGCGGATCGCCTCGCGGAACTCGTCGAGCGGGAGCGCGCCCTCGATCTTCCGGCCGTTGATGAAGAAGGTGGGCGTGGCCTGCACGCCCGCCGCGAGGCCCTCGCGCACGTCCGCCATGATCGCCTCCTGGTAGCGCGCCGAGTTGAGGCACTCGGTGAAGGCCGGGACGTCGAGCCCGAGGCGCTGCGCGTAGCCGACGAGCTGCTCGGAGGAGAAGTCGGGCTGGGCCAGGAAGAGCAGGTCGTGGTAGCTCCAGTACCGGCCCTGGGCGCCCGCGCAGCGCGCGGCGCTGGCCGCGGGCATCGCCAAGATGTGCATCCGCAGCGGGAAGTCCTTGTACACGAACCGCACCGAGTCGACGAAGTCGCTCCGCAGCTGCTCGAGCACGTCCTGGGCCTCCCGGCAGTACGGGCACTGGTAGTCGCTCCACTCGTACAGGGTGACCGGGGCGGTCGCGGGCCCCCGGCTCATGGTGGGCTCGACGCTGAAGTGCGGCGTCACCTGCGCGCTCGCGGCGGGCGGAGTCAGGAGCAGCAGCGCGGCCGCCGCGACCGCGGTGAGGAGGCGCCGGGACGTCATGCCGGTCAGGCGGCGCGATCGGCCTCGATCGACGTGATGATGTACGTCCCGCTCTTGGCGTCGCGCTCCAGGGTCAAGATCTTCTGCTTGGCCGCCTCCTCCAGCAGCTTGGAGAAGGTCGAGTAGCCGTAGTAGGACTCGTTGAACGCGGGGTTCTTGCGGATCATGGTCTGCTTGACCATCGAGCCCCAGAGCGTGTCCTTGTTCTCGCGCTGCAGCGCCTGGATCGCCTCGATGAGCTGGCCGAAGGCTTCGGCCTTCTTCTCGGGCAGCCCGCGCAGCGCGGTGGTCTTCTTGGACTCGCGTATCAGGTCCTCGTAGAAGATGAACTCGTCGCAGTTGACCACGAGCAGCTCGGACGACGAGGACTTCACGCCGAGCCCGATGACGTAGCGATCGTTCTCCCGCAGCTTGGACACCAGCGGCGAGAAGTCGGAGTCGCCCGAGACCAGCGCGAAGCTGTCGACGTGCTGCTTGGCGTAGGCCAGGTCCATCGCGTCCACCACCATCCGGATGTCCGCGGAGTTCTTGCCGCTGTACCGGCTCTGAGGCACGTCGATCAGCTCGATCGCGTGCTCGTGGAACGGACGCTTGTACTCGGCGTAGCGGTTCCAGTCCGCGTAGGCCCGCTTGACCATGATCTTGCCCTTCTCGACGAGCCGCTCCAGGACCAGCTTGATCTCGAACTGCTTGTACTGCGCTTCCTTGACCCCGCGGACGATGTTCTCGAAGTCCATGAACATCGCCAGCTTCCGGTCGTCACTCATGCGTTCCGTCCTCCTGCTCAGGTCGATCTGGCGCCAGTGCTCCAGGACGGGCCCGTGCCCGCCCCCTCGCCGATTCTCATTATAGGCGGCCCCCGCGGGGCCCCGCCGCCAGATTTCACAGACCCGTGACATCGGAGCCCCCGCTCCGGCTAGACTGCGACCAGGAGGTGGAGCCATGCGGTCGATCCGGATGCTCGCGTTGTGCGCGGGGATGCTCTTGTTGGCGCTCGGGGCCGTCGCCGACCCCGTCCGGGCCGTCGGCGGGCCGGCGCGCGTGGGTCAGGCCGCGCCCGAGATCACCGGCGGGCCCTGGATCAACAGCGAGCCGCTTTCCCTCGGTGGCCTGCGGGGCCGCGTGGTGCTCGTGGAGTTCTGGACCTTCGGCTGATACAACTGCAAGAACGTGATCCCGCAGTTGCGGGACTGGCACGCGAAGTACGACAAGCAAGGGCTGACGATCGTGGGCGTGCACTCGCCGGAGTTCTTCTGGGAGAAGTCCCTCGACCGGCTCCGGGGCGCGACGAAGGACCTGGGCATCCACTATGCGGTCGTGCAGGACAACGACTTCGCGATCTGGCGCCGCTACGACAACTGGGCCTGGCCGGCCGCGGTCATCGTGGACAAGAAGGGCCTCGTCCGCTTCACCCACATCGGGGAGGGGGCGTACGCCGAGATGGAGCAGCTCATCCAGCGCCTCCTGCTCGAGAACTAGGTGTCCGCGCGGCGTCTGCACGTCCTGATCTTCGGGGCGGTCTTCGCCGCGGCGGTGGTCCTGGCGTCCCTGGGGTACCTCTCGCTGCGCCGGTGGGAGCACGCGGCCGAGCTGCAGCTGCGCGAGCAGGCGCGCGACACCGTGACGATGGCGGCCGAGAAGGTCGAGATGGCGGTGGTGCGCGCCGAGCAGGACGGCGTGGCCTCGCTACAGGCCGCCGCCCTCGCGCCCGGCTTCGGGCCCGCCGCGGTGGACGCGTGGCGGGCGGCTCACCCGCTCTTCGACGCGGTCTACCTCTGCGACCGCGACGGGCACGTCCTCTACCCGGTGCGCGTCTCGCCGGACGACGTCCAGAGCATCGCGGCGCTGCGCGGGGAGATCTCGGAGGGCTTCTGGGAGCGGGGCGGCCGTCGCCATCTCGAGGCGGGCGGCCGCGTGATCCTGGCCGCGGTGATCCCGGGGGCGAGCGGCCCGGGTGCTCCGCCGGGGCCGCTCCTGCTCGGGCTCCGGCGCGACGAGCAGACCCTCCGCCGGGACGTGCTGGCCCAGGTCCTGGGCGGGCCCGAGGGCAAGAGCGCGCTCGTGGTCCTCGACGGCCGCGGCCGCTCCGTCTTCTCCTCCGGCTCACTCGAGAGCGCGGCGCCGGTGCTGACCGTGCCCTTCGGCGAGGCGCTGCCCGCGTGGCGGGTGGCCCTCTACCAGCCGGCCGGGCTCTCCCCGCGGGACATGGTCCGGCGCCAGACCGTGATCTTCATGGCCGCCTTCGCCCTGCTGCTCGGGGTGATCGGGGCGGGCCTGGTGGCGACGTATCGGCTGCAGCGCCGCGAGTCCGAGATCGCGCGGCTCAAGTCGGACTTCGTGGCCAACGTCTCGCACGACCTCAAGACGCCGCTCTCGTTGATCCGCATGTTCGCCGAGACCCTCGAGATGGACCGGGTGCCGGACGAGAGGCGGCGCCGAGAATACTACGGCGTGATCACGCGGGAGAGCGAGCGCCTGACCCGCCTGATCGACAACGTGCTCGACTTCTCCCGGATCGAGAGCGGGAGGCAGCGCTACGATCTCACCGTCGGACCCATCGAGCCGATCGTCCACGACGTGCTCGACAGCTTCCGCCATCCGCTCGAGCAGCGCGGCTTCACGCTCGACGTCGGGATCGCCCCGGACCTGCCCGACGTGGCGGTCGACGCGGAGGCCATGAAGCAGGCCCTGGCCAACTTGCTCGACAACGCGATGAAGTACTCGGCGGACCGCGGCAAGATCACGGTGGTGGCGCGAGCGGAGCAGGGTGGGGTGGCCCTGGAGGTGGCCGATCAGGGCATCGGCATCCCGGTCGCCGAGCAGGAGCGGATCTTCGAAAAATTCTACCGCGTCGGACGGAGCGAGACGCAGGGGCGGCGGGGGAGCGGAGTGGGGCTGGCGCTGGTCAAGCACATCGTGGAGGCCCACCACGGGCGGGTGACCGTGGAGAGCCGCCCCGGGGAGGGCAGCCGCTTCACGCTCTACCTGCCCGCCCCGGAGCCGGGTGCGGTGTGAGGACGGAAGCGGCGTGCCCCGCATCCTGATCGTCGACGACGAGCCCGAGATGGTGCGCGGGCTGGAGGACAACCTGCGGTTCGAGGGCTACCAGACCAGCGCGGCGGGCGACGGCCGGAGCGGGCTCGCGCTCGCGCTGTCGGAGGCGCCGGACCTGATCCTGCTCGACGTGATGATGCCGGGCATGAGCGGCTGGGATCTCTGCCGCGAGCTGCGCCAGCGCGGGCTCGACATCCCGGTCATCATGCTGACCGCGCGAGGCGAGGAGGTGGACCGGGTCCTCGGCCTCGAGCTGGGCGCCGACGACTACGTGACCAAGCCCTTCAGCCTCCGCGAGCTGATGGCCCGCATCCGCGCGGTGCTGCGCCGTCCCGGTCCCCGGCGAAAGTTCGCGGAGTTCGCCTTCGGCGACGTGCGGGTGCACCTGCGCGCGCGTCAGGCCTTCAAGGCGGGGCGCGAGGTGCGGCTCACCCGCAAGGAGTTCGACCTGCTACGCTACCTGGTCGAGCATCAGGGCGAGGTCGTCACGCGCGACCGGCTGCTCGACGAGGTGTGGGGCTACGAGCGGTTCCCCACTACGCGCACGGTGGACACGCACGTGCTCAGGCTGCGCCAGAAGTTCGAGGACGACCCGGAGCGGCCCGCGCACATCCTCACCGTGCACGGCCAGGGCTACCGATTCGTCGCCGAGAAGGGAGCCTCGTGATGAAGCAGGTCCCGGAGGAGCTGGCCCGGCGCACGCCACCCGGCCAGGTGCTGACCACGAAGTGGCCGGTGCTGACCTATGGCCGCACCCCGCGCTTCGACCCGGCCCGCTGGTCGTTTCGCTGCTCCGGCCTGGTCGAGCAGGAGATGACGTGGAGCTGGCCGGAGTTCCTGGCGCTACCGCGCGCCCAGCTGACGTGCGACATCCACTGCGTGACGCACTGGTCGCGGCTGGACAACCGCTTCGAGGGGGTACCGGTCCGTGAGATCGTGAAGCGGGTGCGGCCGCGGCCGGAAGCGAAGTACGTCATGGTCCACGCCGACCCCGACTACACGACCAACCTGGCGCTCGAGGATCTGATGGGCGACGACGTGCTGCTGGCCCTCCGCCACGACGGCGCCGATCTCGCGCCGGATCACGGCGGCCCGCTGCGCCTGGTCGTGCCGAAGCTCTACTTCTGGAAGAGCGCGAAGTGGGTGCGCGGCTTCGAGTTCCTCGACGTGAACCCACCCGGCTTCTGGGAGCTGAACGGCTACCACATGCACGCCGATCCGTGGGCGGAGGAGCGCTACTCCGACCAGGAGACCCGCGCGATGCAGACGATGCGGGCGGAGGCGGCGCGCCGCCTCCGCGGTCGCTAGACGGCGAGGAACGCGCGGATCGCCGCGACGAACTCCGTGGGACGATCAGCGGGGACCGTGTGCGCCGCCCCCGGGATCTCGACGAGGCGTCCGTCCGGCAGCCGCTCCGTCATCTTCTTGGCCACCCCGGGCGACAGAATGTCGCTCTCGGCGCCCCGCACCACCAGCGTGGGGCAGGGGATGCGGCCGAGCGGCTCCCACAGGTCCACCACGTCGCGGCGCCCCTCGCGCATCATGTCGCGGAGCCCCTTGGCGTACTTCCAGGTGAGGCCGCCGTCCGGCAGCCGCTTGAGGCCGTGCCGGACCCGCGCGCGGAGGAGATCGACGTCCTGCAGCGGATTGGCGCGGCGGATGTACTCGACCGCCCACTCCTCGCTCTCGATGCGCTCGGGCGACTGGCTCATCATGTCCCGCACGCGCTGGAGACCCGCGAGCTCGATCTCGGGGCCGATGTCGACGATCACGAGGCGCTCGAGCCGGGCCGCGTGCGCGGCCGCGTACGCGATCGCGATGCGGCCGCCCATCGAGTGGCCCAGCAGTGCGAAGCGCGGAAGGCGCAGGGCTCCCGCGAACGCGGCCACGTCGTCGGCCATGGTCGCGACGCGGTAGTCGTCGTCCGGCGCCGGGTCGCTGTCGCCGTGGCCGCGCTGGTCGAGCGCGATCACCCGTCGGCCCGGCACCAACCGCTCGGCCAGATGGTCCCACACGCGCGCGTGCCCCGTGATGCCGTGCAGCAGCACGATTGCGGGCGCGTCGGCGGGGCCCCAGTCCAGATAGTGCAGGGTGAGCCCGTTGACCCGCACGGTACGCTCGACGAAGGACATGACTCTCGCAGTCTAGGGTCCGCTCCGCGCCTTGTCAAAGCGGGAGCCGGGACGGTAGAGTGGACTACCCCTCACCGCGCCCTCTCCCGATGGGGAGAGGGGGAAGAGAGACCGAGCATGGCGACGTACTCGATCACCGATGTCGCGATCGTCCTGCGCCCCGAGGACGACGTGGCCATCGCGAAGAAGGAGCTGGCCGCCGGCACCGTCCTGGAGGACGCGGAGGGCCGCATCGAGGTGCGCCAGGACATCAAGCCGGGCCACAAGGTGGCGCGCCGGGCCCGGCGAGTGGGCGAGGCGGTCCGCCGCTACGGCCAGCCGATCGGCTTTGCCACCGCCGACATCGCGGTGGGCGACCACGTCCACGTCCAGAACGTCGCGGTCGGCGATCGCCACCAGGAGTACGAGATCGGCACCGACGTGCGGCCGGTGGCCTTCTACCCGCCGGACCAGATGAGATATTTCGACGGCTACCTTCGAGAAGACGGCCGCGTCGGCACCCGCAACTACGTGGCGATCATCTCCGGGGTCAACTGCTCGGCGAGCGTGAGCCAGTTCGTCAAGGACAAGTTCCGCGACGTCGGCCGCGACTACCCGAACATCGACGGCGTGCTCGCGATCACCCACAAGTCGGGCTGCGGGACCAAGCTGTTCGGCGAGGACCACGTGGCGCTGCAGCGTGTCCTCGCCGGCTACGCCAAGCATCCGAACGTGGCGGCCTACATCCTGGTGGGCCTGGGCTGTGAGGTCAACCAGGCCGCGGTCATGGTCGATCGCCAGCGGATGGCCGCGCCGGGGCATCCCGAGCGCAAGCCGTTCGTCGTCAACATCCAGGAGGCGGGCGGCATCCGCCGGACGGTGGAGGCGGCGACCCGCGAGGTGGCCAAGCTGCTGCCGAAGGCGAACGAGGCGCGGCGCAGCAAGCAGCCGGTCTCGGAGCTCCTGCTGGCCACCAACTGTGGCGGCTCCGACGGGGCCAGCGGGATCACCGCGAACCCGGCCCTCGGCTGGGCGGTGGACGAGCTGGTGCGCTACGGTGGCACCGGCGTGCTCGCCGAGACGCCGGAGATCTACGGAGCCGAGCACCTGCTGATCCGTCGCGCGATCAGCGAGGGCGTCGCCAAGAAGCTGATCGACCGCTACAAGTGGTGGGAGTGGTACTGCCGGGGCATCGAGGCCATGGACAACAACCCGGCGCCGGGCAACAAGGCGGGCGGGATCACCACGGTCTACGAGAAGTCGCTCGGCGGCGTCACCAAGGGCGGCACCACCCCGATGATGGACGTCTTCCAGTACGGCGAGCCCATCACCACGCGGGGTTTCGTGTTCATGGACACGCC
>Ga0187766_10002163_pt1 | contig 11603 bp, 10 predicted proteins | sample 0216_QUI02_MP05__4_FD_132971 | JGI IMG/M metagenome (GOLD analysis project Ga0187766, IMG submission 132971) | Tropical peat soil microbial communities from peatlands in Department of Meta, Colombia - 0216_QUI02_MP05_20_MG | ecosystem: Environmental > Terrestrial > Soil > Wetlands > Peat ... | reverse complement strand
GGTGCGGTGATCGGCGCCTCTCTTGCAGGGGTAAAATCGATGACGGCCACAAGTGGCCCGGGATTTTCTCTGATGCAGGAGAACCTGGGCTTTGCCGTCATCGCCGAGGTGCCTTGTGTCATCGTCAATGTCATGCGAGGAGGGCCAAGCACGGGACTTCCAACTTTTCCCTCTCAAAGTGATGTGATGCAGGCAAGATGGGGAACCCATGGAGATCATCCCGCCATTGTCCTCTCTGCCTCAACGGTTCGAGAATGTTACGAGATGACCGTCAAAGCCTTTAACTTCTCCGAAAAATTTCGGACACCCGTTGTCCTTCTGATGGATGAAGTCATCGCTCATATGCGAGAGAAAATGGTTCTTTCGGATGAAGAAGAGATAGAGGTTTTCAATCGGGTCAAACCCACAGTTCCACCCGAATGGTACATCCCTTACGAAGATACACCCGGCGGCATCCCGGCCATGGCCAATTTTGGGGAGGGCTATCGGTATCACGTCACAGGTCTCACTCATGACATCAGAGGTTTTCCCACGTCGAGACCCGACGAGATCGGTCCCTTTATCGCCAGGCTCCACCGAAAGATCAGTCAGCATTTTTCAGAGATTCAATTGGCTGAATTTTTTCAAACAGAGGACGCAGAGATAACGATCGTTGCCTACGGGTGTGTGGCCCGGTCCGCTAGGAGGGCCATGATTGAGGCAAGGGAGAAAGGGATCAAAGTGGGACTTCTTAAACTGATGACGATCTGGCCCTTTGCGAGAGCTGCCGTGGAAAAAGTCCTCCAGAACTCGAAAGTCCTGCTTGTCCCTGAGATGAATATGGGTCAGATCTCGCGGGAGGTAAAGCGGGTCAACCGTGGGGTCGCAAAGGTCTTCGCCCTGAACAAAGTAGATGGGACGATTATCACGCCGGGAGAGATATTAAACCGAATCACGGAGGTTTCCTGATGGGAGAAGTTACGAGACTAATCCACAAATATCTTCGCCACGACAAGAAGTTTCCCCATGTCTGGTGCCCGGGCTGCGGGATCGGAATCATGTTAGGTTCCCTCATCCGGGCGATCGATCGGGTCGGTTTCGAAAAGGATGAGGTCGTTCTGGTATCAGGCATTGGATGTTCGGGAAGGCTTCCCGTCTACGTGGATTTTGATACGCTGCACACCACGCATGGCCGTGCGTTGACGTTCGCGACGGGAGTAAAGCTAGCTAAACCCGGTCTGAAGGTGATTGTGATCATGGGCGACGGGGATGCGGTGGCGATCGGGGGCAATCATTTCATTCATGCGGCAAGAAGGAATATCGATGTCACCTCCATCATTCTCAACAACAGCATCTACGGGATGACGGGAGGGCAATCCTCTCCTACCACGCCTTATGGTATGAGATCTTCGACCACCGTTTATTCCAATATTGAGCAGAATTTCAAGATCTCGGAGTTAGCCGTTACTGCCGGAGCGGTCTTTGTGGGGAGGGGAACCGTCTATCATGCCAGACTATTAGATAGCTTGGTCGAGAAGGCGATTTTGAAGCCGGGTTTTTCCGTAGTGGAGGTGATCGCTCACTGCCACACCCAATACGGAAGGCAGAACCGTCTCGGGACAGCCGTAGAGATGATGGAATGGCAACGAGATCATGCCGTCGCCGTGGAAAAGGCCGCCGCGATGAAGCCCGAGGAGCTGCAGGATAAGATCGTGATTGGAGTATTGGTGGACAAGGAGCTTCCGGTTTATCAGGATGAGTACGAAAAGATTCGGGAACGCGCTAAGGTAACAATAGGAAGATAAAAAAACGATAAACGATGAACGATAGACAGTGAAAGACAGATGATAAGTGTAAGAACTTATCCGTAAATAGTGGTTGCTCGTAATATCCCCCTTTGGAAAAGGGGGATATAGGGGGATTTTGCCAAGATTGCCAGTTCAAATCCCCCCACCCCCCCTTTACTAAAGGGGGGAAAGTTATTTGTGGATAAGTTCTAAGTTCATAGTACATCGTTCACGGTTTATCATCGGAAGGGATTAAGATGTCGTATCGGTATGAGATCCGTCTGAGCGGCTCCGGTGGTCAGGGACTGATTCTGATGGGAATCATCTTGGCGGAAGCGATCGGAGTCTATGACGGAAAATATGTGGCCCAGACCCAGAGTTATGGGCCTGAGGCCAGAGGCGGATCCAGCAAATCGGAGATCATTGTGAGCGATGAAGAGATCGATTATCCTAAAGCGATGCGCCTTGATCTTCTCTTGGCGATGAGCCAAAGATCCTGCGATGAGTTTTATCCAGATCTCAAGCCGGATGGTTTGCTCATTGTGGATTCGACCTTCGTCACCCAGGTTCCCACTCAAAAGGCTTTCCAGGTTCCCTTTACGCGTATTGCCAGGGAGAAGTTCAAAAGAGAGGTCGTCGCAAACATCATTGCTCTAGGAGCCCTCGCTCTACTCAGTCCCATTGTTTCTGCGAAAGCCGTTGAGTCCGCGGTGTTGGCGCGGGTGCCCAGAGGCACAGAGAAATTGAACCGCGACGCCTTGAGGGCAGGGATGGACGCCGCCAAACAGGCGAAGGAGGCGTGGACGAAATTAGAAGTGGTTCCGGAGGTCCCCAAAGAAGACCTGTTGGATTCGTATTAACCCCTTATGGGAATTTCAAATGACAAGTTTCAAAGTTCAAATGAATTATTATTATTATCAAGGCCAATTAGCCACCCACTGGCCATGAAAATCACCAGACATCATCCTCCCCCTTGACGGGGGAGGATTGAGGTGGGGGTGGGCAAGAGATGTTCCCCCTCACCCTTACCCTCTCCCGCCAAGGGGAGATGGGGATAATGAGGGTCTTTCCCATATAAATTCAAATGACTAAAGTTAAATTTGGAATTTGACATTGGTTTGTAGCAATGAAAAGGAATTCTTTTGTCTACATCGCAACTAAAAAGATGGCTCAAGCGGTCTTTTCCATTTTTTACCGGATCGAGACCGAGTGGAAAACGACGCTTCCTGATCACGGGCCGATGATCATTCTTCCCAAACATCAATACTGGACCGATATTCCGATCGTCAGCCTCGCCTTCAAGCCCTTGCTTTACTTTGTAGCGAAGAAGGAGCTCTTCAAATACCCGTTGGTCCGAGGCTACCTCTCTTTTTTGGGCGGCCTCCCTGTGGATCGAACCCAGTCGGTTCGAACGTTAGATTCCTTTAAGGCCCTTGTCTCCTTGTTGAGAGCAGGCGAGAAGATCGTCATCTTTCCGGAAGGTACGTATGTTCGAAACGGAGTGGGTTCAGGAAAAAGTCGGCTCCTTCAGATGATCCTAAGATTCCAGTCGGAGCTCGGATATTCCATTCCCTTTATCCCTGTGGGCATTCGATATGGAGGGTGGTCGGGATGGAGAAGGCGGGTAGAAGTATCCATTGGCGCTCCTCTCTTTGCAGAGAAGGATTCTGACGCCGTCCCCCTGACCCATCGGGCGATAGAAGAAATCGGTCGTTTATGTCGATTGCCCGTATGTGAGCAACACCAATTCGGATTTCGGAATGCGGATTGCGAAATGAAAGAAGAGATATTTTAGGTTTTAATCCGAATTCCGCAACCTGCAATCCGCAATTGAAGGAAGGAGGTTTTATGCCAAGACGAGAAAGAGATCGCGAACTGGCGAGGAGAAGAAAGCGGAAGAAGGAAAAGAGGAAACTTCGCGCCAAAGGACTTTTGGAGTCGCCGGCGGGCGCTCCAAAGGAAAGTGAGAAGAAAAAACCAGAAAAAACGCCTGCGAAGGAAAAAGCCCGAGAAGGTTCGGAAAAACCCACCTCGGAGGGCTAATACAAACGTATTAAATCGTTATCGACCCCTGACCTCCTCCCTCTCCCCTCGGAGGGGAGAGGAGAAGAGTGAGGGGTGGCCGAGATGGCTTGTTTGTTAGAGGATTCGATAGACAAGATTGTCAATCAACCTCGTCTTCCCCAAATAAGCGGCTAAGGCAACGACCACATCCCCTTCTATCCGGACGACATCCTCCAGCGTGTGGGCATCGCATATTTGAACATAATCAATCCTGACTAAGGGTTCGGACTGAAGGATCCCGTTCATCTCGAGGAGGATTCGATCCGCCTTTCGTTCTCCCTGTTTAAGAAGTTCTTTTGCCTTTTGTAGCGAACGGTAAAGAGAAAGCGCGGCTTTCCTCTCGTGGGGCAAAAGATATGTGTTTCGTGAGCTCATGGCCAAACCGTCGACCTCCCGGACCGTTGGCATCCCTAACACCTCCACACTCATATGCAGGTCTCTGGCCATTTGTTGAATGGCGACTAGTTGCTGATAGTCTTTCTCCCCGAAGATCGCCACATGGGGCATCACAATCTCGAAGAGCATTAGGACCACTGTGGTGACGCCCTGGAAGTGGGTCGGCCTCGACCTTCCGCAGAGGTTTTGGGTTACCTTTTCCACACAAACGATGGTCTGATGATTTGGGGGATACATATCGCTCGCTTCTGGAGCGAAGAGGATATCCCCCCCCACCCCCTCTGCCATCTTTCTGTCCCTTTCGAAATCCCGAGGGTAATTCTTAAAATCCTCACTCGGTCCAAATTGGGTAGGATTGACGAAGAGACTGATGATCAGAAGATCCCCTCTTTTTCGGGCCTCCCGCATAAGGTTGAGGTGACCTTCGTGGAAGTACCCCATCGTAGGAACGAAGGCGATCGTTTTCCCGGCCTGTCTGGATCGGGAAGAAAATTCTCTCATTTCTTTGACCGTTCTGATAATTTCCATTTTCTTCAGATGGGGATAGATTATTTGGACCTCATCGGAATAAAGTACCATGTCCCCTTTTTCATCTGTTTGATCTCCCGGAGCAATTGGTCGAGGTCTTCTCTCCGGTTTACGAAATCAATCTCGCTCGTATCGACGACTAACAGGGGACTTTGATCGTAGTGGAAAAAATAATAATGGTAGGCCTCCATCAATGTCTTAAGATACTCTAAATCCATTCCCCTCTCATAAGAAACATTTCTTGATTTGATGCGATGAAGCAGTACTTCCGGCTTGGCCTCTAAGAAAATGACCAGGTCCGGGGAAGAGATCTGTGCGTTGAGGAGGTCGAAGACCTGTTCGTAAAGGGCGAGCTCATGGTCATCCAAATTGATGGAGGCGAATAATCGGTCTTTATCGAGGAGGTAGTCACAAAGGGTGATTTGATTGAACAGGTCGAGTTGGGCGATTTCCCTCTGCTGCTGGTACCGATTCAGCAAAAAGAAGATCTGGGTTTGAAAGGCATATTTTTTGCGATCCTCATAAAAATGAGAGAGGAAAGGGTTTTCTTCGACGTTTTCTAAAATACATCGGGCATTGAACTCCATTGCCAAAAGTTTCGCGAGACTTGTTTTTCCAACTCCAATCGGGCCTTCTATCGCAATATATCGGAACATGATGCCTGATCGCTCCTGATGTTCCCTAACACAACCCGGAGACTTTGTCGAGATTCTATCGGTTTAATCCATCCGGTCTTCCTTACCGCTTCTCCCTCGTACTTTGGAAGAAGAGGCGACTCAAACCCGTCCCTTTATTGTTTCAGCTTATCCCCTAACTCTTTGGATCTTTGGGTCGCCGCGATCACCGCATTCATCAATATTTTCCGCAAACCTCCTTTTTCAAGTTTATACAGTCCGGCAGCCGTAGTTCCGTATCGAAAGCCATGATCTGCTCGGCGGCTGTAAATTTGACCCTCAGCAAACCAGCAATTAATGCCTCAGCCATGTTGCCTGTTCCAACGAAGCCGATCTCTTTCCTTTTTTTCATACAAGACTCCTTAAACTAATACAAACGCATTAAATCATTTTACATGTAGCGCAAGGCTTTAGCCTTGCTTAAAGCAACCCTAAAGGATTGCCCTACAAAATATTTAATACATTTGTATTAGATTGACCTCTTTTTAGCATACCGGCCATCTTTTTTCTATGCAATTTTAACACAAGTAACCCCCTTTTTTTCATGAGTGGACAGAAATCCTTCAGATATCATTGAGGAAAGTGAAAATTCTAATTTAAGGGTTTAAAAGTATTCGGGTAACTGTTATAATCCGGGCGGTTGACTATCCGTTACGATACTGAGTTGGCAAAACGGCCCTCACGATCCGTTGGGCCTCGGGAGCACTGTGTTTTACTCCACTCGATCTAAACTCATCCTCAGTTTTCTCGGTATTTCCTTCCTTGTGTGTGGGATCGCTCTTTTAGTCGGGGGTCAGCTTCTTTACAAAGCCGTCGTCAACGAAGCAACGAACCGCGTCCGGTTGGACCTCAATGCCGCACGGGAGATCTATCTCAGCCGAATCAAGGGAGTGAAAGTCGCCCTCAACATTACCACGCTGGGCCCCGTATTCCGATCGGCCCTTGAAAGACAGGATGCCCATAAAATTATACCTTTCTTGACAAATATAGCGCAGCAGACAGAGCTGGATTTCGCGGGGATTGTCACAAAAGAAGGAAGGACGCTATGCCGTATCGGACCCAATTCCATACCAAAAAGAAATGGCCCTGGGAATCCAATTGCCAACTTAGCACTTCAGGAACGAATTGCCGTCGCGGGGACTGTTGCCTTGAGCAAGGAATTTTTGTTTACGGAAAATCCTGAACTTGCGAATCGGGCCAGAATCAAGTTGCTTCCCACCAAAAGGGCCGTGCCTAGGCCTGAAGGTGAAGAACTGTCCGGAATGGCCCTTGCTGCCGCTGTGCCGATTTTCGACGCAGGTAATTTCCTTGGCGTTCTTTATGGGGGAGTTCTCCTGAACCGGAGTCAAGAGATTGTGGACAGAGTGCGGGACACTGTTTTTCAACACGAGATTTACAAAGGGCAGAGCATAGGAACCGCCACCATCTTTTTTAAGGATATTCGTATCTCCACAAATGTTCTTTCACCCGACGGAAGTCGAGCCATTGGAACGGTGGCCTCCGAAGAGGTGACCAAACACGTCTTGACAGAGGGGAAGAAGTGGATAGACCGTGCTTTCGTTGTGAACGATTGGTATATTACTGCCTATGAGCCGATCGAGGACATCTTCGGCCAAAGGATTGGCATGCTTTATGTTGGCGTGCTGGAAGCAAAGTATGCAGATGTCCGATGGAAGGCCCTCTCACTCTTCATATTCATCACCGTGGCCGGAATGGTCTTAGCCATTGGTTTGGGATACGTCATTGCCAGCAAGATGAGTCGGCCGGTCAAACAGCTCATCAAGGCGAGCAATGAGGTTTCTCAGGGCAACCTTTCTCCAGAGATTGGACCGATCTCCAAGAGTGAACTGGGCGTTCTTCAAAAGACGTTCAAGCAAATGTTGACCTCCCTTCAGGAAAGGGATAAACGTCAACGGGTGGAAAGCGAGACAAAGCTTTTGCAATCGGAGAAACAGGCGAGCATCGGCAAACTTGCAGGCGGGGTGGCACACGAGATTAACAATCCTCTGACCGGGATATTTACTTTTACCCATATGTTGCTTCGCCGGCAGGATATCCCAGAGGACGTTCGTGCCGACCTCGAGACGATCGGCCAAGAGACCGAGCGGGTTCGAAAGATTGTCAAGGGGCTGCTCGATTTCTCACGTCAGACAGAACTTGACCGTGAACCGACAGACGTCAATCGGATGATCCGTTCTACCCTTTCTCTTGTCGAAAACCAAGCCCTGATCAAAGGCGTTAGTTTAAATTTTGAGCCAGGGGAAGGGCTACCGATGATCACTTTGGATAGAAATCAGATGCAAAGTGTGCTACTTAACATCGTCATCAACGCCCTCGATGCCACCGACCCAGGTGGAAGTATTACTGTCACGAGTGGTAATGGCGTATCCACCAGCCATCCCGGCCAAGCTGGTATTGAAATTTTATGTACGGATACGGGCTGTGGTATTCCCCCTGAGAACCTGAATAAGCTTTTCGATCCTTTCTTTACAACCAAAGAAATTGGACATGGCACGGGTTTAGGCCTATCGGTGTCGTACGGGATCGTCGAACGCCATGGAGGGACCATATGGGTTCAGAGTAAAGTTGGAAAGGGCAGTACCTTTAAGGTCTGGCTACCCGTAGAGGAGCAGAGTGTAAGGGATGAAGATATTAGTCGTAGATGATGATGCCATTGTGATCAAGAGCTGTCGGCGTATCCTTGAGGCCGAGGGATTCGAGGTGACGACGGTGCCCAGCGCCGACGAGGCACTGGAGAAGATTAAAGCTTACGATTTTGATCTGGTGGTCATGGACGTAAAGATGCCCAAACACGACGGTATCTTCCTTATGCGAGAATTTAAGAAGAATTGGCCGGACATACCGATCATCGTGATGAGCGGTTATCCTACTCCAGAGACCATCGCCGATGTTCTCAGATTGGGCGCCATCCAGTTTATTCCAAAACCTTTTAAACCCGACGAATTTATGAGATCCATTAAGGAGGTCGTTAAGAAGATATATCTTAAGAAATCCTTCCCCACAGGAGCCGGTGGGTGAAGCGGTGTTTGTTTAGAGGAGGAGAACCATGGCTGAGAAGATGCTGGTGATCGATGATGAAGAAATTGTCCTGAAATCGTGTCGAAAAATATTTGAGGCGGAAGGGTTCGCAGTGGTCACCACGGCCAATCCGCAAGAAGGCCTCAAACTTGTCTCGGAATCAACGTTTGACGTGATCCTCGTGGATTGGATGATGCCGGGTTTCGATGGAATGGATGTGGTAGAGGAGATTGACAAGCGTTCGCCGAATTCAACCGTGGTCATGATCAGTGGTTACCCTTCTGTCGGACGGGCCACCGAAGCGATGAAGCGGGGCGCCATGGATTATGTGTCCAAACCCTTCCGGCCGGAGGAGATCGTCGAGGTTGTTAAAAAGGCGGTCAGGCGCAAGGTCACTGAGGAGAAGAAAGCCATCGGCCGGTTTGAAAGCTTTATGAAATCCTGGCAATTTCCTGTGCCCGCATTAGAGGACAAAGCACCCAAGACGATTGCCGAGACGGTCGCTCAAACCGTGGGGGTTGCGAAAGCGACCTCTCCCTGGCTCACGGTATTTGTACTTGGAATTCTGGCAGGGGCCTATATTGGTTTCGGAGGTTTGCTTTCAACGACCGTCACCTTTGATATGGCAGCCAAATGGGGTATCGGCTTCACCAAAATCTTAGGAGGAGCTGCCTTTAGCGTGGGCCTAATGCTGGTGGTCATTGCGGGGGCGGAGTTATTCACCGGCAACAACTTGATGGTTTCCAGTGTCATGATGAAAGAGATTACTTTCAGCACTATGGTGAAGAGATGGGGAATTGTCTTTCTCGCCAATTTCATCGGGTCGATTATCATTGCGTTGGTATTTTACTTTTCGGGCCTCTGGAAGACCGGTGACGGAGCGCTGGGTGCAGCGGCGGTGAAGATCGCTTATAACAAAGTTGCCCTGAGCTTTGGCGAAGCACTATGGCGCGGCATCGGCTGCAACTGGCTGGTCTGTCTGGCAGTCTGGATGGCTCTTGCGGCTCGCCAAATTATAGGGAAGATATTCGCCATCTTCTTTCCAATCATGGCCTTCGTTGCGATCGGGTTTGAGCACAGCGTGGCCAATATGTACTTCATCCCAACGGGAATATTGCTGATGAACGGGGCGGGATTCACCAGCGTTCCGGGAGTTGATCCGAATATCCTCGGCTGGATCAATTTCCTGTGGAGGAACCTGCTTCCTGTCACCATAGGAAACATCATCGGTGGCGCCGTTTTTGTGGGGATGAGTTACTGGGGGGCCTACCTCAGACCGAAAACCGATTAAAGCAGCCCCACACCCCACCGTCTCCCCACGGGGAGAGGGCACGGGCGAAGGAGCACAAAATGTTAGAAGAAATTCTTAGATCTACTGTGTAGGAATCTAAACGTCTGAAACCCTGCCGTATTGAACAGTCAGTATATTCGCATCTAAGTAGTTTTCTATAGCTTCCGCGGCAACTGCTATCCTATCTTCCGGGACAAGAATTGAAATCTCAATATAAGGGCCAAAAAAATAGAGCAAGGCCCGGTAATAATAGCCTCTGAGGTAGCAAGGAAGCCCTTTTTGTTCAAAGAGGCTTTTGAGAAGCCCTGCCATTGGGACGTTGTGCAGCTCCGCCACTTTTACAGGATTGCCTCCTCGCCCTCTTATACGCACCTCTTCCATAAGATCAAGGATTATTGCTACAGCTGTGATTAGAACAGTGCCCCCCAAGATGAAAGGCCAAAATCGAAAGGCAATTTTTTGTATGAAAACAATAAAGATTAAGTATAGAGCTCCAAGAGGAAATATGGACTCAAGGCTTTTATCAATATAATGTTCATCTTTTTCGCCTGGTGGAGACACAATTGAACCCCGTTTATTTTTAAGTACAGCAATCATCTCTTTGGGATCGTAAAAGAATGAAACGAAGAGGTAGTAGAAGAAAAAGATAAGAATAACATGTGCGATATAATACCAAATACTTCCGTAAACAAGGGCTTCGGACAATTTTTCAGAAACTTTATAACCCATCATGCCCGTAAATCCTAAGATCGTTATTGGTATCCCGATCAGGAATTCTCCCCCAGAAGCGGGTATTATCCCTGCCTGTGTGAGTTTTAGCGGAATATAGGTCTCGACGCCGTTGCTAAATCAAACTGGTATTTTTCTATAGCTCTTCTCCATCAGTACAATAAGAGCTATTAATGCTACGACTATTACGACAAACAATAAAAAATACTCTAAGGAACTAAGACTGGTTTCATGGGATGCAAATATTATTTGAAGAATGTTCGAAAAAACCCTTGGTCCATATCCGACGAATATCAGGACGCTTATGCCGTGACCTATTCCTTTTCTCGTAATCAGTTCCGCAATCCATATTGTTAGGAAAGCACCAGTTGTGAGGGTTAATACCATAACCAGGCAAAAGCCTAACCCGGGATGTCTTATGATTTTTTCTCCAGCCGATCCCATCATATGTTCGAGGCCAATGGTAATTCCATAGCCTTGCACAAGAGCAATCAAGAATGTTGCAAAAAGTGCTATCTCCTTAATCCTGATCCTTCCTGCATATCCCCCTTGCCGCCAAGATTTAAGCGGTGGGACGAACAACGATAAGATTTCGACTATTATATAAGCGCTTATATAGGGCATAATGCCAAGGGCTAAAATAGAGAATCTTTCAAGAGCGGGTTCAGAGGCGAGAAATCTTACAAAACGGTTAAGCTGCTCATCGCTAAAAAAACTTCCAAGGACCTGGAGGTCGATCCCTGGAGCGGGTATTAATAACAAAACCCTATAGAGGAGAACAAAGCCAATGGTATAGAGGACTCTCTTGTGAAGATCAGTGAGGATAATCCTCGGAGGGGTTTTCTGGATATCTTCCTTTCCAATGATTTCTTCGGTAAGCAGGCTTCCACAGTCGGAGCAATGAGTAATCCCTTGCCGAAATTCTGCGGGATATCCCATTTCCTTTCTGTGTGGGCAATCAGGATTCAAACAAAAAGCCATCGGTTCTACCCTTCGTTACATTCGTCGGGCTCTCTATTTACTTTTCACCGCCTTGGGAAGGTTCGATTCAACTTCTTTCAGCAATTTTCGAGCATCCTTATGATCGGGTTTTAATTTTAAGACATTATTCAAGAG